>Ga0075325_1000187_pt1 | contig 9720 bp, 8 predicted proteins | sample MayberrySE_Catta_5_FD_120048 | JGI IMG/M metagenome (GOLD analysis project Ga0075325, IMG submission 120048) | Natural and restored wetland microbial communities from the San Francisco Bay, California, USA, that impact long-term carbon... | ecosystem: Environmental > Terrestrial > Soil > Wetlands ... | reverse complement strand
TCACCGCGTGGCCGCCGAACTGGTTGCGCAGGGCCGCCACCGCCTTCATCGCCGGGGAGTCGTCCTGGCGCGAGCCGAACCGGGCGAACAGCGCCGCCGACATGACGGGTGCGGGCACCGCGTGGTTGATGGCCTCCTCGATCGTCCAACGGCCCTCGCCGGAGTCCTCGACGTAGCCGCGGATCTCGGCCAGCCGCGGATCCTCGTCGAGGGCCAGCACGAGCAGGTCGAGCAGCCAGGAGCGGATGACCGTGCCCTGGGTCCAGGACCGGATCACGCCGGGCACGTCCTCGACGACGTCGGCGGCCTCGAGCAGCTCGTAGCCCTCGGCGTAGGCCTGCATCAGGCCGTACTCGATGCCGTTGTGCACCATCTTGGCGAAGTGGCCGGCCCCCACCGGCCCGGCGTGCACGAAGCCGGACTCGCCCTCGGGCTTGAGGGTGTCGAACGCCGGCTGGACCTTCGCGATGTCGGCGTCGGCCCCGCCGACCATGAGGGCGTAGCCGTTGTCCAGTCCCCAGACCCCGCCGGACACCCCGGCGTCGACGAAACCGATGCCGTGCTCGTCGAGCATGGCCGCGTGGTCCTTGTCGTCGGTCCACCGGGAGTTGCCGCCGTCGACGACCACGTCGCCGGCGGAGAGCAGGCCGCCGAGCTCCTCGATGGTCGTGCGGGTGATCTCACCCGCCGGCACCATCACCCACACCACCCGCGGCGACGGCAGGCGACCCACCATGTCGGCGAGCGACGAGGAGTCGCTGAGGTCGGCGTTGCGGTCGTAGCCGACCACCGTGTGTCCCGCGCGGCGCAGCCGCTCCCGCATGTTGCCGCCCATGCGGCCCAGCCCGACGAGTCCGATCTCCATGGTGGCGGCCCCTTCCCTCCTGAGACTCAGCGACTCCCCGTGCCTGCTCCTGGACGCGACCTGCTCAGCCGGACAGCCGCACCGGCATCAGCAGGTAGCGGTAGTCGTCGCCGGCCGGGGTGTCGGCCGAGTCCTTGCCGGCGAGCACCGCCGGCCGGGTCGGCGCGGTGAAGCGCAGCTCGACGTGCGCGGCGTCGACGGCACCCAGGCCGTCGAGCAGGTACGCCGGGTTGAACGCGATCGAGATGTCGTCGCCGTCGAGGGCGGCGTCCAGCGACTCCGACGCCTGGGCCTCGTCGCCGGTGCCGGCCTCGAGGGTGAGCTCACCGGCGGCGAAGGACAGCCGGATCGGGGTGTTGCGCTCGGCCACCAGAGCGACCCGCCGCACCGACTCGACCAGGCTGGCCGTGTCGACCGTCGCCACGCTGGCCGACTCGTCGGGCAGCAGCGACTTGTACTTCGGGAACTCGCCGTCGAGCAGGCGGGACGTGGTGCGCCGCCCGCCGCCCTCGAAGCCGACCAGCCCGTCGCCGCCGGCCGCTCCGGCCAGGGCGAGCGTGACCTTGTCGGCGGTCGCCAGCGCCTTCGCGGTGTCCGAGAGGGTCCGCGCCGGCACCAGCGCGATCGCCGACAGACCGGACTGCTCCGGGGTCCACGACAGCTCGCGCACCGCGAGGCGGTAGCGGTCGGTGGCGGCCATCGTGATGCGCTCGCCCTCGATCTCGACCCGGACCCCGGTGAGGACCGGCAGCGTGTCGTCGCGGCCGGCGGCGACCGACACCTGCGCGACGGCGGCCGCGAACAGGTCACCGTGCAGCGAGCCGGACGCCCCGGGCATCTCCGGCAGCGCCGGGTAGTCCTCGACCGGCAGGGTCAGCAGGGTGAAGCGCGAGGAGCCGCAGGTCACGACCACCTTGGCGGCGTCGGTCGTCACCTCGACCGGCTTGGCCGGGAGACTGCGGGAGATGTCGGCCAGCAGCCGGCCGCTGACCAGGGCCACCCCCGGGTCGGACACGTCGGCGGCGACCTCGACCCGGGCCGAGACCTCGTAGTCGAAGCTGGACAGCACCAGCCGGCCGCCCGACGCGTCCAGCATCAACCCGGCCAGGACCGGCACCGGGGGACGGGCCGGCAGGCTGCGTGCGGCCCAGGCCACCGCCTCCGCGAGCACGTCGCGCTCCACCCGGAACTTCACCCGACACCGCCTCCTCGAATTGCCACGCTCGCCCCGTCAGGGACTGCGACGCACGTCCGGACCGGTCGTCCCCAGCCCACGCGCCCCCTCATGTGTTGTGCCGATCCAACTCCATGGCTAGGTGTCATGGTCTCCTCAGGGGTGGTGGATCCTGGGGATGGCCGGCGTCCGTGCAGGTCAGAGGCTAGACCGGGGTGGGGACAGCCGGTGGGAACCGTTGCGGACACGGGGTGGCGACCTGTGCACGGCCGTCGCTGTCCACCGGCGTCCACACCGTGTCCCCGCCTGGAACGCCGGCTGTCCACAGGCTTGTCCCCATGGTGTGAAAGGTCATCCGGCTGCACCGGGCCGCCCCGGAGGCTCAACTGGCCCGCGCCTGGGACTTGATCCGGTTGGTCAGCTCGGTGACCTGGTTGTAGACGCTGCGCCGCTCGGCCATCAGCTGGCGGATCTTCTTGTCGGCGTGCATCACCGTGGTGTGGTCGCGGCCGCCGAACTGCTGGCCGATCTTGGGCAGCGACAGGTCGGTGAGCTCCCGGCAGAGGTACATCGCGATCTGACGGGCGTTGACCAGCACCCGGGAGCGGGACGAGCCGCACAGCTCCTCCATCGACTGGCCGAAGTAGGCCGCGGTCTGGGCCATGATCGTCGCGGCGGTGATCTCGGGCTGGCTGTTGTCCGGGATCAGGTCCTTGAGCACGATCTCGGCCAGGGCCAGGTCGACGCCCTGGCGGTTGAGGCTGGCGAACGCGGTGACCCGGATGAGGGCCCCCTCGAGCTCACGGATGTTGGTCGAGATCTTGCTGGCGATGAACTCCAGCACCTCCGGCGGGGCGTTCAGCTTCTCCTGGGCCGCCTTCTTGCGCAGGATCGCGATCCGGGTCTCGAGCTCGGGTGGCTGGACGTCGGTGATCAGGCCCCAGTGGAACCGGTTGCGCAGCCGGTCCTCCAGGGTGACCAGCTGCTGGGGCGGGCGGTCGGAGGAGATGACGATCTGCTTGTTGGCGTTGTGCAGCGTGTTGAAGGTGTGGAAGAACTCCTCCTGCGTCTGCTCCTTGTTCTCGAGGAACTGGATGTCGTCCACGAGGAGGATGTCGACGTCGCGGTAGCGCCGGCGGAAACCCTCGGCGCGGCCGTCACGGATCGAGTTGATGAAGTCGTTGGTGAACTCCTCGGAGCTCACGTAGCGCACCCGGACGCCGTGGTAGAGGCTCATCCCGTAGTGGCCGATGGCGTGCAGCAGGTGGGTCTTGCCGAGGCCGGAGTCGCCATAGATGAACAGCGGGTTGTACGCCTTGGCCGGCGCCTCGGCGACGGCGACCGCGGCCGCGTGGGCGAACCGGTTGCTCGAGCCGATGACGAAGGTCTCGAAGAGGTAGCGGGGGTTGAGCCGGGTGGGCTCGGACTCGCGACGCCCGCCGGGCTCGCGGCCCGTGCCGGCCGGCTCCGGGGGGTGGTCGGCAGAGTGGTCGGCGGGGACGTCGGGTCCCGCGGGGGCGAGGGAGCCGTTGGTGCCGTGCAGGGTCGCCGCGCCGGCCCCGGGCTCCGGCTCGACGGCGTCCAGGCTCGGGTCGACCACCACGGCGATCCGCACGTCCCGGCCGATCTCGTCGGCCAGGGCACCGGTGATGGTCTCCCGGAGCCGCTGCTCGATGACGTCCTTGGCGAACTGGTGCGGCACCGACAGCAGTGCCGTGTCGCCGACCACGCCGTCCAGGCGGCTGAGCCCGATGAAGGCCCGGTGCTGCGGGCTGACCGACTCCTCCAGGGCCGCCCGGGCCCGGGTCCACGCGCTGTCCAGCGCCGGGTCGAGGGTTCGGTCGGCCACCTCGGTGGCGATGTCGTCGGTCACCCGGTCACCCTCTCTGTCGGACCCGACGGTCGGGCCCGGACGTGCTGCGAACCGGTCCGGGCGGTGCTGGTCGCGGCCCGGCGCACCGGACCGGGGACGCACCTGCTGACACGCCGTCCCGGTACGCGTCCACATGCTCGTCCACAGCCTGTGTACATCGGTTGCCCCGAGATGTCCCGGTTTTGTGCGATCGTCGCACTCGGCAGGCATCGTCGCACCCGTCGGGGACGGCGCCCGCCGACGGCCTGTGCGGACCACAGGGGAAGGGGCCGACGACCGGCGTGACGCTAACAACCCGGCGGGACGGCCAGCAACCGGTTGTCCACAACCCGCCCGACTTTTTGCCTGGTGACCGGCGTGGCGCGTCGGCCGAGGAGCCCGCACCGTGCTCCGATGACCGGTTCCGGCCGAGGACCGGCCCCCGCGCTGTGAACCACCGGCGGTTTGACCAGCGGCGACCCACGACCGTACCGTTGTCCGTCGCGTCGACGACTGCTGCTGCGTCCCTCCGGGCACCGGGCGGTCTGCGCCTCGTCCACGCCCACCAGCCGAGCACCCGCCAGTCCCGACCTCAGGTCCAGGAGCCCACGAGTGAGCAAGCGCACGTTCCAGCCGAACAACCGCCGCCGGGCCAAGACCCACGGCTTCCGCCTGCGGATGCGCACGCGCGCCGGCCGGGCCATCCTCGCGGCGCGGCGCTCCAAGGGTCGCACCCGCCTCTCGGCCTGAGCGGTGCTACCGGCCGGGTCCCGGCTGCGTCGACGCGCCGACTTCGTCGCGACCGTGCGCTCCACTCGTGGTGTCCGTGGCACCGGGCTGCTCGTCGTCCACGCGGCCACTCCTGATCCCATCCCACCAGCTCTCTCGTCGGCGTCGGCCGCTGCGCCGCGGGTGGGGTTCGTCGTCTCCCGGGCGGTCGGCGCCGCGGTCGTCCGCAACCGGGTCCGGCGCCGGCTGCGGCACCTGGTGGCCGACCAGCTGGACCGGATCCCGCCCGGTTCCCGGGTTGTGGTGCGTGCCCTCCCCGGCAGCGCCGTGGCGACGTACGACCAGCTCGGAGCCGCCCTGCGCTCGGCCCTGGACCGTGCCCTGCACCAGGCGGACCCGAGGGCGCGCGCATGAGCGGCGTGCGTCGGCTCGTGGTGGCCGCGCTCGTCCTGCCGATCCGGGCCTACCAGCTGCTGGTGTCCCCGCTGCTCGGGCCGCGCTGCCGGTTCTACCCGTCCTGCTCGACGTACGCCGTCGAGGCGCTGCGTGTGCACGGCCCGCTGCGGGGAACCTGGCTGGCGGCCCGTCGGTTGCTCCGCTGCCACCCCTGGAACCCCGGGGGGCTCGATCCCGTGCCCCCGACCACCCGTCCGGAACGGCCGTCCGCTGACCGCGGCGTCGACCCGGGCCCCGCCACCCCGCAGGGAGCCGGACTGTGACTGCCCACCTGCTCGAGCCGCTCTACGCGGTCGTCACCGCGATCATGGTGGCGTTTCACAGCTTCTTCGAGTGGCTCGGTGTCGACCCGGCCAGCGGGCTGGCCTGGGGCGGTGCCATCGTCGGCCTGGTCATCGTCATCCGGATCCTGCTGATCCCGCTGTTCGTGAAGCAGATCAAGGCGCAGCGAGGCCTGCAGATCCTGTCGCCGGAGATCAAGAAGATCCAGGCGAAGTACAAGGGCAAGACCGACCCGGAGAGTCGGCAGAAGCAGCAGCAAGAGATGATGAAGCTCTACCGCGACAACGGGACCAACCCGCTCGCGAGCTGCCTCCCCATCCTGCTGCAGGCGCCGATCTTCTTCGCACTCTTCCACGTCCTCAACGGCATCGGGCAGGACCCGCCCGACGGCAAGGCGTACCTGACGGACACGCTCGCAGAGCAGGCCGCTGACGCCACGATCTTCGGCGCGCCGATCTCGGACAAGTTCCTCGGCGCCGACAGCCTGCACGTGCAGATCGTCTGCCTGGTCATGATCGTCCTGATGTCTGCGACGACGTTCCTGACGCAGAAGCAGCTGATGAGCAAGAACATGCCGGCTGACGCGATGAACAACCCGTTCGCCCAGCAGCAGAAGATCCTGCTCTACGTCTTCCCCCTGGTCTTCGCGGTCACCGGGGTCAACTTCCCGATCGGCGTGCTGCTGTACTGGCTGACGACCAACCTGTGGTCGATGGGCCAGCAGTTCTACGTCATCCGGCGCAACCCTTCGCCGGGGTCGCCGGCCTTCGAGGCACTCGAGCGGCGACGCGCGGCCAAGGCCGCCAAGCACCCCGCGCCGATCGACGGCGCGGCGTCGCAGACGACCACGGGGTCACCGACGGATGGCACGCCGGCCGCCGACGCCTCGCCCAACGGGAAGGGTCCGGCGCCTGAGGGTGGGTCGGGCGGCAAGCCCTCGGGTCAGCGGCAGCAACCGAAGAAGGCCAAGAAGAAGAGGTAGCGCGCAGGTCGCTGGAGCGCCGGCGCGACCGGCCGCCCGGACCGCACGTCCCGACGACCCACGACCAGCCCCGCCACGGGCAACGGCACGAGAGAAGGAACGGTCCAGTGAGCGACTCGAGCGACCTGAGCGACCTGAGTGACCTGAGCGAGTCGGGCGACCTGAGCGAGTCCGGCGACCTGAGCGAGTCCCCCGCGCGCACCGACAGCGAGGTGGCCGGTGACCGCGCCGCCGACCAGCGGGACGAGCCGGGCGCCGGGACGACGACCGGTGGCCGCCCGGCCACCCGCGCCGCGGTCGTCGACCTCGAGCGGGAGGGCGAGATCGCCGCGGACTACCTCGAGGAGCTGTTGGACATCGCCGACCTGGACGGCGACATCGACATGGATGTCGAGCGGGACCGCGCCTTGGTCTCCATCGTCGGGGGAGACCTCGATGACCTGGTGGGCCGCGACGGAGTGGTCCTCGAGGCCATCCAGGAGCTGACCCGGCTGGCGGTGCTGACTGCGACCGGGACGCGCAGCCGGCTGATGCTCGACATCGGTGGGTACCGCGCCGGTCGCCGCGCAGTCCTGAGCGAGCTCGGGAGGACCACTGCCGAGCAGGTTCGCAGCTCGGGGGAGCCGGTCCGGCTGGAGCCGATGAGCCCCTTCGAGCGCAAGATCGTGCACGACGCCGTGGCAGACGCCGGCCTGCGCAGCGAGAGCGAGGGCGAGGAGCCGCGGCGTTTCGTCGTCGTGCTCCCGCGCTGACGACGCGTGCTGGCGCACCGATCGTGACGGCCGTTCCGGTTTCACGTGAAACGGCGGTCGCCGCGTTGTTCGGGGACCGGGCCGACCGGGTGCAGCGGTACGCCGACCTGTTGGCCACCGTCGGCATCGAACGCGGTCTGGTCGGCCCTCGCGAGCAGGACCGGGTGTGGGACCGGCACGTCCTGAACTCGGCAGCGATGGCGCCCCTGCTCCCGCGCACCGGGTCGGTGCTGGACGTCGGCAGCGGCGCCGGGCTTCCCGGGATCCCCCTCGCGCTGGCCCGCCCGGACCTGACCGTCGTGCTGCTGGAACCGCTGCTCCGGCGGGCCACCTTCCTGCAGGAGGTGGTGGCTGAGCTCGGTCTGGCCAACGTCCGGGTCCGTCGCGCCAGGGCCGAGGAGGTGGTCGGCGACGAGCGGGCCGATGCGGTGGTCTCGCGAGCGGTCGCCCCGCTGCCGAGGCTGCTGTCCTGGTGCCTGCCGCTCACGACGCCCGGGGGCACGGTCCTGGCGATGAAGGGCGACCGCGGCGCGGCCGAGCTGGCGGCCGTCGAGTCCTCGTTGCCGGCCCTCGGTGCCAACGCGTGGGGGCTCGAGGAGGTCGGCGCCGCCCTCGGCCTGGACCCGGTGCGGGTGGTGCGGGTCGTCCGCGGCGGCTGAGACGCCGACGTCGGACCATGGCCTTCCTCCCACCACGGCCCCTCGCGGCTGCTGCCCGCCTCCCCCACCGGCTGCTGTCAGGTGCGGTCCTTGGGTTTCCGCCCAGCCCTGCTTCCCCCTCGCGCTCCCAGACCGGGGTAGCCGGCCACGAGGGCGGGATCTCGGACGCTCACCGGCCGCCACCGATCCGCTCTCTCGCGGACCTCATCCCGGCTCGCGTCTCGCGCACGTGTCGTCATCTGTGGACGACCGCTGGCGTGTCGGGCGCCCAGACCCGTAGGGTCGCACCGCACCGGCCCCGTCGAATCCCTGGGCTCGGTCCTTCCCCAGCGTCACCGGCCAGCCGGCTCACTGAGCCCGGCTGCGCCCCGCACCCGCGACTGCAGGAGGAACCCGCTCGATGAGCTCGACCACCACGCCCGTCCTGGACGGGCTCGGCTGGCCTGGAGCACCGGCACCGGAGGGACCGTCGCGACACGGTGCGGCCGGCCTGGGCTGGCCGGAGCCCGAGGACTCGGGGGCGTCCGTGAATCCGGAGTCGGGAGAGCGCGAGCACCGGCTCAGTGACGGCGCCGGCGCGGAGGCTGTGGCCCCGGACCGCGCAGCCACCGTGCTGGCCTCGGACCGGACGCCGGCCGGTGACCTTCCTCGACCTGGTGCGGAGCAGTCGGCAGGCACCGCGACGGTCCGCGTACTCGAAGCACCGATCCGACGAGACACCCGGCCGGTTTCACGTGAAACAGCTTCCGAGGTGCCGGCACTGACGGATGTTCCACGTGAAACCGGCCGGTCGAACCCGCCGGAACCGCTGCCCGGCCATGCGCCGCCGGGCGCTGTTCCACGGACGACGCCGCCCGACGACGAGCCGCCTGTCAGTCGAACAGCGGACGCCCTGGACCTACTCGGCCGCCTCGGCGGCGCCTCGACAGCAGGAGACCTGGCCGTGACCGACGCCCCAGAGGCCGACCTGCCGGAGCTCGACGACACCCCGATCGCGCGCGCGGCGGAGACTGCACTCCGCGTCCTCGCCGGCCGGGTGGGCGACCCGCTGCCGCGACCACCGCACACCCGCGTCCTCACCGTCGCGAACCAGAAGGGGGGCGTCGGGAAGACGACCACCACGGTCAACCTGGCTGCGGCGCTTGCCCTGCAGGGGGCGGAGGTTCTGGTGATCGACCTTGATCCCCAGGGAAACGCGTCGACCGCCCTCGGCGTGGAGCATCACGCCGAAGTCCCCTCCATCTACGACGTCCTCATCGAAGGCCAGCCGCTGCACGAGGTGGTGGTGGCTGTCGAGGGCATCGCCGGCCTGTGGTGCGCTCCGGCGACCATCGACCTGGCAGGCGCCGAGATCGAGCTGGTCAGTCTGGTCGCCCGGGAGTCCCGCCTCGCCAAGGCGCTGGCGGCCTACTCCACCTGGGCGGAGGAGCACCGGGACGGCAGGCTGGACTACGTTCTCGTGGACTGCCCGCCCAGTCTCGGCCTGCTGACGGTGAACGCCCTCGTCGCGGCCCCCGAGGTGCTCATCCCGATCCAGTGCGAGTACTACGCCCTCGAGGGAGTCGGTCAGCTGCTCCGCAACGTCGAGCTGGTGAAGGCCCACCTCAATCCGCACCTGCACGTGTCGACCGTGCTGCTCACCATGTACGACGCGCGTACCCGACTCGCGGCCCAGGTGGCCGACGAGGTCCGTACCCACTTCGTGGACACCGTCCTGCGGACGACGGTGCCGCGCTCGGTGCGCATCAGCGAGGCGCCGAGCTACGGCCAGACCGTGATGACCTACGACCCGGGCTCGACCGGTGCCCTGTCCTACCTGGAGGCCGCGCGCGAGATGGCGCTGCGTGGCGCGTCGACCGAGGCGTCTACAGTCCCTTCCGTGCCTCCAGCACCATCGGCCACACCGCCATCTCCCCCATCAGCACCGTCGGCGCGAGCACCGGCAGCACCGATGTCGACGTCGTCAGCC
>Ga0075325_1000186_pt1 | contig 9731 bp, 10 predicted proteins | sample MayberrySE_Catta_5_FD_120048 | JGI IMG/M metagenome (GOLD analysis project Ga0075325, IMG submission 120048) | Natural and restored wetland microbial communities from the San Francisco Bay, California, USA, that impact long-term carbon... | ecosystem: Environmental > Terrestrial > Soil > Wetlands... | reverse complement strand
CAGTAGACGGCGCCGTGGCGGTCCTTGCCGGGGCAGACGACGCGGTAGAAGAGCGACTGCTCGTGGCGGCCGACGACGTAGTGCTGGACCGAGTCATGGTTGAAGAAGTCGTGCGGGCTCTGCACCAGCGCCATGCGCTCGTCGTCGAAGTAGCCGACCATCGCGTCGAGCGCGTCGGGCATCGGCACGTGGTCGGCGTCGAGCATCAGCACCAGCTCGCCCGCGGTGCGCTCCAGCGCCGCGTTGATGTTGCCCGCCTTGGCGTGCGAGTTGTCGGGCCGCGTCAGGTAGCGGGCGCCGGCCAGCTCGGCCAGCTCCTCCATCTCGGGCCGTTTGCCGTCGTCGAGCAGGTAGGTCGTGTGGGGGTAGGCGAGCGCCCGGCAGCCGGCCAGGGTCGCCGAGACCACCTCGGTCGGCTCGTCATAGGTGCAGACGTAGACGTCGACCGAGCGCCCGGGGGTTGCGGCCGGCCGCACGGCGGGCGGGCGCGACCAGGAGAACCAGGCGAGCGTCGCCAGCGCCCAGAGCCCGTAGATCTCGGTGACCAGCAGCATGCCGAAGGCCACCGGGCTGGCCCCTTCGCCGCTCCAGCCGATCCTCCAGGTCAGGTAGCCGACGCCCCAGAGCAGGGCGAGGATCGCCAGCGAGCGCAGCAGCAGCGGGTGGCGGTCGAAGAACCGCCCAAGACGGGTCTGCTCGCGGGATTCCACCCTGCCTCCATCGGCTCCTACACTCCGGTTCTTGAGTCGTGAGAGGGCCGCCAAACCGCCCCCCACAGCCCCGCCCTAGAATCAGCCCCCTGCATCGAGTCCCCGGAGGGGTGCCGGAGTGGTTGAACGGGGCAGTCTCGAAAACTGTTGGCGTCGCAAGGCGCTCGTGGGTTCGAATCCCACCCCCTCCGTTTGCAGAGCCGGAAAGGCCATTCTGCTTCTCGCGCATTACAGGAGCGCAGAACCGCGATGACCCTCGTTCGCATGTAGCGCAAACGCTGCGAGATCGGCAGGGTCTACCTCTTGGGACGGATTGCTCTCCTGCCCACTCCCTACGATGTCTGGCGATGGCACGACGAGATCACGGCAACCTGCTGGCCTCAACGCAGTTGGCCCGCGGCTACTCCGATCGGCTTGCCAAGGCACGCCACGTCGACGCCGTTTGCCTGCTCGGGTCCGTCGCCAGGGGCGAGACTCACCCCGGAAGCGACGTTGACCTCCTGCTTATCTCCTTAAAGCCGATTCGCCCGAGTGAGGTCCACGAGCAGCTTGGCAAGCCCGATCGAATCAGCCTCATTACCCACACCCACGAGAGCTTTGGGCGCCTCTGCCGCGCCCGCGCGGTCTTCGCGATCCATGTCCGCGACGAGGGCAAAATCCTCTTCGACCATCATGGTTGGCTCACTCGCCGACTCGCAGCGCTCGTCGGCGTCGAGGCGGACCCCGAGGCCACCTATCGCTGGGCAAGCAGGGAGGTGGAGCGCTACCGCGACCTCGCGCGCTTCAACGGCATTTACCATTTCGCACTCGCCCGTCTCTACAGCATCTCGCGCGCGGTGGCGATTGGGGTCACGGTTCAAGGCGGCGAAGCCCAGTACGGCAAGGACGAGCCCTTCGCGTGGGTCGCCTCCCATCATCCTGATCTTGAGGACCCCGTCTCGCGCCTCTCTGCGCTGCGTCCCTTTCGCGAGATCGAAGCTGGATACGATCAGTTTGAGCCGCCCTTCGATGACCGTGGTGCGGATTCAGAGATCAAGCAGGCGGTCAGAGACCTTGACTCCCTCCTAGTAGCTGCTGCCAGTGACCCCACAAGCGATAAGCCCCGAGATCTTCGCGTCCATCGATGAAGCAATCGAGGCGCTAGGCGAGAAGGGGCAGGTGGACGAGCCGCTCGACTTCCAGTCCCCGGTCCGGGAGTTCTGCCGCACCTTCTATGAGCAGTTCTTCGCCAATGTCGCCAATAAGCGCCTTCGGTCGATTTCAGCTGACAGTGCCCTTGAGGCGACGCTGCTACTCAAAGACCCAAAACGCAACTGGCCACCGGAGGCGCGCAAGCTGCTTGTCCGCTTTCAGCATCTCTGCAAGCTTGACACCGACATCCGGGGGCGAAGCTACGGCGGAGACGAGCAGATTTACCGCGAGTTTCACGAAGAGTTCGTGGTCGAGTTGATCGAGGAGATCGAGGCCTGGGCTGAAGCTGCTGGAGCACCCGAGCTCGCCAAGCGGGCCGCCGCAGCTGGACCCGAGTACACAAAGGCGGTTGCCGAAGCGATCGAGGAGGCCGATGCAGATGACTGATCCTCGCGAATTGTTTTCAACCGCGGAGCGCGAGCGCGGTCTTCTCGAATTGGTTCGCTACGACTACGACGTCACCCTGCGCACGATCCACAGTGTCCTGGCCGTTGGCATGTCACTGCGCGCCGCTGGCTTTGCCGCTTGGGGTGTCGTGCTCGGGGTGGGCGTCAACGCTCAATCCTGGCCGTTCTGTCTGCTCGCGGCTCTGCTCGCCGTACTCTTCGGCTACATCGACTTGATCCATGCGACCCTCTATCGACGTGCTCTTGCTCGGGCAGCCGAGATCGAGGCACTCCTCGACTCATACGTCGATCGCCTCGGGATCGACTCCGAGGACGACTCAGCCATCGTCAAGACGATGGCACGCCTCGAACTCCACAAGTTCGGCATCTACCGCACCATGCCCCGTACTAGCCATTGGCGAATATGGCCCCAATATCGTCGCGCCCGCCCGCCGGCTGTCTTCCGGGTGGCCTATCCGGCGCTGATTCTCGCCGCGCTCTCAGCCACGGCGGTGGTTGCGTTCTGACCAACCGGACATGCGGTGCCGCCCAGTGAGAGTGCTGTTTCCGCGTGAAGCAGGAGTTGCCGGGTCAGTGGGGACTGATCACGCGCCGTCGGGCGCGAGAGGCGGGAGTTGCCCATACGTCGCTGGCCCGGCTGACGACGGACGGCCGGCTGGAGCGGGTGGCGCACGGCGTCTTTCGCGTTCGCGGCGCCGGGGGCCCGATCATCTCGCGTTGCGGGCCGCCCGGCTTCGGGTTTCGCGCTGCCGTGCAGAGCCGGCTCGATCACGCCGGCCTCTCGCCTCGCAGCTCGCCATCGAGGGCCACTCTCCGCCTACGGCGCGGTGTAGGCCCAGTTGCCGCGGACGTTGCCCGAGGTGGCCAGGCCCGCCCAGAGCATCACGCCGCTGATCGGGCCGGCGTATTGGGAGCCGGGGGTCGAGGAGGTGAAGGACTCGAACGACATGTTGTAGTTCCACGACTGGTAGACGCACATGTAGGTGGGCTCGGCCTGGCCTGGGGCCGGACACTCGCTCGAGTAGGGGCCGCTGGGACCGATGACCTTGATGTGGTTTTCCTGGAGCGTTTCCGGCAGGTGGGGCCAGAACTGGATCAGGGCGCTGCCGTAGGAGCCGGTGGGGGCGCTGGCGGCGAAGTCGCCGATCTCGGTTTCGCCGGAGGCGAGGACGGCGTCGGCGGTCAGGTAGCGGCTGGCGGGCTGGCCGCCAAGCTCGTCGGCGTCGCCGGCGTGGGCCGCCTCATCCGCCTCGTCGGCGTGGGCGGCGGTCTCGGCCTCCTCGGCTGCCGTGGCCTTGTCCGCCGCTTCGGCCCTGCCGGCGGTTTCGGCGTACTTGACCTTCTCCGGGGCCGGGCCCTGTGCTTCCCCTGCAGCAAGCCGTTCGCGCACGCCGCTGCCCAGCTTCGCGGCGGTCACCGCTTCGTCGGCGAGCTTGCCGGTGCGGACCGCTTCACGCCGGATCTGCTCGGTGCCGACGCTGTCTTTCGGCAGTACGGCGGCGGCATAGCTGACACCGCCCAGCGCCATGAAGAGGGCGATGGTGGCGACGACGTTGGCGTAGGTGAGCTTGAAGCGGGGCAATCTCATCGGCTGTCTCCTCCAGTTGGGTGCCGCCTCCATCGGCCCGCCCGCCCGCCGACTTGAGGTTTGACCGCCGCCCGTTCCACGGCGGTGGCGGAACCGACTACCGAAGGTCAGGCGGCGCGGCGCGGGCGCTCGAGGATCGTCGCCAGCTCGGGGCCGAGCTCGGGCAGGGCGTCGATCTCGCCGCGGGCGATGCGGGCGCTGAGGAAGGCGAGGGTGGCGTCGATCAGGCGCTCGTCGAGGGCCGGTGGCTGCAGGGCATCCCCCTCCGCGCCGCGCACGACGCGCAGCATCGCGGCCAAGCGGGAGATCAGCAGGCGGCGGGCGGCGGCGAGCGCCGTCGCCTCGAAGGGCGCTTGGGCGCAGAGCAGCTGGGCGGCTGCTGGCTCGGCGGCGCAGAAGGTGAGAGCCGCGCCGATGCCTACTTGGAGCGGCTCGCTGTGCGGGCCGGCATCCGCGCAGGCCGCTTCGATCTCCTCGCAGAGGCGATCCGCCGCCGCCACGTAGGCGGCCAGGGCGCAGTCCCAGAGATTGCCGAAGTGCTTGTAGAGGGTGCTGGTCGAGACGTTGGCGCCGCTGCTCACCTGGGTGGTGGTGAGATTGGCGTAGCCGTGTTCGGCAAGCGCTGCGGCTAGCGCGGCGAGGATGCGCTGGCGCTGGTGCTCGGCGACCAGGTTGGACGGGATGCCGTGGCGACCGGGCGGCAGGCGGCGGGGGAGCGGGGTGCCCGCCGAGAAGGGGCCGTCCTCGACCTCGCCCGGGATCAGGCGCAGCTCGGTCATCGGTCGTCGCTCCGCTGCTCGGCGCGCTCGCGCTCCAGCAGCGCCCCCGCTTGCTCGAAGGCCTCATCGGCTGCCTCCTTGTCCAGGTAGGAGCCGACGACGAGGTGCATCAGCTCCGGCAGCGCGTCCCAGACGCGGCTCGCGTCGCCCGCGGCCAGAACGTCGCCGAGGCAGGCCTCGATGCCGCCGACGACGAAGACGCCGGTCGTCTCCGGCGGCTCCTCGCCGGGTTCGAGCTCGGCCCGCACGCTGTCCAGCGCCCCGGCCAGGCGCTCGATCGCCTCGTCGTGCACCGCCAGCGCCTCGCCGCCCGCCACCTGCACCTCGATGAAGAGCGCCCGGGCGATCGCCGGCCGCTCGGCGACGAACTCGAAGAGCCGCACCAAACCGGCCTGCACGCCCGGCTGCCAGCCGTGGGCGGAGACCGCCGCTTCGAGCAGCTCGACGCCGAGCCGCTCGACCCAGGTCGCATAAGCCTGCTGGAAGCAGTCCTCGAGGCTGGTGAAGTGGTCGTAGAACTGCTTGCGGTGCCCGCCGCTGTACTCGAGGATCGCGCGGACCGAGGCCTCGCGGTAGCCGCGCTCGCCGACCACGTGCAGCGCCCCCTCCAGCTCACCCTCGCGCAGGGTCGCGTCGGGGGTGGGGGCGGTGGTTTCGACTGGGAGCGCCTCCCTGGCGGCCGCGCACGCTTCCTCTCGCATTGCGGTGCTCTCCTTGTCGACTTCTCCCCGGTCTCCCGGGCCTGCCAATAGAAACTACTCCTTTTTTTCCGGATATGAAATCTTTTTAGGAAGAGCTATCCTCGGCTCATGCAGTACCTCTCGCAACGACTTGCCTCGGAGTCGACGAAGACGCGGGATGCAGAGCGGCCTTACGGCACTCTCGGCGCCGCGCAGCGCGAGCGCATCCTCGCCGCCGCCGAGGCCCTGATCGCCGAGAAGGGCTGCGCCAGGACCTCGATCGAAGCGATCGTCAAACAGGCCGGCGTCTCCTCGGTCACCTTCTACGAGCACTTCGCCAACAAGGAAGAGTGCTTCGTCGCCGCCTTCGACCGGGCGGTGGGGGAGCTGCGGGCGGAGCTGGTCGCCGCGGCGCCGGCGGAGCTGCCCAGGGACGAGCGGCTGCGGACCGGGCTGGCGGCGCTGCTGGCGGCGATCGACGCCGACCTTCCGCGGGCCCGCTTCTGCTTCGTCGAGGCGCAGGGCGGCGGGCCGCAGCTCAGCGCCCGCTACGACAGGGTGCTCGACGAGGCCGCGGCGGCGCTCGGCGATCCGCTCGGGCAGGCGACGGCCGGCGGGCTCGCCTGGCTGCTGCGCGAGCGGCTCGAGCTGGGTGGGGGAGGGAGCGCGCAGGACCTGCTTCCGCAGATGACCGACGTCATCCTCGCCCCCCAACCGGCCGCCAATGGCTGAGCGCGCGCGCAGCACGGGCGAGCTGGCCGCCGGCCGCGATCGGCTGCCGCCCGGCCGCCACGGCCTGCCGCGCGACTTCGTCGCCGAGAACCAGCGCGAGCGGCTGCTCAACGGCGTCGTCGAGGCGGTCGCCGAGCACGGCTACAACGCGACCACGATCGGCCGCATCACCGACGCGGCCAAGGTCTCGCGGCGCACCTTCTACGAGTACTTCGAGGGCAAGGAGGACTGCTTCCTCGCCGCCTACGAGATGATCGACACGCACGTGCGTGGCTCGATGCTCGAGGCCGGCGACCCGGCGGCGCCCTGGCCCGAGCAGGTGCGCGCCCGGCTCGCCGTCCTGCTCGGCGTGCTGGCCGGCGATCCCGCCGTGGCCAAGTTCTTCCTCACCGAGCCGCTCGCCGCGGGTGGCGACCTCGCCGCCCGCTACCGCGACGCGATGCAGCTGCTGGCCGAGACGATCCGCCCCCAGGGCGGCCCCGCGGAGATCGACGTCGAAGTCCGCGACCAGGTGCTGATGGGCGGCATCGCCACGCTCATCGCCCGCCGCCTCAACGCTGGCGAGCCCGAGCGCCTCGGCGAGCTGCTCCCCGACTTGGTCGAGCTCGCCCTCGCCCCCTACATCGGCCGCGACGAGGCCCGCCGCTTCGCCCAGAGCCCCCGGGGATGACGCGCTGGATGTGAAGTCGTCGTTGCTGCCGATTCAGTCGCCTGCGGCGGCCCGAACCTCTTCGCACAGCTCGACCAGGCCGGTCGCCGTGGTCGAGGGTCCCATCCTGTAGCGCTCGTTGCCGGGGTAGACGACGAAGCTCCGCTCCGGCTGGAGGTCGGTGAGGGCAGAGTGGAAGCCGCGTTCCAGCTTCGGCGCCAGGCTTCGCTTGATCTCGATCGCCCACTCGCGACCGTCCGGCCAGGCGAGGACGAGGTCGACCTCAGCCCCGCCGCTGGTCCTGTAGAAGCTCGCCTCGGCCTCGCGACCCGCCACGGCGACCAAGCTCTCGATCGCCATCCCCTCCCAGCTCTGGCCCGCCACGGGATGGCCCAGCACAGCCTCCTTGTCGGCGAGGCCAAGCAGCGCATGCACGAGGCCGCTGTCTCGCACGTAGACCTTGGGTGAGCGGACCAGGCGCTTGCCTGCATTTGCAAGGCGCGGCGGCAGCCGCCGGACGAGCAGCAGATCGACCATCAGGTCGAGGTAGTGGGCGATCGTCGTGCCGCTCACGCCGAGGCTGCGTGCGAGTTGCGCCGCGTTCAAGAGACTGCCCTGGCGGTGGGCGAACATGGTCCAGAGGCGCCGCAACGTCTCGGCGGGGATTCGAGGCCCGAGCTGGGGGATTTCGCGCTCGAGGTAGGTGCGGATGAAGTCCTGTCGCCAGCGCAGGCTGGCAGCGTCGCTCTCGGCGAGGAAGCTCTCCGGAAAGCCTCCACGCACCCAGAGCCCATCGAGTGACTCCCGGCCGACCTCGGTGATGTCGAACGGCGCCAGCTCGACGAAGGAGATCCTGCCCGCGAGGGTCTCCCCCGACTGGGCGAGGAGGTCGACCGCCGCCGAGCCCAGCAGCAGAAACCTGTCGGCCCCTCGACCCTCGCGCTTGCCGCGGTCGATCACCCCCCGTAGCGTTTCGAACAGTCCGGGGGCTCTGTGGATCTCGTCGAGAATGACCAACTCATCCGCGTGATCGGCGAAATAGAGCTCCGCCTCCGCGAGGCGCGCTCGGTCGGCCTCGGACTCGAGGTCCAGATAGGTCGCGGCGCGTCCTTCGGCGATGGCGAGAGCCAGCGTCGTCTTGCCCACTTGCCGCGGCCCGATCAGCGCGACCGCCGGCATGTGCTCGAGCAGGGCTGAGATTTCGGCGTCGACTCTCCGTCTAATCATCCTTGTAATTCTAAACCTCTCCTTGAGATTTGCAGGCATCCGTCCTTGCGATGATTGTCGGCCGCGACGACGCCCGCCGCTTCGCCCAGGGCCCCCCGCAGTGATGCGCTAACCCCAGAGCGCCGCGATCGGCGCCGCGACTATCCGATCGTCGAGCTCATAGAGACGCGGACCGGTGTGGAAGACGATGCCCGCGGCGAAGCGATCGCCGCTCTGGTCGCGGAGCCAGATGAGGTGCCTGGCCGCATCGCGGCCGGGCGCCGCGTCGGCCTTGACCTCGAAGGCCAGCAAATTGCGGCCGCCGATCTCGGCTAGGACGTCGATCTCATGCCGGCCGTGCTCCTCGCGCAGGTGGTACAGGCCTGGGCGCGTCTTGCCGATCGCGCGTTCGGTGCGCAGCTGAGCGGCGACGAAGGTGTCGAGCAGGCGGCCCAGCAGGTCGCCGTCGCGGAGCACGGCATTCGCGTCCAGCCCCAGCGCCGCGACGGCGATCGCCGGGTCGACGAGGTAGCGCTTCGAGGCGAGGGACAGGCGACGCAGCCGGTTCGAGGTCCAGGCCGGCATCGCTTCGACGATGAACATGTTGGTGAGGAGCCGCTCGTAGGCGACGGCGGTCCTGCGGTTGATGCCCGCTGCTCGCAGCAGGGTTGCGTCGGAAGCGATGCCCGCCGTGCTGAGCGCATAGGCCTCGAAGTAGCGCCGCAGCCGGGCCGGGTCGCGCCGCGGCTCGACCTCGATCGCATCGCGGGTGAGCAGCTGGTCGACGTAGCCCTCCAGCCAGCGGGCCCTCGCATCCGCGGCCGTCATCAGCGCCGGGCCCGGGAAGCCGCTTCTGATCGCCAGCTCGATGTAGCCACGCAGGTCGGGTGGGTCGTCGGGCACGCTCAGGGCGCCGCGCTCGGCCAGCCGGTCGAATAGCGGGAGGTCGTCCACGTTCCCGCTCAGCTCGCGCACGTTCATCCCGTACATGGGCACCCGCACCACACGTCCCGTCCCCGGCCAGGTGGTCGACTCGAGGTCGGCCCGCACCGATCCGGTGAGGACGAAGCGGCCCGGGCGCGATTCTCGATCCACTGCCCGCTTGACCGCGCCGAGCACGGCGGGGACCTCCTGCCACTCGTCGAGCAGGACCGGCTCCTCGTATCCGCTGAGCGCAACGTCCGGATCCGCCTTGAAGGCGGCGGCCTCCCGCGGGCGATCGAGGTGCGCGACGCTGGCCGTGTGCCGGGCCGCGGTCGTGGTCTTGCCGGCCGCGCGCGGCCCGGTGATCATCAGCGCCGGCAGCGCTGTCAGCAGTTCGGCGATCGCCTCGTCAACCAGCCGGCGCCTGTAGTTGGGGGCTTCCATAGGGCAAGAGAGTACAGGATTTCGACATCTAAGACTGCACTATTACGACAGAGTCGTATACCGATTTTCGCCAGGCTTCCAGGTTTTGGCAGCCCGCACTTCGACCAGACCTTCGATGAGCTTGAAGCCCTTGGCGTTGTAGGTCAGCAGCGGCACTGCGTGGACCTTGGCGGTCGCGGCGATGGCCTCCGCATCGGCTATTTAGAGCCGATTTCCTTCTTAACAGAAACTAGGACTTGCATTCAGAAAACGTTTCTTTTATGCTGCCGGCAGAGCTCGTTTGCGAAAGCGGCGAGCCAACAGGGACAACCGAGCCTCGAGGAAGCCGCTAAGGGAAGCGGCCGGCAGAGGGGCTCACGGGACAAGGAGAAGAGATCTAGATGCTCTCGCCACTACGCAACCGCTTCGGCATCCCGGGAGT
>Ga0075325_1000184_pt1 | contig 9740 bp, 7 predicted proteins | sample MayberrySE_Catta_5_FD_120048 | JGI IMG/M metagenome (GOLD analysis project Ga0075325, IMG submission 120048) | Natural and restored wetland microbial communities from the San Francisco Bay, California, USA, that impact long-term carbon... | ecosystem: Environmental > Terrestrial > Soil > Wetlands ... | reverse complement strand
GGACGGCGCTCGCGCACCTCGCGCCGCAGCCGCTCGGCGACGCTGGTCGCGTTGTCCCTTGTCGCGCCGGGCAGGACGATGAGGATCTCCTCGCCACCCACCCGGTAGATCGAGTCGCCGGCGCGCAGCACGGCGCGCATCGTGTCGGCGACGTCGCGCAGGACGGCGTCGCCGGTCGCGTGCCCGAGCTGGTCGTTGACCCGCTTGAAGTGGTCGAGGTCGCAGAGCAGCAGCGCGTGCGAGAGCCCCTTCTCGCCGGTCGGCTGACCGTCGAGCTCACCGAGGCGCTGCTCGAGCGCGTTGCGGTTGAAGAGACCGGTGAGCGGATCGAGGGTCGAGCGGCGCCTGTGGGCGCGGTCGGACTCGACCAGGGCGCCGGAGAGGATCACCGTGCTCAGCACCAGAGCGATCGCGGCGACCACGTTCTGTTGATTCTCGGCGGCAGCGGCGGGATCGAGCCCGACGGTGACGACGAGGAGCAGGACGACTATGTAGGCGGTGCCGAGGGCGATCCCGCGCGGCTCGAAGCGGGCACCCAGGGTCAGCGCCGGCAGCGCCAGCCACATCAGGACCGGACTGGCGGCACCGCCGGTGACGGCGACCGCGTCGGCGAGGAGCAGCGGCAGGATCCCCCACGCGGTAGCGACCCAGAGCGCCGGGTGATCGCTGTTGTGCATGAAGCGGTCGGCGACGGCGAAGCCGCCGAGGCCGGCCAAGAGGGGCACGATCCACCACCAGCCGATCTCAGCGCCGACCGAGACGAGCGCCAGGGCGAGGATCGCGAAGCAAGCGAAACGGTAGGGCCGCAGCCTGATCTCCATGTCGAGCAGGCGCTCGCGGCGGACGTCGTCGCGGATCGCCAGCAGCGAGTCCGGCGAGGAGAGGGGGATCGTGGCTGCACTCGCTCTCACCGGATGCGCATCGACTGCGCGGCGCCGTGACTTGCGGTCTGCACCTACTCGACCAGCTGCAGATCCTTTGGCAAACCGCTGAGGTTGCGGCAACCGCCCTCCTCGACGACGACCAGGTCCTCGATCCGCACGCCGAGCTCACCGGGCAGGTAGACCCCCGGCTCGATCGTCACCACATCCCCCGCCGCCAGCACGTCCTCGGAGCGGGGTGAGACGTGCGGCCCCTCGTGCACCTCGAGCCCGACGCCGTGGCCGAGCCCGTGGCCGAAGCGCTCGCCGTGGCCGGCGGCGTCGATCGCTTTGCGGGCGACCGCGTCGAGCGCCTCCCCGCCGATCCCGGCGGCGACCGCGTCGAGCGCCGCCCGCTGGGCGCCGCGCACGACCTCGTAGACCTCGCGGGCCCGCTCGCCCGGCTCGCCGACGGCGAAGGTGCGGGTGCCGTCGGAGCAGTAACCGTCCAGCTTCGCCCCCATGTCGAAGACGACCAGCTCTGCGGCGCCGATCTGGCGCTCGCCCGGCTCGGCATGGGGCAGCGCCCCGTTCGGCCCGGCGGCGACGATCGCGGGGAAGGAGGGATCGCCACCCAGCTCCCGGATCCGCGCTTCCGCGGCGCGGGCGACGTCGCGCTCGCTGCGTCCGCCGAGGCCGCGCTCGAGGCTCCAGCGCCAGACCTCGTCGGCGAGCTCGGCAGCGGCAGCGATCGCGGTCAGCTCGGCCTCGTCCTTGACCCGGCGCAGCTTCTCCACCGCACCGCCGGCGGCGACCGTCTCGATCCCGTCGGCCAGTTTCGCCCGCAGTTTCTCCAGCAGCCGGACCGAGACGTGGTCGTCCTCGAAGCCCACCCGCCCGGCGAGGCGCTCGGCGATCCCGCCCAGCCAGTCGTTGGTGACCGTCACCACCTCCCAGCCCTCGACCTCGGCCTCGGCCCGCTCCGTGTAGCGGAAGTCGGTGAGGAAGAGGCGCGTGTCGGGGCCGCAGATACAGGCACCGTTGGTGCCGCCGAAGCCGGTCAGGTAACCGACGTTGACCAGGTTCGTGACCAAGATCAGGTCGAGCTCGCGCTCGCCCAGCGAGGCGGCGAGGCGGTCTCCGCGTCCTCTCATTCGGCGGAGACGTTCAGGTGGCGGGCCAGCACGGCGAGCGCGTCGCGGTAGCCGTCCGGGCCCTTGCCGGAGATCTTCTCCAGCACTAGGCCGTCGAAGACCGAGTCGCGGCGCCAGTCCTGGCGCGACTCGACGTCGGAGAGGTGGACCTCGACCGCGGGCAGGCCGGTCAGCTCGAGCGCGTCGGCGATCGCCCGGCTGTAATGGGTCCAGGCGCCGGCATTGATCACGATCGAGTCGACCATCTCCGGCGCCCGGTGCAGGTATTCGGCGAACTCGCCCTCCGAGTTGGTCTGGAAGAAGATCGTTTCCAGGCCCAGCTCGCGCGCTGCGCGCTTGATCCGCATCTCCAGCTCGCCCAGCGAGAGACCGCCGTAGATCGCGGGATCGCGCCGCTCGAGCACGTCGAAGTTGACCCCGTGCAAGACGGCGACCCGGTTGTGGGCGCTGGTCATCTGAGCTCCTCCACGGCGGCCCGGACCTTAGCCGGATCGAGCAGCTCTCCAACCCGCGGCGCGCCGGGCTCGGAGAGGAGGACGAAACCGACGCCGGCTGCGGTGCGCTTCTTGTCGCGCTGCAGCGATTCGAGCGTCAGCTCGAGGTCGATCGCCGGGTCGAGGCGGACCGGCAGGCCGTGGCGAGCGAGGATCGCCTCGACCTCGTCACGCAGCCGGGGGGCATCGGAGAGCCGCAGCGCCGCGAGCAGACCGAGTCCGATCGCCTCACCGTGGCGGTAGCGGGAGTAGCCACTCGCCGCCTCGATCGCGTGGCCGACCGTGTGGCCGAGGTTGAGCACGGCGCGCAGGCCGGTGTCGCGCTCGTCGGCGGCGACCACCTCGCACTTGTAGCGAGCGCAGGCGAAGACGACGTCGCCGAGCTCGGCCGGGTCGAGCGACTCGATCGAGCGCACCCGCTCCCAGAGCTTCCCACCGGCCAGCAGGCCGGTCTTCAGCGCCTCGACGAAGCCGGCCGCGAGCTCATCGGGGGGCAGGCTCGCCAGCGTCCCGGTGTCGGCGATCACCGCCGCCGGCAGGTGGTAGGCGCCGGCGTAGTTCTTGCCCTCGGGCAGGTCGACGCCGGTCTTGCCCCCGTATGCCGAGTCGACCTGGGCGACGAGCGTGGTCGGCACCTGGACCACCGGGACACCGCGCTGGTAGGTGTGGGCGCAGAACCCGGCCAGGTCGCCGACGACGCCGCCGCCGAGGGCGACCACGTGGTCCTCGCGGTTCATCCCGGCGCGGGCCAGCTCGCGCAGCACCCGCTCCGCCTCGGCCATCGTCTTCGCGGTCTCCCCGGGCTCGACCTCGACCCGCCCCGCGAGCGGCCCGATCCGCTCGGCGTAGAGGGCGCCGACGGCGCTGTCGGTGACGCAGAAGCGCCGTCCCTGCAGCGGCCAGGGCCCCGCCCCGAGCAGGCCTGGCCCGACCAGGACCGGATACTCGCCGGAGGCGCTCGCCGCCCAGAGCAGCTTCGTTCCCGACGGCAGATCGACCAGAGCGCGGATCGAGGGCAGCGCCCGGGTGAGAAGGCCGGGGTCTCCCTGCGGCAGGATCGCATCGGCCAGCTGTTCGTAGAGCGGCAACCGCACCGCCAGCAGGGTCGCCACGTCCTCGACGCTTCGCGCCAGCGGCCGGTCGGTGCCCTCGATCCGTCGCCAGGCCTCGTCGGCGTCGATCTGCAGCCAGACGACGACGTGGCGGGCCAGGGCGTCGCGCACCCGCTCGGAGAGGACGCTGCCGCCGCCGAGAGCGATCGCCCCGCCGTCCGCGTTCTCCAGCAGCGAGCCGACGACCTCCGCCTCACGCGCCCGGAAGGCCTCCTCACCATCGCGCTCGAAGGCGGTGGCGATCGGCATCCCCAGCTCGCGCTCCATCAAATCGTCGATCTCGGTCGCCTCCAACCCGGCCAGGCGGGCGACGTCGAGGGCGGCGCTCTTGCCCGCCCCCATGAAGCCGACGAAGACGATCGCGGGCCGGCTCACCGGCTCAGCCTCGCCAGTCGATGCGCTTCTCGTAGGCAGCGACCGCGGCGAGGACGTCGTCGATGTGGTCGCCGCCGAACTTCTCTCGGTAGCAGCGGGCGAGGGCGAGGCAGACCATCGCCTCGGCGACGACGGCGGCGGCGGGCACGACCGTCGAGTCGGTTCGCTCGCGCAGCGCCTGCGCCGGCTCCCTGGTCTCGGTGTCGACCGAGCGCAGCGGCTTGGTCAGGGTCGAGATCGGCTTGATCGCGGCCCGCACCGAGAGCGGCATCCCGTTGGTCATCCCGCCCTCGAGGCCGCCGGCGTGATTGGTCTCGCGGTAGTAGCCGCGCTCCTCCGACCAGAAGATCTCGTCGTGAGCCTCCGAGCCGGGCCGGCCGGCGACGTCCCAGGCTTCGCCGATCGAGACCCCCTTCACCGACTGGATCGAGGCGACCGCGCCGGCCAGACGGCCGTCGAGCCGGTCTTCCCAGGAGATGTGCGAGCCGAGGCCTGGGACGAGACCGAAGACGAGCACCTCGAAGCTGCCGCCGAGGCTCTCGTTGGCCTTGCGCAGGCGGTTGATCTCGGCGACCATCGCCGCGCTCGCCTCCGGGTCGAGGCAGCGCACCGGGTCCTCGTCGACCGCGGCGAAGTCCTCGGGCGTCAGATCGGGGCGCTCGGCGGCCGTCACCGAGGCGATCTGGGTGACGTGACTGTGGACGCTGACGCCGAGCTTGGTGAGCAGGCCGCGGGCGAGCGAGCCGGCGGCGACGCGCGCCGCCGTCTCGCGGGCGCTGGCGCGCTCAAGCACGTTGCGGATGTCGCTGTGGCCGTATTTCCAGGCGCCGACCAGGTCGGCGTGCCCTGGCCGCGGCAGGTGGACCTCGTCGACCTCTGCCTCGACCGGCCAGGGGCTCATCCGCTCCTCCCAGTTGGCGTAGTCGCGGTTGGCGACCAGGACCGCGATCGGGCTGCCCAGGGTGCGGCCGTGGCGGACCCCGGAGCGGACCTCGACCGTGTCGGTCTCGATCCTCATCCGACCGCCGCGCCCGTGGCCGAGCTGGCGGCGGGCCATGTCTTGGTCGAGCGCCTCGCGGTCGAGCTCCAGCCCCGCCGGCATGCCCTCGACGATCGCGACCAGTCCGGGACCGTGCGACTCGCCGGCAGTGGTGAAGCGGAAACGGCTGCTCATCGTGCGCGCAAGGCTATCGGCGGGCGTGAACGCTCGACTGACCCACAGGTCAAGTAACTGTTCAAGCGCGGCCGCGGGCGGCGGCGCGCATCGCCTCGAGCGGCGGCTCGAGCCCGGTCCAGATCCGCAGCGAGAGGGCGCCCTGGCGGACCAGGATCTCGATCCCGTCGACGACGGTGGCGCCGCTTGCCTCGGCGGCGGTGAGCAGGGCGGACGGCGTGGCGCCGTAGACCATGTCGACCACGGTCTGCCCCGCCTGGAAATCGCTCGGCCTCAGCGGCAGCTCGGCGAACGGATCCTCGTCCCCCAAACCGACCGCGGTCGAGTTGACGACCAGCGCGTAGGTCGCGGGGTCGGGCGCGGCGACGGGCGTCCCCCCGAGCTCGGCGCAGAGGTTGCGCGAGCGCAGCTCGGTGCGGTTCCAGACCTCGACCGCGGCCCCCTCGCGGGCCAGCGCCCAGACGACTGCGCGGGCGGCACCCCCCGCGCCCAGGACCAGCGCCCGCACGCCGGCGGGCGGCGCCGGCAGCGCGTCGAGCAGACCCTGCGCGTCGGTGTTGTCGGCACGAATTTCCTCGCCGGCAAAGCTGAGCGTGTTGGCGGCCCCGATCTCGCGCGCCGTCTCGGAGAGGTTGTCGGCGAGCGCCAGCGCCGCCCCCTTGTGGGGGACGGTGACGTTGGCGCCGGAGAACCCTTCGCCCGGCATCGCCCGCACCCGCCGCTCGAGCTCGTCCGGGGCGACGTCGATCGCCTCATAGCTCCACTCGCCGGCGAGTCCCAGCTCGGCCAGCGCCGCACCCTGCATCGCCGGCGAGCGCGAGTGCCCGACGGGGTGGCCGAGGACCGCGAGCCGCTTCACCTCATTCCTCGCAGGTGTCGGGCGATTCGCCGCCGGCCGCTTCGCGCGCTTCGTTGTAGCGGGCGACGTCGGCCTGGAACTCGGCGTCGGTAGCGGAGAAGGCGTGTTCGCCGCAGGTCCCCGGCTCGACCACGTAGTAGAGGTAGTCGACCTCGGCGGGGCGGGCTGCGGCTTCGATCGAGGCCAGGCCGGGGCTGGATATCGGCCCCGGCGGCAAGCCGGCGTTGACCCGCGTGTTGTAGGGGGAGTCGACCGCCAGCTCGGATTCGGTCAACGGCTCTTCGTAGTTGCCGGTGGCGAAGCGGACGGTGGCGTCGATCCCGAGCGGGATCCCTTCGCGCAGGCGGTTGTAGATGACGGCGGCGATCAGGGGGCGCTCCGCGTCGAGCTGGGCCTCCTCCTCGACCATCGAGGCGATCGTCACCACGTCGCGCTCGGTCAGGTTCTTGGAGCGGGCGTAACGCATGTCGACGCCGGCGACGCGGCCCCGGAAGTCGTCCAGCTGCAGCTGGACCAGGTCGGCGACCGGTGCGCCCTTCTCCAGCTCGAAGGTATCCGGGAAGAGGAAGCCCTCGTGGCCCTCGCTGGCTTTCATGTAGTCGCCCCTGAGCCCCGCTTCGCGGGCCAGCTGCGCGGTCTGGGCACGGCTGTAGCCCTCCGGGATCGTCAGCGTGATCGTCCTCAGCGGCGGTGGTGGCGGTGGCGGCTCGTCACGGCTGGCGTAGACGATGGCGCCGGCCATCACGGCGACGCCGAGGAGCAGGAGAACGACGACGGCGACGATGCGCCGCCGCCGATGGACATCACTCATCGTCTTCGGAGCCCTCGATCGCGGCACGGCCGGCGAGGTAGGCCTGCAGCAGGTGGGCGGCGGCGAGCGAGTCCGGAGCCGCCGCCGCTCCTTCCCGCTTGCTGGCGTCGGCCATCCGCGTGGTCAGGCGCTCGTCGTAGGCCTCGACCGGGATGTCGAGCAGGGCTTCCAGTTCGGTACAGAAGGTACGGACCAGGGCGGCCTGCGATCCCTCCTCGCCGCTCAGGTGCAGCGGCAGCCCGACGACGACCCGCTCGACCTCGTACTGGGTGACCAGCTCGGCGACCGAGCGCGGCTCCGGCGGCTCGATGACCGGCAGCGGCGTCGCGAGGGTCCCGCTGGGGTCGGAGATCGCGCAGCCGATCCGCGCCGTGCCGTGGTCGAGGGCGAGGACGCGCATCTAGCCGAGCGCCTTCTCGATTGCCTCGCGGCCGGCCGCCAAAGCCTCGCCGAGCTTGGCCGGATCCTTGCCACCGGCCTGCGCCATCTCGTCGCGGCCACCCCCACCGCCGCCGAACAGCGGCGCCGCCTCACGGACGATCGCGGCCGCGGACACGCCCTGACCGACGGCGCCCTTGGAGACCAGGACGACCAATCCCACCTTGCCGCCCTCGGCACCGCCGAGGGCGATCGCCGACTCGCCGGCCAGCTTCGACTGCACCCGGTTGGCCAGATCTAGCAGCTGCTTCTGGTCGGCCAGCGGCGCCTCGGCGGCGACGACGCTCACTTCGCCGACATCGTCGGCGACGCCGGCCAACCGCTCCGCCTCATCACCGAGCAGCTGCTTCGCCGCCTGCTTGGCGCCCTCGCCCGCCTCGCGCAGCTGCTCCGCCACGCGGCGGGCGGCGGCGAGGGGGTCCTGCGGCGAGCCGAGCAGCTCGCCGACCTCGCGCAGCCGCGCCTCCTCCTGGCGGAACCAGTCGATCGCCGCGGGACCGGTCAGGGCCTCGATCCGGCGCACGTTGGCGGCGCTGGAGCCCTCGGCGGAGACTTTGAAGATGCCGACCTCGGCGGTGTTGGCGACGTGGGTGCCGCCGCAGAGCTCGCGTGAGACCCCGTCGACCTCGACCACCCGCACCCACTCGCCGTATTTCTCGCCGAACAGCGCCATCGCGCCGAGCTTCTCCGCCTCGGCCCGCTCCATCTCCAGCCAGCGCACCGGCCGGCTCGCCTTGATCCACTCGTTGACCCGGTCCTCGATCGCGGCCAGGTCCGCGGCGCTCAGCCCCTGCCCATGGGTGAAGTCGAAACGCAGCTTGTCGGGACGGACCGCGGAGCCGGCCTGGTGCACGTGGTCGCCAAGCCGCTCGCGCAGCGCCGCGTGCAGGAGGTGGGTCGCGGTGTGGTTGCGCATCGTCGCGTGGCGGGTCTCGCGGTCGACCACGGCATCAACCGCGACGCCGGCCTCGAGCGCGTCAGCCGGCTCGACCGCCAGCGCCTGGTCCTCACCCACCCGGTAGACGTCGACGACACGCGCCTCTCCCCCCTCCCAGTGCAGCAGGCCGGAGTCGGCGACCTGGCCGCCGCCCTCGGCGTAGAAGGGGCTCTCCTCGAGCTTGACCAGTGCCCGGCCGTTGTCGGCGACAGCCGCGGCGAGACCGGTACTGGCGCGCAGCGTCTCGTAGCCGACGAAGCGGGTCGGCGGCGCCTCGGCCGCGAAGGCGAGCACGCGCTCATGGTGCCCCTCGGAGCCGTGCGCGGTGGCGGAGCCCATCCGCGCCCGCTGGCGCTGCTCCTCCATCAGCTCCTCGAAGCCACCGTCGTCGACCGAGAGGCCCTGCTCGGCGAGCAGCTCCTTGGTCAGGTCGTAGGGGAAGCCGCAGGTGTCGTGCAGCTTGAAGGCCTCGGCGGCATCGATCCAGGAGGTGGACGACTCCCGCGCCTCGGCGACCAGGCGCTCGAGCAGCTCGGTGCCGCGCTCCAAAGTGCGGCCGAAGCTCTCCTCCTCGTCGCCGACCCAGCGCGCGATCGTCTCCCGCTCCGCCGCCAGCTCCGGGTAGGCCCCGGCCATGACCTCGATCGTGCGCTCGGCGAAGCGACCCAGCCAGGGCGCCTCGATGCCCAGCGTGCGGCCCTGCTGGATCGCCCGCCGCATGATCCGGCGCAGGATGTAGCCGCGGTCCTCGTTGGAGGGGACGACCCCGTCGGCGATCAGGAAGGCGGCGCCGCGCGAGTGGTCGGCGACGATCCGCATCGCCCGCGTCACCGCGCCGCCCTCGGCGTAGGAGCGGCCGGAGAGCTCCTCGGCGAGGTCGAGCAGTGGCCGCAGCAGGTCGGTCTCGAAGACCGAGGGGACGTCCTGGAGGATCGCCGCCATCCGGTCGAGGCCCATGCCGGTGTCGATGTTGCGCATCGGCAGCTCGGTCAGCGAGCAGTCCTCGCCCAGGTCGTAGGTCATGAAGACGTGGTTCCAGAACTCGAGGAAGCGGTCGGTGTCGTCGCCCGGCCGCTCGCCGTCGGCGCCGAAGTCCGAGCCGCGGTCGAGGTAGAGCTCCGAGCAGGGGCCGCAGGGGCCGCTCGGCCCGGCCTGCCAGAAGTTGTCGGAACGGCCGAGCCGGACGATGCGCTCGTCGGGCATGCCGACGCCGCGCCAGATCTCGATCGCCTCCTCGTCGGGGCCGAGGCCGAGCTCCTCGTCGCCCTCGAAGACCGTGATCCAGAGCTTCTCGGGGTCGAGGCCGAAGCCCTCCAGCGACAGCTTCCACGCGAGCTCGACGGCGCCCTGCTTGAAGTAGTCGCCCATCGAGAAGTTGCCGAGCATCTCGAAGAACGTCAGGTGCCGGGTGGTCGTGCCGACCTGGTCGATGTCCGGCGTGCGGAAGCACTTCTGGCAGCTCGTCAGCCGGTGGTGCGGCGGCTTCTCGCGGCCCTGGAAGTACGGCTTGAGCGGGTGCATCCCCG
>Ga0075325_1000183_pt1 | contig 9773 bp, 11 predicted proteins | sample MayberrySE_Catta_5_FD_120048 | JGI IMG/M metagenome (GOLD analysis project Ga0075325, IMG submission 120048) | Natural and restored wetland microbial communities from the San Francisco Bay, California, USA, that impact long-term carbon... | ecosystem: Environmental > Terrestrial > Soil > Wetlands... | reverse complement strand
GTTGAGCCGCACCCGCCTCAAGAACATCGCCGGCAAGGCGATCCGCAGCTAGATCGGCGCCGAGTGATCGATTGACCCCCTCATTCGGGGGCAAATCGATCAAGCGCGCACTGCCCGCGCCCACCAAGCCGTTTCGCCTCGTCCCGACCGGGGTAACACGGCGCCATGACCATCGCCGCAGCGATATTCCTGATCGCCGTGGGCGCGATTCTGCGCTACGCGACCAACCTCCACGTCGAGGGCGTCAGCATCGACACCGTCGGCCTGATCCTGATGATCGCCGGCGCCGCCGGCCTCGTCCTCTCCTTCCTCCAAGAGGCGATCTGGTCCGACCGCGCCCGCCGCCGCGAAGCGGCGGTGCCTCCGGAGGAACGCGTCGACCCGCGCGAGCCGCCGCGCTACTAGCGCCGGCCGAGTCGGGCGAAGTAGGCGAGCCAGTAGCCGGAGTGGCTCTCCCAGGTGAGGCCGGCCTCGGTGGCTTGGCGTTTGAGGCTGGACTGGGTGGTGAAGTGGGGGTCGCCGAAGAGCTCGCCGACTATCAGGCGGCCGCTGGGCTTGAGGACGCGGGCGATCTCGCGCAGGGCGGCGCCGGAGTCGGGGATCTCGCCGAGGACGGCGGTGAGGATCACCGCGTCGACCGAGCCGTCCTCGTAGGGGAGCGCGGTGGCATCGCCCTGGGTGGGGACGAGGTTGGCGAGGTTGCGCTCGGCGGCGCGCTGCATCGTGTGGTCGAGGAACTCCTGCTGGAGGTCGAAGATCTCGATCGTGCCCTCGGGGCCGACCCACTCGGCCAGGTCGAGGGTGTAGTAGCCGACGCCGGGGCCGATCTCCAGGACACGCTCGCCGGGCTCGGGGCCCAGTACCTCACGCAAACGCTCGCGGGTGATGACCGGGTGCGGAGCTTCGACCCAGAAGCGCTGACCGTAGGGACAGGCGGAAGGGTTCTTGCGCCACCACAGGGCGGCAGCGCCAACCGCGGCGCCGGAAAGGGCGATCGCCGTCCTGATCCTCATCGCTCAGGCGGTGCGCCGGTCACGCGCCGCCTGAGAAGCCGACGCGGTGGGCGCCCGACTCGATCCGCAAAAAGGAGACCTTGCCGAGGTAGAGCGCCAGCACCCCGTCCTCGGTCTTGACGTCGTGCCAGCCGCCCTTCTCGACCTGCTTGCGCAGGTCCTTCAACTCGTCCTCTGAGAGGCGAGCCGAGATCACCTGGCCGCCCTCGAAGCCGATCTCCACCTTCTGCGCTTCAGCCATCAGTGCCCTCCTTCTGCAGGTTCGACGATCTCGGTCAGCACGCGGCCGGTCGAGCGCGGCTGCAGGAAGGCGACGCGACTGCCGCCGATCCCGACCCGCGCCTTGGCGTCGATCAGCTCGATGCCGCTGGCGGCGAGCCGCTCCAGGGTCGAGTCGATGTCGTCGACCGCGTAGGCGACGTGGTGCAGGCCGGCGCCGCGCTTGGCGAGGTACTTGCCGACCGGCGTGTCGGGGCCGAGCGGGGCCAGCAGCTCGACGTGGCCGTCGCCGACGTTGAGCAGCACCGCCTCGACTCCCTGCTCCTCGACTGTCTCGCGCAGCGCCAATTCCATGCCGAAGCTCTGCTCGTAGAGCTCGATGGCGGCCTCGAGATCCTCGACGGCGATGCCGATGTGGTCGATCCTTCCGAACACGGGGCGCGCAGTCTACGCAGCGTTCTCGGCGCGGAGGATCTCGGCCAGGGCCGCGACGCCGACCTCGAGCTGCTCGGGCGTCGGCTCCTTGGTGGCGATCAGGCGCTGGATCTCCCGCCCGGGCGTGTGGAACGCCTCGGCCAGCGGATCGCCGTGATGGCGGTCGCTCCAGGCGAACATCTCGACCGCGACCGAGGCGCCACCGAGGCCGACGGCGGCGCGCGCGACCGGGCCCGGTCGCTCCACCAGGCGCTCGAGCAGCACCGTGCCGGCAACCGAGAGCAGCATCATCGGCGTGATCAGGTTGGAGCCGCAGCGATCGTGCTCCTTGGGCACCCCGGCGGGGTCTTCGATGCCCTGCTCATAAGCGGCGATTGCCTTGTGCTCGACCCCGTGGTAGGCGGCCAGGTCACGATCGAGCAGGGCGACGATGGCGGGGGCGGCGCCGATCGCCTGGACGACCCCCTCGCGCAGGGCCGAGCTGCCGAAGCGCTTGCGCAGCGTCGCCGTGGCGACCAGAGTGGCGCCGGCCGCAGCGACCACCCGCCAGTCCTCGAAGGGCAGCCGCGCCGCCGACATGCGGCGGCGCACCAGCGGCAGCACCGCCAGGCCCTCGGCGAGCTTCAGGGGGCCGCGCAGGCCGGGAACGCGCTTCGCCAGGCCCGGCGCCAGCTCGGGCTTGGGTTGCGAGGCCACCTCGATCGTGCCGTCTGGCGCGCGCACGGCCGCCGCCCAGTGGGTGGGACCGTGGATCAGCAGCCCGTTGCGCAAAGCCATCCCGCCAAGCCGCAGCCGCTCCTGCTCCTCAGTCGCCATGCGACCAAGATAGGCGGTCAGCGGCGCCGGCGACCAGTGACGGGCCGCGAGCTGCATCAACTTCCAGGAGGAAAAGTTGATGCAGCTCTCCGAATAGGGTGGCCGCCCGTGGATCTGGCCCTGGTCGCGATCTGGTCGTTCGCCGTCGCCGTCGCCGGTGGGATCGCCGGCCTGGTGCTTGGCAACCTGCGACTGCCGGTGGTCCTGCAGTTCTCCTCCTCCGCTGCTGCGGGGGCCGGCGCCAACGTGGCGATTAGCGCCGCCTCGGCCCTCACCGCCTCGATCGCCCACTGGCGCGGCGGGCGTATCGACTGGCGGCTCTTCTGGCTGATGGCGCCGCCCTCGCTGCTCGGCGGCATCGCCGGCGGGCTGATCTCCGGCCTGCTGCCGCAGCGCGCGCTGCTCGCCGCGATCGCCCTGGTGGTGCTCTACGGCGCAGTCGAGATCGGCCGTCACCAACGCCGGCCGGAGCGGGCTGCGCCACCAGCCGGCGGGCGCTGGGTGGCGGTCGCGATCGCCTTCGCGGTCGGCGTGCTCGGCGGCCTGGTCGGACTGATCCTCGGCACGCTGCGCCTGCCGGCGATGGTCAAGTGGCTGGGAACGGCGCCCAAGGCGGCGGTGGGGACCAACGCCGCGACCGGGGTCGTGGTCGGCATCGGCGGCCTGATCGGCCACCTCGCCGGCGGAGTCGACTGGGACCTGCTCGCCGCCGGCTGCGCAGGGGCTGTGCCAGGCGCCTACCTCGGCGCCCAGCTCACCGGCAAGCTCGACGACGCTTCTCTCCTCCGAGTTATCGCCATCATCCTCGTCGTAGCCGGCCTCTCGCTCGCAATCCAAGCGGCGCTGGGATAGGCGAAACCTGAACGCGGCAATTGCGCCCAGTGCAAGGCGCAATTGCCGTCCCCCCTGTATCCCCCTGTATTTCCCCGCCGGAGGCCCCCAGTCCAGGCCCCCGGCGGGTGTCGGCTCTCCCTGGCTCTAGCTTGGAAAGCCGCCCATTGAAACCCTGATTTCAGAAGAAAGTTGCGCTCGACTCAAGCGCCGCGAATCCTCTTGCGCAGCGCCTCCAAGCGGCTTCCGAGCTCGGCCTCGAAACCGCGGTCCGTGGGGGCGTAGAAACGCGCGTTCTCCAGTCCCTCGGGAAGCAGCTGCTGGTCGCTCACGCCGCCGGGCTGATCATGCGCGTAGCGGTAGCCCTCGCCGCGGCCGAGCTGCTTGGCGCCGGGGTAGTGCGCGTCCCGCAGATAGTCGGGCGGGGTCTTGGCGCCGTTGGCGCGCACCTCGGCGCGAGCCGCGCCAAGCGCCTTGTAGGAGGCGTTGGACTTCGGCGCCAGGGCCAGGTAGACGGTCGCCTGGGCGAGGTTGAGCGCGCACTCGGGCAGGCCGACCCGGTCGACGGCGCGGGCGGCCGCGTCGGCGACCAGCAGCGCCTGCGGGTCGGCGTTGCCGACGTCCTCGGAAGCGAGGATGACCATGCGGCGGGCGAGGAAGCGCGGGTCCTCGCCGCCCTCCAGCATCACCGCCAGGTAGTAGAGCGAGGCGTCGACGTCGGAGCCCCGCGTCGCCTTGATCCAGGCCGAGATGAAGTCGTAATGGCGGTCGCCCTGGCGGTCGTAGTCGAGCGCCTTGCGCTGCAGGGCGTCCTCGATCGCGGCGATGTCGACCGCATCCGACTTTGACCCACCTCCAGCAGGGTCAAAGTCGGATGCGCGCTCCACCGCGCGCTCCAAAGCCGAGAGCGCGACCCGCGCGTCGCCGCCGCTGCGCTCGGCCAGCATCGCCAGCGCGGCGTCCTCAACCGGTGGCGGGTCGGCGAGGCCGCGCTCGGGATCGGCCAGCGCCCGGCGCAGCAGCTCCTCCACCTGCTCGGCCTCGAGCGGCTGCAGCTCATAAACCTGGCAGCGCGAGAGCAGGGCCGAGTTGACCTCGAAGTAGGGGTTCTCGGTGGTCGCCCCGATCAGCGTCAGCAGCCCTTCCTCGACCGCCGGCAGCAGGGCGTCCTGCTGGGCCTTGTTGAAGCGATGGATCTCGTCGAGGAAGAGCACCGTCGGGCGGCCGCTCCCCCGCCGCCGCTCCCGAGCCCGCTCGATCACCGCCCGAATCTCAGCCCGCCCCGCATTGACCGCCGACTCCTCCTCAAAAACCCCCGCGGCCCCCGCCGCAGCGATCCGCGCCAGCGTCGTCTTCCCGGACCCAGGTGGCCCGTAGAGAATCGAGCTGTGCGGATGCCCTGACTCGATCGCCGTGCGCAGTGCCGACCCCTCTCCCAAGACGTGCTCCTGCCCCACGAGCTCATCGAGCGAGCGCGGCCGCATCCGCACCGCCAGCGGCGCATCTGCAGCGGGAACTTCAGGCAAGCTGGACTCGCTGTCGAATAGTCGGTCAGCCATTCCGCTCAGTATGAGGGGATCGGGGGAGGTTTCGGGGTGCCTCGCGAAGCGGCCCCCGGCAAGGTGGTCCTCAGCCGCGAAGCGGCTCCAACTTGGTGAGCGAAGCGAACATAGGCACCCCGAAACCTCCCCCGATCCCCTTTACACTCAACCTCATGGAGAGCGCCACGCAGTCACCCCCGGTCCCGTCCACCCTCGAGAGCTTCAACCCCGCCACCGGCGAGCTGGTCGGCTCGGTTGCGACGATCACGCCCGATCAGGTGCAGGCGGTGGTCGACGACGTCGCCCGCATCCAGCCCGCCTGGGCGGAGCTGTCGCTGCAGGACCGCGCTCGCTACATGAAGCGCGCCGCCGACGCGCTGCTCGACGACATCGACGAGCTCGCCGAGCTGCTCGTCTCCGAGCAGGGCAAGCCGCGCGCCGAGGCGTACACGATGGAGCTGCTGCCGACGGTCGACGCGCTGCACTGGTGCGCCAAGGCCGGGCCGAAGATCCTCGCCGACGAGAAGGTGCGGATGAGCCAGGCCTTCCTGATGAGCAAGAAAAGCCGCTTCACCTACGAGCCGATCGGCGTTGTCGGTGTGATCGCGCCCTGGAACTACCCCTGGTCGATCCCCTTCGGCGAGGTGGCGATCGCGCTGATGGCCGGCAACGGCGTGGTGCTCAAGCCGGCCAGCCTGACGCCGCTGCTCGGCGAGGCGATCCGCCGCGTCTTCGAGAAGGGCGGCCTGCCCGAGGGCCTCATCCGCGTCGTCCACGGCGGCGGCGCGGTCGGCGACGCGCTGGCCAAGTCGAGCGCCGGCAAGATCTTCTTCACCGGCTCGGTCGAGGTCGGCCGCAAGGTCGGCGCCGTCTGCGCCGAGCGGCTCAAGGGCTCGGTGCTCGAGCTCGGCGGCAAGGACCCGATGATCGTCTGCGCCGACGCCGACCTGCCCAACGCGATCAGCGGCGCCGTCTGGGGCGGCTTCGCCAACGCCGGCCAGACCTGCTCGGGGATCGAGCGCGTCTACGTCGTCAAGGAGGTCGCCGAGCGCTTCGTCGCCGGCGTCGCCCGCGAGGCCGAGAAGCTGCGCGTCGGCGACCCGCTGCAGTGGGAGACCGAGATCGGCCCAATGACCTCCGAGGGCCAGTACGAGATCGTCGTCGACCTGATCGCCGATGCCGAAGCTTCGGGGGCGACCAAGCTCTGCGGCGGCCCGGTCGACGTCCCCGACCTGCCCGGCAAGTACGTCGCCCCCACCGTGCTCACCGGCGTGACCCATGAGATGCGGATCATGCGCGAGGAGATCTTCGGCCCGGTGCTGCCGATCGTCGTCGTCGACTCCGAGCAGGAGGCGATCGAGCTCGCCAACGACTCCGAGTTCGGCCTCGGCGCCTCGGTCTGGACCAAGGACCGCCAGAAGGGCGAGCGCATCGCGCGGCGCATCGAGGCGGGCATGGTCTGGGTCAACGACCACTCCTTCAGCCACGGCGCCTGCCAGTGCGCCTGGGGCGGCATCAAGGACTCCGGCGTCGGCCGCTCGCACTCCAAATTCGGCTTCTATGAGTGCGTCAACGTGAAGATGAACGCCTGGGAGCCGGGCCTCACCCGCGACTTCTGGTGGCACCCCTACGACCGCACCCTCGGCGAAGCGGTGCAGGCCTCGGCCAAGCTGCTCTACGGCAAAGGCGCGGTCCGCACCAAGGCCCTGCGCGAGGGGGCGCTGCCGCTGCTCAAGGTGGGGCGGCGGACCCTGCGCAAGCGGCGTAGCTAAGACGCGATTAGCTGCTCTAGTTCGAAGAGGCCTTGGGCCTCGAGTTCGCGCAGGTGCTCGTAGTCGGCTTGCAGGCGGGAGCGGTCGGGGTCGACTAGGTAGAGCATTCCGGGGCAGGAGAAGAGGTCGACGGTGCGCTTGAGCTGCTGGCCCGGCTCGAGCATCGCGATCGAGCCGGCGAAGGTCGGCAGGGCCTCGATCTCGGCCAGCCCCGCGGCGGAGACGATCTTGCCCTCGTGCTGGGAGATCAGCATCACGCAGTAGGCGGCGGCCCGCAGCTCGTAGGGCTGGCTGGCGCGGCGCGCGACTGAGGCGGGGTCGAGGTAGGCCTCGGCGGTGACGGTCGGATGGCTCGGCGTGCAGCGGTCGATCACGTCGTCGCGCACCGAGCCGTGCATCCGCGCCCCGGACTCGACCAGCACCGGCCCGTCGGCGGTCAGCATCACCTCGGTGTGGGCCGGGCCGAAGCGGATGCCGAGCGCGTCGAGCACCGCTTCGACGTAAGGGGCGACCTGGTCCTGCTGCTTGCCGTGGCGGGGGTGGAGCTCCTCGTAGTCGTAGACGAGGTTGCCGGCGATGCGGCGCTTGTTGTCCTGCCAGATCTCTGAGATGTGGTGGGCGCCCTCCCAGCTGATCGAGTTGCAGAAGAGCTGCGTGCCGCGCAGCATCTCCTGAACGAGCAGCTCGCGGTTGGCGCCCTGCAGGGCGTTGGGGCGGCCGAGCAGCGCGGCGAAGGCAGCTTCGACCGCGGGCGGGTCCTCGCAGAGCGAGACGCCGTCGGTGCCGGCGCTGTCGAGCGGCTTGACGACCACCGGCCACTGGTCGCGCTCGCGCGCCCACTCGGCGGCGGCAGCAGGGTCCCCGGTCTTCAGCTCCTCGACCGCGCGCAGGCCGGCGGCGCGCAAGGCCCCTGCCATCGCGTGCTTGTCGCGTCGCGCCCGGCTCTGGGCGGTGCCGTTGGAGGGCAGGCCGAGCCGCTCGCTGAGCGCATCGGAGAGCGGCACCCCGGGCTCGGAGCCAACCACGACGAAGGCCGGATCGTGCGGCGCGAGCCGGGCGACCGTCGCCTCGAGGTCGTCGTCGTGGATGACGTTCTCGACGAAGTCCTCAGCACGAAAGCCGCGCAGGTAGAAGTCCGGCATCTGCGGGCTGCTCTGCACGTGCACAACCTGCAGGCCGGCGGCGGCAAAGCGTGGCGCCAGTTTGGCCCCGGTCGAGTAGGCGTCGACGACGACCGCTGTGCGGGCGGCGCTCATGCCGTGGCCACGAGCACGAGGCGATCCTCGGGACGCTTCGGGCCACGTTCGAAGTCGCCGTAGCGCTCGACCTCGCGGAAGCCGGCCGCGACCACCATCCGCTCGAGCTCCTCGGCCTCGTACATGCGGATGCGCGAGTCCATTTCTTCGCCGCCCAGCTCGTAGTGGACGCAGAGCATGCCGGTCGAGAAGTCGACGTCGAGCGTCTCGACCACGCCGTTGGTCTCGCGCACGACGACGCCCTCGTCGGTTTTCAGCCGGTGACGAGAGCGCTCCAGGTCGGAGAGCTGCATGACCAGGCGCCCGCCCGGCCTCAGCGCCCGGTGAAAGGCGCGCAGCATCTCCTCGTCCTCGTCCACAGTCGCCCCGTAGCCGTAGCTCGAATACATGCTGACCAGGGCGTCGAACGGCCCGAGGCCGTCGGGCAGCGGCTGGCGCAGGTCGGCGACCACATAGGTCGGACCGGGGCAGCGGCGTTCGGCCTCGGCGATCGCCGCCGGTGAGATATCGACCCCGACGGCGTCGCAACCGTGCTCCATCAGGGTGGCGGCGAAGCGGCCGAAGCCACAGCCGGCGTCGATCACACGGGACCCGGGCTCCAGCCCGATCAGCTCGACCACCGCGGCGGCGTCCTCACGGGTCGCGTCGTAGCTGCCCAGCTGCTCGGCAACGCGCATGAAGAGCGGGCCGTAGTTGTCGGTCTCGTTCAGCAGCGGGGCTTGATCACTCACAACTTTCTAAGCGTATCTCGAAGGCTGCGCGAGCGCGAGGGGCGCCGGCTCCGATCGGCCGGCGCCCGTGAGATGAGGGCTGGACTCAACCCCCGCTGATCGTGACCGTTCGCGAGATCGCCCCGCCGCATTTGGAGACCGGCCCAGCCGGAGAGGACGGCTTCACTTCGGCGTAGACCATGGCCGGGAGCTTGATGTTCTCGTTGAGCTCGTCGAGGTCGGCCTTCCAGTTGCCGTTGGCCTTCGACTTGACCCGGCTGAGCACCCCGTTGCCCTTCTGCTTGAGGACGACGGTCCGCTCGCCGACGCAGCTCGAGTTGGCGGCCTTCACCTTGCCCTGATAGCCGACGGCCCCGAGCGTCACTTCCGACGTGACGGTCTGGCCCGACGTGGCGGCGCCGGCCGGCAGCGCCAGCAGCGCCGCGACGGTCAGCGCCAGCACCGCAAGGGTCCCTGCCTTCTTGGTCATGCTCATTCGTTCCTCCTGTTGAGATGTGCCGCGGCAGCCTAGACGTTCACAATCCCCCGCTGTGGAGCCCACTCAGGCGACAGACGAGCCGGCGCTGAAGCTCGCCGGGCTGCGCCGCGAGTACGGCGAACGCACGGCGCTCGCCGGCATCGACCTCGAATTGGGACAAGGTGAGACGCTGCTCGTGCTCGGGCCGAACGGCGCCGGCAAGACGACCCTGCTGCGCATCCTCGCCACGCTGCTGCGGCCGAGTGGCGGCGAGGTGCGTGCCCTGGGCTGCTCGCTGCCCGGCGAGGCCTGGAAGCTGCGCGGCCGGATCGGCTTCCTCGGCCACGAGCCGCTGCTCTACCGCGACCTCAGCGGCCGCGAGAACCTGCGCTTCCACGCCCGCCTGCACGGTCTGCGGGGCGAGCCGGCGGAGACGCGGATCGCCGCGCTGCTCGCCGCGGTCGGCATGGAGCGCCGCGCCGACGAGCGGGTCGCCGAGCTCTCCGCCGGCATGCGCCAGCGGCTGGCGATCTGCCGCTGCGTCCTGCACGAGCCCGAGCTGCTGCTGCTCGACGAGCCCGACTCCAACCTCGACGCCGAGGGGCGCGAGCTGGCCCGGGAGCTGATCGGCCCGGGTGAGGGGCGCACCCGCGTCCTCGTCACCCACGACCCCGAGCGAGCGCTGCCCGACGCAGATCAGGT
>Ga0075325_1000182_pt1 | contig 9779 bp, 10 predicted proteins | sample MayberrySE_Catta_5_FD_120048 | JGI IMG/M metagenome (GOLD analysis project Ga0075325, IMG submission 120048) | Natural and restored wetland microbial communities from the San Francisco Bay, California, USA, that impact long-term carbon... | ecosystem: Environmental > Terrestrial > Soil > Wetlands... | reverse complement strand
TGGGGCACCCCGTCATCCATACCACGCGCGGCGGCGCGTCCGGCGGCGGCTCCGAGCTGACCGACGAAGCGCGGGACCTGATCCGGCTCTACCGCGCGTGGCGCAACGAGCTGGAGCGCTCCAGCGACCGGCTCTTCCGGCGACTCCGGCGCAGTGGCTGACGTCGCCGATCTCTTCCGCCGGGTGACGACCGGCGTCTACGTCATCGGTGTCGCCGACGGCGAGCGGCGCAACGCGTTCACGGCCGCGTGGCTGACGCAGGTGTCGTTCGATCCGCTGCTGCTCGCGCTCAGCGTGAACCGCGAGCACGCCTCCTACCCGCTCCTCCTCAGCGGAGGGGGATTCGTGGCCAACGTTCTCCGCCGCGACCAGCTCCACTTGGCGGAGGCTTTCGGCACCCGCTCCGGTCGGGACCAGGACAAGCTCGCCGGGATTCCCTGGCGCCCCGCCCCTTCCGGCGCTCCGATCCTCACCCAGGCCATCGCCTGGCTCGACTGCCGAATCCACGATCGGTTCGCCGCCGGCGACCACGAGATCATCCTCGGCCGGCCCGTCGCCGGCGAGCTGGTCGCGCCGGACGCCGATCCACTGCTCTACCAGGACACCGGTGACCTCGACGGAAGTCGAGAGCTGTACCCGCGCGCGCTGGGCTGAGCCACCCCACGTTCTCCCCCGCGCAAGCCGACGTCCTGGGCAAGTCGTACAGGGGCAGGTGGAAGTCCACCAGCACTTCGACCCGCCGCCACGCGCCTGACCCAGTGGATGCCAGGCTGTGCAGCACGCACCCTTCCCACCGTCACCGTGGGTATGCGTGCCGCGCCAACCCCACGGCCTGGGCGACTCGACATGTCTCACCTACGTGAGAGCGCCTGGCCGCCGGTGCTCGCCGGCGGCCTCCTTGCCGGAGCCCTCGACATCACCTACGCCTGTCTCTTCTGGGCGATAAAGGCGGACCTGCCGCCCACCCGCATCTTCCAGTCGGTGGCCGCCGGCCTCCTCGGCGAGACGAGCTTCGAGGGCGGCGCCGCTACCGCCGCGCTCGGCCTCTTCCTCCACTTCTTCATCGCCTGCACCATGGCGCTGACCTACTATCTCGCGGCCCGTCGCTGGCCGGTCCTCGCGCGCCGCCCCGTCCCGCTCGGCATCGCCTACGGACTGCTGCTCTCTGTCTTCATGAACTTCGTCGTCGTTCCGCTCTCGGCCGCGAGCGCCGGCTCACGAGACCCGACATGGATCGCCCTCACCGTGGCCGTGCACGCCTTCCTCATCGGCCTGCCGATCGCCTTGTTCGCCAGCCGAGCGACCCTGCACCCTGAACGCTTCCCCTTGTCACCCTGAGCGCTCCCTTGTCACCCTGAGCGCTCCCTTGTCACCCTGAGCGCAGCGAAGGGGACCATCTCCATGGTCCCTTCACTTCGTTCAGGTTGCAAGCTCCTGTCGGCCTTACGGCCGCAGCGCGATGCTGTGCACCGGCGACCCTGCGATGTCGCCGAGATACGTCGGCGCCCCGCTCCCCAGGTCGATGGTATACAACTCCGACCCACCGTCGGTGCCGAGCGCGGCGTACGCGGTGCCGTCCGTGTCGATGTCCATTCCGGAGCAGAGGTACACGTTGAACGGCAGGTCCGCGACCGTGGTCAGCGCGCCGGTCTCCGCGGAAGCCATCACCACCGTGTTCTCGTTGCTCTCCACACCGTACAGCGCCGAGCCGTGGTAGGCTTCGGCCGCCAGCGCGGGGTTGGCACCTCGTGTTCGTCGCCCGCGGCATACGCCAGCTCGGGCCGGGCGGCCGTCACCGTGCCGGTCGTCGGATTGATCTCCAGGCTCTGGTTCGACTCCACGCTGCCGACGTGCAACACGTCGTGGCCGGCGTCGTACGCCATCCCGAAGTGCTCTCCGGTCAGCGCGGGCGAGAACGCACCGCCCACGGCCGTGGCAGCGCCGGTCAGCGTGTCCACTGTATACACCCGGCTGTCGGTTCCGACGCCATAGAGGTCGGGCCCACGGAACTCGATCCCCACCATGACCGAGCCGGCGCTCATGCCCGTGATCTGGACCTGTCGCTGCAGCTCCTCGGGGTTGCCGCTGCCGAACAGCACCAGCTGATTGGCGCAGGTGAGCCCGAAGATGGCACGACCTTCCATCCCGCTCACCGGACCCGGAGGGGGCGGCTCGGGCGTGGGGCTCGGGATCGGGTCCGGATTGCTGGGGGAGCTCGGCCCGCCGCTGTCGCCACCGCAGGCGGCGACGAGCGCCACCGCGGCGAGAGCTAGGCCACGGAAGAGCGGGCGCAGGGTGGATGACGGCATGGGAACCTCCCGGTAGATGCGTTGAAGTGGCTCCTTCGACCGACGCAAAGGCTACCGGCCACGGTTCATTCCGACCTCAAACGGATCTCATCCGCACCCCGAGCGAAGCGAAGGAGTCCGTGCCGATTGTGGGCCGCAGGTGAACGCAGCCGACGCGGATAGTTGCTGATGACAACACTTTTCTGCGTTGTCCGCGTTCATCTGCGGCTCCCAACCCTCCCCATCCAACCATCCACCACCCCGCGGTGTCTAAGCTCGCATCCTTCCCGCGAGCAAAGCCTTGGGCACCACACTCGGCGTGCTGTTGGTCATACAGGCTCAAATCTCCTCGGCGGCTGCGCTTCCACACACGGTGCCCGCCGAGGTCACCAGTGTCCGGGCCACCCGCGCGGCCGAGCCGCCGGTGCTCGACGGCGCGGACGACGACGCCGTCTGGCGCGAAACCAGGGCCATCGACCGGTTCCGTCAGGCCAAGCCAAGCGAAGGCGCGCCGCCGCGTTACGCCACCGTCGCGCGGGTCGCCTACGACCCGGGCAACCTCTACGTCTTCGTCCGCGCCTTCGATCCCCACCCCGACAGCATCGTCAGCCTCCTCTCCCGCCGCGACGAGCAGACTGCCTCGGACGAGATCATCGTGATGATCGACTCCTGGCACGACCGGCGCACCGGCTTCGAGTTCGTGGTGAACCCGGCCGGGGTGAAGTCCGACTACGCCATCTTCAACGACGGCAACGAGGACGTGGCCTGGGACGGGGTCTGGGAGGTGGCCACCCGGATCGACTCCCTCGGCTGGACGGCCGAGTACCGGATCCCGCTCTCCCAGCTCAACTACTCGGCGCAAGGCAGCGCCAGTTTCGGCTTCCTGGTCTGGCGCACCGTCCAGCGCCACGGCGAGTCGCTCACCTGGCCGCTCTATCGTCCCTCGCGCTCGGGGTTCACTTCGCAGTTCGGCGAGATCACCGGGCTCGAAGGCCTGGCGAGCCCGGAGCGCGCGGAGGTCATCCCTTACGTGCTCGCCCGAAACGAGCCGGGTCCGGCGTCCGAGGGTTACTCGCGCGATCAGGACGTCACCGTCGGCGGCGACCTCAAGTACCGGATCGCGCCCAACGTCCTGCTGAACGCCACCGTCAACCCCGACTTCGGCCAGGTCGAGGCCGATCCCTCGGTGCTCAACCTCGGCGCCTTCGAGACCTTCTTCGAGGAGCGGCGGCCCTTCTTCGTGCAGGCCAAGGGACTGTTCACCTTCCCGGTGAACTGCGTGGTGGTCGTGGACTGCAACACCGGAGAGGGATTGTTCTACTCCCGGCGCATCGGCCGGTCGCCGCAGTTGTCCGACGAGTACGGTGACGAGTCGTCGCCCGAGGCGACCCGGATCATCGGTGCCGCGAAAGTCACCGGCCGCTTGAGCAACGGGTTCAACCTCGGCTTTTTCGACGCGGTGACCGACGAGGTGATCAGCCCGACCGGCACGCTGGAGCCCACCACCAACTACGCGGTCGCGCGCGGCAACCAGGAGTTCTCCGGTGGCGATGGCAACGTCGGGTTCATCGCGACGGCGGTAAACCGCTCGCTGGACCCGAGCAGCGCGCCCTGGCTCCACCGCAGCGCGTACTCCACCGGCCTCGACGCGCGGCGGCGATTCGCCGGCAAGCGCTACGAGGCGTCGGGCTCCTTCGACTGGAGCCGCGTGGCCGGCGAGGCGGAGGCGATCACTCTCACGCAGCGGAACAACCTGCACCTCTATCAGCGCCCCGACGGGCCGCTCGAGCTGGACTCCACTCGCACCTCGCTCGCAGGCACCAACCTCGAGCTCCGCGTCGCGAAAGTCGGTGGGCGACGGCTGGTCTGGGAGACGGCGTACCAGCGGCGCACGCCGGGGTTCGAGATCAACGACATCGGCTTCCTGCGCCAGGCCGACCAGCAGATGTGGACCACCTGGGCCAATCTCGCCTTCCGCAATCCCAACCGGGTATTCCGCGAGCTGCGCTGGAACTTCAACAACTGGCAGCACTGGAGCATCGACGGGGTGCCCACCGAGCGCGCGTTCAACACCAACGTGCACACCCAGTTCAACAATCGCTGGTGGCTCCACGCCGGTGGCACGGTCGGCCAGCTCGGCGCCACCTACTGCGACCGCTGTGCCCGCGGCGGCCCGGCGATCCGCCAGGACCCCTACGTCGCGCCCTGGATCGGGATCGAGGGTGACACCCGCAAGGCCCTGGTGCCGACGCTCTGGGTGAACTACTGGCGAGGCGACGGCAGCCGCTCCGAGACACTGAGCCTGGAGCCCACGCTTGAGATCAAGGTCTCCTCACGCTTCTCCACCTCCGTCGGAATGCGGTGGGAGGGCAACACCAACGACGTCCAGTACTTCGATACCTATTCGGATTCGACGGGCGCCGAGCGCTACACCTTCGCCCACCTGGAGCAGAGCACCTTGAGCTTCACCTGGCGGCTGGGCTACACCTTCACCCCGAATGCGACGCTCCAGGTGTACGCCTCCCCCTTCGTGTCCAAAGGGACCTACAGCGACGTGCGCGAGATCGGCTCGCCGCGGGCGGAGGACTACGACGCGCGCTACCAGCCCTACGACGACCCCGAGGTCGCGGACGACCCGGGCGGGTTCAACGTGCAGGAGTTCCGCTCGAACGTGGTGTTCCGCTGGGAGTACCGTCCCGGCTCGACACTGTTCCTGGTGTGGAGCCAGGGTCGCCAGGACGACCGGGACGTGGAAGGCAGCAACTCCTTCCGCGGCGACTTCTCCGATCTCTTCCAGCTGCGGCCCGCGAACACGTTCCTGGTGAAGATGTCGTACTGGTTCGCGCGCTAGCGGGTCTGCGGCAGCAGCCGGTCTCGCACGTAGCGCCACTGCGGTCGGAGCCGCAGCGCCTCCTCCGCGTGGCTCCGTGCGCTCGCGCGGTCGGGCGGATCGAGGTTGAGCGAGAACCAGCCGAGCAGCATGTGCAGCTCCGGCTCCCCCCAGGCCGGCGCGAGGTCGTCCCCCCTGGACGGCTGCGAGGCCGAGAGCCGGATGCCCCGCCGGAGCATCGCCAGCGCGGCCTCCCGATCCCCACCCTTGCCCGGCGGCGCCCAGAAGAGGTTGGCGGACACGACGAACATCATCCGCGGGTTGTCGGGCGCCTCGGTCCTGATCCGCGCCAGCAACGGTCGAAGCTCGGTAAGGAATTCGGTCGTTCGCTCCCGATTACGCCGGTTGAAGTAGGCGCGGTTGCCCAGTCCGGCCGCGAGCCCGATCCGCGATTCGACGTCGGCCGAATCCGTGGCGAGCGCCTCCCTGAACTCCGCGATCGCCGCCGCGAAGTCCTGGTCCACCGAATCCTCGCCGGCGCCGTCGTTCAGCGCGTTGAGCGCGTGGCGCCAGTGCGCGAAGCCGCGCCAGTACCGCGCCCGCGCGCCCAGGTCGCGGCTCAGCGTGTAGGGCTGCATCGAGTCGGCGAGCGTGCGGAGCCGGACCAGCTCTCCCCGGTAGTCGGCATCCTGCACCGACGTCACCAGCCGGAGCAGCTCGGCCCCCGAGGCGCCTGCCGGCGGAGACTGCGCCGCATGAGCCGCGGACGTCGCGAGGACCACGGCACAGCAGGCTGAGACGACGGCAGCGAGCACCGACATCCTCCCCTCCCTCAGGCCACCTGCACCGAGAACCTGGCCGCCAGCCGCTCCACCGCAGGGGTGAGGAGCCGCTCCAGCCTCGCGAGCCGAGCGCCATCGGGCCCCCAGGTCGTGATCCGCACCCCCACCATCCGCCGCTCGCTCGAGCCGAAGCCCTTGAGCTCCAGGACGGCGCCGTTCTCCTCCTCCCACGTCACCGATTTCTCGCGACCCGTCGCCGCGATGACGCTGCCCGTGAGCCGGCCACCGTCGCCGAGTTCCAGCTCCGCCCGCGCTCCGGTCTCGCCGAGCGCGCCGCGCCGGGTGAGCCACGTCGCCAGCCCGTCGGCGTCGCTGAAGCAGCGATACAGCTCGCCGGCACTCACCGCCACCGGCCGAATCAGCAGCGACGCCTGCCGCTCCTCCCCCAGGTGCCACTCGAGGTAGTGCCGCAGCAGGGCGAGTGAGGCGTCCCAGCCGGAGCGCACGCCCTCGTATTCCTCCTCGAAGTCGGCGCCGTCGCGGAACCCGGAGTTCACCAGCCGCACGGTGGTGACGCCGCCGGTCTGCTCGATCAGGATCTCCAGCGCGAACGGGCCACGGCCCGGGATCTCCCCCGCCAGGACCAGCCGTCCGGGCGGCTCCGCCACTGCCACCGGATAGGGCATCTCACCGAATCCGCGGAAGACCCAGACCAGCGTCCCCCCGGGAACCGCCTCGCCCCGGGCGTCGTCGGTGAACCAGCGCGAGATGGATGCGGGGTCGGTCCACGCCTTCCACACCTCCTCGGGCGTGGCGCTGGTGCGGATCCCGGTCTCGATGCGGCGGCCGTCGGGGCGGTGAACTGGTCGATCCATCGGCGACCTCAGCTTTCTGCCGGCCCGGCCGGCGGCGGGTAGCAGCCCACGACCAGCCGGAACAGCCGACCGGCCGCGGGGGCACCTTCTGCAGTAGTGGATGGGCTCGCGTATCGGCCGACGACGCGAGTGATCGCCTTCTGAAGCGAACGGGCGAACCGGGCCCGCTGGGCGGGGCTGGTGAAGCGCACCTCGGTGGATATGGAGAGCGTCGCGACGCGCTTGCCGGCGCGCGCGGCATCCGCCAGCACTTGGCCGAGCTCGCCCTGCGCCTGGGCAGCGAGCGCGAGCAGGTACTCGGCGCTGAGCCGGTCCTCGACCTCGTCGGCCTGGGCTGCGACGGGACTCAGCGCCTCCGGGGCGATGACGTAGGCCTTGGCGCTCGCGGTGTAACGCTGCTCGAACAGCCCCCGCCGCTGCCGCCGCTCGGCCGGGAGCAGGAAGCCGGCGCGATGCAGGCGGCCGATGTGGTAGTTGACCCGCTGCCGCGGGAGCCCGAGCCCGGCCGCGATCTCGGTGGCCGACCGCGGCTCGGCCGCGGCCCGGAGGATGGCGAGCCGGAGGGGATGCTCCACCAGAGTCCCGACCCGGGAGCGGTCCCGCACCGACTCCACGGCGACGGCAGGAGTGGACATGTCGACCACGGTATTATCGACAAGTATATTTGTCAATTGGCTGGAGCGACGGAGACGGGCGGGTCCTTGCAGATTGGAACGGCGTCAGGGTGTCGGGCGGACGGACCACCCGCTAGATTGCCCGGTCGCTCTCGTCTCCTCTCGTCTGTTGTTCAGCTCGACCACAGCAAGCGGCAGGACCTAGCACCGCAACAACTCGAGCAATGCGATGACCGTTCGCGGAAGTCTCGCGACCGCCGTCCTGGCGTTCAACGCGACCCTCTTGCCCCTGCCCGCGCTGGCACAGACGGACTACGTCCCGTCCGCGGTCGCGCCGGTCCACACCTCCAGCCCGCTCATCTCCCGCCCGGTCGCCGCCGTCGCCGGCCTCCTCTTCGCCGGAGCCCTGCTGGGCGACCGCGAGTTCCGGGAGGAGGCCCAGGAGCACCGCGACGTGACCACCAACTCGGTCGCGAGCGTGGGCAACAGCTTCGGGGACTGGAAGATGCTCATCCCGGCCACGGCGGCGGGCTACCTCGCCGGGGAGATCGCGGGCAGCGGCGAGATCAAGGGGACGGTCCTCCGGGCCGGCGCCGCGGTGGCGCTCGCCACCGGCATCTCCAGCGCGCTCAAGTACAGCGTCGGGCGCAGTCGCCCCGACGTCGCGGGGACCAACATCGAGTTCCGGCCGTTCAGCGGCTCCGCGTCCTTCCCCTCGGGCCACACCGCCGCCGCGTTCGCCATCGCCACGGCCGTCGCCGACCAGACCCACGACCGCTGGTCCGACTACCTGCTCTACGGCGCAGCCAGCGTCACCGCCCTCTCACGCATCAACGACAACCGTCACTGGGCATCCGATGTCCTGATCGGGGGGCTCATCGGACACTTCAGCGCACGGTGGATCGGCCGGAAGATGGGCCCGGTCCAGGTCGCCCCCACGGGAGTGTCGGTCCACCTTCAGTTCTAGCGGGCTGCCGGCACTACAAGGGGCGCCGGCGGCTGCTCCAAAGCCCCCGGCGCCCCTGGCATTTTCGCTACCTCGCCTCACATCGGCGACACCACTCGCCGAGGCACCGCGCTGTCGTCCGTGGTCCCGTTCCCCAGCTCGCCGAACAGGTTGTCCCCCCAGCACCATCCCCGCCCGTTCGAGGCCACCCCGCAGGCTTGATCGTATCCCGCCGCGAGCAGGGTCCAGTGGCGGTCGCTCGCGATCCTCACCGGCGACGTCCGGCTGACGCCGGACCCATCGCCCAGCTGCCCGCGAAGGTTGCCGCCCCAGCACCAGCCCTCGTGCGAGGTCGTGAGACCGCAGCTGAATCCGCCGCCCAGCGTCACCTGCACGAACGCATTCCCGCCGAGCACCAGCCTCGGCGCTTTGACAAGCTGGGAGGAGCTCCGGGTGCCGATGCCGAGCTGGCCTTCGTCGTTGAGGCCCCAGCAGTAGGCGTCGTTCGTCGTCGCCACCGCGCAGGTGTGGAGGAGGCCGGCGTCGATGTCGATCCAGCTCCGGCTGCCCTTCACGGCGGTGGGCACGAGGCGGTTCTCCAACGAGCCGTCGCCCACCTGCCCCCCCGTGTTACCGCCCCAGCAGTACGCCTTGCCGTCGGCTCCGACCCCGCAGGTGTGGAACGTGCCGGTGCTCAGCTGGCGGAAGTCGCCGGCGCTCACCCTCACGGGATGGCGGCGCGACAGGTTGGTCCCGTCACCCAGTTGGCCGAACCCGTTGTTCCCCCAGCAGAAGGCCGCGCCCGACAGGCTCACGGCGCAGTTGTGACTCCCGCCGGAGGTGACGCCCTGATACCGCCGGCCCCCGCGCACCGCCACCGGCACCGGGCTATCCTGGATGCTCCCATTGCCCAGGATGCCGTCGAAGCCCCAGCCCCAGCAGTACGCCAGGCGGTCCGTGGTCACGCCGCAGGAGAAGCCGTCGCCCACACTCACCTGGCGGAAGGTGAGGCCTCCCGCAACCGGGGTGGGGCGCAGGCGATCCTCGAAGGTGCCGTCCCCCAGCCCCCCGAAGGGATTGCTCCCCCAGCAGTAGGCCTTGCCGTCGGTGGCCACGCCGCAGGTGTGGAAGATGCCCGCGCTCAGATGTCGGAACGGCGGCGCTGCCTCGGCATCGGCGAGGGCTGTCTCCGGCTCGGTCTGGGTGGGAGATTGGGAATCCTGTTGGCAGCCGGTTAGGACGACGAGAAGGGCGATGACGGCCGGACGACTATCGACACGCATGGTGAAGCGATCCTCGCGGTGGATGGAATGGTCGAAATACGGGCACTCGGCAGGCTCGCGCCTCCCCGTCAAGTGGACATCAAGTGAAGGGAGTTGGTGACTGATCGCCTGGATGATGAAGTCTGGCGAACGGTACCGTCGTCCGCACTGGTACGAAGGTA
>Ga0075325_1000181_pt1 | contig 9790 bp, 10 predicted proteins | sample MayberrySE_Catta_5_FD_120048 | JGI IMG/M metagenome (GOLD analysis project Ga0075325, IMG submission 120048) | Natural and restored wetland microbial communities from the San Francisco Bay, California, USA, that impact long-term carbon... | ecosystem: Environmental > Terrestrial > Soil > Wetlands... | reverse complement strand
GTCGCCCTGATCGCGATCACGACCTCGCTCGCCGCCTGCGGAGGCGGGGACGAGAGCAGCGGCAGCCCGCAGGAAGTCCTCGACTCGGCGACCCTGCAGGGGATCGACAGCGGCAACCTCGACCTCTCGCTCGACGTCAAAGCCAGCGGCAACGAAGGCGGCGATCTCGACCTCAGTGTCTCCGGGGCGTTCCAGAGTGAAGGCAAGGGCGAGCTGCCGCAGCTCGACATGACGGTGAACGCCAGCGGGGAGATCGACGGTAGCGACGTCGACTTCGACGGCGGCCTGGTGTTGCTCCCCAACAGCGCCTACGTCAGCTTCGAAGGGGTCGAGTACGAAGTCGATCCGACGACCTACAGCTTCGTCGAGCAGACGATCAAACAGCAGCAGCGCGAAAGCGGCGTCGAAGGGGGCTCCGAAGAAGCGGCCGCCTGCCAGGAAGCCTTCGGCGAGCTGAAGGTGGGCGAGTTCGTCGACGACGCCGGCAGCGAGAGCAGCGCCGACGTCGGTGGCGTCAGCACGACCAAGGTCAGCGGCGACCTCGACGTCTCGGGAGCGATCGACGAGCTGGTCGAAGTCGCCGAAAGCCCAGCCTGTCGCAGCCAGCTCGCCGCGGCCGGCCCGCTTCCCTCCGAGTCGGAAATCGACGATGCGAAGAGCGAGGTGAAGGACGCGGTGAAGAGCGCCGAGGTCGACGTCTATGTCGGCGACGACAACATCGTGCGCCGCGTCGCCGCTCAGCTGACGATCGAACCGCAGGACGAAGGCAGTGGTCCGAGCAGGGTCGAACTGGCCCTCGATCTGACCCTGACCGGCGTCAACGAGGAGCAGGAGATTGCCGCGCCCGCCAAGTCGAAGCCGCTCAGCGACCTCTTCATCAAGCTCGGCGTCAACCCGATCGAACTGCTCGGCCTGCTGCAGGGCGAAGGCGGCGAAGAAGGCCTCGGCAACCTGTTCGAAAGCCTGGGCGTGCCCGGGCAGGGCTCCCGCTAGCGGGTCGGCGGCTCTTCCGTGAACGTCCTGCTGCTGTTCGTCAGCTTCGCGGTCATCCTCGCGGGGGCGCTGCTCTTCACCAACGCGGTCGAGTGGATCGGCCACCGGCTGAAGCTGGGCGAAGGCGCGGTGGGCAGCCTGCTCGCCGCGGTCGGCACGGCGATGCCGGAGACGCTGATCGCGGTGGTCGCGCTGATCAGCGCCGCGGAGGGCTCCGAGGACGTGGCGGTCGGCGCGATCGTCGGCGCGCCCTTCCTGCTCGGCACGCTGGCGATGGGGCTGGTCGGCCTCTTCGCCTACCTCTACCGGGAGCGGCGCGAGCAGGGGCTGGAGCTGAGGGCCCATCGCCCGACGCTGGAGCGGGATCTGATCTTCTTCCTGATCTTCTTCGCCGTGTCGCTGGCGCTCGCCTGGGGCGCCCCCGACGCGCTGCGGATCCCAGCCGGGATCGCGGTCATCCTCGCCTACTTCTTCTATGTCCGCCGCACCCTGCGGGCCGGGGGCCTGGTGCAGGACCACGCGACCCTTGACCCGCTCATCTTCGAGCGCCGCGAGGAGTTCCGCACCAACCCCGCCCTGCTGCTCTGCGCGATCCAGCTCGTGGTCGGCCTCGGCGCGATGGTCGGCGGCGCCCACCTCTTCGTCGAGGAGCTGCTCCACATCGCCGAGGCGCTCGGGGTCGAGGCGCTCGTCCTCGCCCTGATCCTCGCCCCGCTGGCGACCGAGCTGCCGGAGAAGGTCAACAGCTTCTTCTGGGTGCGCGAGGGCAAGGACTCGCTCGCCCTGGGCAACATCACCGGCGCGATGGTCTTCCAGTCGACGATCCCGGTCGGGATCGGCCTGATCTTCACCAGCTGGGAGCTCTCCACCAACGCGGTGATCTCGATCTGCCTCGGCCTCGCCGGCGGCTTCCTCGCCTACGAGGCCCTGCACCGCCGCGGGCGCTTCGAGCTGCCCGCCGTGATCGGCTGGTTTGCCCTGTACGTCTCTTTTATCGTCATCGTGGCCGTTTAGGCCGAGGCGAGTTCGACGAGTGCGGCGAGGACGACGTCGTCGTGCGTCTTCGGCGAGGCCTTGGGGAAGACCTTGGCGATCTTGCCCTCGGGGTCGATCAGGAAGGTCGCCCGCTGCACGCCCATGTACTTCTTGCCGTACATCGACTTCGCGCCCCAGGTGCCGTAGGCGTCGGCGACCTCGTGCTCGGCGTCGGCCAGCAGGGTGAACTCGAGCTCGAACTTCTCGGCGAACTTCTTCACGTCCTCGACCTGGTCGGGGGAGATACCGATCACGCGCGCCCCGGCCGCCGCGTACTCGCCGCTGCGGTCCTGCACGCCGCAGGCCTGGATCGTGCAGCCTGGGGTGTCGGCGCGGGGATAAAAATACAGTACGACCGTTTGGTCTTTGAGGTCGGAGAGCCTGACCGGATCGCCGTTTTGGTCGGGCAGCTCGAAGTTGGGCGCTTGGTCTCCTGTCTGGAGCATCGGCGCCGGAGGCTAGCTCAAGAGTCAGCGGTTGACCTCAACGCCACCGAGCCTCCTGCAACAATGTCTAAGCGATGAAGCCCCATGCTCCCACCACTGCGCCAGCCGAGAAGGGCAAGCTGCGCTTTGGCCTGCCCGGCAGTGCCAAGGAGCGTGGCGAGCGAATCAAGGCCGCGATCAAGGCCAATCGCGAGACGCTTCGCCGGCTTGCGAAGTAGACCTTGACGGTCTACCTCGAGCTGGGCGACTACTGCGAGATCGCCGCGGAATTGCTCGCACGAACGCCGAGCAGATCGCTCGTCTGCCGAAAATCGCGCTTGCCGATTCCGCCCTGGCTGCGCCGAGGGCCGGCTTCGGAGACCAAGATGCCTACCCGGATCTGATCGAAAAGGCTGCCGTCTTGGTTGAGCACCTGGCGCGCAACCACCCGCTTCCCGACGGCAACAAGCGAGCCGCCTTCCTCTCGGTGTGGTTGTTTCTTGAAGCCAACGGACGACCGTTCGCCGGAGAAGATGCAGACACGGACGTCCCGATGGTGGAGAAGATTGCCGCAGGCGAAGCAACTCCCAACGAAATCATCGGCTGGCTGGAGAAACGTACCGCCGCCGCCCGATGATGTTGCCCTGACAGGTAGGAGGTGATGGCGGTTCCGGCGGTAGCGCCAGCAACCAGTCAAGGCCTTGGGGGTACTCCTTCCGAATGAGCAACCTCGGCCGCGGAGCCATCCTCTTTGTCGCGACACTTGTGGTCGGCGCCTACAGCTACGCGAGCGCGTCCGACCTCGACCGAAACGGACCACTCGGCACGATCGTGTTCAGCACCGCCGTTGACTGGGCGTTTTTCGTCCTCCCGGTCCTCGCGGTCGCGCTCGTCAACCACTGGTGGGCGCTGTCACTTGCCCTGGTCCCCTTCGCCGTCGAGTTCTACCTGCACGAAGCGACCGACTACGTTTATCCCTTCCACGAGGATCCCTACCCAGCGCTCGTCATCTTCGGGACCGGATTCCTGCTCGCCGTCTACTCGCTCGGCTTCCTGCTGCGCGCTGCGCTTGATCGGCTGATCTCCAAAAGATGGGCCGAAGGCTCCGGGGCAAGCTCAGCCAAGAAAGACGCTACTAGCCGAGAATCAGGGCGATGCTGTTGATCCCCGTGTCGGCGCGGGGATAGAAGTAGAGAACCACGGTCTGGCCGCGCAGGTCGGAGAGGGCCAGATCCCGGCCGTCCTGATCGGGCAGGGTGAAGTCGGGTGCGGCCTGTCCTGCCGCGAGCACTGCGTCAGTCCTCGCGGCCGGGCTCCTGCCCGTCCTCGTCCTCGTCGAGCTCCTCGTCGCCCTGCTCGAGCGCCGTTTCGGAGACCGAGCCGCTGGAGCCGGGGTGGTAACGGGTCTGGAAGCGCTCCAACGCCTGATCGCGAGCGTCCTCGTCGACCGGGACGTCGTCGGAGATCCGCACCCAGTCGGCCCCCTCGTAGGACTCCATGTTGAAGACCTCCTGGTCGAGCGAGGTCGAGTCATCGACCACGACCAGCACCTCGGTCTGCGGGTTGAAATAGGTCCCGGGCTGGTTGAGCAGCTCCTCGACCTCGTAGAGGTTGTCCGGTTCGGCGGTCATTCCAACTCGATCCTACAAATCCGCGAGCTGCCGCTCCGTCTCCGCCTCGATGTCAAGAGGTTGTTCGCCGCGGCGCATACGGCGTTCGTTGCGGGCGACGACCAGCTGGCGAACCTCGTCGCGCAGCCTCTCGTCGAAAGCCGGCCGGGCAGCGGGTGGGTCGAGCAGGCGGGCCAGCTCTGCCTCGACGTCCAGTGGCTCTTCGCCGCGGCGTCGCTGCCGGAAGGCTTTTGCCTTCAGCATCTGCCGCGCCTCCGCCACCTGCAGCTCACGGTCGACCGGGGGCTCGGGCGACGCCGGGGTGCGCGGCGCCGGCAGCTCCTGTTCGATCGCGAAGCGGCCTTTGCCGAGGCTTTGCCACTGCGGGCCTGAGCGGGCGAAGGCGATGGCGGCGATCGGCAGCACCAAGAGCGTGATCGCGATCAGTGCGTCGCCTGCCTGGATCTCGATCAGCGCGCTTGCCAAAGCCATCGAGATTCAGGGTAGGGGTTCCCAGGCGGGGGGTCCATCCGCTACTCTTGCCGTTGGTTGACTGACCAGTCAATCGGCCCCTCCCACCCGAAAAAAGGAGCTTCGAGCAGTGGTTGACTTCACCCTGACCGACGAGCAGAAAGATCTGCGCGAGCTGGCGCACAACTTCGCGGAGAAAGAGATCCGCAGTGTCGCCTGGGAGTACGACAAGGACGGCACCTGGCCGCAGGACGTCCTCGACAAGGCCTTCGAGGTCGGGTTGATGAACACCCACATCCCCGAGGCCTACGGCGGTCCTGGTCTCGACTACCTCTCCGGCTGCCTGATCGAGGAGGAGATCGGCTGGGGCTGCTCCGGCATCGGCACCTCGCTGATGGCCAACGGCCTCGCTGCCGCACCGGTCACTCTCGGCGGTTCCGAGGAGACCAAGAAGAAGTACCTCGGGATGCTGACGGAAAGCAACAAGCTCGCCTCGTTCTGCCTGACCGAGCCGGACGCCGGCTCCGACGTCTCGGGGATGAAGACGCGCGCCGTCAGGCAGGGAGACAAGTACGTCATCAACGGCTCCAAGTGCTTCATCACCAACGGCACCTACGCCGACTGGTTCACGGTCTACGCCAAGACCGACCCGGAGTCCGGTCACCGCGGGATCAGCGCCTTCGTCGTCGACGCCGACCTCCCCGGGGTCACGGTCGACAAGAAGGAGGACAAGATGGGGCAGCGGGCGTCCAACACCGCGACCATCTCCTTCAACGATGTCGAGATCCCCGCCGAGAACCTGATCGGCGAAGAGAACAAGGGCTTCAAGCTGGCGATGATGACCCTCGACCGCACCCGTCCCGGCGTCGCCGCGATGGCCGTCGGCATCGCCCGCGCCGCGTTCGAGTTCGCCACCGAGTACTCGAAGGAAAGGGTCCAGTTCGGCGTGCCGATCGCGATGCACCAGGCGATCCAGTTCATGATCGCCGACATGTCGACCAAGGTCGACGCCGGCCGGCTGCTGACCTGGAACTCGGCCGTCCTGCTCGACCAGGGCAAGCGCAACACGCTGCTCTCCTCCGAGGCCAAGCGCTTCGCCGCCGACTCGGCGATGGAGGTCACCACCGACGCCGTCCAGGTCTACGGCGGCTACGGCTTCATCAAGGAGTACCCGGTCGAGAAACTGATGCGCGACGCGAAGATCATGCAGCTCTACGAGGGCACCAGCCAGATCCAGCGCCTGGTGATCGCGAAAGAGGTGCTGCTGCCGCGCAACATCGACGAGGTGACGCCGGAGGCCGCTGCCCAGGCGAAGACCGCCGAGAGCAGTCAGGCCGAGCAGGCCGCCGCAACCGTCTAGCGATTTAGGGCAGGGGCCCTAAGCAAGAGCCGTCGGCCCGCAAGGGTCGGCGGCTCTTTTGCTTTCACGGGGGTGCTCAGCCGACGCGGGCGGCCTGGCGGGCGGTCTTCTGGCGCGTCGTCGTGTCCAGCTCGACCTTGCGCAGTCGCACCGACTCCGGGGTGACTTCGACGCACTCGTCCTCGCGGACGAACTCCAGGGCGTTCTCCAGCGAGAGCCGGGTCGCCGGGGTCAGGCGGACGAGCAGATCGGCGCTGGCGGCGCGCACGTTGGTCTGGTGCTTTTCCTTGATCGCGTTGACGTCGAGGTCCTCTGAGCGGGCGTTCTCGCCGACGATCATCCCTTCGTAGACCTCCTCGCCGGGACCGACGAAGAGCGTGCCGCGGTCCTGCAGGCTGAAGAGGGCGTAGCCGGCGCTCTTGCCGCGGCGGTCGGCGACCAGCGAGCCGGTCGAGCGCGTGCGCAGGTCCCCGGCCCATGGCTCCCAGCGATCGAAGATGTGATGGAGGAGACCCGTGCCACGGGTCTCGGTGAGGAACTCGGTGCGGAAGCCGATCAGCCCCCGTGCCGGGACCAGGTACTCCATCCGCACCCAGCCGGTCGAGTGGTTGGTCATCTGCTCCAGCCGGCCCTTGCGACCGGCCAGCAGCTGGGTGACGGCGCCGACATGCTCCTCCGGGATGTCGATCGAGAGCCGCTCGACGGGCTCGTGCACCTTGCCCTCGATCTCGCGGGTGAGGACGCGGGGCTGGCCGGCGGTCAGCTCGAAGCCCTCGCGGCGCATCATCTCCAGCAGTACGACCAGCTGTAGCTCGCCGCGACCCTGGACCTCCCAGGCGTCGGGGCGCTCGGTGTCGTGGACGCGGATCGAGACGTTCCCGATCAGCTCGGCGTCGAGTCGGTCGCGGACCTGGCGCGCGGTCAGCTTGCTGCCCTCGGTGCCGGCCAGGGGCGAGGTGTTGATCCCGAAGACGATCGAGAGCGAGGGCTCGTCGACGGTTATGACCGGCAGGGGTCGCGGGTCCTCCGGATCGGCGAGCGTCTCGCCGATCGTCACCTCGGGCAGGCCGGCGATGGCGATGATCTCGCCCGGTCCGGCTTCCTCTGCGTCGACCCGGTCCAGCGCTTCGGTCACGTACAGCTCGGAGACGGTCGCCCGCTCGATGCTGCCGTCGGCCCGGCACCAGGCGATCCTCTGCCCGTTGCGGACCGTTCCGTGGCGGACCCGGCACATGGCCAGGCGGCCGACGTAGGGCGAGGCGTCGAGATTCGTCACCTGCGCCTGGAAGGGGTGATCTGGATCGTGCTCGGGCGCCGGGATCTTCTCCAGCACCAGGTCCATCAGCGGCGAGAGGTCGGTCCCCTCGGCGCCTTCCTCGAGCGCGGCCCAGCCCGCTTTGGCGTTGGTGTAGACGATCGGGAAGTCGATCTGCTCGGAGTCGGCGTCGAGATCGAGGAAGAGCTCGTAGACCTCGTCGACGACCGCGGCGATGCGGGCGTCGGGGCGGTCGACCTTGTTGACGACGAGGATCACCGGCAGCTTCGCCTCCAGCGCCGTGCGCAAGACGAAGCGGGTCTGCGGCAGCGGTCCCTCAGAGGCATCGACCAGCAGCAGCACGCCGTCGACCATGGTCAGGCCGCGCTCGACCTCGCCGCCGAAATCGGCGTGACCGGGCGTGTCGATGATGTTGAGCTTGACGTCCTTGTGGGTGACGGCGGTGTTCTTGGCGAGGATCGTGATCCCCTTCTCCCGCTCCAGGTCCATCGAGTCCATCACCCGATCGGCAACGTCCTGGCCCTTGCGGAAGGCGCCGCTCTGCCACAGCATCGCGTCGACCAGCGTCGTCTTGCCGTGGTCGACGTGGGCGATGATCGCGATGTTTCTGAGGTCGTCTCGGGTGGTCATCTCAAATCAGCCTTGCGGTCGTATTTCTATCCGGATACCGGATGAAAATACGACCGCACTCGGGTTTGGGGGAAAAGAAGAGGCCCGCCGGTGGCGGGCCTCCGGTGCTACGTAAGAGCGGTGCGCGACTACGAAGTCTGCTGGACGCTCGCGGCGGCCGGGCCCTTGGGGCCTTCTTCGGACTCGTAGCTCACCTTCGAACCCTCGGTAAGGGACTTGAAGCCCTCGCCCAGGATCGCGCTGTGATGAACGAAGACGTCCTTAGAGCCGTCGTCGGGCGTGATGAACCCGTAGCCCTTGTCGTCGCTGAACCACTTGACAGTTCCAGTTGGCATGCATTGCCTCCACTTCATGTGCTGCGAACGCGGAGGATGCGATGAAGCAACGACGCGAGCGCTAGACACAAACTTTTGCCGGATCTTCCGGCCTAACGCGGGGGACCGTAGCAGGGTCGGCCCACTTGAGCTTCTGCGCATTGAGCCGATACCTTGAATCAGTGATGTCGTCAGGGAACCTTCGCCGCCCGGTGGGCGTGCTCGTGGCTGCCGCGCTCGTCGTGCTTGGCATGCTGGCGCCTGCTGCGCAGGGGGTGAGCAGGGCGGGGGGCGAGGCCGAGCTCTCACCGCGCCTGGAGGCGCTCGCCAAGCCGGCGCTGCGTACGGCTCCGCGCGCCGTGCAGGCGAGGCAGCTGAGCCTTGCCGTCGATGGCCCCGGCAGTCTCTTGCGCGACGGTGGCCGCGTTTTGGTCGAAGTCCGCTTCGACGGCGGCGCCGCCGTCGGGGCCGAGGGTCTGCGCGCCGCGGGGGCGGAGGTTCTCCACGTCAGCGACCGCTACCGGACGGTCACGGCCGCGATCAGGCCCGCCGATCTGCCCGCGATTGCCGCGGTGCCAGGGGTCGGCGGCGTCACCGAGGTGCTCACGCCGATCGTCTCCGCGGAGTGCAGGGGCCTGGTCACCTCGGAGGGCGATGCCCAGCTCGGTGCGGCGAGCGCTCGCGAGGGCTTCAACGTCGACGGTTCCGGGGTCGACGTCGGGATCCTCTCCGACTCGTTCGACACCGATTTCACCGCACCGACCCATGCCGCGAACGACGTCGCCGGCGGCGATCTGCCGGGACCGGGCAACCCGTGCGGGCGCGGCGATCCCGTCGGTGTCCTCTCCGAGTACTCGGCGCTCAAAGCCACCGATCCGCCGCAGTCCGACGAGGGGCGAGCGATGGCCCAGATAGTCCACGACCTCGCTCCAGGTGCCTCGATCGATTTCGCGACCGCCTTTCAGGGAGAACTCGGCTTCGCCGCCAACATCAGGGCGCTGCGCAACGCCGGCGCCGACGTGATCGTCGACGACGTCGTCTATCTCGGCGAGCCGTTCTTCCAAGATGGACCCGTCGCGGTAGCTGTCGGCGACGTGAGCACCCAGGGCGCTGCCTACTTCGCCGCCGCCGGCAACAGCAACGTCGTCAACGGCGGCAAAGACATCGCTTCGTGGGAGACCCCTGCCTTCCGCGACTCCATCCCGACCACCTGCCCAGCGGGCATGCCGGGGTACGCGGCGCACTGCATGAACTTCGATCCTGCGGGCGGGGTTGACCCGACCTTCGACATCACCGTGGGCGCCAAAGAGACGCTGACCTTGGACCTCCAGTGGGCCCAGCCTTGGAACGGTGTATCCACCGACCTGGACGCGTATTTGCTCTCGGCGGGGGCGGTCGTGGCACCCGTTCTGCCCGGCAAAGAGATTCGCAACGTGGCCCAGGCTCAGAAGCCGGTGGAGATCCTCAGCTGGACCAACGAAAGCAGCTCCCCGCAGGTGATCCAGCTAGCTATCAACCGCTGCGACAAAGTCTGCGATCCGATCAGTGGCGGCGATGAAGGCACTCCTCGGGTCAAGTTCGTCGCCATCGACGGGGCGATTGCCACCGAGTACGCCGAGTCGAGTGGAGGGGACACGGTCGGCCCGACGATCTTCGGGCACAGCGGCTCCGCGTCC
>Ga0075325_1000180_pt1 | contig 9887 bp, 7 predicted proteins | sample MayberrySE_Catta_5_FD_120048 | JGI IMG/M metagenome (GOLD analysis project Ga0075325, IMG submission 120048) | Natural and restored wetland microbial communities from the San Francisco Bay, California, USA, that impact long-term carbon... | ecosystem: Environmental > Terrestrial > Soil > Wetlands ... | reverse complement strand
GCCGCCGCCGCCGCCGCGGCGCGCAATGCCGCGAGGTCATCGGACGTGTCGGGCGGCTGCGCCTGGCGCGCCCCTGCCGCTCCCGGGCAGCGCGCCGTGATGACCTGTTCCAGTCGGGCGCTGAGCTGTTCCATCGCCGTGGCCAAGCTGTCCGCCGCGGGCGGCTCGCCGGCGCGGCGGGCAGGCAGCACGACGGCCGGGCCCGTGGGGCACTGGCCTGCTTCGAGCGAGTCGAGTCGCGCCGTGAGCTGAGTGATGGCCTGGCGGAGCGAATCGGCCTGGGCCTGCTGCGGCTGCTGTCCCCACGTCGTGTGCGGGGTCAGCGCCAGCGCGGCGGCCACCCAGGCCGCTCCGCGGAGTACAGCTCGCAATTCCGGTCTCCCATGGGAAAAGTTGCCCGTCGCCGCTCAGGCGAGGGTGCTCCAATTCCTGTGAGTCGCAGTTGTGAAAGGCGGTTAGGCGGGGAGGACGGGTGGCGCGCGAGGGAGGGGCAGGTCGGGATTGGCCGCCCGGGGAGCCATTGCCGCGAGCGCCAGTTCTTGAAACGCCGTGCTTACGAGCCGAATGCGGAGGTCCAGCGATTCGGCTTGGGGGGACTGCGGAAACCGGGACTCCAGCCTGCAGAGCTCACCGTGGCAGTGAGCGCCGGTGGGCTCGAAGTGTGGCTCGGAGGAGCGTGTGGGAGCCAGCCCATGATACAGCACGACGTCGAGAAGAGGCAGGCCTCCGCCGCCGCTCAGGACTACAGCGGCGAGCACCGTGGCCTTCAAGGCCCGCAGCCATCTCCGGGACATGGGGGCAATATATCCCGTCGGCCCCGGGGAGGTGGAGAGCCATGGCCTTCGGAGCCCCCAGAACGGCAAGCCGCGGCTATAGAAGTGAGCGCCGGCGTGCGTGGTCGATCGCCCTCCACCAACGATTCTTCCTCTTCCTCGTCGTCATCGAGTCCTGCAAGAGCTCAGGTCCTGATCGTGGCGAGGAGCTCCCCACACCCCGATCCCCAGCGTGAGATCGGCTTGATGGCCTGGGTGAACGGGACGTCCAGCGGATGCACCCGCTCCGGGCTCAGCACATAGACCGCGCCGGCGAGCGGCGTCGGCACGGACGGGACGAAGACTGTAAGCCGGCCGTCCTCGAGCTGCTCGATGATGAACCCGGGCACCAGCGCATCCTCGATTTCGATGAACGCGGGCTTCCACACGCTCTCCTGGCCTTGCCCGACCAGCTGCAGCGTCAGGTTGCGAAGGACCGCGTAGCCGGGGATCCGATCGAACAGCGAGGTTTCGACCCGCTCGCGCATCGCCCGACCCTTCCGGGTGCGGACGACGGCGCCGACCAGGAAGCACAGGAGCAGCACCAGGCCGAGCGCCAGGAGGTTTTCGGCGGGCATCCAGTCCGGCAGCAGGGCGGCCAGGGGCCGGACCAGCCCCACGACCGACGCCATCGCCTTGAGCAGCAGCAGTATGGCGAGATAGAGCGGAACGACGACCAGCACACCGGCGATCAACGAGCGCACGATGAAGGAGCTGATCCGCTTCATAGGGCCCCCTGGCGTGTCCACACGACTCGATTTGCCTCCAACCTATGCGGTCGGGACGTGGGGCGGCGCTGTACCAAGGTGCAATCGACGCGACGCGACGACAGGGTCTGCCGGCTCGACGCAAACCGGGGCGAATCTCTGACGCGAGACTCGCCCCGGTTACCGGATTCATGGCCCGTCGGGATCCAGGTGTCAGCCGCCGCACTCCCGGCCGCCGCCGCTCACTCCTTCTCTTCGTCCTCGTCGAAGTCCTCGAACTCCTCGAGCTCCTCGTCGTCGAAGTCGTCCTCGTCCTCCAGCTCCTCGTCGTCCTCCAGGTCCTCGTCCTCGTCCTCGTCGTCGTCGAAGGCGAACCCATCGTCCTCGAAATCCTCGTCGTCATCGAACTTCCGACGCAGCGTCGAGTCGAGGGCCTCCAGCGACGTCTCCCAGGCCGACATGATGTCCTCCGCCAACAATGAGTGTGATCCCGCCATGTCTCAGGACGCGTCGGCCACCCGGGCGGCCCGGGCGGCCTTCTTCCGGTCGTTCGCCGTGAGGACCCGCTTCCGCAGGCGGATCGTCTTGGGGGTGATCTCGATGAGCTCGTCCTCCTCGATGTACTCCAGCGCATACTCGAGGGTGATCTGCCGGGGCGGCTCCAGGATCACGTTCTCATCCGAGGCCGTGGTCCGCATGTTCGTCAGCTTCTTTTCCTTGGTGACGTTGACGTCCAGGTCTCCCGGCCGGGAGCTCTCCCCGGCGATCATCCCTTCGTAAACGAGGTCCCCCGGCGAGACGAACATCTGCGCCCGTTCCTGGAGGTTCCCGAGAGCAAACGCCACGACGCTGCCCTCGCGGTCCGCAACCAGTACTCCGCGCTTTCGCCCCGCCAGGGGACCGGCCCAGGGCCCGTAGTCCATGTACCGGTGGTGCATGATCCCGGTGCCGCGGGTATCGGTCAGGAACTCGGAGCGGTAGCCGAACAGGCCTCGCGAGGGGATCCGGAAGGTGAGCCGGACCATGCCCTGCCCCGGGTTGCGCATCTCGATCATCTCGCTCCGCCGCGGCCCCAGCTTCTCCATGACGACGCCCATGTACTCCTCGGGCACATCCACCGTCAGCTCCTCGTACGGCTCCTGCCGCTCGCCGTCGTCGCCCAACTTGGTGATGACCCGCGGCCGCGAGACCTGGAACTCGTACCCCTCCCGCCGCATCGTCTCCATCAGGATGCCGAGGTGGAGCTCGCCGCGGCCGGAGACCGTGTGCGTGTCCGGGCTGTCGGTCTCCTCCACCCGGAGCGCCACGTTCCGCTCCAGCTCGCGGTACAGCCGGTCCTTGAGCTGCCGGCTGGTGACGTACTTCCCCTCCCGCCCCGCGAACGGGCTGTTGTTCACGATGACGTCCACCGAGATGGTGGGCTCCTCCACCGCGATCCCCGCGAGCCGCTCCGGGTGCTCCACCGCGGTGAACGTCCGCCCGATCTCGATGGTCTCGAACCCGGAGAGCGCCACGATGTCGCCCGCCTCCGCCTCGTCCACCTCCACCCGGTTGAGCCCGTCGAAGGTGTAGAGCCGGGTGACTTTGTTGCGCTCGAACTCCTCGCCCTCCACCAGCCCCGGCTCTCCCAACGGCAGGAGGGCCACCTGGTCGCCCACCTTCACTCGGCCCCGCTCGATCCGGCCAATGGCGATCCGCCCCAGGAAGCTGGAGAAGTCGAGGGTGGAGACCAGCATCTGGAACGGGCCGTCGGGATCGCCCTTCGGCGAGGGGACGTGGTCCAGGATCGCCTGGAACAAGGGCTTGAGGTCGGTACCCGGCTGCTCGAGCTCGGCCGTGGCGGTGCCGGCGCGGCTGGAGGTATAAAGGAAAGGCGCGTCGAGCTGCTCGTGGGTCGCGTCCAGGTCGATGAACAGCCCCAGCACCTCGTCGTGCACCCGGAGCGGCTCGGCGTCGGACCGGTCGATCTTATTGATGGCGACGATGGCTCGGAGGCCCAGCGCCAGCGCCTTCCGGGTGACGAACCGCGTCTGCGGCATCGGCCCTTCGGCGGCGTCCACCAGAATCAGCACCCCGTCCACCATCCGCAGGATCCGCTCGACCTCGCCGCCGAAGTCGGCGTGCCCCGGCGTGTCCACGATGTTGATCTTGGTGCCGCCCCACCGCACCGCGGTGTTCTTGGCCAGGATGGTGATGCCCCGCTCCCGCTCCAGCGGGTTGGAGTCCATCACCCGCTCCTCCACCTGTTGGTTGGCGCGGAACGCCCCTGCCTGCCGCAGCATCTGATCCACCAGGGTGGTCTTGCCGTGGTCGACGTGGGCGATGATGGCGAGGTTGCGGATCAACTTTCCTGTGGCTCCACGGTCTGGAACGGTTGAGGCCCGGGGACCGGGCCTCCGCGGCGCATATATAGACGACGCCTCCAGATGCCGCAAGAGATCGCGAGCGCGCTAGTGACCGTGTCGGTGGTGGTGGTGATGGCTCGGGTGAACCTCGCCCCAACGGGGCGCCACGGCCGACACCCGGGCGTCGTCGCAGCCTTCGCACCCGTGCTCGACCTCGAGCTGGATCGTGACGTGGCCGATCCCCATCTTGGACATCTCGGCCCGGATGCCGTCCAGCACGCCCGGATGCGCCTCCAGGTCGGGGACCACCGCGTGGCCGCTCATCGCGACCATGCCGCTGGTGACCGTCCAGACGTGGAGGTCGTGCACCGCCACCACGCCGGGCACCGCCAGCATCCGGCGCTGCACTTCCGCCATGGAGACGTGCCGGGGCACGGATTCCAGGAGGATATCGGTGCTCTCGCGCAGGAGGCGCCCCGCGCCGACCAGAATGAGGATCGAGAGAAGGATGGAGACGATGGGGTCGGCGAGGGTCCAGCCGGTAACCGCGATGATCAGCGCGGCGGTGACCGCGCCCACCGATCCGAGCGCGTCCCCCAGCACGTGGAGGTACGCGCCCCGCAGGTTGAGGCTCCCCTCACGATGGGAATGGAGCACGGCCAAGCTGGTGAGATTGACCAGCAGACCCGCGCTCGCCACCGCGAGGAACAATCCAGTGCGCACCGGCTGGGGCTCCTGGATCCGCTGGATCGCCTCCACCACCACCATGGCCGCGATGCCGAAGAGCGCGGCGCCGTTCACCAGCGCGGCCAGGATCTCCCACCGGAGGTAGCCGTAGGTCTTGGTGTCGTCCGCGGGGCGCTGCGCGATCCAGGCGGAGAGCAGCGACAGCGCGAGGGCGCCGACGTCGGTGAGCATGTGTCCCGCGTCGGCGAGCAGCGCGAGGGACCCCGACAGCCACCCGCCCACGGCCTCCACCACCATGAACGTGCCCGTGAGGGCGAGAACCCAGCGCAGGCGGCTCTGTTGCAGTGCGGTCGCCATGTCCGAATCCTAGCCTCGCCTCACCCGTACCGCCTCGGCGTGGCCATGGAGCCCCTCCGCCTCCGCCAGCGCCACGATGGCGTCCGCGTCCGCCGCCAGCCGCTCGGCCGTGTAGCGGATCACGCTGGTCCGCTTCACGAAGTCGTACACGCCGAGGGGCGAGGCGTACCGGGCCGTGCCTCCGGTGGGGAGCACGTGACTTGGCCCCGCGAGATAGTCTCCCACCGGCTCGGGGGTCTGGTCGCCCAGGAAGATGGCGCCCGCGTGGCGAACGCCGCCCGCGATCCGCTCCGCGCCTTCGGCCAGGATCTCCAGGTGCTCGGGCGCCCGCCGGTTGGCGACCTCGATGGCGTCCCGCATGTCCGTCACCACGATGACCGCGCCGTTCCGCTCCAGCGCCGCGCGGGCGATCGCCGCCCGCGGCGCGCCGGCGAGCGCGGCCTCGAGCGCGGCCGGGAGTGCATCGGCGAGGCCCGCGTCGGTGGTGACGCACCAGCTGGTGGCGTCCTCGTCATGCTCCGCCTGCGCGATCATGTCGGCCGCGACGCGCTCGGCCGATGCGGAGCCGTCTGCGATGATCAGGACCTCGGTCGGTCCCGCGATCATGTCGATCCCCACCTGTCCCACCACCTGGCGCTTCGCCTCCGCCACCCAGCGGTTACCGGGCCCCACGATCTTGTCCACCCTTGGCACCGTCGCCGTGCCGAAGGCGAGGGCGGCCACCGCCTGAGCACCCCCGATGCGGAAGATCCGGGTGACGCCCGAGAGAGCGCACGCGGCCAGGACCGCGTCGGTCACTCCGGCAGGCGGCACCACCGCCACGATCTCCTGCACCCCGGCCACCAGTGCCGGTACCGCGTTCATCACTACCGAGGAGGGGTAGGAGGCCTTCCCCCCCGGCACGTAGAGCCCCACGCGATCGAGCGGGGTCACCTTCATCCCGACCACGCTCCCATCCGGAGCCTCGAGCCGGAATCCACCCTCCCGCTGGTGCTGGTGGTAGTCCCGCACCCGATCCACGGCCTGAGCCAGCGCCGCCCGGAGCACGGGATCCACCCGGTCCAGCGCACCCTGCACCTGCGCCGGGGCCAACGCCCACTCCCCGGGCGCCAAGTCCACGCCGTCGAACCGCCGGGTATATTCGCGCACGGCGTCGTCGCCCTCCCGGAGCACGTCGTCCAGGATCCGGGCGACGGTCTCGCGGGTGGCCGCATCGCTTCCCGCGCGCTGCGGGAGCAGCGGATCGAGCGCCGAGAACGGCGGTACGGCGAGCCGGCGAATCAACCCGCTCACTCGCGGTAAGACCGCATCGGCATTACACTTGAACCGTATGGAACCGGTGGAGTCACCCTCGATTCTCCTGGGCCTGGGCGCGGTGGTGGTGCTGGTCCTGGCCAACGCGTTCTTCGTGGCGGCGGAGTTCGCCCTGGTGGGCGCGCGCAAGACCCGCCTCGACGAGCTGGCCAAGGCCGGGGACGACAAAGCTAGGTTGGCCCGTCGTGCCGTACAATCGCTCGACCGCTACATCTCGGCTACCCAGCTCGGCATCACCCTCGCCTCCCTCGGCCTCGGCTGGATCGGCGAGCCGGCGCTCGCGAGCCTGATCGAGGGCGCCTTCGCCTGGCTGCCGGATCAGGCCGCGCGCATCGCCACCCACGCCGTGGCATCGGTCATCGCCTTCAGCATCATCACCGTCCTCCACATCATCCTGGGCGAGCTGGTTCCGAAGGCCCTGGCGCTGCGCTACCCCGAGAAGATCAGCGGCTGGGTCGCGGCTCCTCTGATCGGCTTCGCCTGGATGATGTCGCTCCCGATCGCGGGGCTCAACGGGACGGCGAACCGGCTGCTCCGGCTGATGGGCATCAATACGGCGGGGGAGCCCGCGCGGCTCCACTCCCCGGAGGAGATCCGGATGCTGGTGGAGCAGAGCACCGAAGGCGGCAGCCTGCTCAAGCAGGACGCCCGGCTCCTCGAGGGCGTGTTCGAGTTCAGCGAGAAAACCGCCCAGGAGGTGATGACGCCGCGCACCCAGATGGTCGCGCTGGAGGCAGACCTCCCCGTGGAGCGCGCGGCCGACGCGGTCGCCGAGGCCGGGCGCTCGCGCTACCCGGTCTACACCGACTCCCTGGACGAGATCGTCGGGGTAGTGCACGCGAAGGACATCCTCGCCGCGCTGCGGTCGCGGCCGGGAAGCACGGTCCGGCAGATCATGCGGCCGCCGCTGTTCGTACCCGGGACCCGCGAGGTGGAGGACGTCCTCGCCGACATGAAGCGACTCAAGACTCACCTGGCGGTGGTCCTGGACGAGTATGGCGGCACCGCGGGGCTGGTGACCATGGAGGACCTGCTCGAGGAGATCGTCGGCCCCATCTACGACGAGTACGACCCCCAGGAGGCCCGCTCCCGGGCAGGGGGGGCCCCGGTGCTCGACGGGGCCATGCCCATCTCCGAGTTCAATTCAGAGTACGGGGAAAGCCTCGACGACACGGACTACACCACCATCGGGGGCTACGTGTTCGGCCAGCTCGGACGCCTGCCCCGTCCGGGTGACCGGGTGAAGGGCGGAAAACATGCCCTCGAGGTGGTGGAGATGGAGGGGCGGCGGGTGAAGTCGCTCCGCCTGCATCCCGCCGAGCCGGACACCCAGCGCGAAACGGAGTCCCCGGTCGCCGGCCGGGAGAGCCGGGCCTCCTGAGGAGCACGTCGGTGAGCACCCGGGAGCACCCCCGGGCAGAGCTGAGCGCCGCCCTGCTCGATCTCGGCTATCGTCTGGCCGGCGTCAGCACGCCACAGGAAGCGGCGCGCATCATTGCGGCCGTCGCGCAGGACGTGCTCGGCTGGGACGCGTACAGCCTCGACCTCTACGTGGCCGACAGCGACACGGTACGGGCGGTCGTGAGCATGGACCGCGCCGGCGACGGCGAGCCGGTGGACGTGCCGCACGCCTACCCCTCGGGCCCGGCCGGCGCGATGACTCGGAAGGTGGTGGCCGAGGGCGCCCAGCTGATTCTGCGCGAGGCACCGGGAGTCGGGGCCGAGGGCCTCACGCCCTTCGGCGAAGTCAACCGGCCGTCCGCATCGCTCATGTTCGTCCCCGTGCGTCACGGGCATCGGGTCGCCGGCATTCTCTCGATCCAGAGCTACACGCCGCACGCCTACGACAACGGCGACCTCGCCGTGCTGCAGACCCTGGCGGATCACTGCGGCAGCGCGCTCGAGCGGCTCCGCATCGAGGGGGCGCTCCGGGAGAGCCGGGAGCAGCTCCAGCGCGCGGAGAGTGTCGCGCTGGTCATGACCGCGCACGTCGCGCTGGACGGCCGCTGGCTCAAGGTGCCCCCGAAGCTCGCCGAGCTGCTGGGCTACAGCGAGACGGAGCTCCGGAGCCGGACCGTCCTGGAGGTGACCCACCCCGAGGACCTGGCACCGATCGGCCACGAGCTGCGGAGGCTGGTGAGCGGCGAGGTCCGCTCGTCCGACCACACGGTGCGGCTGCTCCGGCGCGACGGCGGCACGATCTGGATCACGGCGAACGCCTCGCCGGTGCAGAACGTATCCGGCACTCCCCTGTACTTCCTGGTCTACCTCCGCGACGTAACCGAGGGGAAGACCCTCGAGGAGCAGCTGCGTCAGGCGCAGAAGATGGAGGCGGTGGGCCAGCTCGCGGGCGGCGTGGCACATGACTTCAACAACCTCCTCACCGCCATCATCGGCAACGCCGAGCTGCTGATGCGGGAGATCGAGCCGGAGGACCCGCGGCGACTCGACGTCCAGGAGATCAATCGCGCCGCGCACCGGGCCGCGACGCTGGTGCGCCAGCTGCTCGCGTTCAGCCGGAAGCAGGTGCTCCAGCCCCGGGTGGTGGACCTGAACGGCGTGGTGACCGACCTGAGCACGATGCTGCGGCGGGTCATCGGCGAGCACGTGCACCTGCGGCTCGAGCTCCAGCCCGACCTGGGGAAAGTCCTGGCGGATGCTGGCCAGCTGGAGCAGGTGATCACCAACCTGGCGGTGAACGGCCGGGACGCGATGCCCTCGGGCGGCACGCTCACCATCCACACCGCCAACGTGGATGCGGCTGACGTGCCGGGACAAAGCCCCGAGTCCACCCCCCTGATGGGCCCGCTGGTCGAAGTGAGCGTGCGCGACGACGGGGTGGGGATGGACGAGCGCACCCTGGCCCGCCTCTTCGAGCCCTTCTTCACGACCAAGGAGCTGGGCCGCGGCACCGGGCTCGGCCTCGCCACGGTGTACGGGATCGTCCGGCAGAGCGGCGGACACATCAGGGTCAACAGCCGGCTGCACCACGGGAGCACCTTCACGGTGTATCTCCCCAGAGTGGAAGGACCGGGCGAGCGCTTCGAGGAGCTGCCCGGGTGGATCGATCAGCCGCGGGCGGCGGGCACCGTGCTGGTGGTGGAGGACGAACTGGCGGTCCGACGCCTGGCCAGTCGGGTGCTGCGGGCCCGGGGATATCGGGTGCTGGAGGCACGCGACGGGAGGCATGCCCTTCGGCTGGTGGACGGGCATGGAGGTCCGCTCGATCTCGTCCTCACCGACATCATCATGCCCGGCCTCAGCGGTCCCGCGCTGGTGGAGCGGCTTCTCCCCGGCGCGCCGGACCTGAAGGTGCTGTACATCACGGGATACTCGGAGGAGGCGATCCGGGAGCACGGCCTGCTGCCGGCGGGGGGCGCGCTCCTCGAGAAGCCGTTCACCGCCCACCAGTTGGCCGAGCGGGTCCACGCCGCCCTCGCCAGGACGGAGACCTAGATGCTCAACCTTCCGGCAGCCACGCCCCCGGGAGCGCTCGATCTCACGGGGGATGCCGCCAAGCGCCGCCGCGCGCTCCAGCGCGCGGCCGTCTCGGTGCTGGAGCGGGCCGGCTACGAGGTGGTCGCCGAGCCGCCGCCCTTCGACGGCGTCGTCGAGACCTGGGCCGCGTGGCTGGTCAACGAGCTGCGTCCAGCGCTGCCGCTGTT
>Ga0075325_1000179_pt1 | contig 9888 bp, 9 predicted proteins | sample MayberrySE_Catta_5_FD_120048 | JGI IMG/M metagenome (GOLD analysis project Ga0075325, IMG submission 120048) | Natural and restored wetland microbial communities from the San Francisco Bay, California, USA, that impact long-term carbon... | ecosystem: Environmental > Terrestrial > Soil > Wetlands ... | reverse complement strand
TCGTCGCGGATCGCCGCCTTCAGCAGCGCCTTGCCGTCGGCCGGGGTCGAGGGGCAGGCGACCAGCAGCCCCGGCACCTGCAGGTAGAGCGCCTCGAAGCTGTGCGAGTGGGTGGGACCGAGCTGGTGGCCGCCGCCGCCCGGCATGCGGATCACCAGCGGCACCCGCGCCTTGCCGTTGAACATGTAGGGGATCGCGGCGGCGTGGTTGACGATCTGGTCCAGCGCCAGCAGCGAGAAGTTGACGGTCATCAGCTCGACTACCGGCCGCAGCCCGGCCATCGCCGCGCCGACCCCGGTGCCGACGATCGTGTTCTCGGAGATCGGCGTGTCGCGCACCCGCCGCTCGCCGAACTCCTCCAGCAGCCCTTCGGTCACCTTGAAGGCGCCCTGGAAGACGCCGACGTCCTCGCCCATCACGAAGACCGCCTCGTCGCGGCGCATCTCCTCGGCCATCGCGTCGCGCAGCGCCTCCCGCATCCGCAGCGTCGCCATCACTCGCTCGCCTCCTCGACCTCTTGGGTGACCGGCGAGTCGTCGCCCTCCTCGGCCACCTCGGGCGCGGACCCCTCCTGGGCGTCGCCGTGCTCGGCTGGGTTCGGTCGCGGGCCGTCGGGCTGGCCGGCGTAAGCGGCGCCCGCCTCGGCCAGCTCCCGTGCCGCCGCCGGCATCCGGCCCTCGTCCTCGCCCCGGTGCGGCTCGGGACTGCGCTCGTCGACCGCGTACCAGCCCTCGCTGTCGGTGACGTAGAGGTTCTCGTAGAGGCTGTCGAGCGCCGGCTCGGGCGAGGCATCGGCGAACTCGACCGCCGCCTTGACCTGCGTGTCGGCCTTGTCGCGCACCTCCTGCACCTCGCGCTCGCCCAGCACGCCGGCCTCGACGCAGCGCCGGGCGAAGACCTCGATCGGGTCTTTCTGCTGCCACTCCTCGACCTCCTCGCGCTCGCGGTAGACCTCGGGGTCGGCGGCGGAGTGGCCTCGGTAGCGGTAGGTGAAGGCCTCGAGCACGGTCGGGCGACGCTCCTCGCGGGCCTGACGGATTCCCTCGGCGACGCCCTCGCGCACCGCGATCACGTCCATCCCGTCGATCCGCTCGCCGCTGATGCCGTAGCCCTCCGCCTTCTTCGATAGGTCGGTCTGGGCCGAGTGGCGCTCGACCGAGGTCCCCATCCCGTAGAGGTTGTTCTCGACCAGGAAGAAGATCGGCAGCTGCCAGAGCGCCGCCAGGTTCATCGTCTCGCCGAAGTTGCCGGTGTTGGAGGCGCCGTCGCCGAACATGCAGACGGTGACCGCGTCCTCGCCCTTGTACTCGGAGGAGAGGGCGAGGCCGGCGGCTATCGGCAGGTTGCCGCCGACCACCCCGTAGCCGCCCATGAAACGGTTCTCGCGATCGAAGATGTGCATCGAGCCGCCGCGGCCGCCGCTGGTCCCGTCGACCCGGCCGAAGAGCTCCGCCATTACCCGCTTCGGCTCGGTGCCGCGGGCGATCGCGTGGCCGTGGGTGCGGTAGGTGCCGATCAGGTAGTCCTCGTCGCGCATCACCGAGGCGGTGCCGACGATCGTCGCCTCCTCACCGATCCCCAGGTGAAGGAAGCCACCGGCTTTGGCTCGCTGGTACTGGCGCCCGGCCTCCTCCTCGAAGCGCCGGGTCAGCGCCATCCGCGCGAGCAGCTCGTAACAGGTGGCGGCGTCGGGTAAATCGGCCATCGAGGCCACCTTAGCTGGCGGCCTCGACCGCCTCCTCGACCCGGTCGTCGCCCCAGAAGACCTCCCCGCCGACGACCAGCGAGGGCACCCCGATCACGCCCAGCTCGGCGGCGCGGTCGGTCGCCTCGCGCAGGGCGCCCTTGACGCTCTCGGTCCCCACCGCTTTGGAGACGGCGTTGGGGTGCAGCTCGCAGGCCGCGGCCGCGATCAGGACGTTGTCGTGCTCGCTCAGGTCGCGCCCGGCGGCGAAGGCCTGGCGGAAGGCGGCGAGGGCGAAGGAGACGCAGCGGCCGGTCTGCTTGGCGAAGGTCGCGGCCCGCATCGCGTAGAGGCCGTTGCCTGGCCAGGGCTCGGGCCAGACCATCCGCGGCAGTCCGTAGGCGGCGGCGCGGCGCTCGACCTCGGCGATGCCGTCCTCGCGCCCCTCGCCGTTGGACCAGGATTCGCGGCCGAAGTGCTGGAAGAGGCCGCCGAGCAGGACCGGTTGCCACTCCGGCTGCTCCAGCTCGGCGTCGGTGAAGAGGCCGCTGATCCGCTCCGCGGTCAGGTACGCGTAGGGGGAGCCGAGGTCGAAGTAGAAGGTGGCGCGCTCGGCGCTCACGCGTGAATCGCCCAGCCGTCGACCGCGCGGGCGGCATCCAAGACGGCCTCGGAGATCGTCGGGTGCGGGTGGATGATCTGGGCCAGCTCCTGGTAGCCGCCCTCCAGCGCCATCGTCGCGACCAGCTCGGCGATCATGTCGCAGGCCCGGTTGCCGACGATGTGGGCGCCGAGGATCTCGCCGTACTTGGCGTCGACGACCAGCTTGACCATGCCGTCTTTGTCGTCGTAGACGGTTGCCCCGCCGACCCCGCCGAGCTTCTGCTTGCCGACCTTGATCTCGTGCCCGGCCTCCTTGGCCGCCGCCTCGGTGAGGCCGACGCTGGCCACCTGCGGGTGGCAGAAGGTGGCGCCGGCGACGAGCTCCTGGTCGACCGGCTGGGGGTTCTCGCCGGCGGCGTGCTCGACCGCGACGACCCCCTCCTCGGAGGCCTTGTGGGCGAGCGCCTTGGCGTTGACCAGGTCGCCGATCGCGTAGACCTTGGCGTTCGAGGTGCGCCCGAACTCGTCGACCTTGATCTTGCCGTTGTCCTCCAGCTCGACCCCGGCGGCCTCCAGGCCCAACCCCGAGACGTCGGCGCCGCGGCCGCCGGCGACGCAGAGGTAGTCGACCTCGGCCGACTCCTCGCCGTAGCTGAACTTGACGGAGGACTCGCCGGCCTCGACGTTCTCGACCGGGGCGCCGGTGGAGATCGTGATGTTCTGCTTCTTGAAGGCGCGCTCGACGACGCGGACCATGTCCTTGTCCTCGGCGGGGAGGATCTGGTCGAGCATCTCGATCAGCAGCACCTCGGTGCCGAAACGGCCGTAGGCGGAGGCGATCTCGCAGCCGGAGGCGCCGGCACCGACGACGGCGATCTTGCCCGGTTGCTCGGGCAGCGACCAGGCGCCCCAGGTGTCGACGACGCGGTCGCCGAACTCGACCCCGGGGATCGGCAGCGCAACCGAGCCGGTGGCGAGGATCACGGTGCCCGCCTCGTAGACGTCGTCGCCGACGGCGAGGTTGCCCTCGGCGGTGAGCGCGCCGTCACCCTCGATCAGGGCGATCTTGTTTTTCTGCCAGAGCATCTTGACGCCGTTGGAGAGGGACTCGGAGACGGACGCCCGGCGCTTGCCGAGGGCACTCCAGTCGATCGAGGCGTTCTCGACCTTCAGTCCCAGCTCGGCGCTGTTGCGAGCGTGGTCGTAGAGCTCGGCCGTGTGGAGGACGGTCTTGGCCGGGATGCAGGCGTAATTGAGGCAGCGCCCGCCCGGTTTGTCGCGCTCGACAACGGCGGTTTTCTTGCCCAGCTGGGCGGCACGGATCGCGGCGACGTACCCGCCCGGGCCCCCACCGATGACGATCACGTCATATGAGTCAGGCACAACCTGAGCCTATAGAACCACGCTTCCCGTGCGCCTTATTCGTCTCTGGGAGGAGTAAGGCGCACGGGAAGGTCGATCAGCTGGGCCGGCGCGGCATCTGGATCCGCGCCATCGCCTTGACCATGAAGTAGAAGAAAGTGCCGGAGACGAGCAGCAGCCCGCCCGTGACGGCGACCTGGGCGACGCTGGCGGCCTGCACGGCCAGGCCGAAGAAGGCGCTGAAGATGAGCAGGACGAGCAGCAGTTGGAAGCCGAGCACGGCCCAGTAGCGGGCCCGCCACATGCCCCAGGCCATGACCCCCATCAGCAGGGTGGGCGCCAGGATCTGCACGAAGGCCGGTTTCTCGCCGTCGACCTCGGCGCCGAAGAGGTAGCCGCCGATGATCGAAAGCGCGATCAGGGCGGAGATCACGGCGCCGATCGTCACCACCAGCGGCCGCTGCCCCGCGGCCAGCGGCTCGAGGTTCTCGCGGACCGCCTGGTTGCGCTGCTCGGCACGGGCGTAGCCGCGCTCCATCCGCTCACGCGGCGTCGGCGCGTCCTTGCCGCGTTGCTTGCGTTTGCGGGGGCTGGTGGGGGAGTCAGGCACCGGGGGCCGCCTCGCCGATCGGGGCCAGGGCGGCACGCAGGGCCGTGGTTGCCTCAGCGGGCTCGTCGGCGTCGCGGATCGCCCGCACCGCACCCAGCCGCAGCGCTCCCGCGGCGACGACCTCGGCGGCGTTGCCCGCGTCGATGCCGCCGATCGCGAAGAAGGGGTGGGGGGCGTGCTGGGCCGCGTGCTCGACCAGGCCGAGACCGACGCCCGGCCGTCCCTCTTTGGTCGGCGTCTCCCAGACCGGGCCCACGCTGACGTAGTCGACGGGCTCGCCGGCGCTGGCCGCCAGCTGCTCCTCGGAGTGGGTCGAGAGGCCGACGATCGCCTCCGGGCCGAGGATCTCGCGCGCCGCGGCGGCCGAGACGTCGTCCTGGCCGACGTGCACACCGTCGGCGTCGCAGGTCTGGGCTAGGTAGGGATCGTCGTTGACGATGAAGAGGGCGCTGTAGGTGTCGCAGATACGGCGGAAGGTCTGCGCCGAGCGTTCGATCTCCTCGCGGTCCAGCTCCTTCTCGCGCAGCTGGACGATGTCGGCGCCGCCGCCGAGGGCGGCGCTCAGCAGCTTCTCGGGATCGCGGCCGCCGGGGAGCGCGTCGCAGACGAAGTAGAGCCGCGCGGTGCGCAGCCGCTCACGCCGCAGCGGGCCTCGGGCCTCGGGGGGTGCCAGGCTCATCCGTCTAAATTGTCCTTGATGCCAGTTTCCGGCGCCTCTCGGAGTTACGACGCGATCGTCATCGGCGGTGGCGTGATCGGCCTCTCCTGCGCCTGGCGCGCCGCGCAGCGCGGCGCCCGGGTCGCCGTCGTCGAGCGGTCGCACCCGCCCGCCGGCGCGACCCGTGTCGCCGCCGGGATGCTAGCCCCGATCGGCGAGCTCGCCTTCGGCGAGCCGGAGCTGCTGAAGATGACCCTGGCCGCGGCCGAGCTCTACCCGGGCTTCGTCGCCGAGCTGGAGGCGGCGAGTGGGATCGCCACCGGCCACGTCCGCGACGGTGCCCTGCACATCGCGCTCGACCGCGACGAGGCGGCGGAGCTGCGCCGGGTGCACGAGCTGCAGCGCTCGCTCGGCCTCGGCGCCGAGTGGCTGCCGCCGCGCCGCTGCCGCGAGCTCGAGCCCGGTCTCACCCCGTCCTTCAACGGCGGTGTCCATGCCCCTGATGAGGCGGCGATCGATCCGCGGGCACTGGTCGCGGCGCTCTTGGCAGCGCTCCAGGTCGCTGGCGTCGAGCTGCTGGCGGGGACCGGGGTGGAGGCCGCCTTGCTCGACGGTGGGCGGCTCACCGGGGTCCGCACCGACAGCGGTGAGGAGTTGCGCGCCGCGACCACGGTCCTCGCCGCCGGTGCCTACTCGGCGCTGGCCGAGTGGCTGCCCGAGCCGGCCCGGCCGCCGGTGCGGCCGGTCAAGGGCCAGATCCTCGAGCTGCGCGCCGGCGACGGGGTCGCGCCCTGCAGCCGCATCGTCGCCTCCGAGCGCGTCTACCTGGTGCCCCGTCCCGACGGCCGCCTGATCGTCGGCGCCACGGTCGAGGAGCAGGGATTCGACACCGCGGTCACCGCCGGTGGCGTCCACGAGCTGTTGCGCGAGGCATACCGCCTGCTGCCCGAGGTCGCCGAGATGGAGCTGGTCGAGGCCACCGCCGGGCTGCGGCCGGGGACGCCGGACAACCTGCCGCTGGTCGGCCCCTCGCCGCTCGACGGTCTGCTCTGGGCGACCGGCCACTACCGCAACGGGATCCTGCTGGCGCCGCTGACCGCGCAAACGCTTGCCGACCTCCTCCAGCGGTCGTATTTCCATCCGGATAGCGGAGGGAACTACGACCGCAACCAGGGGAGAGGGGAGGGGGCGCCCGTATGAGGATCGAGCTGAACGGCGAGCCGCTGGAGCTGCCGGCGGGGGCGACGCTCGCCGACGCGGTGCGCGAGAGCGGTGCCGAGCGCGAGGCGCGTGGGGTTGCCGCCGCCCTCGACGGCGAGGTCGTGCCGCGCGCCGAGTGGGACTCGACGCCGCTGGCCGAGGGCCGCAGCGTCGAGGTGCTGGCGGCGATCCAGGGTGGCGCCGAGACCTGGGAGCTGGGCGGGCGCCAGTGGTCCTCGCGGCTGATCGCCGGCACCGGTGGCTTCCGCTCGCTGGAGCAGATGGAGGCGGCGCTTTCCGCCTCTGGCGCCGAGATCGTCACCGTCGCCCTGCGCCGCATCGACCCCGCCGCGAAGGGCTCGGTCCTCGACGTGATCGACCGCCTCGGCCTCTTCGCCCTGCCCAACACGGCCGGCTGCTTCACCGCCCGCGACGCGGTCCGCACCGCCCACCTAGCCCGCGAGGCCTTCGAGACGAAGTGGATCAAGCTCGAGGTGATCGGTGACGACCGCACCCTCTACCCAGACGCGGTCGAGCTGCTCGACGCCACCGAGACCCTGGTCGGGGAAGGCTTCACCGTCCTCCCCTACACCAACGACGACCCGATCCTCGCCCGCCGCCTCGAGGAGGCCGGCTGCGCCGCGGTGATGCCGCTCGGCTCCCCGATCGGCTCCGGCGCCGGCATCCGCAACCCCTACAACGTCGCGATCATCGCCGAGCACGCCACGGTCCCGGTCGTCCTCGACGCCGGCATCGGCACCGCCTCCGACGCCGCCCTGGCGATGGAGCTGGGCTGCGACGCGGTGATGGCGGCGAGCTCGATCTTCGGCGCCGAGGACCCGGCGGCGATGGCGCGTGCCCTGCGCGGCGGGGTCGAGGCCGGCCATGCCGCCCGCCGCGCCGGCCGCATCCCCCGCCGCACCCACGCTGAGGCCTCGACGCCCGAGGAGGGCCTGCCCGAGCTCTCCTAGTTCCGCCGCCGGGCTCTACCATGGGCGGCCACGCCCCTGTAGCTCAGTTGGTTAGAGCGGCGGCCTTTTAAGCCGCGCGGCGCGGGTTCGAATCCCGCCGGGGGCACTACGAGTGCCGACAGCGACAACGAGGCTCTTGGCGCTCCGCGCTCGAACGGCGCGAGGCGCGACCGGGAGTTGTTGCGCCAGCCCTGCGACGTCGAGGAGCGCGACGAGCTGCGGCTCGACCGGATCCGCGCCGAGGTGGACGAGGGGTTCGACGCGATGCGCGACATCGACGACGGCGTCTCGGTCTTCGGCTCGGCGCGGATCGGGGAGGGGCACCGCTGGTACGAGCTCTGCCGCGAGACGGCCGCCTGTCTGACCGACCACGGCTTCACCGTCATAACCGGCGGTGGGCCCGGCCTGATGGAGGCCGCCAACCGCGGCGCCGCCGAGGCCGGCGGTCTCTCGGTCGGGCTCAACATCGAGCTGCCGATGGAGCAGCACGTCAACCGCTTCGTCAACCGCAGCCTCGAGTTCCACTACTTCTTCGCCCGCAAGCTGATGTTCGTCCGCTACGCCCGCGCCTTCGTCATCTTCCCCGGCGGCTTCGGCACGATGGACGAGCTCTTCGAGAGCCTGACCCTGATCCAGACCCACCGGATCGAGTACTTCCCGACGATCCTCGTCGACAGCGAGCACTGGGCGCCCCTGCTGGAGTGGATAGACCGCGGCCTCGAGGACAATGGCCTGATCGCTCCCGCCGACAAGGATCGCCTCGTCACCGCCGACACCCCCGACGAGGTCTGCGCCCACGTCCGGCAGGCCAGCGCCGCCCAAAAACAGTTGACCTAGACGGTCTAGTGCCGGAAGTGGCGGTGCTTGGTGAAGACCATCGGAATGCCGGCGGCGTCGCAGGCCTCGATCACCTCGCCGTCGCGTTTGGAGCCGCCGGGCTGGATCACGGTCGCGGCGCCGGCGTCGATCGCGGCCTGGGGGCCGTCGGCGAAGGGGAAGAAGGCGTCGGAGGCGATCGCCGCGCCGGCCAGCAGGGCGCCGGCCTCCTCGCCGCGGGCATCGCGGCACTTCTCGACCGCGAGGCGGACCGAGTCGACGCGGCTCATCTGGCCGGCGCCGATCCCCAGCGTGGCGCCGCCCTTGGCGATCACGATCGCGTTGGAGCGGACGTGCCGCACCACCGTCCAGGCGAAGAGCAGGTCGTCCCACTGCTCATCGCTGGGCTCGGTCTTGGTCACCGTCTCCATGATCTGGCGCGGCTCGGGATCGCCGTCGCGGTCCTGGACCAGGAGGCCGCCGCGCACCCGCTTCACGTCGCGTTCGGTCGGGTCGGCCTGGCGCCGCTCCTCGTCGCAGAGGATCCGGATCGCCTCCTTCTGCTGCAGCACCTCCAGCGCGGCATCCTCGTAGTCGGGCGCCAGCAGCACCTCGACGAAGTTCTCGTGCAGCGCCTCGGCCAGCGCCACGTCGACCGGACGGTTGACCACGATCACGGCGCCGTAGGCGGAGACCGGGTCGCAGGCCAGCGCCTTGCGGTAGGCGTCGAGCGCGTCCTCGCCGACCGCCACCCCGCAGGGATTGTTGTGCTTGACGATCGTGCAGGCGGGTGGCTCGAAGTCTTCGTTCAGCCGGCGCGCCGAGTCGAGGTCGAGCACGTTGTTGAAGGAGAGCGCCCGGCCGTGCAGCTTCGCCACACCGGCGAGGACGTGGCTGCGCAGCCCCGCCTCCGAGTAGAGCGCCGCGCGCTGGTGCGGGTTCTCGCCGTAGGCGAGGTCGAGCTCCTTCTCGTAGGAGATCGTCAGGTGCTCGGGGAAGTCCTCGTAGGAGGTGGAGAACCAGCGGCTGATCGCGGCGTCGTAGCGGGCGGTTTGGGCGAAGGCCTCGTTGGCGAGCCAGTGCCGGGTGGTGGCGGAGACCTCGCCGCCCGACTCCTCCAGCTCGGCGCAGACCGCGTCGTAGGACTCCGGTTTGACGACCACCGCGACCCCGGCGTGGTTCTTGGCCGCGGCGCGGATCATCGTCGGGCCGCCGATGTCGATGTTCTCGACCGCGATCTCCGGGTCGACGTTCTCCCCGGCGACGGTCTGCTCGAACGGGTAGAGGTTGACGCAGACGAGGTCGATCGGCGCGATCCCCTCGCGCTCCAGCACGGCCATGTGCTCGGCGTCCTCGCGCCGCGCCAGTAGCGCCGCGTGCAGGCGCGGGTGCAGCGTCTTCACCCGGCCGCCGAGGATCTCCTCCTGGCCGGTGAACTCGGCGACGTCGGTCACTTCCAGCCCCGCCTCCCGCAAGGCGCTCGCGGTCCCGCCGGTGGAGAGCAGCTCCACCCCCAGCGCCGCCAGCGACTTGGCGAACTCGGCGACGCCGGTCTTGTCGGAGACCGAGATCAGCGCCCGGCGCACCCTGATCGCGCCGTCGCTCGCGGCCTCGGATCGGGTGTCGGCAGGCGCCTCGCTCACTCAGTGCCGATCCTAGAGATCTCCGGCAGCGCATCCGACATTGACCCCACCCTGGGTGGTCAAGAGTCGGATGCGCTGGAGAGTTGTCGGCCGATCATGCGGATCGCCTCCGGGTAGAGCTCGTGCTCGGCCGCATGCACCGCCGCCTCCAGCCGCGCCGGGTCGCGGTCCGCCGGCACCGGAACCTCGCGCTGCAGGATCGGCGGCCCGGTGTCGACCCCCTCGTCGACGAAGTGGACGGTCACCCCGGTCGTCTCGACCCCTGCCGCCAGCGCCTGGCCGATCGCGTCGAGGCCGGGGAAGGCGGGCAGCAGCGCCGGATGGACGTTGACGATGCGGTT
>Ga0075325_1000178_pt1 | contig 9896 bp, 9 predicted proteins | sample MayberrySE_Catta_5_FD_120048 | JGI IMG/M metagenome (GOLD analysis project Ga0075325, IMG submission 120048) | Natural and restored wetland microbial communities from the San Francisco Bay, California, USA, that impact long-term carbon... | ecosystem: Environmental > Terrestrial > Soil > Wetlands ... | reverse complement strand
GGCGGAAAGTGGCTCATCGCGATGAACGGGATCCCCGCCTTGAAGCAGGCCGAGTTGATCCAGTGCTCGATGTCGTGGGCCGGCCAGTCGCAGGCATCGATGACCACGTCATAGCCGGCGATCGTCTCGGCGATCGCCGCTTCGCTGTCGAGCTTCTGCACGCGTGACTCGAGCTGGATCGAGGAGTTGAAGCCCTTGAGCCGCTCGGCCGCTGCGACCGCCTTGTAGCGACCGATGTCGGACTCGCCGTAGAGCACCTGCCGGTTGAGGTTGCTCATCTCGACCCGGTCGAAGTCGAGCAGCAGCATCTCGCCGACCCCGACACAGGCCAGGTTAAGCGCCGCCCAGCCGCCCAGGCCGCCGACGCCGAGCACGGCGATCCGCGCTTTCGCCAGCTTGGCCTGGCATTGCGAGGCCGGTGGGCCCGTGGTGACGTCGGCGAAGTAGCGCAGCTGCCGATCGAAGCGGGCGAAGACGTGGTCGGCGATCAGGTCGTCGTCGGCGGCGTCCTCGACCACCCCGAGCTCCTCCAGCTGGGCGAGCAGGTCTCCCACCTCTTCCTCGCCAAACTCCTCGATCAGCTCCGCGCGACTGCTGCTGCCGTCGATCGCGGCAAGCAGCCGCCGCCCCTCCTCGTCCGGGTCCTCGATGTGGATGTCTGCGCCGGCGCTCGGCCGGAGCAGGTAAAGGTCACCGTTGGGCGCCTCCATCTGCTGCGTCGTGCGCTTTAGACGTGGTCGTTCCATGCAATGCCCACCTCCTTGGGATTACCGAACAGACCAGGCAAATACTCAAGTTAGTTTCAGCTAAATCCACTCGTGAAGCTGAATTCCCGCATTTTGGGGTACGACTAGGACATTATCTTGGTACCTCTGTCCAATGCAACCGAGAGGAGATGGACATGGCGGCCAAGAGAATCAGCGAAGTTGACCAAAGGAAGCTGAAGACGTTCCTCGATCGGAAAATCATCAAGGCCTTTAGTCACGAGGTTCGCGAACACATCCTTGCTGTGCTGAACGAACGGATCGCCAGCCCCAACGAAATCGCCGATGAACTCGAAGTGGACGTCAGCTTTCTCGATTACCACTTCGAGGTACTGCTCGAACTCGGTTGCGCTGAGATCGTCGACGTCAAACCGCGCCGAGGAGCCAACGAGCACTTCTACCGGGCTAAGGCGACTCTTGAGTTCGGCAACAAGGCGTGGGCCGCTCTGCCGGACTCGGTCAAGGCGGACATTGCGGCAAGTGACCTCAACGCCATTCTGAGCGAAGTTGCAGCCGCGTCATCCGCTGGAACGCTCAACGCAGACGACGACAGGCACCTGAGTTGGACACAAGGCGTCTACGACGATCTTGGCCGCCGGCAGGCGATGAACATCATGGATCGTGCGCTCGAACTCGTGGCACAGATACAGCGGCAATCCGCCGAGCGCGTCGCGCTCAGTGGTGAGCCCGGAATCCCCGTGATGATCGCACTGATGGGATTTAGGGCGGCGCCGGGAGCCACAGGCCATTAGCGCCTGGGCCGACCCGTCTCTACCGAGAGCTCGGCGGCCCGGGCGAACACCGAGTCGATCATCGGCTCGGTGAGCCGCCCGGTGAAGGTGTTCTGCTGGCTTGGGTGGTAGCAGCCGAGCAGAGTCCAATGCCCCAGCTCGGCTTCGGCTCCATGCCCAAAGCGCGGCCGCGGCCGTGGCGCCTCTCCCCCCAGGGAGCGGATCGCGCGCAATGCCCCGTCCCAGGCGAACGCCCCAAGCGCGACGATCGTCTGGCAGCGCTCGAGCAGCGCCAGCTCCCGCTCCAGGTAGGGCAGGCAGTTGTCGCGCTCCTCGGGCGTCGGGCGGTTGGCCGGCGGCGCGCAGCGCACGACGGCGGTCACGTAGGCACCGTTGAGCCGCAGCCCATCGTCGCGGCGCTCGGAGGTGGGCTGGTTGGCGTAGCCGGCCCGGTGCAGCGCCGCGTAGAGCCAGTCTCCCGAGCGATCCCCGGTGAACATGCGGCCGGTGCGGTTGGCGCCGTGGGCCGCGGGCGCTAGCCCGACTATTGCCAGCCGTGCCGCCGGGTCGCCGAAGCCGCTGAGAGGCCGCGCCCAGTAGTCGTCGTTGCGGAAGCGGCGCGGCGGATTGGCAGCGGACTCTGTTCGCCAGGTGACCAGGCGTGAGCAGCGGGTGCAGGCGTGAATCTGCGTAGCCAGGCCGTCCGGATCCTGACGCCTGTCTGGTTTAGCTGCCCTTGCCATCGTGGAACTGAATCATGGGCAACAACTTTGGCCCGCGCATGACGGGCCGATCCACCCATGCCAAGGGATCGGCCCGCCATCGCAGCCCATGCCTAGCGAGTCTTAAAAGTTGAAAGCAGCGGGACGACCTGCTCCGTCTTGTCAATCTTCACCCTGCCTCACCCCCTTCGCAAACGTCAGCTTTTGCGTGGGGGTCGCGCGACCCAACCGGTACAGCGCTTTAGACCGATCGATTGCTGGAATTAGTTCCAGTAATAGGCAGAAGGCTGCAAAGTGGGCGGTGGCGGTTTGTCAATTTGGCTTTGTGTCTAATACGATGGAGTGGTTAGAGGCAACACAAACGAACCAGAGGAGTCGCTTTGCCCGCCAAGACGAAGGCCAAGTCCAAGAAAAAGAAAAAGAGCAACGGCGTCGACCAGCGCCTCGTGAAGGCTCTGGCGCATCCGCTGCGCGTTGAGATCCTGACCATCCTCAACGAGCGCATGGCAAGCCCCAATGAGCTCTCCAAGGAGCTCGAGGAGGGCCTCAGCCAGGTCAGCTACCACGTCAAAGTCCTCAAGGACTTCGAATGCATCGAAATGGTCAAAACCGAGCCTAGGCGTGGAGCTGTGGAGCACTACTATCGCGCCACTTCACGGGCCTATCTCACGGATCGGGACTGGAAGAAGCTTCCTGATTCGGTCAAGCCGGGCATGAGCGCATCAGGCTTGAAGATGATCATTGATGATGTGGTGGGCGCGATCGATGGTGGGACATTTAACGCCCGCGAGGATGTCCATATGAGTTGGACACCCGGGGTGGTCGACGAGCAGGGCTGGGAGGAATCCGTTGATTTGATCAACGAGACCCTCGAGCGCGTCATGAAAATCCACGCCGACAGCAACAAACGCCTGGCGAAGTCCGGCGAGGAGGGAATTCCTGCTGCGGCAATCCTTATGAACTACGAGGGCCTTCCGACCGCGACGAAGTCACCCAAGAAGAGCGCCAAAGGCGCCAAAGCCAAGAAAAGGAAGACCGCCAAGAAGGCGTAGTCCTCTGATCTAGGACCGGGCGACTCCATATGCTTCGCGCCCGCCGATGGGCTCGAAGCAGGCAAATGTCTCTAGCGGATGGCGGCGCGGCTACGGTCGCGCCGCCATCTTTCTCCTGGCCGCTCTGATGCTGCTTGCCTCGGGCTGCGGCAAGAGCGGGCAGGGAGCGGAGACCGACAGCGAGAAGGCGGCCGACGTCGCGTTCCTCAACACGCTCCTCGCCCGGGAGCTGACCGCAATCGACGCCTACAATCGCGGCATTCCCCTGCTGCGGGGTCAGATGCTCGCCGCGGGGCGCCAGTTCCGCGGACAGGCGCAGGCCCATGCCGACGCGCTGACCAAGGCGGTCCGCGGCCTCGGCGGCGAAACCGATGCCGAAGCCGCCGAGCTGGAAGTCCCGGCCCCGCAGAGCCAGGTCGAGGCGCTCGTCTTCCTCTACGAAGCCGAGAACGCGGCGATCGCCGCGGCGCTCGACGCGGCCCCGCAGCTTGAATTCGCCGCCCCGCGCACGCTCGCCGCGGCGCTGGCCGCCAACCACTCCCAGCACCTGACGGTGCTGCGCCAGGGGCTGGGCGCCAGCCCAGCGGCCTCGGTCCCGCAGCCGTTCGAGAGCGGCGAGGAGCCGCCGCCGGGGGCCGAAGGGCGATGATGCCCGCGTGACCGGGCCGCTCTACGCGATCGGGCGCTTCTGCTCGCGCCATCACTGGCCGACGATCGCCGTCTGGCTGGTGCTCGCCATCGGTCTCGTCTTCCTCGGCCAGGCCGGCGACAGCAAGACCAACGACAACCTCACCCTGCCCGGCACCGACTCGACCGCGGCCACCGAACTGCTCGAAGACGACCTGCCCGAACAGGCCTTCGGCAGCAACCCGCTGGTCTTCGAGGCCAAGGGCGGCGCCGCGCTCACGACGCCCAAGCACGCCCAGGGGATCGAAGAATCCGTCAAGCGCCTCGAGGCGATGCGCGACGTCAACTCGGCCGTCAGCCCGCTCAGCCCCGAGGGCGCCGCCTTCCTCAGTCAGAACCGCTCGGTCGCCTACGTGCCGGTCGTCCTCTCGGTCGGTCCGGGGGAGCTGACCGAGGACCAGGCGCAGGCCGTGCTCAACGCCGGCGAGCCGGCCGAAGCCGCCGGGCTCAAGGTCTCGGTCGGCGCCTACGTCGGCCAGCAGCTCTCCAAGCCCGACACCGGCGCCAGCGACGCGATCGGCATCGCCGCGGCGATCGTCATCCTGCTCTTCGCCTTCGGCACGGCGACAGCAATGGTCCTGCCGATCTCCTCGGCGATCATCGGCCTCGCCTGCTCGCTCTCGCTGATCCGCCTGCTCGAGAACGCCGTGCAGGTGCCCAGCGTCGCCGCCACCCTGGCGACGATGATCGGCCTCGGCGTCGGCATCGACTACGCGCTCTTCATCGTCACCCGCCACAAACTGCAGCTCGGCGAAGGCATGGAGCTGCACGAGTCGATCGCCCGGGCCACGGCGACCGCGGGCGGCGCCGTCGTCTTCGCCGGCTTCACCGTCGTGATCGCGCTCTGCTCGCTGGCCTTCGCCGGCATTCCGCTGGTCAGCACGCTGGGCTTCACCGCGGCGATCGCCGTGGTCGTCGCGGTCTTCGCCGCGGCCACCCTGCTGCCGGCGATGCTGGGCGCGCTCGGCCCGCGGATCAACTCGCTGCGCGTGCAGCTCGGCAAGAGCCACCCCGACGACAACGAGCCGCACGGCTGGCGGCGCTGGGCCAAAGGCGTCGCCGCGCGGCCCTGGCGCTCGGCCCTCGCCGCGCTCGCCGTGCTGATCGTCCTCTCGATCCCGATCTTCCAGCTCGAGCTCGGCCAGAACGACGTCAGCGCCCTGCCCAAGTCGACCACCGCGCGCCAGGCTTACGACGGCCTCACCCAGGGCTTCGGACCCGGCGTCAACGGGCCGCTGCTGGTCGCCTCCGAATTCGAGAGCGCGGCGGAAGCGAAGGCGGTGCTGCCAGAGCTGGAGAAGGCGATCGGCGCCCTCTCCGACGTCGACGACACCTCTCCTCCGACAACCGACAAGCAGGGCACGGCCGCCGTCTTCACGGTGATCTCCAACTCGGCCCCCTGGGCCGATTCGACCGTCAACCTGGTCGAAAACCTGCGCGAAACGACGATCCCGCAGGCGCTCGACGGCAGCGAAGCGACCGCCTACGTCGGCGGTCAGACCGCCGGCTACATCGACCTCGCCACGCAGATTGCCGACAAGCTGCCGCTGATGATCGCGATCGTCGTCGGGCTCAGCTTCCTCGTCCTGCTGCTCGCCTTCCGCTCGCTGCTCGTACCGCTCAAGGCGGCGGCGATGAACCTGCTCTCGGTCGCCGCCGCCTACGGCATCGTCACCGCCGTCTTCCAGCTCGGCTGGGGCGCCTCGCTGATCGGCCTCGATCACTCGATCCCGATCGTCAGCTTCGTGCCGCTGCTCATGTTCGCGATCCTCTTCGGCCTCTCGATGGACTACGAGGTCTTCCTGCTGACCCAGATGCGCGAGCACTACAAGCAGAGCGGTGACGCCCGCCAGGCGGTGATCGAAGGCCTCGCCAACACCGGCCGGGTGATCACCTCGGCGGCGGCGATCATGGTCTGCGTCTTCACCAGCTTCGTGCTCAACGGCAACCCTCTGGTCAAGGAGTTCGGCGTCGGCCTCGCCGTGGCGATCGCGATCGACGCGACCCTCGTGCGCTGCCTGCTGGTGCCGGCGATCATGGTCCTGCTCGGCAAGCGCGCCTGGTGGCTGCCGCGCTGGCTCGACCGCCTCGTCCCCCACGTCAGCATCGAGGGCGAGGAATTCTTCGCCAAGCGCGACGCCCAACTCGCCGCCGACGGGCCTCAAAGCGTAGATATGGGCCGCTCTGAGTCCCGTCGACCCGCGGAGGAGGGTGACTGAGCGGGATGTTTCCGCTCAATTTGCCCAACGCGCTCACGCTGCTGCGCATCCTTGCGGTGCCGGTCGTCGTCGTCGCCCTGCTGGGAGAGACGCCGAACGGCGACACGCTGGCCGCCGCCGTCTTTGCCCTCGCCGCGGCGACCGACGGCCTCGACGGTTACTTCGCCCGCTCGCGCGGCGCGATCACCACCTTCGGCAAGCTGATGGACCCGATCGCCGACAAGCTGCTGATCGTCGCGGCGCTCGTCTCGCTGGTCTCACTCAACCGCCTCGAAGCCTGGGTGGCGATGGTGATCATCGCTCGCGAGTTCGCGGTCACGGTGATGCGGGTGATCGCCGCCGAGCGCGGCATCGTCATCTCCGCCAGCTGGCTGGGCAAGCTGAAGACCGTGCTGCAGATCGCCGCCGTATTCGCCCTGATCGCCGTCGACCCAGCCCCGGGCTGGGTCGACGGCCTCGTCTATCTCGCCGTCGCAGTCACTGTGCTCAGCGGCGCCGACTACTTCTTCGGCCTGCGCCGCCGCCTCTCCGAGCCCCGCCCAACCGCCACCGAGCGCTAGCCCCAACCGCCGGCGCTGGTAATCCCAGCTGGGTTGCGAAGCGGCGCGCAAGACACGAAGGGCCCGCCGGAGCGGGCCCTTCGTGAATGCTTGCCGCCTGCTGCGCCCTAGAGTTCGGCGCAGACCACGAAGGCCTCGATCGACCAGTCCGTGTAGGGGCCGCCGCCGGTCTCATGCGCGAAGCCGGACCAGCCGGTGCGCTGCGAGGCGGTGACGAATGGGGTCGAGCCGGTGACGGCGGTGTTGGCGAGTTCGCCGTTGAGACGCACGCCACCGGCGATCGCCAGCTTGCCGGTCGGGCAGTTGGCGGTGACCGACTTGGTCTGTTCGGCGTTTTCGCCGCTCGTCGCCGTCTCGTAGGTGACGTTGCGGACCAGCTGGCCGAGGAACGAGGGTGCGAGCTTGCCGCTGGCCACGGCGCCTTCACCGATCTTGTTCTCGGTCACGGCGCCGTTCTTGATCTTGCCCTCAGTGACCACGCCACCGCCGAGCTGGCCGGAGCGGACCGAGCCGTTGGCGAGGTTGCCGGAACCGATCGTCGCCGGGGCGATCTTGACGCCGGTAACAGCGCCGTTGCGCAGCTTGAGGTTGGTGACGGCGCCGTTGCGCAGCTTCAGCGTCGTCACCGAGCCGTTGGCGAGGTGGGCCGTCTTCACCGATTTCCTCGGCAGCATCGCGGTGGCCGCGTAGGCGGCGCCGCTGAGCGCCATGAACAGGGCGGCAAACGACAGGACGGTGGCCACGTTCAGGTGCCTCTTCAGTTGCTTCAACTCGTTCCTCTCCTATGGGGTTTCAGGCGTTGCCGAACGGCTGCTTCTGGGGCTCGGCAAGGCCATCCAGGATCTGCTCCAAGTCAGACTCGGCAAGGCCGGAGTCATCGCCAGCACGCAGCGCGACGCGGGTGCCGAAGCCTTTCTCGGCCATCGTCACCTCGACTCCTTCAACGCTGGCGACCAGCTCAGCCAGCTCTGGCTCAGACTTCATCAGGGTCCGCGCGACCTCGATCATGGAGGCCGCTTCAACCGGCGTGCGGCGGTTCCTTCCCACCTCGGACGGCTGAATGAGTCCGTTCAGGGGGGAGAAAAGGGCGCCCTTCCGACATTGACCCACTTCAGGTGTGGTCAATGTCGGAAGGGCGCGATTACAAGCGGAGCAAGCGGGCCTGGGAGCTGGCCGGTCGGCAGCATGGGGTCGTGGCGCGCCGGCAGCTGCTGGCGCTGGGTTTCAACGCGCGGGAAATCGAGCATCGGGTGGCTCGGGGGCGCCTGCACCTGGTGATGCGCGGCGTCTATGCGGTGGGATGGCCGCGACTGACGCGGGAGCGGCGTTGGATGGCGGCCGTACTGGCCTGTGGCGAGGGGGCGGTGTTGAGCCATCGCAGCGCAGCGGCGCTCTGGGGGATCGGCACAGAGCGAGGAGGGAGAGTCGACGTGAGCGTCCGCCGGCGCACCAGGCTGCGCCGGCCGGGGATTCACGTGCATGCGCGTCCCGGCCTCGGCGAAGCCGAAGTCTCCTACCGCGACGGCATTCCGGTGACCGGGATCGTGCGCACGCTGATCGATGTCGCGACAGAACTCGGCCCGTTGGGGGTCGAGCGGGCGGTGAACGATGCCGACAAGCTGGACCTCGTGGATCCCGAGACGCTGCGCTCGGCGCTCGACGGCCATGCCGGAGACCCAGGCGTCGGTGTCCTTCGGACAGTTCTCGACAAGCGCACGTTCAAGCTCTCCGACTCCGACCTGGAGATCCTCTTCAGGAGGATCGCGGGCGCAGCGAGGCTCCCTCCCCCGCTCACCAAACAGATCGTCAACGGCTTCGAAGTCGACTTCTTCTTCCCGGAGCTGGGGCTGGTGGTGGAGACCGACGGCCTGCGTTACCACCGAACGCCTGCGACCCAAGCGCACGACGCCCGCCGAGACCGCACCCACACGCTTGCCGGGATGACCCCACTCCGCTTCACCCACTACGAGGTCAAGCACGAAGCCCCCAAAGTAACCCAAGCCCTCCAGCGCGCATCCACCCTGCTTCGCCGGCGAAGCGAGAGTTGACCACCCCAGAGTGGGGTCAACTCTCGCTTGAGCGATCTTGAGCGGTCTAGAAGAAGGCGCCGCCCTTGTATTCGCCGAAGACGTCGCGCATCGCGCCGCAGACCTCGCCGATCGAGGCGTCGGCGGCGAGGGCGGCGCGGATCGGGTGCAGCAGGTTGCCCTCGCCGCGGGCGACGTCGCGCAGGGCGTTGAGCTTGGCCTCGACCGCGGCCCCGTCGCGGCGCTCCTTGAAGGCCGCCAGACGGGCGAGCTGGCTCTGCTCCGCCTCGGGGTCGACGCGCAGGATGTCGACGTCGTCGACCTGGTCGGTGACGTACTTGTTGACGCCGACGATGATGTCCTGGCCGCTCTTGTAGCGCTCGTGGTAGCTGTGCGCGGACTCCTCGATCTCGCGCTGCATGAACTCCAGCGCCTCGACCGAGCCGCCCAGCTCTTCGACCTTCTCCATCAGCTCCCAGGAGCGCGCTTCGACCTCGTCGGTGAGCGACTCGACGAAGTAGGAGCCGGCGAAGGGGTCGACTGTGTCGGCGGCGCCGGACTCGTGGGCGAGCACCTGCTGGGTGCGCAGCGCGATCCGCGCCGAGCGCTCGGTCGGCAGCGCCAGGGCCTCGTCGAAGCCATTGGTGTGCAGGCTCTGGGTGCCGCCGCAGACCGCGGCGAAGCCCTGCAGGGCGACGCGGATGATGTTGACCTCGGGCTGCTGGGCCTGCAGCGTGACACCGCCGGTCTGGGTGTGGAAGCGGATCTTCTGCGAGCTCGGGTTCTCGGCCCCGAAGCGCTCGCCGACGATCTTCGCCCACATGCGCCGCACGGCGCGGAACTTGGCGATCTCCTGGAAGACGTTGTTGTGGCCGTTGAAGAAGAAGGCGAGCCGCGGAGCGAACTCGTCGATCGCGAGCCCCCGCTCGAGCGCCGCTTCGACGTAGGCGATCGCGTTGGAGAGCGTGAAGGCCACCTCCTGCACTGCCGAGCAGCCCTTCTCGCGGATGTGGTAGCCGGAGATCGAGATCGTGTTCCATTTGGGCACGTTCTCGCGGCAGTACTCGAAGATGTCGGTGGTCAGCCGCATCGTCGGCTCGGGCGGGTAGATGTAGTTGCCCCGCGCCATGTACT
>Ga0075325_1000177_pt1 | contig 9916 bp, 11 predicted proteins | sample MayberrySE_Catta_5_FD_120048 | JGI IMG/M metagenome (GOLD analysis project Ga0075325, IMG submission 120048) | Natural and restored wetland microbial communities from the San Francisco Bay, California, USA, that impact long-term carbon... | ecosystem: Environmental > Terrestrial > Soil > Wetlands... | reverse complement strand
ATTCAGCGCTCCGCTGTTCCTTGTCCCCGCCATGCGTGGCAAAGGAACAGCGGAAGCATGGTCTGTGACCACCTCAACGCTCCACTGTTCCTTGCCCACTCCAATCACAGCGAAGGAACAGCGGAGGGCTCAGAGCCAGCCGCGGTTGCGGAAATAGCCGACCAGGCCGAGCAGCATCGCCACCATCGCGCCGAGCAGGATCCAGAAGGCGGTCGTGTCGCCCTCGCCGGGAACGTGGACGTTGGCCCCCCAGATGCTGGCGATCAGGGTCAGCGGCAGGACGATGACGCTGATCGAGGTGAGGACGCGGAGGATGTCGTTGACGCGGTGGGAGATCACCGACTCGTTGGTCTCGGCCAGTGCCTCGACCACCTCCTTGTAGTTCTCCAGCATGTCCCAGATCCGCTCGTGGGCGTCGACGATGTCGTCGAAGTAGATCTCCAGGTCGAGGTCGGTCGCCAGGTAGCGCTGCTTGACCTTCTCCAGGTCGCGTAGGACCGGCCGCTGCGGCCGGATCACCTTGCGGAAGTTGATGATCTCCTGCTTGACGTTGGAGATGTCGCGCACGACCTCCTCCGAGCGCCCCTCGAAGATGTCGTCCTCGAGCGCGTCGAGCTTGTTGCCGATCTTGCGCAGCATCGGGAAGCAGTAGTCGAAGCTGTCGTCGACGAGCCGGTAGAGCAGGTAGCCGGAGCCGCGCGAGAAGAGCTGCTCGCGCAGCTCCTCCTTGGCGCGGCAGCGCTCGAAGAGGTACTCGACCGGCTGCAGCGGCTGGTTGGGAATCGTCACCACGTAGCCGGGCCCGACGAAGAGGTCGAGCTCGCCGGTGCCCAGTCGCCCAGCCGCGGGGTCGAAGACGGGGAAGTGCAGGACGATGAAGAGGTACTCGTCGTAGACGTCGATCTTCGGTCGCTGGTTGCGCGAGAGCACGTCCTCGAGGTCGAGGGCGTGGAAGTCGAAGTTCTCCTCCAGCCAGGCGCGCTCCAGGCCGCCCGGGCGCTCGATGTTGACCCAGCGCAGGCCGGCGCAGTCGATCTGCTCGACGTTGGGCGTCTGCGGCTCAGCCTGGGCAGTGGCCGGGACGAGCTCGCCGCGCCGCGCTGCCCGTCGCAGCCTCGGCTTCGGAAGGTTCGGCATCGCTCTGGCTCCTCGGCTCGGCAGGCATAGCGGCACTAGGTTAGCCGTCGATCCCGGTATGCGATGGGCGAGATTTCCCCTGGTAAGGTTCTTACCTACATAAGCGCCACATCAAGAGGGGTGGAGGGACTGGCCCGTAGAAGCCCCGGCAACCATCTCGAACCTTTGGGTTCGGGGCAGGTGCCAACTCCAGCAGGTCGACGTAAGGCCTGGAAGATGTGGGGAAGAGTCCGATCGGACCTCTGCCCCACAGGCGGAGGTTTTTTTCGTAGGCGACGGAAAGTGAGATCGGATGGCAATCGAGAATCTGAAGTGCAAGGAGTGCGGGGCGACCTATGACCTCGGCGCCCACTTCGCTTGTGAGAACTGCTTTGGCCCGCTGGAAGTCGCCTATGACTTCTCGGCGCTCGACCCGGCCGAGACCAAGCGCAAGATCCAGGCCGGCTCACAGGGAATCTGGCGCTACGCCGATTTCCTGCCCTTCGAGGGGCGCCCGGGCGACCCGCTCGAGCCCGGCCTGACGCCGCTGTTGCGCGCCGACCGCCTGGCCGAGCGCCTCGGGCTCGACGCTGAGCTGTGGATCAAGAACGACGCCGCCAACCCGACCCACTCCTTCAAGGACCGGGTCGTCGCCGTGGCCGTCGCCAAGGCCCGCGAGCTGGGCTTCACCACCGTCGCCTGCGCCTCGACCGGCAACCTCGCCAACGCCGTCGCCGCCCATGCCGCTGCCGCGGGCCTGGAGTCCTACGTCTTCGTGCCGGCCAATCTCGAGGAGCAGAAGCTGCTCGCCACCGGCATCTACGGCACCAACCTGGTCGGTGTGCGCGGCAACTACGACGACGTCAACCGGCTCTGCACGCAACTCGCCGAAACCCGGCCCTGGGCCTTCGTCAACGTCAACCTGCGCCCCTACTACGCCGAGGGCTCCAAGACTCTCGCCTACGAGACGGCCGAGCAGCTCGGCTGGTCACTGCCCGATCGCGTCGTCTGCCCGATCGCCTCCGGCTCGCTCTTCACCAAGGTCGGCCGCGGCTTCCAGGAGTGGCTCGACATCGGCCTGGTCGAGGGGCGCCAGCCGATCTTCAACGGCGCCCAGGCCGAGGGCTGCAGCCCGGTCGCCACCGCTTTCGCCGAAGGCTGGGACGTCTGCAAGCCGCAGCGCCCGGAGACGATCGCCAAGAGCCTGGCGATCGGCGACCCCGCCGACGGCCCCTACGCGGTCGAGCAGGCGCGCCGCACGCAGGGTGCGATCGACTCGGTGACCGATGCCGAGATCCGCGACGGCATCCGCCTGTTGGCGGAGACCACCGGGATCTTCACCGAGACCGCCGGCGGGGTGACGATCGGCGTGCTCGCCAAGCTCGCCCAGCGCGGCGACATCGGCAGCGGCGAGCGGGTCGTCGTCTACATCACCGGCGAGGGCCTGAAGACGCTCGATGCGACCCGCGATAGGTTCCAGATGCACGAGATCGACCCTGTCCTCGAGAGCTTCGAGGCCGAGTTCCGCCAGGAGGTAGCCGTCTGATGTCAGTCACCGTGAAGATCCCGACCCAGCTGCGCGCGGCGACCGGGGGAGAGGCCCAGCTCGAGGTCTCCGGCTCGACCGTCGGCGAGGCGCTCGACGCGGTCTTCGAGGCGCACGGCGGGCTGCGCGAGCGGATCACCCAGGACGGCGATCTGCGCCGCTTCGTCAACGTCTATGTCAGCGGCGAGGACATTCGCTTCCAGGACGGCCTCAACACGTCGATCGATGACGGCGCCGAGGTCACGATTCTGCCGGCGGTGGCGGGTGGGTAGGACCCATCAGGCAGGGGTTCCACTTAACTTTTTCGAGGATCGTTGGCTGGCTGGCGCTGTGGGCGGGCGCTCGCGAAAAAGTACAAGACGTTCCACCCCTGCCTGATGGGTCCTACGCGTCCGGCCGTTGTCATTCTCTGTGGAGGTCGGGGGACGCGGCTGCGGGAGCGGACTGAGACTGTGCCCAAGGCGCTGGTGGAGATCGGGGGCCGGCCGATTCTCTGGCATGTGATTGGGATCTATGCGGCGCAGGGGTTTGAGCGGTTTGTGCTTGCGACCGGCTATCTGGGGGAGATGGTCGAGGAGTTCGTGACGGGGGAGGGCTGGCCCGGCGGGGTCGAGGTCGAGTGCGTCGATACCGGCCCGGAGACGCCGACCGGGGGGCGCATCGCCCGGCTGGGTGAGCGGCTCGGTGGGGAGGGCTTCTGCGCGACCTACGCTGACGGCGTCGCCGACGTCGACCTCGATGCGCTGCTCGGGTCCCATCGGGCGAGCGACGCGCTGGCCACGGTGACCGTCGTGCAGCCCCACCTGCAGTGGGGCGTCGCCGAGCTGGGCCGCGACGATCGGGTCGAGGGTTTCGTCGAGAAGCCGCGCAGCGAACACTGGATCAACGGCGGTTTCTTCTGCTTCGAGCCGGGCGCGCTCGCCTACCTGGACGAGACCAGCGTGCTCGAGCGCGAGCCCTTGCAGCGCCTGGCGGCGGACGGTGAGCTCAACGCCCACCGCCACGCGGGCTTCTGGGACTGCATGGACACCTACAAGGACGCGGTCGAGCTCAACGACCTCTGGTCCTCCGGCGTGGCCCCCTGGCCCACCTTCGCCAATGCGAGAGTTGACCACACCCTGGGTGGGTCAACTCTCGCATCGTCGCATTCAGGGGGCCAGCGATGAGGTCGCTCGTCACCGGGGCGCATGGGTTTGTCGCCTCACACCTGGCCAAGGCGCTGCTCGAGCGCGGCGACGCGGTGCGCGTGCTTGACCGGCCCGATCCGCGGCTCGCGGACGTGGGCGGCCCGCGGCTCTCCGGCCTCGACCTGCTCGGCCTGCGCGAGGAGGTCGAGCTGGCTGAGGGCGATCTGCGTGACGCGGACGCCGTGACCAAGGCAGTCGCCGGCTGCGACTCGGTCTTCCACCTGGCGGCGCAGACGATCGTCGGGGTGGCCCGCTCCTCGCCGCTGGAGACGCTCGAGGTGAACGTGCGCGGCGCCTGGAACGTCTTCGAGGCCTGCCGCGAGCACGATGCGGAGCGCGTCGTCTTCGCCTCCTCCGACAAGGCCTACGGATCGAGCCCCGAGCTTCCCTACCGCGAGGACTTCCCCCTGCGCGCCGCCTATCCCTACGACGCCAGCAAGGCGGCTGCCGACATCATCGCCCGCAGCTATGCCCACGCCTACGACCTGCCGCTGGCAGTCACCCGCTTCGCCAACATCTACGGCGGTGGCGACCTCAACTTCTCCCGCCTCATCCCCGAGACCGTGGTCGCCGTGCTCGGTCGCCGCCCCCCGCAGATCCGCTCCGACGGCAGTCCCGAGCGCGACTTCCTCCATGTCGATGACGCGGTCTCCGCCTACCTGGCGATCGCCGCGGCACTCGACGCCGGCGGGGCCAGGGGAGAGGCCTTCAACGCCGGTGGAGAGCGTCCCCACTCGGTGCGCGAGGTGGTCGATCTGATTGCCCTGGACTCGGGGGTCGAGCCCGAGTATCTCGGCGAGGGAACTCCCGACGGCGAGATCGATCGCCAGTACGTCGACTCGAGCAAGCTGCGCGAGCTGACCGGCTGGCGCCCCAAGGTCGACCTCGAGGGCGGGCTCGACCGCACCCTCGCCTGGTACTACGCCCACCCGCAGGCCCGACCGACAAAGTAAGAGTAATACGGGTGTTACTCTTACCTCATGTCGAAGATCACCAGCAAGGGGCAGGTCACGATCCCCAAGGCGATCCGCGACGCTTTCGGATTCCTGCCCGGGACCGAAGTCGAATTCGTCTCGGACGATGAAGGTGTCCATGTCCGTCGTCCTCCCGGTGGTGGCCGTAGGCGAGGAGAGGAAGTAGTCCGGCACCTGCGCGAATCGGGGAAGAACTTCACGATGACGACGGACGAAATCATGAGGCTCACCCGGGGAGAGGATTGGGGCACCGGACACTTGGAGGAGGGTGACGGCGACCCTCGTTGACTCCAATGTGCTGATTGACATCGTGGCCGAAGACCCAAGCTGGACTCGGTGGTCTGAAGAGGCGCTGATCGAGGTTCTCGACGACGGCCCGGTGATGGTCGATCAGATCGTCTTTGCCGAGATCTCAATTGGCTATACAACGGCCGAAGCCTGTCAGCAGGCGCTCGCCGTGATGGGTCTTGAGCTCATCCCGATTCCATGGCCTGCGGCCTTCTTGGCCGGCCGTGCCTTTGCCGACTACAAGCGTCGCGGTGGCTACAAACTCGCACCGCTGCCCGATTTCTTCATCGGCGCTCACGCAGCTGTTTCGGGCCACCGGCTCCTCACCCGCGACGCGGCGCGCTACCGCACCTACTTCCCGACCGTCGACCTGATCGCGCCCGAGTAGCTCGGCGCGGCGTCACGGCTAGTCTGATCGGTCATGTGCGGGCGCTTCACGGTCACCAACAAAGACACGAAGAAGATCGCCGACCACTTCCAGGTTGAGCTGGAGAAGGCCCTGGAGCGCAATGCCGGTGGCGACGCCCCGCCGCCGACGGCCGAGCGGGTGAAGAAGGTCGAAGGGGCCCTGGGGCGCTTCAACGTGGCGCCGAGCCAGGAGGTGCTCACCGTGCGCTCCTCACCCGATCCCAAGGAGGCCGCCCAGGGCGAGCGCGAGGCGCGGCTGATGCGCTGGGGCCTGGTGCCGCGCTGGGCCAAGGACCTCAAGGTGGGCTACAAGATGATCAACGCCAAGGCTGAGAACCTGACCTCGAGCCGGGCCTACTCGCCCCTGGTCGACAAGTTCCGCCACCGCTGCCTGATCGTCGCCGACGGCTTCTATGAGTGGATGAAGGCAGAGGACCCCAAGCAGCCGCGCCAGCCCTGGCGCTTCACCGTCGACGGCGGCGAGACCTTTGCCTTCGCCGGGCTCTGCACGCGCAAGGAGTGGGAGGACCCCGAGGACCGCGGCTTCGACGACGGTTGGCTCTACAGCTGCACGATCATCACCACCACGCCCAACGAGCTGGTCGCCAAGGTCCACGACCGCATGCCGGCGATCCTGCCCAGCGCCGAGGCGGAGGCCGCCTGGCTGCGCCCCGACCTGGAGCTCGAGGACGCCGTGGCGATGTGCGCGCCGCTGCCGGCGTCGCGCATGGACAGCGCGCCCGCCAACCCGAAGCTGAACAAGGTCGGTAAAGGCAGCGAGGAAGGGCCCGAGCTGCTTGTCGCGCCCTGAGCCGATCCCGGCAGGGGTTCCGCTTAACTTTTTCGAGGATCGTTGGATGGCTGGCGCCCGGGCGAGCGGCCGCGAAAAAGTACAAGACGCTCCACCCCTGCCGGGATCGGCTCTTAGCGGGACAGCGAGCCGGCGGTGCGGACTGTTGCTGAGCCTGCTGCAGTCTCGATCGTGCAGGAGATGCGGGCTGCCGGGGTGGCGGTGGTGCGCCAGATCGAGATGAAGGGCAGCTGCAGCGGCTCCCGTGGTTGGCCGGCGGGCAGACCCAGTTGCCACACCTGGCGACCGATCCGGAAGGGCGGCCACTCGACGACGATGCCGGGTTCGCGGGTGTAGCCGGAGCCGAGCACGTCGCCGATTTCAACCGATGCCAGATCGGTGCTGTGGGAGCTGAATTCCACCAGCGAGGTGTCGTGGATTTCCTGTTTCGCCAGATCTTCGCTGGAGCGGGGATAGGAGGCGCGGCTCTTCGGCGTCTTGGCGATGATCGTCCGCTTGGGCACCACGATCGTGCAGCGCAGGCGCCCCTGCCCGACCGCCGAGCCCGCGCCGATCGTCAACAGAGCTGAGCTGCGAAAGAGCGTGTAGTCACCGGCGTTGGGTTCCGTGGAGCGGATCGCGGCCTTGGACAGGGTCATCTCGCCGCCGCCCGGGATCGCCACCGGCCTTGGATCCGGCAGGCGCGTTTCCTCCACCCATTCCAACGTGGCCGCGCCGAGCGGCTTGTCGGTGCTGAGCAGCGCCGCCATGACCGTGGCGAGCAGGCCGACGGCGATCACGATCAGGGCGCCGCGGGGGGGTGGCGTCTTTTTGAGGTCCGGCATCGGCTGCGACAGTATTGGAACGTGACCGAGATCGAGATGAAGACGGTGACGATTCACGGGCGCTCCGCCAACTACCTGGGCGGCGGCGAGGGCCCGGTGCTGCTCATGGTCCACGGCATGGCCGGCTGCGCCGAGAACTGGCGCGGCGTGGTCGAGCCGCTCGCCCAGCGGCACACGGTGATCGCGCCGGACCTGCCCGGGCACGGCCTCTCCGCCGGCGGGCCGGGGGACTACTCGCTCGGCAGCCTCGCCGCCGGCCTGCGCGATTTGCTGCTGGCGCTCGGCCACGAGCGCGCCACGCTGGTCGGCCACTCGCTGGGCGGCGGCATCGCGATGCAGTTCGCCTACCAGTTCCCCGAGATGGTCGAGCGCCTGGTGCTCGTCTCCAGCGGCGGGCTGGGGCCGGAGGTGAGCCCGGTCCTGCGCGCCGCGGCGCTGCCGGGCGCCGAGCTCTTCATCGCCGCCACGGCGAGCGCCGGTCAGAAGGTGGGGGGCGCGATCGGTCGCGGCCTGTCGGCGGTCGGGATGAAGCCGGGCGCCGACATCGCCGAGGTCGCCCGCGGCTACGCCTCGCTGGCCGAGCCGCGTCGCCGCAAGGCCTTCCTGGCGACGCTGCGCTCGGTGGTCGACACCGAGGGTCAGCGGATCGCCGCGGCCGACCGGCTCTACCTCGCCGAGGAGGTGCCGCTCTTGATCGTCTGGGGCGCCCGCGACCCGATCATCCCCGTGCGCCACGGCGAAGACGCCCACCGCACCCTGCCGGGCAGCCAGCTGGAGGTCTTCGAGGATGCCGGCCACATGCCGCAGATCGAGCAGCCGGGCCATTTCATCGCCGTGCTCGAGCGCTTCCTGAGCGACACCGCGCCGGCGAGCTTCGACCGCGACGAGTGGCGGGCCAGGTTCAAGCTCGGCTGACCGGCCCCGACTACGCGCCCGGCAGGATTCGAACCTGCGACTTCCACCTCCGGAGGGTGGCGCTCTATCCAGCTGAGCTACGGGCGCTCAGTCGCCCAGTCTAGCTTCGGGTAACCGACGCGCCGCGTCGCGTAGGCTCGCAGGCGGGCATGGACCTCTCGGCGATCTTTCTCGGCACCGGCGGATCGGTGCCCTCGGCGCGGCGCTCGACGGCGAGCGTGATGCTGGTCCGCGGCGGCCGGCGGCTGATGTTCGACTGCGGCGAAGGCACGCAGCGCCAGCTGCAGCGCTCGCTGGGGTTGGCCCAGGTGGACGAGATCTACCTGACCCACTTCCACGCCGACCACATCCTCGGCCTGCCGGGCCTGCTCAAGACCTATGACCTGACCGCCCGCGAGGAGCCGCTGGCGATCTACGGGCCGCGCGGGCTGCGCGACCTCTTCAAGACGCTCGGCCGCCTGATCGGCCGCACCGACTACAGCATCGACCTGATCGAAATCGATCCTGGCGAAGCTGTACGCCACGATGGCGTCGAGGTGCGCGCCTTCGCCGTCGAGCACAGCGTGCGCGCCAACGGCTACGCGTTGATCGAGGAGGAGCGTCCGGGTCGCTTCGACCCCGAGGCGGCCAAGCGCCTCGGGGTCGCCGAAGGCCCCGCCTTCGCCGCCTTGCAGCGTGGCGAGGAGGTGCAGGGCAGCGCGGGCCCCGTGCGCCCCGCTGACGTGATGGGCGAGTCGCGGCCGGGCCGCACGGTGGCGATCACCGGCGACACGGCGCCCTGCCACTCGACCGTCTCCGCCGCGGCCGACGCCGAGCTGCTCATCCACGACGCCAGCTTCTCCGAGGAGGAGGTGCAGCGCGCCGCCGACACCGGCCACTCGACCGTGGGCCAGGCAGCGGCCGTCGCCCGTGAGGCCCACGTCAAGATGCTGGCGCTCGTCCACATCTCCTCGCGCTACCACGTCGGCGCCGTACTCGAGGACGCCCGCGAGGTCTTCGAGCCGAGCTTCGCCCCCCGCGACTTCGACGTGATCGAGATCCCCTTCCCCGAGCGGGGTGAGCCGGTTCTCATCCCCAACGGGGCCCGCATCCAGGCCGAGCCGGAGCCGGAAATAGCGGAATAGCGGCAGAGCTATCGCGCCGCGCTGCTACTCTGGCCCCGTCCTTTAACCAGGGTCCCGTGAGGCCCAGAAGGAGCAAATCGAAGTGAGCGAGAAGGTCGTGCTTGAGCGCGACGATCTGAGGCGAACGCTGCGGCGGATCGCCCACGAGATCGCCGAGAAGAACCCCGATCCCGAGGGCTTGGCGATCGTCGGCATCCACACTCGCGGCGCCCTGTTGGCCCGCCGCCTTCACGTCCTGCTCGCCGAGCTGACCGACACCGAGCTGCCGATCGGCGATCTCGACATCTCCTTCTACCGCGACGACGTCGGGGCCAAGTCGCCCGCCGGCCAGCCGGTTGTCCACGCCTCGCACATCGAGTTCGACCCCACCGGCAAAACCGTGGTGCTGGTCGACGACGTGCTCTTCACCGGGCGCACCGTGCGGGCCGCGATCGACGCGCTCTTCGACTACGGCCGGCCGCAGCGCCTGCAGCTCGCCGTGCTCTGCGACCGCGGCCACCGCGAGCTGCCGATCCGGCCCGACTACGTCGGCAAGAACCTGCCCACCGCGCCGCGCGAGCGTATCTGGGTGCGACTCGAGGAGTCCGACGGGGTCGACGAGGTCGTCCTGGTCCGGGCCGGCACCGACCGCAGCGACGCTGTCGGAGTCGGTCGCCCAGCCGGCCAGCTCGTCCGCCGCGCCGTGGTCCTCGCGCGCGCCCGCTTCGCCGGCGCCGAGCCCGT
>Ga0075325_1000176_pt1 | contig 9938 bp, 9 predicted proteins | sample MayberrySE_Catta_5_FD_120048 | JGI IMG/M metagenome (GOLD analysis project Ga0075325, IMG submission 120048) | Natural and restored wetland microbial communities from the San Francisco Bay, California, USA, that impact long-term carbon... | ecosystem: Environmental > Terrestrial > Soil > Wetlands ... | reverse complement strand
CTGAAGGCGCTGAGTGTCGCCCGCAACCTGCACTCCGGCGTTCCAACTCATTTCCTCGCCGCCGACTTCGACATGCAGCGCCACTACCGGCCGCGCGTGAATGTCGTCCAACGTCCTACCCGCGCCGGCGGCGAGGGCTACCTGCTCACGGGCCACCACGAGCTCATGATTCCGATGCTGGTCTGGGCCGTTCTTCAGGAGCTCGAGGCAGCGGAGTCGTAGTCGGGACTAATGCCCCGTGACCATCTCCCGGACTCTGGCGGCCGTGCCCGGTGCGAACACCTTGAGCACGAGATAGATCAGGAAGCCCCAGAAGGCCAGCCAGAGCACCGTGCCGAGCAGGCCGAGCACCAGGCCGAACAGACCGAACACCACCTTGAGCAGAAAGACCGAGATCACCGCGAAGACCGCGAAGCCGATGAGACTCCTGAGCATGTACCTTCCTCCAGTCAGCGGGACAGCGCGCAGTACGCCCCTACGTTTCAAATAGTTTCATAGGAATATAAGTGAAGGCTACCTACGATGTTATCGTGGTGGGTGGTGGCCCGGTAGGCGCCGCCTGCGCCCGGGAGCTGTCCCTGGCCGGTCGCCGCGTGCTGCTGCTGGACCCCGAAGGAGAGACCGGCCAGGGGTGGCGCGCGGCGGCCGGAATGCTGGCCCCGCAACTCGAGGCCGAGCAGGACGACCCCTTGCTCGAGTTGGGCCTTGCGGCACGGGATCGCTGCGACTCCCTCGCGACGGCGCTCCGGGAGTCGATCGGAGCCGACATCGGCCTCTGGCTCGAGGGGATCGCCCACGTAGCCGGAGACGAGAAGGAGGCGGGCGAGCTGAGGTCCAAGGTGGCCTGGCAGCGGCAGCAGGGCCACCTGGCCGACTGGCTCGATGCTGGAGAAGTGAAGAGCCGCTGGCCCTGGCTGGGGCCGACGGCAGGCGCGCTGTGGGCACCGCACGAGGGAGCCCTGGAGCCGGCGCGGCTGGTGGCCGCCCTGCGGGAGGACGCCCGGCGGCTGGGCGCGATGCTGGAGCAGGACGCGGCCACGGCGATCGAGTCGCGCGGGGACCGGGTGACCGCGGTGACCGGCAGGCGGGGCCGCTACTCTGCGAGCGACGTGATCATCGCGGCGGGCGCTTGGTCCTCGGCGATTGCCGGCGCGCCCCGGCCGCTCGCCGTCGCGCCGGTGCGGGGCCAGATGGCCGCGTTTCCGTGGCCCCCCGGCGCGCGCCGGGCGATCGTGTACGGACGAGGCGGCTATCTGGTCGCGCGCGGGGATGAGGCGATCGCGGGCTCCACCATGGAATACGCCGGCTTCGATCAGCGCATCACGCCGGAGGGTCTGGCGCGGGTGTTCGCCTCGGCTGCGGCGCTTTGCCCCACGCTGAGCGGCGTCGGAGCGCGCCGCACTTGGGCCGGGCTCAGGCCCATGACTCCGGACGGCCTTCCCATCATCGGCGCGGAGCCGCGACTGCAGGGATTGTGGTACGCCACCGGCCACGGACGCAACGGCATCCTGCTCGCGGGGCTCACCGGTCTGCTGATGCGGCAGCTGCTCGAGGGTGAGACGCCGGATGAGGACCTCGAGCCGTTCGCGCCGGATCGGTTCTGGAGGTGGTAGTCTAGTAGGGCGGGTGGCTGGAACGACGCCAACCTGTCATCCCGAGCGGAGCGAGGGATCTTCTCAGCGGTCATCGGAGACCGGGGGGCAGATCCCTCGGTCGCTTCGCTCCCTCGGGATGACAAGAGCCGCGCTCCGGCTGTCCGCTGTCCAACCATCCGCCTGTCCGCCGTCCACCAGACATCCATCCTCTCCCCACCGGCGTAAGCGAGTGCGCGCCCGCGATCAATCCGCGCTGGCATCCCACCCAGCCGGACGAAGCCCGGGCGGACCTCAACCCTCCCGTGCGCTCCTCGGCCGGACTAGACTGAGGGAGGAAACACACGCCAGCCACCAGTGACCGAGCCAACGTTCCTCCGCCGTCACGAGTGACGCCCAGCAGCGCTCCCGGGGCGACGCCGATCGCCGATCTCGACCTCATCACTCGGGCCGCCGCGGGCGACGAGCCCGCCATGGCCGAGCTGTACGACCGCTACGGCCAGGTGCTCTACGCAGTGGCCTACCGTATCGTGGGGCAGCGGGCCGACGCGGAGGAAGTCGTGCTCGACGCCTTCGCCCAGGCATGGCGTGAGGCGACGCGGTTCGAGACGTCGCGCGGATCGGTGGCCGGCTGGCTCACCACGATCACGCGAAGCCGCGCGCTCGACCTCGTACGGGCCAGGAGCCGGCGGGAGCGGATCACGGCCTCCGCCGCGGCGGAGCGACCCGACTCGTCCCCGGCGATGGGTGGGTGGCGGGTGGACCCCTCGAGCGGGGTGGACATCGCGGAAAGGCGGAGGCAGGTCCAGCTCGCGCTGGAGGCGCTGTCGCCGCCGCAGCGCCGCGCGATCGAGCTGGCTTACTTCGAGGGACTCTCGCAGTCGGAGATCGCCGACCGGCTGCAGGAGCCGCTCGGCACCATCAAGACGCGGGTGCGGCTCGCCATGCAGAAGCTGCGCGAGTCGCTGCGCCCGTTCTACTTCGAGCCCGGCCGATGAGCGACCCAGCGCAGGACTCGCCCCAGGATCTGGCCGCCGCCTACGCGCTCGGCGCGCTGCCGGCCGAGGAGGCCCGGCGCTTCGAGGCGTACCTCGCCGGCTCGCCGGAGGCGCAGCGCGAGGTGGCGGAGTATCGCGAGGTGGCCGCGTTGCTGGCGCTTGCGGGGCCGGAGACCGCGCCGTCTCCCGATCTCCGGGAACGGGTGCTCGCCCGAGGCCGAGTGCCTTCGACGCGCCCCTCCGCCGGTCCGGTGCGGCCGCCGAGGCCATGGCTCGCACTCGCGGCCGGGCTCGCCGCCGTCGTCGGACTCGGTTTCGGCTACGTCCAGCTCACGACCGTGCGCGATCTCCGGCGGGAGCTGGCCCAGGCCGGCCAACACCTCGAGCGGACGTCGGACATGCTGCGTGCGCGAGAGGCTACACTGAACGCGATCCTGGAGCCCGGGGTGCAGCTATTCCAGCTCACCGCCAGCGGCGACCCGGACCCCCTGGTCCAGCTCTTCTGGGACCGGCAGCGCCACCGGGCCGTGCTCCACGGCTTCCGGCTCGACTCCGTGCCCGAGGGCCGGGCGTACCAGCTCTGGTTCATCAAGGACGGCACTCCGGTGCCGTCGGTCACCTTCCGCCCCGAGCCTGAGGGCCATGTCCTCGTGGAGCGGATCGAGGTCCCCGCCGACGGCGACGTGACCGCCGCCGCCCTCACCGTCGAGCCCGAGTCGGGCTCACCGCAGCCCACGTCGCCGATCAGGCTGCTGGGACCGCTCAAGCGCTCCTCGTGATGCTGCGCCGCTCCATTGCCGCGGTTGCCGCACCCGTCGCGCTTGCCGGCTCGCTCGCAGCCCAGAGTCGACCGGCCGATCTCGCGCGGGAGCGATCCGCCTTTGCGGAGTGGCTCGCCACGGCCCCCAACTCACCGCTCGGGGCCGTTGCCCAGCAGCCGATCGGGGCCGGCATCCGGCTCGGCCCCGCCGAGGCCGATGTGCCCCTTGTCGGGGTGGCGGAGCACCGGGTGACCGAGCGAAGGGGAGCGGTCACCCTCGAAGGGCCCGGCGGCTCGCGTCCCTTGCCGGTAGGACGTCCGGTGGCGCTCGGTGAGTTCTTCGTGGCTTCGGCGGGGCTTCCCGGCCGCCGCGTGGTGACGGTGTTCGGCCCGAAGCGAGGCGACAAGGTCGCGGAGTACTACCCGTACGATCCGGGCCTGGTGTTCAGCGGCCCCCTCGCACCACCGGATCGGCCGGGGAGGGTGCCCGTGCTCGCGCTCGATGGCGTGGAGACCGAGGCGGTGGAGGCGGGCACGGTGTCGGTGCCGATCGGCGGTCGGACCGTGCGGCTCGTGGTGAGGCGGATCCCTACCGCCTCGGAAGACGAGTCCGAGCTGGAGATCTACTTCCGGGACGCGACCAATGGCGCGGGCACCTATCCCGCCGGCCGCTTCGTCCCGCTGGTGCCGCTGCCGGACGGTCGCTATCGGCTGGACTTCAATCGCGCGCGGAACCCGTTCTGCGCCTACAGCTCGGCGTTCCCCTGCCCCGCGCCGTGGCGCGGCAACACCATCGAGGCGAAAGTGGAGGCCGGCGAGCGCTACCTGGGCGGAGGGCTCAGTGCGCCGCCCGCCGGGCTGGAGGCGCAATGAGAGAGGTCGCGCTCCTGGCGTTGGTGTTCATGGGCGGATTCGTGCCTCCGTCCTCGCCGGAAGGGCCGTGGCGAGCGGCGCTCGATGTGGCCGGGGGCGAGCTGCGGTTCGGCCTGACGCTGGAACGGCGAGAGGGCCGACTCGCCGGCGAGCTGTGCAACGGTGACAAGTGCCAGCCGTTCTCCTCGGTTGCACTCCGGGGGGACTCCGTCGTGCTGGAGATGGCGGACTACGCCGCCACCATTACCGCGCGTCTCGCCGGGGACTCGCTCAACGGCGCCTACCGCAACGTCGGCAACCGCGGACCGCGGGTGATCCCCTTTCGCGCCGCGCGCGGGACCTGGCCGCAGGCGCCTGGGCCACGGCGTTTGCTCGGCCGGTGGGACGCCACCTGGATCGGTGACTTCGGCACCAGTCCGCGGGTGATCGAGCTTCGCAACGGCGCCGCCGGGCTCGAAGGCACGATCATCTCCAATACCGGCGACTACGGCCACTTCGCGGGAGCCACGAAGGGTGACAGCTTCAACCTCGCCCACTTCGACGGCTCCTACGTGTACATGCTGACCGGCGCGCTCGGCGGGGGTGGTGGTGTGCCGGACACGCTGCGCGGCATCTTTCACGCCGGGCTACGCAGCCAGACGTCCTGGATCGCGGTGCGCAGCACCGGCCGGCCGCACCTCAAGACCGTCACCGAGAACACGCAGGCCGACACCGCTGCGCCGTTCCGGTTCGCGTTTCCCGATCTCGACGGACGGATCGTGACCGAGCGGGATCCCCGGTTTCGCGGCAAGGTGGTCGTCGTGGACGTCTTCGGCACCTGGTGCCCGACCTGCCACGACGCGGCGCCGGAGCTGGTCCGCCTCTATCGCAACTACCATGACCGCGGCCTCGAGATCGTGGGGCTGGCCTACGAGGTCTCCGGCGACACCGCGGTGGACCGACGGCAGGTTCGGCGCTATCGCGAGAAGTTCGGCATTCCGTTCACCCTCCTCCTCGCCGGGATCAACGACACCGAGGCCGCGGCCGCCACCCTGCCCCAGTTGCAGGGATTCACCTCGTTTCCCACCACGATCTTTCTCGGACGGGACGGCAAGGTCCGGCGCATCCACGCGGGGTTCTACGGACCGGCCACCGGCGCGCAACACGCGAAGCAGGTGCGGGCGTGGGAGGCGGAAGTGGAGCGGTTGCTGGCGGAGCCGAAAGCCTAACCCGCTCTGGCCCCGTCCACAGCGCAACGATAGCTTGAGCGCTCGACACCCATTGCCAGGAGACTCCTGATGGCGGGACTGCTCTCGCGGGAACGGATCGTCGCTGGACCAGGGTTCAACCGGTGGCTGGTACCGCCCGCGGCGCTCGCCATCCATCTCTCGATCGGGATGGCCTACGGGTTCAGCGTCTTCTGGCTTCCGCTGAGCCGGGCGGTCGGCATCACCGAGCCGGTGCCCTGCCCCGAGACCATGAGCTTCTTCCAGCGGATCGTCGCGACCAACTGCGACTGGCAGATCAGCACGCTCGGCTGGATGTACACCCTGTTCTTCGTTTTCCTCGGCTCCTCCGCCGCGGTCTTCGGACGATGGCTGGAGCATGCGGGCCCCCGGAAGGCGGGCGTGGTTGCTGCGTTTTGCTGGGGGGGCGGGTTCCTGATCTCGGCGCTGGGCGTCCACCTGCACCAGATCTGGCTCCTGTGGCTGGGCTCGGGCGTCATCGGCGGGTGTGGTCTCGGACTGGGGTACATCTCTCCGGTCTCGACGCTCATCAAGTGGTTCCCCGACCGCCGCGGGATGGCGACCGGGATGGCGATCATGGGCTTCGGAGGCGGTGCCATGATCGGGGCGCCTCTGGCCGACCTCCTGATGAAGCATTACGCCACGCCGACATCAGTGGGCGTCATGGAGACGTTTCTCACGATGGGCGCCATCTATTTCGTGGCGATGCTGGCCGGGGCCTTCGGATATCGAGTGCCGCCGCCGGGGTGGACCGTCGCCCCGCAGGCACCCCGACACCGGGCGCTCACCACGGAGTACGCCGCGCTCCGGACCCCCATGATCACCACCCGCCACGTCCACGTGGATCAGTCCTTGAAGACGCCGCAGTTCTGGCTGTTGTGGGGGGTGCTGTGCCTCAACGTGAGCGCCGGGATCGGGGTGATCGGGATGGCGTCACCCATGATCCAGGAGGTGTTCGGGGGGCAGTTGATCGATCTGCCGGGCGTGCCGCTCAAGGAGCTCGCCAGCGCGCAGAAGGCCCAGCTGGCCACCATCGGCGCCGCCTTCGCCGCCCTGCTCAGCGTCTTCAACATCGCCGGCCGGATCAGCTGGGCGTCGCTGTCCGACTATATCGGCCGAAAGCGCACCTACGCTATCTTCTTTGCGCTGGGCACAGCGCTGTACGCGGCCGCGCCCTTCGCCGGGCGCATCGGTAGCGTGGTCCTCTTCGTCGCGATCTTCTGCGTGATCCTCACGATGTATGGCGGGGGCTTCGCGACCATCCCGGCGTACCTGGCCGACCTGTTCGGCACCCAGTTCGTCGGCGCGATCCATGGCCGGCTGCTGACCGCGTGGTCGGCGGCGGGGATCCTGGGACCGGTGCTGGTGAATTACATCCGCGAGTACCAGATCGATCGGGGCGTTCCGGCGGCACAGGCCTACAACGTGACCATGTACGTGCTGGCCGGCCTGCTGGTGGCGGGCTTCATCTGCAACCTCGCAGTGCGGCCGGTGGCGGATCGCTTTTACATGTCCGACGACGAGCTGGAGCGCGAGCGCTCATCGACACCTGCACCGAGCGGAGCGCCCAGGTCACCTGCTCGGATTGCATAAAGTCGCCGGCTCCCGAATATTGTTTCATCCGGCAACCCGCTCCCCGGAGGTCACATGGCCGACCCTGAGCCGACGGTACCGTCCCCGGGCAGCTGGGCCCTGGTAGCGATCTGTTGGGCCCTCGTGGGCATTCCGTTGCTCTGGGGAATCTGGACCACGCTCGCGAAGTCGGCGGTTCTGTTCCGTTGACAGGTCGTGTCGGCAGCGCAAGTTTTTGCACCGTAAGAAGTTGGGATTCTGGAGCGTGGCGGAGCGCCATTCGGGGTCGGGATCGGGGACTTGACGCCCGGACCCCGGGAACCAAATTGTAAGCCGTTCATTCACTTAGCGCTTCGCTGACCACCGGCGCCGCCCGAGCGGCGGGCCGATCCCGCGGCCGTACAGCCGCAATAGCGACATCGTACATGCACACCGGCCGGACGGGCCTCCTGGGCTGGCCGGATCAAGCGCCGATCTTCCGGTCGGCGGGCGAACCTTGAGATCCGAGGGAGAGTGCGAGTGGCGATGAGGCCGGGTTGGCTGGTGGTTCCACTGGGTGCCCAGCTGAATGGGCTGATCTCCTTCGGGCACACCCCGTCGGGCAGGACGGACCGACCGCCGTCGCGGCGCCAACGCGTTGCGGCGGCGTCGCGCGTCGGGACCGTCGGTGGCTTTACGCCTTGTAGGGCGTAGGACCCCGACCGGCAGGCGCAGGCCTCCGGTCGAGTTGCAGCAGCATGACTCGCTGGTGGAAGGCCCTTTTGGGCCGGGGGCAGGTGGGGGCCCGAGGTACGGACCGCAATCGTGGAGGGATTCCTGGCCGGAACGGCATGGCCAGGCGGCGGAGCGACCCGCTCTCAGCAGGCACTCCGAGCGCAGCGACAGGGCTGCGAATGGACCGGCCTCCTCGGCCGGTCTCACGGGCGAGGGGGATCGCCGCCGCCCCGGCGGGCTTGGATCCCCGACGGCGCTAACGTTTCACGGGCCGGATCGTCGACGCGGCCCGCGTACGAGGAGGTGAACTCTCGATACCGACGCGCCCGAAATGAGTTCTCCGCGCCCGAGCGCGGCCGAATGGCAGGTGCAGGAATACGTCCCGGAGTTTGACTGTCGTTGGCGGTCATTTCTTCACTGAGGGAGACGCACCTATGAAGCGAGTCGCAATGTTGTGCATGGGTCTGGTCCTCGGCGCGGCCACCGCGGCCGAAGCCCAGCTCACGATGCAGATGAGCAACGGCTGGAGCTTCACCTTCGCGGGTAACGTGAACGCGTTCGCAGTGTATGACGACGTCAGCGAGGGCGGCATTGCCAGCACGCCCGGCGGCATCGTCCCCGCAGCGGATCCGCTGTCGGGCGAGGCCGCCTTCGGGATCCGCACCGGCCTCCTGCCCGCCTTCGCGGTGTTTGATGCCAAGGGCAAGGAGGGCGAGACGGACCTGGGCGTGCACTTCGGCTTCGCGCCGCAGATCCAGTGCGCCTACGTCGGCGGCCAGAACCCCAGCGTGAACGAGCAGGGCCATGACTGCTTCGGGGCCCAGATCGACATGCGTCAGGTCTTCCTGACCGTCGGCGGAGGCTGGGGCCAGATCCTCGCGGGCCGCGAGCTCGGCCTCTTCGGGCGCCAGGCGATCCTCAACGATCAGACCCTGTTCGGCGTCGGCGCCACCGGCGGGCCCGACGGCGGCGGGACCACCCTCGGCCGCATCGGCTTCGGCTACATCTATCCGAATTTCAAGGCGCAGATTACGTACTCGACCTCCGCCGGCCGCCCGATGCAGTTGTCGGTCGGTATCTTCCAGCCGGCGACCAATCCCCCCTATACGACGGTGAGCCTCCCCCGTCTGGAAGCCGAACTGGTCTACACCAAGGACCAGACCAAGTTCTGGTTCGGCGGTCTGGCCCAGACCAACGAGACGCCGGACATCGGGGGAACGTCTGAGACCGCCACCGCCTTTGGCGGCAACGCCGGCGTGCGCTTGGGCTTCCAGAGGATCTCCCTCACCGCGAGCGGCTACTACGGCATCGGCACCGGCACCACCCTCATGTTCCTCGGTGGCGCGGCCGGCGCCGGAGTCGGCAGCGACGACCTGCGTGACTCGTACGGCGGCTACGGCCAGGTCACCTTCACGCCCCAGGACAGCAAGGTCACGATCGCCGGGAGCTGGGGCATCAGCATCCTGAAGGCGGCCGATGTCGAAACCGACTTCGAGACCAAGAACTGGCTCGCCTCCGGCGGCATCTACTACCAGGCCACCAAGTCGCTCAAGGTGGTCGGCGAGTTCAACTACGCCGTGACCGACGACGATGTGGACGGAACCGACATGAACAAGGAGATCGCGCCCGCGGTCGGCCTGATGCTGTTCTTCTGAGCCGCCCCGCCACCTCTGCAGGACACCGGCGGCCTCCCCGGAGGCCGCCGGTGTTTTTGTCCCCCGCCGGTCTTACATTTCGACGCCCGCGGCCACCCCAGACCCTCAATGAGGCGCCTCTTCCATGCGCGTATCCGCACGTCTGCTCGCAGTCTGTACGCTGGCGGCCTGCAACAATGCTCCTCTCGCCACCACGGTGACGGCGCCAAGCCCCTCGCCGGCGCCTGACGTGTTCCAGTGCGCCAAGAACAACCTCAAGCCGCTCGACTTCGACCAGACTTCGTACGACGTCGAAGAGAACCGGCTCATCGCGCGCCGGTTCGACTACGAGGAGCGACGCCCCGACGTGACGTTTCGCCGGATGGTGGACCGCCTCGAGGTTCAGGCGGTTCCCGGCCAGGGGGACGCGGTCACGACGCTCGAGATCACCGCGCGCACCTTCGCCGAGTACACCACGCAGCGCGGTCCCACCGAGGTGGAGGAGCGGGCCTCCGAAACCGCGCTCGCGGCGGCGAACAAGCTCCTGCAGCGGTGCAAAGCTCCTGTCG
>Ga0075325_1000175_pt1 | contig 9957 bp, 9 predicted proteins | sample MayberrySE_Catta_5_FD_120048 | JGI IMG/M metagenome (GOLD analysis project Ga0075325, IMG submission 120048) | Natural and restored wetland microbial communities from the San Francisco Bay, California, USA, that impact long-term carbon... | ecosystem: Environmental > Terrestrial > Soil > Wetlands ... | reverse complement strand
GAGTTGAGCCACCGCGTCGCAGACCCGCGTGCGGAGCGCTGGCCAGGAGAAACGCTCCGCCACCAGGGCGCGCGCCCGCGCCGCCAGGGCGCCGGCGAGCGCCGGGTCACGGGTGAGCTCAAGCGCAGCAGCGGCGAAATCCTCCGCGGTCTCCGCGATCAGCAGATGCCTCCCGTGCTTCACGCCCAGCCCCTCGGCCCCTTTCGCCGAGCTGATCACCGGCAGTTCCGCCGCGAAGGCCTCCAGGAGCTTGAACCGAGTCCCGCTGCCCTGGAAGATCGGAACCACCATCGCAGTCGCATCGCACAGGTAGGGCCGCACGTCTGAGACAGCCCCGGTCACCAGGACCCGGCTGTCGCTCTCCGCAGCCCTTACAAGCTCGCGCGGAGGCATGGCACCGACCAGACGAAGGCGGCAGTCCCCGCACGCCTGCGCCGCCAGGGGAAGGACCTCCTCCACCAGGAAGCGTGCGGCGAGCACGTTCGGCGCGTGCCCGAAGAAGGCAGGAAATACCAGAGTGGGGCACGGCCCCCGCAATGGGTCGGCGACATTCTCGTAGTCGTCGAGCCGCAGCGCATTCGGGACGACCACGATGGGGGCTACCCGATCATAGCGCCTGCGCAGCCGACGCTCGTCCTCCGGACTACAGGCCCACAGCTGGTCTACCGAGCAGGTCATGCGCCGCTCGATCGCGGAGGTGCGCGCGGGAAGTACCTCACGGCGCAGCCGTGATTCGAGATCCTCTCCGGTGCAGGTGGCGGCAAGCTCCTCGGCCAACTGCGCCTCGACGTTGTGGCAGTCCAGAATAACCCGGCACCCCGACCGGCGAACCACCTCGAGATAGCGGTTGAGCCAGAGTCCTTCCAGCACCACGATCGCGACTCGTAACCTTTCCACCAGTGCGGCCAGCTCCCGCGCCGCATGGTCTGAGAAGAAGAGATCCGAGGGGTGACCCTCAGGATCGAGGAGCCAGGCGCGACCGGCCAGCCGCATGCCCTGAGGCGGAGGCAGGGCCAGCGCGGGGTCGGTCGAGGCTTCCCAGCAGAGCAGCGGTAGATCGGGGACGCGCCTGCGGCGCGTGTCATTCGAGCAAATCCCGAATACGCCGACCCGCGCGCAGTCGGCGAGCGTGTTGAGGTGCTGCCAGTTGCGGTAATCGCCGCCCTTGACCATGGGGTACGGCAGCGACTCGGCAACCAGCAGGACCACCGGAGCTTCACGCTTCATCAGGTGCGCTCGACGACTCGAGAATGCGGGCGATGGCCGGCGCCAGATCGAGCAGCTCGGGGCCGAGACTGAGCCACCACGCCGGCACCTGTTCCACCAACGCGGTGAGCCGTTCGAGCGCTGTTCGGCCCGGCCGGGGCACCACGGTGTGAAGCGTGCTGGCGGCGAACCGTCGCAAGGCGTCGGGGCGGCTGGCCCGGCGGATCTCGGTGCGCTCGGCACCGACCCGGAGCAATACCAAGGCCCTCATTCGCACGCTCGCCCGGACCCGCCCGGGGTAGAGCTCCGGCAGGAACAGGATCGGCTTGTCCTCCTCAGGGATCCCGTCATCCACCGCTCGTCCGCGGATGTCCGGAAACCGGTCCAGGTCCGGGCGCCGCAGGCAGGCCGTCCCAAAGACGCTGTGACCCTGAAAGCCACTGCCGTTCGAGTGCTCCAGGCCGGCGAAGTCGTCGGCAAGGAACTCCAGCCCTTGCGCCGCGGCGGCAACGCAGGTCGTGGACTTGCCGGTGCCGCTCTCCCCCGGGATCAGCACGCCGGCCCCATCTCGCGCCACCAGGCCGGCATGGAGGAGCTGGACGTTCCGGTCGTGATACCACACGGAGAGGAGGTGGACCAGGGGCTTGCTGTACTCACCGGTAGAGAGGGGGGAGCCGCTCCGACGGCAGCCGAGGATTCGCTGCGTTTCGCGGTCCAGCACGGTGAGGGACGCCTGATACCTGAAGCCCACATACCTTCCGTCGGCCGAGGAGGAGAGAATTCCTCCGGCCGCGAGCCACCGACGCTCGAAATCGCCGGATTCCTCGTCGAATGGGCAGCCTACGCCTGTCTCCCCCGCGTCCCAGAGCTCGATGGTCAGCGACGGGCAGTCCGGCAATGTGGGTGTAGCGCGGAGGTGGGTGAAGGCCGAGTGCGTCCGGTGACCCAAGATGCGGCCCACGACACCCAGGGTGACTGGCCGGCCGGCAAAGCCGTAGGTCGCTTCGTTCAGCGCGTCCCCGCACTGCGCTTCGGCCTGCGCGAAGGCCAGCGTCATGCGCTCCAGGATCGTCGCTGCTCGGTCGTCACTCACTCGCGCTTCCGGTCCCGATAGAGAAGGTCGTCGATCCCCGGGGTGGGGGGGTCGAGCGCCAGGAGGTTGCCCATGTCACGGTAGATGTTGAGGCGCGGTGCAAGGTACCGTTCGCCCGAAGCGGCGAGCGGTGCCTCGGCGGTGCGACCAGGATCGTCCCGGCGCACGATCAGCCCCTCGGAGAGCAGCTCGTCCACCAGGTTGCGAAGATCCGCCGCGACCTGCTCTACCGAGGCTCCGAACTCGGCGGCAACGGTCTGGACGATTGAACCCACGTTCTGGCCGGCCTCGATCAGCTGCCAGACTCGAGTGCCGACGGGCTCCAGCGAGTAGTAGGTTCCGTCCAGGAGCCGGATCGCGATCAGCTCTCGATCGATCACCTTCGCGGCGACGTCCGCCTGGTTCGGCGAGAAGAACTCGTGCGGCTCAGCCATACCTGTCCTCCGAAGCGAGGCCGAAGTGATAGAGTCGCTCGTACGCGTCCACGCAGCGAGCCCAGCCGAAACGCTCGATCGCCCTCGTCCGCGCAGCCACCCCCATTCGATCCGCCGCGCCGGAATCTGCCAGGAGCCTGATCAGGGCCTCGGAGAGCTCCGCAGGATTCTCCTTCTCGATCAGCAATCCGGTCCGCTCATGCTCGACTGCTTCGACCAGACCGCCTGCCCGCGCGGCCACCACCGGCCGCTGCATCAACGCCGCCTCGAGGGCGACCAGGCCGAATGGCTCGTCCCACCGGGAAGGCACGACCACGACCGAGGCGCGGTTGAGCAGGGCCGGCACGTCTGCCGGCCGAACCGGGCCAACGAACTCCACCGCCTCGCGGATCGACAGCGACCCCGCGAGTCGCTCGAGAGCAGGTCGCGCCTCGCCCTCGCCGGCGAGGACGAGGCGTGTGCGTGGGAAGTGGCGCAGAACCGCGGCGAACGCGAGCAGCAGCAGATCGAACCCCTTGTCGGTCACTAGCCGGCCGTATCCGAGCACAACGGGCGGCTCCGCGGGACGGACCGCCGGCGACAGAGGCGGCGGGTCCATACCGTAGTAGACCACCGACGAACGACGGGCCACCTCCGGCACGTGGCGGACCAGATCCGAATGGACCGCGTGAGAATTGCAGTTGATCCAGGAGGCCGATCGCAGGGCGCGGCCGTACAGAGTGCCTGGGCCCACGGCGTCCCGCATCAACGGGCTATGGAGCGTCAGCAGGACAGGCGCAGGACACCGCACCGCCGACTGCAGGTGAAATAGCACGCTCGGCCCGAGCGTGTTAAGATGGATCAACTCCGGCGCCACTCTCTCCTTCAGACACACGATGCGCGCTACTGTTTCGCCCACCCCATCGAGGTCATTGGCGGCGAGCAGTGGGTGGAAACCGAACCGGCAGATGGTGACGCCCTCGTGTTCCGTCACGTCGGGCAACCCTGCCTGGTGGTGTCCCGCCACGACGGTGATGTCGTGGTTCCTGCCTGCAAGCGCAGGGAGCAGGCGCGCCAGGAACACCTCGACGCCCCCGATCGACGGGAGGAACCAGTCGGTCCAGCACAGAACGCGCATCGGTGGTAGGTGGAATCAGTCTCGCCTGGAGCCGGCGTGAGGCACATCCTGATCATACACTACCATTTTCTGCCCGTCTATAACGTCGCCGTCAAGCGACTGGCGAGCTATGCAGACCGGCTGCCCGACTACGGGTGGGCGCCCCTGCTGCTCACCCGGACCTGGAGCAGTCTGGAGGAAGCCGATCCCTCCTGGGGTCTGGGATGGGAGAGCCGTCCAGCCACGTACCCCATCTACCGTACTCCGCCTGGCGTTGAACACGCCCGCCGGATCGCGCAAATCCTTGCACCAGCGATGCTCGAGCGGGCGCAGAGAGGAGTTCGACAGAAACTCGCGCACAAGGCGGTGCGGGTGAAGCGAATGCTGAGCGGTGAGTTTCCCGACGAGTTTACCGCCTGGATCCAGCCGGCAGTCGAAGCCGGGCTCGAGGTGGCCCGCCACCACCGACTCGATGCGATCCTCAGCTACTGTCCCCCAGAGACCAATCACGTCGTCGCCCACCATCTCGCCAAGCGACTCGGCGTCCCTTGGGTGCCGTTCTTCGGCGATCTCTATGGCTTCCTGGCGTCACAGCTGCCGGGCTACTCGTTGGAAGGGCTGGCGCGTAAGGCCTGGCACCGCTGGTGCCTGGCTCCAGCTGCTGCGTGCGCGGCGGTCTCGCCCGCGATGGTGCAATATCTGGCATCGACGTATGGCAAGCCCGTCGAGCTGGTGTTGAACGGGTTCGACCCGGCGGAATTTGCGGACCCACTACCCGCGAACACCACGGCGGGTCAACGTATGGTGCTATCGCACGTCGGATCACTCTACCCGGGCGATCAGCGACCGGACATTCTGCTCGACGGTCTCGACCGACTGCTCCAGCAGCAGCCGGAGGTCGGGGCATGCCTCACGGTGCGATTCGTGGGCTCCAAGTGCGAGGACTGGTTGCACGCAGCGCTCAAAGGCCGCCCAGCCGCTCGGGTGTGCTCGGTTCAGCCGCGGGTGGACGCAGCCACGGCGGTGAACTTGGTGCGGCAAAGCGACGGGATCCTGGTCTTCCCCTGCACCGTCCACCGCGAGCGGTACGGAACCTTGAGCTATCCAACCAAGATCTTCGAGGCCTTCGGCGCGCGACGGCCGGTGCTGGCCGTTCCTGCGGACGGGGATTGGGTCGACACGCTGCTCGAGCGCAGCGGGGGCGGCCACAGTGCTCGCGATAGTGAGGAAGTGGCGATCCGCCTCGGAGAATGGTTCAGGACGTGGAGGTCCGACGGCCATCTGCAGTACCGGGGAATGCCGGAGCAGCTCGCCGAATTCACGGTGAGTCGGCAGGTCGAGCGGCTCGCAGGGCTGCTCGACCGGGTTGCGGCCGGACAATGAGCGCGGTCGCCGACCTGGCACTGCTCCGTGCCCTGGTGCGCGAGGATGCCCAGGCGGTGCGGCTGGCGCTCTCGAGCCCCGCGGCTGATGTCCGGCGATTTCTTCGATTCGCCCATCGCGATCGGCTCGCGGGCTTCGCCTATCGTGCGCTCGGGCGGTTCGCCGCCTCTGTGGAGCTTTCGCCGGAGCTGCTGGCGACCGCCAAGGCCACTGCCCTATCGGAGCGTCTCCGCACGGACCACCTGCTGACCGAGCTGCGCCGCCTCGGCCAAGTGATCGAAGACAGCGGGGTGCGCGCACTCTTTCTCAAAGGCCCGCTGTTTGTGCGGCGGTTCTACGGCGACCCATACGCGCGGTCTGCCGCGGACCTGGACCTCTTCGTTCGCGCGCCGGACCTTCCGGCGGTCGAGACGTTGCTCCGCAGAGCCGGCTATGTGCCGCAATTCCACGTGCTCCTGAGCCGGCGCCTGAGCTGCTACTTCGTGCATCACCTCGAGTACCGGTGCAACCTGATCCCGCTGGATGTGCATTGGGTGTTTCAGCGCCACTTCAGCTTCGCCATCGATTACGACCGGGTCTGGGACACCACGACGTGCGTGGAGCTCGATGGACGCCGGTACGAGGTGGTCGCGGCCGAGTACGAGTTGGTGCTGCAGGTGCTGGGGGTCATGACCGACTTGCAGGTCGGCAAGCTGAAGCTGCGGTCGCTGATCGACGTCCACCGAGTCGTGCTGGCACTGGGTGATACGGTGGATTGGAACGAGTTCCTCGCGCGGTGTGCCCGGGAGCGCATTCTCCGACCTACGGTCTACGTACTCGCCCTGGTTCTGGACATGCTGGACTGCTGGAGGGACCTCCCTACCCTGGCAGCCGCCGTGACGCGGGTGCTGGAGTACCTGCCCGCGCCTCCTGTTGATGCCAGGCTCGCCCTGGAAAGCCGTCCGTTCTCGCTGCGGCAGAAGCTGCTGGCGCTCCGGATGTATGAGAGCCCGCTGGCGGCTTCCGTCTGCTGGTGGCTGCTCTCACTGCCCTTCCGTGTCGCGATGTTCGGCATCACTCACCCGACCCCCGGACCCCGCAAGCTTCCCGCATGATCCTGCTGATCTGCGGTCACGCGCGCTCCGGTACCACCCTGTTGCGCCACTTGTGCAACAGTCACCGGGACATGGCCGTGACCAACGAGCTGGGGTTCCTCGCTGGGCTGGGGGGGAGCTATCCGGCGAATAGTCGAGCGCTCCTGGGTCGAGTATGGGAGCGGACCAGTCGGGGAATCCGCTGGGGCAGAGGAGTGCGGCCGGGATTCCGCGCCGCAAGATTCGCGGCCAGTTACCTCTGGGCTCTGCGCGCCAACCAGCAGGGCGTAATCGACACAGCGTCCGTGGAGCGGGCGATGAGCACCATCTTCCCGGGCGCCCGGGTCCTCGGCGATAAGGACCCCCGGTACGTCTCTTCCCTCGAGCGGTTGGTCGGCGTCCCGGGGCTCTGGTCTCTCGTCATCTACCGCGACTGCAGGGATGTCGTCAGCTCATATCTGGAGCGCGTGCGAACGGTCTGGCGTCGAGGAGTCGGGGACCTGACCTTCGACCGGCCCGAGCGTGTCACCGCCCGCTGGATACGCTCCATCGAGCTCATGGAGCGGTATAGCGACCAGCTGTGCATCGTCCGGTACGAGGATCTGGTACGCCAACCCCGGGCGGAGCTCGAGCGGGTGGCGGCGTGGCTCGGCGTCGATCCGGACGGCTACGCGGCCGACCGGGTCTCGAGCGTTCAGGATCAGAGTATAGGGAAGTACCGCGGCGGCCTCAGCGTCGACGAACTGGCGCTGGTCATGGATCTCGCGGGGCCGACCATGGCTCGCTTGGGCTATGCATAGGCGGCTGATCGCCTCGGCGCCGTCTCGGAAGGGCGTATGGCTCGCATAGTGACGCTCTACACCGAACGGCCTCTCAATCTCAACAACATGGCCCACATCCGATGGTACAAGGTGGCCGAGGCGCTCGCACGGCTGGGTCACGACGTGGACCTCGCTGCCAATGCGCCTGGTGAGCGGCGCTGGTGGCCCCGGCGGACGGAGGAGCTCGGCGCCAAATTGCGACGCATCTCGCTACGACGCGTGAGATGGCGCGAGTACGATGTGGTGAAGATCGCCAACCAGTCGGGGTTCGAGCTCCTCGAACGGCTCGGCGGCGCCGGCCACCACCACATCATTTCCCGGCTCGGCACAGTCGTCCCCGTCGAGGATGCCGACGGCTTCTACTTCCACGGGGAGCTGCGACAGCGCATGTATGAACTCCAGGGCCGCATCAGCAAGAGCAGTCGCTGTATCGCGGTGAGCAACGAGCCTGCCCGGGCGCTGTGGACCCGGCAGTTCGGCGCCCTGCCGCCGGTGCTTCTTGTTCCAGGAGGGGTCGATCGCGACATCCCGGATCCGGGCCGGGATCCGTATCCGCCCGGCGGCGCCCGGAGATGTCTCTTCGCAGGCAATTTCTCCTACCTCAACTACGCCCCGCGGGCGAACGAAGTGCTCTGCGAAAAGCTCAACCGACTGGGCGAACTCCTCCGACAGCACCAGGTCACCCTGTACGCCATCGGCCCGGGAGACACCGAGCTGCTCGATCCTAGATTCGTCAGCCATATGGGTGTGGTCCCGTACGAGCGCACGTGGAGCTATCTCCAGTTTGCCCATGTGGGCATCGAGCCCGTCAAGGGTCGGCGCTACCTGCACAACACCGAGAGCAGCAAGGTCTACCACTATCTCCGCGCGGGGCTGCCGACCGTCATCGAGGCCGGGCTGCCCAACGCGGAGCTGGTGCATGACGCCGGCCTGGGCTTCGTTGTGGAGAGTGACGACCTGGACGTCTTTGCCGCAAAGGTGGTCGAGGCGGTCGAGACGACATGGGACCGGCAGCACGCCATCGAGTATGTGCTCGACCGGCACACCTGGGACCACCGTGCCCTGGTCTACCATCGCTGGCTCGCGGGCGAGGCAAGCTGAGTGGAGCCGCTCCGAATCGCCTTCCTGGTCGACAGCTTTCCCGCCTTGTCGGAAACCTTCGTCCTTAACCAGATCACCGGGCTCATCGACCTCGGGCACGAGATCGACGTCTACGCGGCCGGCCGGAGCCGCGACGAACGCGCGCATCCCGAAGTCGCGGCGTACGGGCTCGAGACACGGATCACGCACCCGGGGTCAACGCGTTTCCCTCGGTCGCGGGCCTTGGCCGCCATCGCGCGACATCGCGCCTCCGGCTCGCGGCTCACTGATGCGATCGGTGCGATCGCGGGCAGGCTCGACCGGGCGCGACTGCGGCTCCTCCCGGCCTGTTTGGCGCGCTTCCCGTCCCGACAGTATCAGGTCGTTCAGTGCCACTTCGCCGCCAACGGAGCGCTGGGGGTGGTGCTGAAAGACCTCGGCGTCTTCCGAGGGACGGTGGTGACGATGTTTCACCGCTACGATCTTCGGGAGTTCGAGCGCGATCCCGGATCGTGCGCCTACCTCAGGGACCGGGGGGACTGCTTTCTCGCGATCTCCGCCTACAGCCGGGACCGGCTCGAACGGCTGGGGTTCTCCCCCGCGCGCGTCATCGAGCATCCCGTCGGCATCGACCTGCGCGGGCTCCCCTTTCGCGGCCCCCGCCTGCCTCCCGGCGCAGCGGCCGAGGTGCTGACCGTGGCGCGGCTGGTGCCCCAAAAGGGCATCGGCCACGGCCTTCGAGCGCTGCATGAGCTGCGGATGCAGGCCCCGACCTTGGCGTGGCACTACACCATCGTCGGCGGAGGACCGCTCATGGACGAGCTGCGTCTTCTGGCGGAGTCCCTCGGCCTCCGGGACCGGGTGCGCTTCCTCGGCGAGGCGACCCAACCGCGGGTGGCGGAGGCGCTGAACGGCGCCGACATCTTTCTCCTGCCTAGCCTCGACGAAATCCTGCCGCTGGCGCTCATGGAAGCGTTGGCGGTAGGTCTTCCCGTGGTCGCCAGCGATGTCGGCGCCGTCGGCGACATCGTGGAGCATGGGGGTTCCGGGTTCCTGGTGCCGTCCGGGGACGTGGGCGGGCTCGCGGCCCGCCTCCGCCAGCTGCTCGCATCTCCCGGGATGTGGGGCAGGATGGGGCGCGTCGGTCGCCGGCGGGTCGAGGAGCATTACGACATTCGTCTGCTCAACCGCCGACTCGACACCCTCTATCGGCAGTCGCGCGGTGCGCGCTTTCCCACCGAAAGGTCACTTCCTTGAGTCCTCGCACCTTAGACGTAATCGCGTGCCTCCCCATCGCGGAGACGTTCCGAGCGAGGGCAACCCCAGGGTCCATCGCGACGTCCCGGTGCCGCTGCTCGATCGCGGCCTTTCAGCGACCGGCGAGGAGGTGCCGGCGCTGCCTCGCCTCGACCTCCAGCCGACCACACATGATCTCGCAGATCTGGAAGACGTCCTCGTCCGCGATTCGGTACCTGGAGTAGAGCCCGTCCTTCCGACGGCCGACGAAGCCGGCGGCGAGTAGGAGCTGCAGGTGCTTCGAGACGTTCGCCTGGCCCAGCCCCGTGGCCTCGACGAGCTCGCTGACGGTGCGCTCACCGCTGCGCAGCTCGCTGAGGATCTGCAGTCGTGCGGGCTCGGCGAGCGCGCGCAGCCGTTCGGCGACGAGCGCTAGCATTTCGGTGGTGAGCATCTTCCCGACCATCCGGCCTCCCATACTTGACATGATCACTATATAACTATATAGTAATATATACATGGATGCAAGTCCCTG
>Ga0075325_1000174_pt1 | contig 9959 bp, 7 predicted proteins | sample MayberrySE_Catta_5_FD_120048 | JGI IMG/M metagenome (GOLD analysis project Ga0075325, IMG submission 120048) | Natural and restored wetland microbial communities from the San Francisco Bay, California, USA, that impact long-term carbon... | ecosystem: Environmental > Terrestrial > Soil > Wetlands ... | reverse complement strand
GACCTGCCGCACCGCGACGAGTCCTACCAGCGGGCCATGCTCCAGATGGCCGCCGACTACCTCGCGACGGTCTCCGACGAGACCCTGGCGCTGTGCGACCCGGTCGAGCGGGTCTGCGTGCACATGATCCGCCGGCTCGACCTCGACGAGACCCTGCGCACGGTGGACTACCTGCGGTTCGGCTTCAAGCTCTCGACTCGCCTGGTGGAGCGGGACGACCGGCTCTACTGGACCGACAAGTACCTCGACGACCCGCACAGCCGGGCCGTCCTCGACGTCACGTCCATGGGGTGGCACCGGCTGCCCTGGGACCGGCTGTCGCTCTACAACTCGGTGTCGACGGTCCAGATCGACCGCGGCCGGCTGCTGCTCGCCGGGAGCGTCCTCAACCAGCTGGGCCGCATCCCGCAGGACGCCGACCTCACGCTGGCCGTCGCGGTCCGCAACCGGGACCGGATGGAGCGGCGGCGGACGCCGGTGCGCGAGTGGCGGCACGAGAGCGACCGCATCACGTACGTCGCCGAGGTCGACCTCGCGCGGGCGATCGCGGGGCTGGACCAGACGGACGGCATCTGGGACCTCAAGCTCGAGATCGGGTGGGACGGGCGCACCGCGTCGCCGCCCTTCAGCGTCGACCCGGGGCTGGTGCCGACCGAGCGGGTGCCGATCCGTGGCCGGCTGGGCGGCCTGGCCACCGCACAGCTCGAGGCCTTCGTCACGACCCGGCTCAGCCTGGCGTTCAAGCAGGCGCCGGACGACGGCCGCGACCAGGTCGTGGCCCGCCTCAACTGGGCGGTGCTGCGCGGCCGCAAGGCGGTGCAGTGGCGGACCAGCAAGGCGTCGACCGGGCCGGCGGTCAAGGCTCAGGCCTACCGGCTGTTCCGTCGGCTGCCGGTGGTCCCGGGGCTGGCGGTGTTCGAGTCGCACATGGGCCGGCAGTACTCCGACAGCCCGCGCTACATCTACGAGGCCGCGGTCGAGGCGGGAGTCGACCGGCTCGGGCTCACGCCGGTCTGGTCGCACGCCAAGAAGCGGCCCGACGGCTTCCCCGTGGACGCCCGGACGGTGCAGCGCGAGAGCTGGCGCTACTACTACCTGATGGCCCGGGCGCAGTACTGGGTCGACAACCAGGGCTTCCCGCGGGTGTTCACCCGTCGCCGCGAGACGACGTACATCCAGACCTGGCACGGCACGCCGCTCAAGCGGATGGGCTTCGACTCACCCGCCCTCGAGCGCGCGTCGGCCGCGACCCGCAAGGCGCACAAGGCGCTGATGCGGCGCTGGAGCGTGCTGCTCGTGCCGAGCGAGTACTTCGTCGAGACCTTCGTGCAGTCCTACCGCTACGAGGGCAAGCTGCTGCGGCACGGCCTGCCGCGCAACGACCTGCTCGTGCGCGGCGTCGACGCCGACTGGGTCGAGGCCAAGAAGCGCGAGCTCGACCTGCCCACCGACCGGCGGCTGGTGCTCTACTGCCCCACCTTCCGCGACCGGGCCCGCCGGCTGCAGCGCGAGTACGACCTGCCGCTCGACCTGACCGAGATGGAGCGGGCGCTCGGCGACGACGTCCACCTCCTGGTGCGCCCCCACTACCTCGAGGGCTACAAGCTGCCGCCCAAGCACGCCGGGTTCGCCACCGACGTCTCGCGCCACCACGACGTGACCGAGCTGCTGCTGATCGCCGACGTCCTGGTCACCGACTACTCGTCGGTCATGTTCGACTTCGCCAACACCGGTCGCCCGATGGTCTTCTACACCTACGACTACGAGGACTACACCCGGGACGAGCGCGGCACCTACCTGGACCTGGCGCGGGTCGCTCCGGGGCCGCTGGTCGAGGACACGGCCGGCCTGGTCGCCGCGCTGCGCACGGTCGACGGCATGCGCGAGGCCTATGCCGAGCGCTACGCGGCGTTCCGCGAGCGGTTCTGCGAGTACGAGACCGGTCGGGCCGCCGAGCACGTCGTGAAGGAGTACTTCGAGAGGGGCGCGGACGGGTGACGGTGCGTTGACGGCACGCGACGTCTTCCTGGTCGCCAACAACATCGAGGAGCTCGGCGGGGTCCAGCGGGTCACCGACAACCTCGCCCGGATGCTGCAGGACGCCGGCCACCGGGTGACCGTCGTGGGCATCCAGCACGCGAAGGTCGCGCACGACTACGGCACCCGGCCCTACCGCCACCTCGTGCTCAACGAGGAGTCCGAGCCGCTGGCACCGGAGATGGACCGGCTCGCCGCTCGGCTCGACCCGCGCAACCGGGCGGCCCAGCGTCGCCACGAGCGCGCCCACCGGGAGGCCGTCGACCGGCTCTCCGCCGTCTTCGCCGAGGCCCGCTCCGGCATCGTCGTGGTCATGCAGGTCTGGTCGATGCAGTGGGTGGCCGACGCCGACACCGAGCACCTGCACGTGATCGGCATGAGCCATGAGTCGTTCGACGCCACGCTGGCCTCGACCCGCTGGGAGCGGGTGCAGCGCTACTACCGCGACGTCGACCTGATGCTGCTGCTGACCCACCGCGACGCCGAGCGCTTCGAGCTCGAGGGGTTCAACAACGTCGGTGTCATGCACAACGCGCTCAGCTTCTACCCGGAGCGCACCAGCGACCTGACGGCACCGGTGGTGGTCGCGGCCGGCCGCTACGCGCCGGAGAAGGGCTACGACCGGCTGATCGACGCGTTCGCCCGGGTGGCCGGCCGCCACCCGGGGTGGTCGCTGCGGATCTTCGGGCACGGACCGTTGCGCGGGGCCCTCGAGAAGCAGGCGGCCCGGCTCGGCCTCGAGGACCGGGTGACCCTGCCGGGGCTGGCCGGCGACATCGAGCACGAGCTGCGCTCCGCGTCGGTGTTCGCCCTGTCCTCCATCCACGAGGGCCTGCCGATGGCGCTCGCCGAGGCCATGGCGTGCGGGCTGCCCTGCGTGGCGTTCGACTGCGCCCCCGGCGTGCGCGAGATCGTGACCGACGGCGTCGACGGCGTCGTCGTGCCGCCACGCGACGTGGCCGGCCTGTCGGAGGGCCTGGACCGGCTGATGGCCGACGAGGACCTGCGCCGGCGTCTGGGCACGGCCGCCAGGGACAGCGTGCGGCGGTTCGCGCCGGACCAGGTCCTCGCGCAGTGGGAGGACGTCTTCGCCCTGGTGGACCGCTAGCGAAGGGCGCAGCGCCGCTCAAGAACGGCCCGGCCGGGTCCGAGAAACCGGGTATGCGTTCCGTGCTCCGCCCTGCCCTGGCCGCGCTCGCGTCCGTGGCAGCAGTCGTCCCCCTGCTCGTCGCCGGACCTCTCACGCCCGGCCAGGCCGGCACCTACGACACCGGCAAGGTCACCAAGGTCATCGACGGCGACACCGTCGTCGTCGACCACCGGGCTGTGGTGCGGCTGATCGGCATCGACACCCCCGAGCACGGCCAGTGCGGCTACGGCGCAGCAACCCGCGCGCTGCGGCGGCTGGTCGGAGGGAAGCAGGTCGTGCTCCGCTCCGACACCGGCCGGAGCGGGCTGCGCGGCCGCCCCGAGCGCCGCGTCCTGGTGAGGTCCGGCGGGAAGCTGGTCGACTCGACCACCTCGATGCTCGAGCGCGGGCTGGGCGTCTGGATGCCCCGCAAGGGCGAGGTCACCAACAGCAAGGCGCACCACCGGGCGGCCGACCTGGCCGCGGCTGCCGGCACCGGCTGGTTCGACGAGGACCGCTGCGGCGCCGGCCCCGGGCCCGAGGGCGCCCTGCAGATGACGGTGCAGTGGAACGCCGACGCGACCAAGGCGCTCAGCGACGCGCAGCGCCGCAACGAGGAGTTCATCCGCATCCGCAACGTCAGCACGGTGCCGGTCGACATCGACGGGTGGACCCTGCGGGTCGGCAACGACCGTAGCCGCAAGGTGCCGGCCGGCGGCGCGATCCCGCCCGGCGGGACGGTGACCGTGCACGTCGGCTACGGGACGAACACCGTCACCGACCGCTACCTCGCAAGCAGTGCGCCGATGCTGCAGAACGCCGACCAGACCGGCCGCCACCACCTCGGCGCCGGTGCCTACCTGGTCGACCCGCGTGGCGACATGCGAGCCCACATGACCTGGCCGTGCTTCGTCGCCTGCACCGACCCGACAGGTGGGGCCGTCCACCTGTCGCAGGTGCTGATCGACCCCGACGGGCCCGACGACCGGGCACTCAACGGGGAGTACGTCGCGATCACCAACACCGGGCCGTCGCAGGTGCGCAGCGGCGACCTGGTGGTGGAGATCTGGCCGTGGGTCTACGAGCTGCCGGCCGACCACCTGCTCGACGCCGGCGAGACGGTCGTGATCCACGGCGGGTCCGGCCAGAACGAGCGGCTGCGCCGCTTCCTCGGCGCGGTCAACCCCCCGTTGCGCAACCTCGGCGGCCAGGTCGTGCTCCGGACGTACGACGGGATCGTGCTCGACTGCGACCGCTGGGGCAGCGGGCGCTGTCCCACCTACGGCTGACGCGCCGACCGCCGGCCCGCCGGCTCGTCCACCGGCAGGATTTGGTAACGTCCCGGCACCGTGCCGCTCCCAGACTTCGTCATCGTCGGCGCCCAGAAGGCCGGGACGACCAGCCTCTACCGCATGCTGCGCAAGCACCCCCAGATCCACATGCCGCGCACCAAGGAGCTGCACTTCTTCGACAACCACTGGGACCGCGGCGTCGACTGGTACGCCGCCCAGTTCACCCCCAGGCCGTGGGAGCGCCGCCGGGGCGAGGCCACGCCCTACTACCTCTACCGCCCCATCGTCCGCGAGCGGATGGCCGAGGTGCTGCCCCGGGCGCGGATCGTGGTCATCCTGCGCAACCCCGTCGACCGGGCGTACTCCCACTACTGGCACGACCTGCGCCGCTTCGAGCTCGAGCGGCACGACCGCGAGGTCTTCCCCACGTTCGAGACCGCCGTCGCGTTCGAGCGGCCCTACCTGCTGGGCCACCTGATCGGTCGCGAGGGCCCGGAGCTGTGGAAGGAGGCGGAGGGCCGGCGCGGGACGTACGTGCGCCGCGGAGAGTACGCCGACCAGCTCGAGCCGTTCTTCGGCACCTACGGCCGCGACCGGGTCCACGTCATGCTGCTCGAGGACCTGATCAGTGACCGGCAGCGCAGCCTGCGCGAGCTGTTCGGCTTCCTGCAGGTGGTCAAGCGCCCGGCCCGCTGGATCGAGGACATCCAGGCCAACGCCTACCGCAAGCGCGACGAGACCGGGCGGATGCGGAAGACGCAGTACGTCCCGATGGACCCGGCCACCCGGGAGGTCCTCGCCGAGCACTTCGCGCCGTTCAACGAGCGGCTCGGGACGATGCTCGGGCGCGACCTGGCCCACTGGCGCTGACCGTGCCTCGCGCAGGGCTGCCCGACTTCGTGGTCATCGGTGCTCAGAAGGCCGGGACGACCAGCCTGCACCGGATGCTGCGCCAGCACCCGCAGATCCACATGCCCAAGACCAAGGAGCTGCACTACTTCGACTTCTACTACGACCGGGGGCCGGACTGGTACGCCGCACAGTTCCACCCCCGCCGGCGCCACCGGAGCATCGGTGAGGCGACGCCCAACTACCTGGACGGCCCGCTCGCCAAGCAGCGCGTCATCTCCGACCTCCCGGACGCCCGGATCGTCGTGATCATGCGCAACCCGGTCGACCGGGCCCAGTCCCACTACTGGCACGACCGGCGCCGGCGCGAGCTCGCTCGCCACGCGCGCGACATCGGGTCGAGCTTCGAGGTCGCGCTGGCGCGCGAGCGGCCCGAGGTGTTCGCCGGGCTGGTCAAGGACGATCCCGACGAGCCCCGGCCACCGGCGAGCCGGCTCAGCTACGTCCGGCGGGGTGAGTACGCCGAGCAGCTGGACCCCTTCCTGGCCGCCTACCCGCGGGACCGCCTGCACCTGATGCTGCTCGACGACCTGGTGGCCGACCGCGAGGGCAGCCTGCGCGACCTCTTCCGGTTCCTCGGCGTCCGCCGCCGGCCGGCCCGCGGGATCGAGGACTCGCACGCCAACCGCTTCCGCGTGCGCGACGAGGGCGGCCGGATGCAGGCTGCGGCCTACCCCCCGATGTCGCCGGCGACCCGCGAGGCGCTGGCCGCCCATTTCCGGCCGCACAACGAGCGGCTCGGCGCGCTCCTCGGCCGCGACCTGGGCCACTGGCGCTGACCGGCCCCAGCCGGCCGCTGCCGGCCGGTCAGCCGGCCGGTCGGCCTTCCGGTCGACCGGTGGGGGCGTAGACCCGCAGCTGGCGCTGCTCGAGGACCGGCTCCCAGCCCTGGGCGGCCTTCGGCTTGGTGCGGGACATCACCGGGGTCCAGACCAGCCAGGTGCGGGGGTCGCCGTCCGACGCCGGCGGCTCGGCCATCTCGTGGCCGGTCTTCTCGACCTCGGCGTGGACGACCCGGTCGCCGCCGAGTGCCTCGCGGGAGTAGATCTGCAGGATCAGGGCGTCGCGGTCGTCGGTGACGATCGTGTCGATCCGCTCGTCGTTGCGCGCGAGGAAGGAGCGCACGTCGTTCCAGGCCGCGTCGCGCGGGTTCTCGGCGATGTCGTCGAGCATGGGTACGCACCACAGCGCGAGCCCGGCGACCGCGACGGCCGCCGTCAGGGCCTGCCCGGCCCCCCGGTGCCGCTCGGGCAGCCGGGCCCGGACCGCCGCGAGGGCCGCGGCGACCGCCGCCGCGGCACCCAGGCACAGCGGCGGCAGCACCGGCACCCAGTAGCGCATCAACGACGCGTTGATCCGGATGAAGCCCGGGTCGATCAGCCCCGACACGAGCGTGAGCGGGAGCCACATCGACACGAACCAGCCGAGCATCAGCACCGGGCCACGCCGGCGGACGAGCAGCGCCCCCAGGACCGTGAGGACCAGGGTCGCCATCACGACGAGGGTCTGCGGATAGGCCTCGACCGCACGCGGGAAGCGCAGCAGCGCGTCGGTCCGCGTGAGGTCGGCGACCGGGCTCCCGTGCTCGCTGCCGACCTCGAGCCGGACCAGCGGGTCGCCGTGCGCCCACCAGTTGACGACGAGCTCGAGCACCAGGCACGCGAGCATCCCGCCCGCCACCTGCACCCAGCGGCGCAGCGGCAGCCGCCAGCCGGCCAGGACGCCGACCACGACGGGGAACACGAAGACCGTCAGCTCGCGCACCAGGTAGGCCCACCCGAAGGCGAGCCCGGCGCCGACAAACCACCAGGACCACCAGGACCACCAGGACGACGCACCGGGCCGACCGTCCGCGTCCTCGCCGCGGCGGCGCTGCGCACCCGTCACCAGCAGCGCGAGACCGAGGGTGAAGAACGCCGTCGAGGGGATGTCCGGCAGCAGCTGCCACGACGTCATGCGCTCGGTGCCGACCGAGATGACCGTGTCGACCAGGACCGGGTGGAACACCAGCAGGACGGTCGCGGCGGCCGCGGTCCACCGCCCGAACAGCACCGTGCCCAGCCAGAACGCCGCGACCACGAGCAGGATCCCGGTGACGAACGGCCAGGCGTAGTAGGCCCACTGCCCGTAGCCGAAGACCTCGATGAAGGCGCGGACCGGGAGGATGTTGCCGATGCGCAGCGCGTGGTGGTCGAGCTGGCGCGGCACGTCCGGGAAGGCGGCGGCGTCGTCGAGCACGAAGATGCCGTCGTTCCATCGCGGGTGCGGCCGCACCTGGAAGGTGACGACCAGGTGCAGCGCCACCAGCCCGAGGCCGATCGCCAGGTCGGTCAGCCGAGAGGGGAGCCGCCTCACGGAGCGAGTGCGGCCATGACCAACGGCTCCGCCGGGACGTCCAGCGGCGCCCCGGTCGCCGCGCGCACCTCGTCCAGCCCGACGCCCGGGGCGAGCTCGCGCAGCACCAGCCCGCCTTCGGAGCCGTCGACGACGTCGACGACGTCGATGACGGCGAGGTCGGTGATCACCCGGTCGACGACGCCGCGGCCGGTGTAGGGCAGCGTGCACTCCGGCACGATCTTGTGGCTGCCGTCCTTGGCGACGTGCTCCATGACGACGACGACCCGCTTCGCGCCGTGGACCAGGTCCATGGCGCCGCCCATCCCCTTGACCATCTTGCCGGGGATCATCCAGTTGGCCAGGTCGCCCTGCTCGGACACCTGCATGGCGCCGAGGATCGCCGCGTCGATGTGCCCGCCCCGGATCATGCCGAAGGACGTCGCGGAGTCGAAGAACGAGGCACCGGGCAGGAGGGTGACGGTCTCCTTGCCGGCGTTGATCAGGTCGGCGTCCTCCTCGCCCTCGAACGGGTAGGGCCCGACCCCGAGGATGCCGTTCTCGCTCTGCAACGTGACGTGGACGCCGGGCGGCAGGTAGTTGGGCACCAGGGTCGGCAGCCCGATGCCGAGGTTGACGTACTGGCCGTCCTGCAGCTCCTGGGCGGCGCGCGCGGCCATCTGCTCGCGGGTGAGTGCCATCTCAGCCCTCCGTCCCCTCGGCGCCGGGTCGCGGGCGCACGGTGCGCCGCTCGATCCGCTTCTCGACGTCCGGCCCGACCTCGACCACCCGCTGCACGAAGACGCCGGGCGTGTGGACCTCCTCGGGCCGGATCTCGCCGACGTCGACCAGGTGCTCGACCTGGGCGATCGTGACCCGCCCGGCGGTGGCGCACAACGGGTTGAAGTTGCGCGCGCTCTCCCGGTAGACGAGGTTGCCGGACCGGTCGCCCTTCCAGGCGTGGACCAGCGCGAAGTCGGTGACGATCGACTCCTCGAGGACGTACGTCCGCGTCTCGCCCGCGAGGGTCAGCTGCCGGGTCTCCTTCACCGGGGACGCGACCGTCACGGACCCGTCGGGGCCGTAGCGCCAGGGCAGGCCGCCCTCCGCGACCTGGGTGCCCACGCCGGTCGCGGTGAAGAACGCGGGGATGCCGGCGCCGCCCGCCCGCAGCCGCTCCGCGAGCGTGCCCTGCGGCGTGAGCTCCACCTCGAGCTCGCCGGAGAGGAACTGCCGGGCGAACTCCTTGTTCTCGCCGACGTACGAGGACGTCATGCGGGCGATCCGGTGGTCGGCGAGGAGCACGCCGAGGCCCCACTCGTCGACCCCGCAGTTGTTGGAGACGACCCGCAGGTCGGTGGTGCCCGCGGCGTGCAGCGCCTCGATCAGCTGCTGCGGGACGCCGCACAGGCCGAAGCCGCCGACGGCCAGCGTGGCGCCGTCGGGGATGTCGGCCACCGCAGCGGTAGGGGAGGGGCTCACCTTGTCGGCGGGGCGCAGGGCGTCGGGAACCGCGTCGTCAGCAGGCACGGCAGGACTCTAACCGCGGGCCGGGTGGCGCAGCGCGCCGCCTGTAACAGCCCTGACCGGCGTCACGAGCAGATGTCGTCGGCCGCCGAGCGGGCCTCGATGGTCTCCTCGGCCTCCGGCGAGGCGGTGGAGCCGGTCACCTCGACGGTCGAGGCCGTCGGCGAGTCCGAGCCGACGATGACGAGCAGCGTCGTGCCGAGCGAGAGGTCCTCGATCACCTCGGAGCCGCCGACGGACGCGCCGAGCGTGCGTCCCGACTCGTCGTAGGCCGGGTCGTAGCGCACCTCGGTCGTCGCATAGTCGCTGCGCGCGGCGTTGCCCACGCCGACCACCTGGAAGCCGGCCGCGGTGAGCTCCTTGGCCACCCGGCTGGCCTCTCCCGCCACGCCGGACCCGTTGAGCACCTGGACCCGGACGTCCTCGGGAGGCGTCACCAGCGGTGGCCCGGTCGGCGTCGCCGATGCGGAGGCGGCCGGGGTGGGGGTCGGCTCGCTGCCGGGCAGCGGCTGGTCGAACCGCAGCGCGCGCCACAGCGAGTCCGCCGAGTCCTTCCACTGCACCCGGTTGGCGTCGAGCGTGTAGGGCTCGTTGGGCACCGTGACGAACTCGATGTCCCGGGTGGCGATGCCGCGGGTGTCCCGCGCCAGGCCGGCCATCTGGCGCAGGCCGCCCAGGTCGGTGGTGAGCGAGTTGGTCGCCGCGGCGAGGAAGTTGTAGAGCTTGTCCGG
>Ga0075325_1000172_pt1 | contig 10003 bp, 9 predicted proteins | sample MayberrySE_Catta_5_FD_120048 | JGI IMG/M metagenome (GOLD analysis project Ga0075325, IMG submission 120048) | Natural and restored wetland microbial communities from the San Francisco Bay, California, USA, that impact long-term carbon... | ecosystem: Environmental > Terrestrial > Soil > Wetlands... | reverse complement strand
CTCGTCGGCGAAGAAGAGGTGGTAGACGGTCGGGTTGTCCTGGTTGACCGTCTTCTTGACGAGGCGCAGGCCCATCACCCCGGCGTAGAAGTCGACGTTGCGCTGCGCGTCGGCCGTGATCGCGGTGATGTGGTGGATTCCCTCCAGCTTCACAACGTCACGTATAGCATCCACTGGTGATGAGCCGCGGACGGCGACGACTGGTTAGAGCCCTCGTGGTGCTCGGCTCGCTGCTCGCCTTCCTCAGCGTCTTCGCGATCTGGACCGAGCGCCAGGCGCTCAACACCGATGACTGGGTCGACACCAGCGGTCGCCTGATCCAGAACGAGACGATCCGCGAGGCGGTCGGCGACTACCTCGTCGACCAGCTCTATGAAAACGTCGACGTCGAAAAGGAACTGAGCGAAAAGCTGCCCGGCGAGACCAAGGAGCTGGCCGGGCCGATCTCCGGCGGCCTGCGCCAGTTTGCCGGCGATGGCGCCAACCAGGTGCTGCAGACCTCGACCGCGCAAGAGCTCTGGAAGAGCGCCAATCGGGCCACCCACGAACAGCTGGTCGCCGTGCTCGAGGAAAAGGAAGGCACGGTCTCGACCGAGGAAGGCAAGGTCAGCCTCGAACTCGGCAGCCTGGTCACCAACCTCGCCGAGCAGGTCGGGATCGGCGGCAGCCTCGCCGAGAAGCTGCCCCCCGATGCGGGCCAGATCACGATCCTGCGCTCCGACCAGCTGAAGACCGCCCAGGACATCGTCGTCGCCGTCAAGGGCCTGGCCCTGCTGCTCTCGCTGCTCACCTTCCTCAGCTTCGGCCTGGCCATCTATCTCTCGCGCGAGAGCCGCTGGGTGACCGTGCTCTCCTGCGGCATCGGCCTGATCGCCGCCGGCTTCGCCGTGATCGTCGCCCGCGAGGTCGCCGGCGGGGTGGTCGTCGACCAACTGGTCGAAGAAGACAGCGTCAAGCCGGCCGCGGAAGCGGCCTGGTCGATCGGCACCTCGCTGATGACCAGCATCGCGACGACGGTGATCGTCGTCGGCGTGCTCTTTGGAATCGCCGGCTGGCTCGCCTCGCCGACCGGCTCGGCGCGCTCGACCCGCAAGTTCCTGGCGCCGACGCTGGGCGCTCACGTCGCCTTCGTCTACGCCGGGCTGGCGATCGTCTTCTGTTTCTATCTGCTCTCGGCGCCGACCCAAAACCTGCGCTCCTTCCTCACCACCCTGGCGATTGCCGGCCTGGCGGCCTTTGGCATCCACGAGCTGCGCAAGCAGGCCAGTGAGGAATTCCCCGATGCCAGCTATGACGACGTCTTCGGAGACGCCAAGGACCGCGTCGTCGACGCCGTCAAGGACGCCAACCTGGGCGAGCGCGCCTCGAAACTGCGCCTGCCGGAGATGCGCAAGCCGGAGGCCGGGGCCACGCCGTCAGAGGCCCCGACCCAAGCCCTCGACGAGGACACCCGCATCGCCCGCCTCGAGCGGCTTGCCACCCTGCACGAGAAAGGCGTCCTCACCGACGAGGAGCTGGCGGCCGAGAAGGCGCGCGTACTGGGTGGGAGCGACCCGAGCGCGTAGCGCAAGCCCGCCTCCGGAATCGAACCGGAAACCTCCTGATTACAAATCAGGTGCTCTGCCAATTGAGCTAGGCGGGCAGGCCTGACGAATATAGAGACCATGGGCGACTCCAGTGGCATGGAAGACGTGCGGTTCCGCTTCCTCGAGCCCGAGGAAGGCGCGGTGCTCAGCGAGGCGATTCGGGCGGCGTACGGGGAGAGCTATGACGTGCGCTGGGTCTACGACGCTGGGGAGGTGTCGGCGCGGCTGGCGGCGCGGACCTACGTCTCCTGCGTGGCGGAGTCGGCGGCGGGCGAGTTGCTCTGCCATGAGGGGATGAGCCTGGCGGCGGCCGGCGACGCCGTGGGCCACTCCGGTCAGGCGGTGACGATGCCGGCGGCGCGCGGGCAGCACCTCTTCACGCGGACCAAGCGCTTCCTGATGGACTGGGCGCAGGAGCGAGGGCTGGCGGGAATGTACAGCGAGGCGACCGCCGCCCACCCCTACAGCCAGCGGGCCAACATCGAGCTGGGCGCCCACGAGACCGGCTTCCTGCTGGGTTGGATCCCGGCCTCGGTGTCAAACGACGCCGCGGGCGAGGGTCGCCGCGGCAGGCAATCCGCAGCCCTCTTCTACACCAAGCTCAACGACGGCCGTGCGCGCCCGGTCTACGCCCCCGAGCGCCATCACCGGATCGTCGCTCAGACATTGGAGCTCTGCGAGCTGCGTGGCGCCCTGGCGAATCCGCCCGAGGCGGCCGTGCTGGAGGAGCGCACGGACCTGCACGTGGCCGTCGATGACGATCACAACCTGGCGCTGATCAGCGTGCGCACGCCGGGCGCCGACCTCGAGGCCGTAGTTGCGGCCGAGCGCCACCACCTCTTCCACCACGCCGGGCTCGACGCGGTCTACCTCGACCTGCCGCTGGAGACGCCGGCTACGGCGCTGGTCACCGATCACCTCGAGGCGCTCGGCGTCTCCTACTCAGGCGTCTTCCCCAACAGCCACTGCGAGGGGGACGTGCTGCGCATGCAGTCCCTGCACCGCCGTGCGCAGATCAAGGCCGACGACGTCTCCGTCGCCTCCGAGCACGGCCGGCAGCTGCTCGAGTATGTGCTCGCCGACCTGCGCTAGTTGAGCGTCTCGCGGGAGGCGAGGTGGGCGCCGACCTTGCGCTTGACCCGCTGCAGGGCGTTGTCGACCGTCTTCGTGTCGCACTCCAGCCGCTCGGCGGTCGCCTCGTAGGAGTGGCCGTCGAGGTAGAGCGAGAGCACACGGCTCTCGAGGTCGGAGAGCACCCCCGAGACGCCGGAGAGGCAGGAGACGAGGCTCTCCAGCTCTTCCGCGGCGATCACCTGGTTGACCGGGTCGTGGACCGTGGGCCCGGGCAGGATCTCGTCCAGCGTCGTGTCGGAATCTCCGGCGGCGGCCGGGGTCTGGCTGAAGGAGACGTACTGGTTGAGCGGCGTGTGCTTGTTGCGGGTGGCCGTCTTCACCGCGGTGATGATCTGGCGGGTGATGCAGAGCTCGGCGAAGTTGCGGAAGCTCGACTCGCGATCGGTGCGGTAGTCGCGGATCGCCTTGTAGAGACCGAGCAGGCCTTCCTGGATGAGGTCGTCGGACTCGCCCCCCAGCAGGAAATAGGAGGAGGCCTTGAGCCGAACGAAGCCGCGGTAGCGGCGGACGATCGCGTCGTAGGCGTCGGCGCGCCCATCCTTGGCGAGAGCGACCAGATAATGATCGTCAAGCTCAGGTTGAAGGTTAGTGTCAGCCGGTTTGAGCGAGCCGTTCAAACGGCCGGACGGCAACTGCATTTCCTGGGTCGGCGAAGATAGAGCCACAGATCCTTCTCCTTGACGAAGGGTCGTGGCGCCCGTACCTCCCCTGGTGGCGCCCTGTATGGACCAGGCAAATCTCAGACTCAAGCTGAGGTTCACCCTTATTGGCGCGGTAGTTTTACCGCCCGGCGGAGTTCTGTCAACCCCTGCAGGGATTTTTCTTGCAAGCGCCGTTGCAGGTGATAGACGATCAGGGGCGCTGCCGGACCGCCTCAAAGAGCAGCGCAGTGGCTGCAGCTGAGACGTTGAGCGACTCGATCTGCCCTCGCTGCGGTAGGGCGACCAGGCCGTCGCAGGCCCCGGCAACGCGTGGCCGCAGGCCTTTGCCCTCGCCTCCGAGGACGAGAACCGTGGGGCCCTTGAGATCGGTCTCCCAGGGAGTCTGCTGCGCGCCACCGTCGGCGCCCCAGATCCAGAAGCCGGCATCCTTGGCCTTCGTCAGCCAGTCGGCCAGGTTGGACACGCGGGCAACGGAGAGGTGCTCCACGGCCCCCGCCGAGGCCTTGCAGACGACCGCGGTCACCTCGGCCGCGCGACGCTCGGGGATCACCACCCCAGCCACGCCGGCAACCTCCGCCGAGCGACAGACAGCGCCCAGATTGCGCGGATCCTGGACCTGATCGAGAGCGACGATCAACCCATCCTCAACCCGCAGCAGCTGGTTGGGATCGGAATAGGGATACGGATCGACCTCAGCCACGACACCCTGATGATCAGGCGACCCACAGAGCCGCTCCAGCTCCTCACCAGATGTCTCAGGCGCCCGCCAAACCCGCCGCACCCGCCGCCTCCCCCGCTCGGCCTCGGCAACCGCCTGCTTCCCATAGATCAGCTGATTCGCCATCTAGCCCTTGGGCACGAGCTTCGCACCATCAGCTGAGTCACGAACCTCCCAGCCCAACTCAGCCAACCGGTCCCGAATCTCATCCGCCCGAGCAAAGTCACCTGCGGCTCTCGCCTGCTCGCGTTCCTCAAGCAGCACTTCCTCGGGTGAAAGCACCTCCCCGTGCGCCTCAGCCCCCAGCCCGATCGTCGCCGCAGCACGGCCTTCGACCACCTTCTCCGCTGTGAGCGATCCGAGCCCGAGCATCTCGAGCATTTCCTCAATGGCCTCCGGTGCACCTGGAATCTCTTCCCGGTTGGCTTCTGCAACCAGCTCCGACACCTCGGCCAGTGCGCGCGGCGTATTGAAGTCATCGGCGAGAGCACTGCGAAACGCCTCGACGCGAGAGACCGGGGGGGTCTCGACGGAGCCTCCCCGCTGTTGCTCCGGCGAGACCCCCCCGGCCTCTCGCACCGGGTGCCCCCTGAAGAAATTCCGCAGCCTTTCGACGCGTGCCACTGCCTGATCCATCTGCTCAGGCCCAAAGGCAAGCGGCCCGCGGTAATGCCCCGAGATCAGATACGCGACGACCGCCTCGCGCCCATAGCGATCCAGAGCCTCCGATAGCTGAAAGATGTTGCCCTCCGACTTCGACATCTTCTCGGCATCGGTCTCGACCATGCCGTTGTGCATCCAGGCCCGGGCAAAGGGCCGCCCGGCAGCCTCGGACTGGGCGATCTCGTTCTCGTGGTGGGGAAAGACGAGGTCCGAGCCACCGCCGTGGATCGCGAAGGAGGGACCGAGCTCCTGCTCGGCCATCACCGAGCACTCGATGTGCCAGGCGGGTCGACCCTGGCCCCAGGGCGAGTCCCAGGCAGTGTCCTCGTCGGCCTTCTGGGCCTTCCAGAGGGCGAAGTCGAGCTGGTCCTCCTTGAGCGACTCCGAGCCCGCCTCCTCGCCCTGGTCCATGTCTTCGGCGCGCCGGTTGGAGAGCTTGCCGTAGTCGGCGAAGCTGCGCACGCGGAAGTAGACGTCCCCGCCGGACTCATACGCATGCCCGGAATCGATCAGGTCGGCGATCAGGGCAACGATGCCATCGACCGTCTCGGTCGCCAACGGCTCGGCGTCGGGCCTGCCCAGGCCCAGCCGACCGGTGTCCTCGAAGTAGGCCTGTGTCATGCGCGCCGCGAAAGCCGCCGACCCCTCCCCTGCCTCACGCGCCGCGGCGTAGATCTTGTCGTTGATGTCGGTGACGTTGACGACCAGCTTGGCCTCATACCCCTCCGACCTCAAGAACCGGGCAAATAGCGAGAACACCACGAACGGCCGCGCGTTGCCGATATGGATGCGGCTGTAGACCGTCGGTCCGCAGGCATAGATCCCCACCTCCTGGTCGGGGTCGAGCAAGACCAGCTCGCCGCTCAGCGTGTCCTTGATCCGCACCTGCCGCATCGGTGCGGATGCTAAAGAGAACTAGAAGGTGCGGTAGCCGGAGCCCGAAGCGGCGGTCGCCTCGCGGCGTTCCCATGTGGGGGCCGTCTCATCGGCAGCCGCCAGAACCTCGCGCCGCGCCCGTGAGGCGCTCGCCTTGATCTCGTCCTCGGCCGCAGCCCGCACGCGCTCCTCGCGCTGCTCAGCCTGCACCCGAATCCGCTCCGACTCGGCTTTCAGCGCCTCCTCGGCCCGGGTGCGCGCCATCTCGACCGCCTCGCCCTCGACCTTCTCGACCAGCTTGCGAACCCGCTCGTCGGCCTCGCGCCGCACGTCTGCCGTGCCCTGCATGACGCGCTCCTCGATCTCGGCCTCGAGCCGTACCGCCAGCTCGTGCGACTCAGCAGCCTCGGCCTCGGCTTCAGCAGCGCGCTGCTCGGCAGCGGCGACCCGCTGGTCGGCCTCCAGCTTGAGTTGATCGAGCGCCTCTTGCTGGCCCTGCTCAACCTCCTTGGTGGCCTGCTCGATCGCCACGGCCAGCTTCTGCTCGGACTCGGCCCGGATCGTGCTCAGCTCTGTCGCCAGCGTCTCGCGATCAGCCTGCGCGCGCTGCTGCGCCTGCTCGAAGGCCTGCTCCGCGCGGTCCCGGGCAGTCTCGGCGCGCTTTGCCCGCGACTCCGCCTGCTTGCGCTTGTCGCGCTCCGCCGCGACCCGCGCGCGACCCTCATCGCCGAGCTTGCGCAGCGTCGCCATCGCCCGCTCCCTGACCTCGGCCTGGACCTGGTCGGCCCGCTCCTCGGCCCTGGCGACACGCTCCTCGCTGACCCGCACCCACTCGAGCGCCTGGCTGGCGGTCTCGCGAAGCTCCTCGCGCGCCGCCCCCATAGCTCTCAAATTCGCAGCCGGCTCACCCATTCGCGCGGAAACTACTACGACGATCGGAAAGCTCCAGCAGCTTGCGACCGGGAAGCCCGCAAATACGGGGAATCCCTATCGGGACGGGCTCCCCGCCTCGCGCTCGCGCAGCTCGCGCTTCAGCACCTTGCCCGTGGCGTTGCGCGGCAGCTCCTCGAGGAACTCGATCTCGCGCGGCGCCTTGTAGGAGGCGAGGTTGGCCTTGATGTGCGCTTTGAGCTCGTCTTCGGAGACCTCACCCCCGCCAGCGATGACGACGAACGCCTTCAGCCGCTGGCCGAACTCGTCGTCCTCGACCCCGATCACGGCAACCTCGACGACCGCGGCGTGGTCGGCGAGCAGATCCTCGACCTCGCGCGGGAAGACGTTCTCGCCGCCGGAGACGATCATCTCGTCGTCGCGACCGTCGATGAAGAGGCGGCCGTCGGCGTCAATGTGGCCGACGTCGCCGCTGCAGAGCAGGCCGTCGATCGCCTCCTTGCCACCGCCGCCGGTGTAGCCCTCGAAGGACATCTCGTTGCCGACAAAGATGCGTCCAACGTCGCCCTGGGGGACCTGCTCGCCCGCCTCGTCGTAGAGCCGCACGACGGTGCCGCGCGGCGGCTTGCCGGCAGTGCCTGGCGCGGCGCGCAGATCCTCGGGCGTGGCGACGGTCGCGTAGGCGACCTCGGTCGAGCCGTAGAGGTTGTAGACGTTGTCGCCGAAGCGGTCCATCCACTCGATCGCCAGCTCGCCCGGCAGGGCCGAGCCCGAAACCGAGGTGATGCGCAGCGAGGAGAGGGCGTAGGCGGCAAGCGTCTCCTCGGGCAGGCGCAGGATGCGCTGCAGCATGACCGGCACCACGCCGAGCACCTGGGTGCGGTGGTCCTGGACCGCGCGCAGCGTCTGCTCGGGGTCGAAGCGCCGGCGCAAGACCATGGTCGAGGCGGTCGGCAGGCTGATGACGAAGTGGAAGAAGCCCCAGGAGTGAAAGAGCGGCGCGGCGATCATCATCCGCTCGCGGGCGCGGAAGGGGATCTTGTCGATCAGGGCCGCCATCGCCATCAGCCCGTCGGGGCTGGAGCGCTGGGCGCCCTTCGGCGTCCCGGTCGTGCCCGAGGTGAGGATGACGAAGCGCGGCTTGTCGGGCGGCGGCTTCAGGTTGGATTCGTCGCCGGCGGCGATCAGCGCCTCGAGCGTCTGCTCGGCAGGGTCCCCGTCGGTCCAGGCGATGATCCGCTCGATGCCCGCGTCGACGCCGTCGAGCAGGCCGGCAAACTCTTCGTCGTAGACCAGCGCCTTGGGGCCCTCGCGCCGCGTCACCTCGACCAGCTGCGGTCCGGCGAACATCGTGTTGAGGTAGAGCGCGCTGGCGCCGAGCTTGGCGGCAGCCAGGGTGGTCTCGATGAAGCCGCGGTGGTTGCGGCACATCACCCCGATGCCGTCGCCGGGGCCGATACCCATCCCGGCAAAGGCATGGGCCAGCGCGTTGGTGCGACGCTGCACGCGTTCGAAGCTGAGCGAGCCGCGTTCGTCAATCAGCATCGTCTCGTGCGGGTATTTGTGCGCCGCGGTCGCCACGCCGGTCGCCGGTGAGGCGCCCCAGCGCAGGAAGGTGGCCGCCACCTTGGCCGTGCGGTCGGGACGCGAGGGACCGAGGACGCCGGCCTCGCGCAGCACCCGCGCCTCGAAGGCCAGGTCGGAGGCCGACTGCCGGATGCCCGACGCTATGGAGCCGATCGTTGCCATGCGGATCGGGAAGCCTAGTCGCTATCCGGCATCAACCGAAGCCACGGCTATGCAGGCGATTCCCTCGCCTCTGCCGATCCAGCCCATGCCCTCGTTGGTCGTCGCCTTGACGCTCACCCGGGCCGAGGTGGCCTCCGCGAGATTGCGCTCCATCTCTGCCCGCAGCGGCCCGATGCGCGGCTGCTCGCAGATCAGCGTCGCGTCGATGTTGACGATGCGGCCGGCGACCGTGCCGACCGCCGTGCGCAGCAGGTCGATCGAGTCGGCGTCGCGCCAACGCTCCTCGTCATCGGGGAAGAGCGTGCCGATGTCGCCCCCGCCGGCGGCGCCCAGCAGGGCATCGATCACGGCATGGGTGAGCACGTCGGCGTCGGAGTGCCCGTCGAGGCCCAGCTCGTGCTCAACCTCGACCCCGCCGAGAATCAGCTTGCGGCCGGCGGCGAAGCGGTGGCTGTCGTAGCCGATCCCGACGCTCATCGATCAATCCTCGCGCACCGCGGCGCCCAACGTCTCCAGGCGTCGCTGGCGGCGCTCGAAGACGCAGATCTCGCGCACCCCCAGCTCGCCCAGGCAGGCGAGCGCGTCCGCATAGCCAAAGCCGACCTGCTCCGGCAGGTGGGCGTCGGAGGAGAGCGCAAAGGAAGCGCCGGCCTCGACGCACATCGCGGCGAAGGCGGGCGCCGGGTAGAGCTCGCCAACCGGCTTGCGCAGACCGGCGGTGGAGAGCTCGACGGCGATGCCGCTCTCGGCGATCGCCTCGACCGCCGGCTCGTAGTAGAAGCGCGGGTCGCGCTCGGGCAGCGGCCGTGCGCCGCCCCAGACCTTGACCAGATCCGGGTGGGCGAGGATGTCGAAGAGGCCGGAGCGGGCGCACTCGGCCAGCGCTTCGAAGTAACGGCGCCAGACCTCGTCGGGGTCGCCGCTGCGCTCCCAGACGTCCCAGCCCTCGTGATCGACCGCCTGCTCGCCGACGAAGTGGACCGAGCCGACCACGTAGTCGAAGTCGCGCGCCTCGAGCAGCGCCGCGGTGCGGTCCTCGGCGCCGGGAATGAAGTCGCACTCGACCCCGAGCCGCAACGGCGTGCCGCGCACGAACTCGCAGTAGGCATCGAGATCGTCGCGCGCCTGTTCCTCCCAAAACGGGTGCCGCCAGAGGTCGAGCGCCTGGGTGAAGCGATAGACGTGCTCGGAGACGCCCAGCTCCTCGATCCCCGCCTCACGCGCGGCGTCCAGGTAGCGCTCGACGTTCGCCGCCGTGAAGTAGCGCTCGGCGGTTGTGTCGGGCTCATCCGGGCGCAGGTGCAGGTGGTAGTCGGTCAGCATCGGCAGGCGAGATTAGGCGACCCGGGCCGCGGATACGCTGCGGGCATGGTCCACCTGCGGATCGTCGTGCCGGAAGACCGCTGCGGCAAGGTCCTCGACCTGTTCGAAGCGGCGCCCTCGGCCTCCAACCTGGTCTTCCTCCCCGGGGCCGCCCGCCAGCCGCGCGGCGACGTCGTGCTCTGCGACATCGCCCGCGAGGAAGCCAGCGTGCTGATCGGGGATCTCAAGGAGCTCGGCATCGCCCGCGACGGCTCGATCTCGCTCGAGCAGATCGACTCGCAGCTCTCCGACGCGGCCGACCGAGCCGAGCGCGCGGCGCGCGGCGCGCCCTCCGACGCCGTCGTCTGGGAGGAGGTCGAGGCGCGCACCTCGGAGAGCATCGAGCTGGGCGGCAACTTCCT
>Ga0075325_1000171_pt1 | contig 10005 bp, 10 predicted proteins | sample MayberrySE_Catta_5_FD_120048 | JGI IMG/M metagenome (GOLD analysis project Ga0075325, IMG submission 120048) | Natural and restored wetland microbial communities from the San Francisco Bay, California, USA, that impact long-term carbon... | ecosystem: Environmental > Terrestrial > Soil >... | reverse complement strand
CGTCTTCGGCCTCCGGCGTGAGCAGCCGATGCCCGGAGGTGGACACCATGACCGGATCCACCACCAGCGGCGACCAGCCGTACTGGCGGATCGCCTTGCCGACCAGCCTCGCGAGGGTCACGTCGGCGAGCATGCCGGTCTTGAGCGCCGCCGGGGGCAGGTCCTCGGCCAGTGCGGCAAGCTGCGCGGCGACCATGTCCTCGGAGACGGTCTCCACCGCGTTGACGCCCCGAGTATTCTGCGCGGTCAGGGCGACGATGACCGAGGTGCCGAACACGCCGAACTGGTGGAAGGTCTTGAGATCGGCCTGGATGCCGGCACCGCCACCGGAGTCCGATCCCGCGATCGTCAGCGCGATCTTCATGGGACAAGCATGGCCATGACGAGCCCTCTGAGGACGATGATCCGCGACCTGCACCGGCGTCGCGGCCGCGAGCGTCGGGGACTGGCCCTCGCGGAGGGCGTGCGTCTGGTGGAAGAGGCGCTCGCCGCTGAGCTGCCGCTCCGCGGGGCCGCGATCTCGCCCGCGCTGGAAGCTACCACCCGCGGGAGGGCCCTCAAGAGCGCGCTCGAACGCCGCGCGGTGCGGATCGAGCCGGTGAGCGAGAGCGAGCTCGCCGCGCTCGCCGACACGGAGCACCCCCAGGGTGTGGTGGTCGTGGTGGAGCCGCGCCGCTGGACGATGGCGGATATCCCGGTGGCGCCGGGTCGACCGGTCCTCGTGCTCGACGGGGTGCAGGATCCCGGCAACGTCGGCACGATCCTACGCTCGGCGCTCGGGCTCGGGGCGGCGGGAGTAGTCGCGTTGAAGGGAACGGCGGAGCTCACTAGCCCGAAGGTGGTGCGCGGGAGCATGGGCGCGCTCTTTCGGCTGCCGGCCGTCGCGGGAAGCGTGGACGAGCTGCTCGCGTGGGCCGGCGAGCGCAAGGTGGAGCTCTGGATCGCGGAAGCCGACGGGGAGCCGCTGGAGCCGGGCGCCGCACGAGGGCATGCCGCCCCGGTGGGGCTGGTCGTGGGAAACGAGGGCGCGGGTGTCGGTTCGTCACTCCAGGCCGCCGCGAGGCGACGGGTGGCGATCCGCCTCGCGCCGGGAGCGGAGTCGCTCAACGTCGCGATCGCCGCCGCCATCCTGCTTCGTGAGGTCGCGCGTGTGGAGTGATGCGGGGCTGCCCCCCTGGGTGTTCGTCGCCTGGTTCGCGCTGCTCGGCGCGGCGCTCGGCAGCTTCCTCAACGTCTGCATCCTGCGGTGGGGCGCGGAGCCGAAGCAGTCGGTGATGCACCCGCCCTCACGCTGCCCCCGCTGCGGGCACGCGATACGCTGGTACGAGAACATCCCCATCTTCTCCTGGCTCTTCCTGCGCGGCAGATGCTCCGGGTGCGGACTGCCGATCTCGCCGATGTATCCGGCGATCGAGGCCGCCACCGCGCTCATCTGGGGTGGGGCGGTTGCGCTGCTGGGCCCGACGCTCGTGGCCCTGCAGCTCGCGGTGGCATCCACCCTCCTCCTCGGCATCGCCGTGAGTGACAGCCGGGCCTTCATCATTCCCCACGAGTTCTCCATCGGCGGCACTGCGCTCGCGCTCGCCTTCGCGGCCTGGCCGGACCCGGCAGGGCTGGCGGACGCCGTGCGAGGTGCCTTGTTCGGGGCCGGCCTGGTGCTCCTGGTCGGAGAGCTGACGGAGCTGGCGCTGGGTCAGGAGGCGATGGGCGGGGGCGACTGCGCACTGATGGGGATGGTCGGGGCGTTCTTCGGCTGGGAGTCGGTGTGGCCGGTCCTCGCGCTCGGCGCCTTCGTGGGCATCGTGTTGCATGTGGCGGCATCGCTGCGCCGCGACACGCGCCCGGAGCCGAGCGCCGGCGATCAGCAGACGACCGCGGCGGCGCCCGGCCTGCGCTGGAAGAGAGTGTTCGTGCTGATCGCGGGCGGGCTCGCGCTGGGAGGCCTCATGGGTGTGGCCGTGCGTGCGGGGGCGATCGGCAGCGTGCTGCGGACGATCTTCCACGGCACGCTCGGAGCCGGTGCCGCCTACTACCTCTCGTTCGTGGTACCCAAGCGACTGCTGCACGGGCCGATCGCGCAGGTGTGGGGCCTGCTCGGCGCGGGGGTCGGCATCATGATCGGAAGCGTGAGCTGGGGCGGCCTCATGGTCGGCATCGGCCTGGGTGCCGGCGCCCTGGCCTCGGCGCGGCGCCGCACCGTCGAGGCGTCTCCGGAGAGCAGCGAGGAGCTCAGCGCCCACGGCTACCTCCCTTTCGGCGTCGGCCTCAGCATCGCGGCGATCCTGCTCGGCTACACCGGCGGGTTCCAGCGGGTGCGCGAGATCTTCGCCGAGATCGCGCCAGGGCTCGGCCTGTGAGGCGGGCAGTCGTGCTGCTCGTCGCGTGCGCGCTGACGCTCGGCGCCTGCCGGGGCGAGGCGCGCCAGACCCAGGCCAAGAGTGAACAGGACCTGGCGCGGCTGGTGGACAGCCTGCGAGGGCCGGTCGAGCGGGCCACCGGGCTTCGGTTCACCTCGCCGCCGCGCTCGGCGATGCGGAGCAAGGATCAGGTACGCGCGTACCTGATCCGCAAGCTGGACGAGGAGCTGCCACCCAAGCGGCTGCACGGGCTGGAGACGACGTATCGTCTCTTCGGCCTGCTGCCCGACACACTGCAGCTCCGGCCTCTGCTGATCGATCTCTACACGGAGCAGGTCGCGGGCTTCTACGATCCCGACTCTGCCACGCTCTTCGGCGTGGAGGGCGCGGACCGCACCCAACTCAGCCTGGTGCTGGCCCACGAGCTGATCCATGCGCTCCAGGGTCAGCACCTCCCGCTCGATTCAATTCTCGACGCTCGGGAGAACAACGACCGCCTGTCGGCCGCGCTGGCGATCCTCGAGGGTCAGGCGACGCTGGCCTCGCTCGAGGTGCTTGCGCCTGGCCACGACGTGGCGCAGAACCCGGAGTTCTGGGAGATGTACCGGGAGCAGGTGCGGCGGCAGCAGTCCAATATGCCGGTCTTCCGCCGCGCGCCGCTGGTGCTGCGGGAGACGCTGATCTTTCCCTACCTCCAGGGCGCCGAGTTCATGCACTGGTGGGAGAGCGAACGGGCGGGCTCGATGCCCTACGGCCCGCTGATGCCGGTCTCCACCGAGCAGGTGCTCCACCCCGAGCGTTATGCCCGGGGCGACGTCCCGGTGCCGATGGCATTTCCCCGGGAATCCGGTGTGGTGTACGAGGACGTGCTCGGGGAGGCCGAGATCAGGGTGATCCTCGCCACCCTGGCCGGATCGGACGAGGTGCAGACCGTGCTGCCGATCGGATGGGGCGGGGACCGCTACCGGCTCTACGAGCCGGCCGAGGGCCCGGCCCTGGTGTGGTACGTCGTCTGGGACGACGCCCGGTCGGCCGAGCGGTTCATGCGCAGCGCGGCGGCGCTTCGGAATACGGCCAAGCGCGGCTACCGGTCCGCGCTCGATTCGCTCACGGTCGGGAAGCGGCCGGCGACGCGGTACGTGCTCGCGCCAGAGGCATGGGGGAGGTGGAAGGAGCTGCCGGAGGTGACAGCCCGCTAGTGTCGTCCCGAGCACAGCGAGGGATCCCTCGCTGCGCTCGGGATGACACTCAGGATCAAAGTCCGCCGTATCCGGCGAGACGCGAGATGGTGTAGAGAAGCAGTCCGACGAGACCGCCGACCAGGGTCCCGTTGATCCGCACGAACTGCAGGTCCCGCCCGACGGCCAGTTCCAGCCGGCGCGAGGTCTCCCCCGGATCCCAGGTGCGCACGGTGTGCTCGATGAGCGCGCCCACCTCGTGCCGGTGCTGCTCCACCACCCGGAGCACGGCATCCACGATCCAGCGGTCCAGCTTGCCCAGCAGCGCCTGGTCCTCCAGCGCGGCGTCGGCCAGCGCGATGAGTCCGCGCTCCAGGGCTCCCGGCGCGTCGGTCGGCGCCGGCTCGGACTGACGGTCGAGCACCCGCTTGACCTCGGTCCAGAGGGAAGCGCTCAGTCCCCGGCTAGTGGGATTGTCGAAGAGCTGCTGCTTCACCGCGTCGGCGCGCGCGATCACTTCGGGAGAGTCCTGCAGCCGCACGATCCACTCCGTGAGCAGGTCGTCGAACTGCCTGCGGAGAGGGTGGCGGGGATCGGAGGAGACGTCGAGCAGGGTGTGCTGGATGCCGGCGATCACCTTGGCGTGTACCTGCTCGTCCACGAAGCCCGGCACCCACCAGGGGCTCTCCGCGTGAATGCGCTCCCGGATGAACTCCTCGTTTCGGACGATCAGTCCGGCGAGACCCTGGATCACCCGGTCCAGCAGCTGCTGGTGACGATCGTCGGCGGTGAGGAGCACGAGCCCCTTGGCCAGCACCGGCGCGATCGAGCGCTGGCGCAGTGGCTCGATCACGCTGCGCTCGAGGAGGCCGTGCACGTCCTCGTCGCGCACCACGTCGGTGGCGCTCCGAAGCGCGGACGCCGCGTGGGTCGAGAGCGAGCGCGCGTGCTCGGGTCGCCGGAGCCACTCGGCCGCGCGGCGGCTCGGCTGGAGCGCGAGGAGCCGGGGCCCGAGGACCTCGGGGGAGAGAAAATTGTGCTGGACGAAGTTCCCGAGGGTCCGCCCGATCCGGTCCTTGCGGTTGGGGATGATGGCAGTGTGGGGAATCGGGATGTTGAGCGGATGGCGGAACAGCGCCGTGATCGCGAACCAGTCGGCGAGGCCACCGACCATCGCCGCCTCCGCCGTCGCCCGGACGTAGCCGAGCCAGGGATGCTGCGGCTCCAGGATGAGAGTCACCAGGAACACGGCGCTCATGACGACGAGCAGGCCCGTCGCCCGGCGCTTCATGCGGTCGAGCTGGAGTTGCTTCGCCTCCGCGTCGGCGACCTGGGGGATCGGCACGGCACGGGGCTGGGGGGTGGTCATGGGGGTAAACGGTAAGGCGGTAAGGCGGTAGGGCGGTAGGGCGGTACGACGGTACGACGGTACCCACCGGCGCCACCCATCCACCCGGCGGTAAGGCGGTAGGGCGGTACGGCGGGTACCCACCGGCGCCACCCATCCACCCGGCGGTAAGGCGGTAGGCGGTACCAATTGATCTGGCGGCTTCGCTCATTACCCTACCGGTCCGCCTTACCGCCTTACCGCCTTACCGCCTTACCGCCTTACCGCCTCACCGCCTTACCGCCTCACCGCCTCACCGCCTTTCCGCCTTGCCCCGCCTTCCCCCCTTACCGCCTTCCGCCTTACCGCCTTACCGCCTTCCGGTTGATCCCGAGCCCTAAGCCTGTTATCCTTCTAGGCTTATGTTCGACGAGCTGTCCGGGAAACTCACCGCCACGCTCCGGTCCCTCACGGGGCGGGGCGTTCTTACGGAAGACGCGGTCAGGGAAGGGCTCCGGGAGATCCGGCGGATCCTCCTCGAGGCCGACGTGAGCTTCGACCTCACCCGCGACTTCCTTGAGCGGGTTCAGGCCAAGGCTATCGGCCAGAACGCCTTGGCCGACGTGCGGCCGGGGCACCAGCTGGTCAAGATCGTCTACGACGAGCTCGTGGTGATGCTGGGCGAGCGGCAGGCGCCCATCGTCCACGCCACCGTGCCGCCGACGGTCATTCTGCTGGTCGGGCTCCAGGGGTCGGGCAAGACGACCACCGCGGGCAAGCTGGCGCTGCGGCTCAAGACCGAGCAGAAGGCGCCGTTCCTCGTGGCGGCCGACGTCTACCGCCCCGCGGCCATCGAGCAGCTGCAGACGCTCGGCCGGCAGATCGACGTCGGCGTCCACGGCGACACGGGCTCGAAGGACGTGGTGAAGATCGTGCGCGACGGCATCGCGGCGGCGGGCAAGGCGCGGGCGCGCACGGTCCTGGTGGACACCGCCGGCCGGCTGCAGATCGACGACGAGATGATGGGCGAGCTGGTCAAGCTCAAGGGCGCGATCAAGCCGCACGAGATCCTGCTCGTCGCCGACGGCATGACCGGCCAGGACGCCGTCCGGATCGCCACGGGCTTTCACGACGCCCTCGGCATCACCGGCGTGATCCTGACCAAGATGGACGGCGACGCGCGCGGCGGCGCGGCGCTCTCCATCTACGGCGTCACCCACGCGCCGATCAAATACATCGGCGTGGGCGAGAAGCTGGACGCGCTGGAGCCGTTCCACCCCGACCGCCTGGCGGGCCGGATCCTCCAGCAGGGCGACATCCTCTCGCTGGTGGAGAAGGCGCAGGTCGCGGTCGACGAGAAGGAAGCCGAGCGGCTGGCGCGGAAGGTCACCTCGAAGAAGGGGCTCGACCTCGAGGACTTCCTCGGCGCCATGCGGCAGATGCAGAAGATGGGGCCGCTGAAGAACGTGCTGGGCCTGTTGCCGGGGATGAGTCCCGCCATGCTCCAGGCGGCCAAGGTCGACGACAAGAAGATGAAGCAGGTCGAGGCCATCGTGCTTTCCATGACGCCGAAGGAGCGCGCCAATCCCGACATCATCAACGGGCAGCGCCGCCTCCGGATCGCCAAGGGCTCCGGCCGCTCGGTGCAGGAAGTGAACGTGCTGCTGAACCAGTTCAAGCAGATGCAGAAGGTCATGAAGACGGTGGGGAAGACCGGGGGCATGGGTGGACTCAAGCTCCCGTTTGGCCGCGGCCCTTTCCCCGGGTAACCCCGCACTCACAGGAACGGACATGGCAACACGGATTCGCCTGCGTCGCGTCGGCCGGAAGAAGCTCCCGCTCTACCGCATCGTGGTGGCCGACCAGGAGTCGCCCCGCGACGGGCGCTTCATCGAGGTGATCGGCACCTACAACCCGAAGGGCCAGACGGCCGCGGACAAGGTGCAGGTGGACGCGGAGAAGGCGCGCGGCTGGATCGCGCGCGGCGCCACCCCTTCGGACACGGTGCAGTCGCTGCTCAAGCAGGCCGGGGTCTTCAAGACCGCCACGGCCTGATGCCGCCGGCCCGCCACATGGTGGTGGGCAGGCTGAGGAAGCCGCACGGTCTGAAAGGCGACGTCACCCTGTTCCCGCTCACCGATGATCCCGCCACGGTGTTCGCGCCCGGGCGGCCGGTGTGGCTGGTGGGGCTGGACGGCGAGGAAGTGGCGGGGCCGCTGACCATCGAGCGGAGCCGAGCGTACCACCGCGAGTGGCTGGTGAAGTTCGAGGGGGCGGACGGGCGCGAGGCCCTGGAGCCGTGGCGCGGGCTCTTCCTCGCGATGCCGGCCCAGCGGCTGGCGCCGCCGGCGGAGGGCGAGGTCTACCTCCACGAGCTCGAAGGGTTCAGCGTCCGGCTGCCGGACGAGACGCCGCTGGGACTCGTGAGCGCGATCTACGAGCTGCCCGCGGGACTGATGATCGAGGTGCAGGGCCCGAAGCGCGAGTTCCTGCTGCCGTACAAGAAGGAGTTCGTGCGGAGCGTGGATCGGGAGGGGCGGAAGCTGGTCGTGACGCCGCCCGAAGGGCTGGTGGAAGGGTGAGGTGTCATCCCGAGCGGAGCGAGGGATCTTGCCGGCGCGTTTCCGGGACCAGCGGAGAAGATCCCTCGCCCCGCTCGGGATGACACGATGCTGACGATCGACGTCGTCACCCTGTTCCCCGAAGTCATCGCCTCCTTTGTGGGGGCGAGCATCCCGGGGCGGGCGGCGGCGGCCGGACGGGTGCGGTACAACCTGGTCCAGCTGCGTGACTTCACCCACGACCGCCACCAGACGGTGGACGACTACGCCTACGGCGGCGGCGCGGGGATGGTGCTGAAGCCGGAGCCGTTCTTCGAGGCGGTGGAGAGCCTCGGTGCCACCGGGCCAATCGTGCTGCTCTCGGCGCGTGGCCGGCGGTTCGGGCACGAGGACGCGGTGCGGTTCTCGCTGGGCGAGCGGCTCACGCTGCTCTGCGGCCACTACAAGGACGTGGACCAACGGGTGGCGGAGGGGCTCGCGACAGAGGAGTTGTCGGTCGGCGACTTCGTGCTCTCGGGCGGAGAGCCGGCGGCGATGTGTGTGCTGGACGCCGTGGTGCGGCTGCTGCCGGGCGCGATGAGCGACCACGAGTCGGCCAGCTCGGATTCGCACTACGACGGCTTGCTGAGCCCGCCGAGCTATACGCGGCCGCCGGAGTATCGGGGGCTCGGGGTGCCGAAAGTGCTGCTGTCGGGCGATCACGCCCGGATCGCGGCATGGCGTCAGGCGGAGGCCGAGCGGCTGACGCGGGAGCGGCGGCCGGAGCTGTGGGAGCGGTACTCGGCCGGGGAGTGATGCGGTGGGGAGCAGCGCGCCGGTGTCATCCCGAGCGCAGCGAGGGATCTTCTGCGAGGATCAGGGAGCTGCCGGCAAGATCCCTCGCTGCGTTCGGGATGACAGAGGGCGTCGGGATGACAGAGGGTGTCGGGATGACAGAGGGTGTCGGGATGACCAGAGGGTGTAGGGATGAGAGACAGTGGCGGACGGCGGGGCGGTTCGACAAGTTCAATGCGGTACACCACCGCGGATGTCTACCCATGGAACGGTTGGCAGAAGTGGCCCGTGAGGGCTTGCGCACGGACATTCCTGCATTCGACCCCGGCGACACCGTCCGCGTCATGGTCCGCGTCCGCGAGGGCGATAAGGAACGGCTTCAGGCCTTCGAGGGCCTCGTGATCGCCCGTCGGGGCGGCGGGATCAGCGAGACCTTCACGGTGCGGAAGATCTCCGCCGGCGTTGGCGTGGAGCGGCTCTTCCCGATGCACAGCCCGACCATCGCGTCGGTCGAGCTGGTGCGCCGCGGCCGGGTGCGCCGCGCCAAGCTGTACTACCTCCGCGCGCTGAGCGGCAAGGCCGCCCGGATCCGGGAGAAGCGCGAGGGCTGAGCGATGGCCCTGCGCCCCTCGCTGAAACGGGAGCGGGCGGCCTGGGCCGACGAGCGGCTGCTCATCGGCGTGGACGAGGCGGGCCGCGGCCCACTGGCAGGACCGGTGGTCGCCGCGGCCGTCGTGTTTCCGGCCCGCTGCAGCGCGGTGCGCGGGCTCCGCGACAGCAAGATGCTCCCTGCCAGAGTCAGGCTTCGCCTGGCCCAGCGGATCCGCCAGCGCGCGCTCGGCTTCGCCATCGGTGCGGCCTCCTCCCGTGAGATCGACCGGCTCAACATCAGGGTCGCGACCGCCCTCGCGATGCGCCGCGCGATCTGCCGGCTGGTGAGCCGAGGTCCGCTGGCGGTCGGCTGTCCCCACCGCATCCTGATCGACGGCCTCCCCTTGCCCGAGATCGGCTACGAGCACGAGGCGCTGGTGGATGGCGACGCCAAGTGCGTGTCCATCGCCGCGGCCGCCATACTCGCCAAGACCTGCCGTGATCTCCTCATGCAGCGTCTCGCGCCTCGCCACCCGGGCTACGGCTGGGACACCAACGTCGGATACGGCACCGAGGAGCACCATGTCGGGATCCGTCTGCACGGCCCTACCTGCCATCACCGTCTTACCTTCGCGCCGCTCGTACAGCTCACGCTCTTCGCGTAACTCCTCCACCAGTGGAGCTCCCTGTGATGCACCACAGAGGCACGGAGGCCACAGAGGGGCACGGAGATAACGACAAATAGTTTGTAGCTTTTTTTCTCCGTGTACTCTGTGGCCTCCGTCGCTCTGTGGTAAACCCCGAGGAGCCCTGCCCGGTGAATGACGTGCGCCTGACAGCAATGACCCTTGCGGCGAGTCTGCTCGCCAACACGCCGGCCCTCGCCCAGTCGAACCTCGAGCGCGTCGTGAACGGCGACTACACGCCGTCGCACGACTTCGACCTGCTGCACCAGCGGATCGAGGTGAAGAACTTCGACTGGGACTCGACCTCGTTCGACGGGAGGGTGACCACGACCATCGCCTCGCTGCGGCCCGGACTTCAGCGCGTGGGGCTCGACATGGAGCGCCGGATGGACGTCCGGTCGGTGACGGCGGCCGGCAAGACGCTGGCCTATGATCGACCCGGCGACTCGCTGGTGGTGCGGCTCGCCCGCCCCGTCAAGCTCGGTGACACGGTGCGCTTCACTGTGGACTTCCACGCGCCGATCGTGCAGG
>Ga0075325_1000170_pt1 | contig 10021 bp, 10 predicted proteins | sample MayberrySE_Catta_5_FD_120048 | JGI IMG/M metagenome (GOLD analysis project Ga0075325, IMG submission 120048) | Natural and restored wetland microbial communities from the San Francisco Bay, California, USA, that impact long-term carbon... | ecosystem: Environmental > Terrestrial > Soil >... | reverse complement strand
GATGTCGGCGACTTCGGCGCCGTAGTACTTCGGATGGGGAACGAAGTTCTGGAGGATGATCTCTTGGAGGTGGCCATAGCGATTGTGCAGATTCGCGAGCGCCTCCAGAGATGCAACCTGCTCGTCCTCAGTCTCGCCGATACCGACCAGGATTCCGCTGGTGAAGGGAATCTTTAGCTCACCAGCAGCCTCGATGGTGGCCAGGCGTTGCGTCGGATGCTTAGTCGGAGAGCCAGCGTGGACGGTGTCCATTAGGCGCTCCGATACGGACTCCAGCATCAGACCCTGCGAGGCGGTCACCTCTCTTAGTCGCCCTAGGTCTTTGTAATCGAGGACGCCGATATTCGTGTGGGGAAGCATCCCGCGCTCCAAGGCGCGTTCACAACTCCAGACGACGTAGGAGGTGAAGTCGTCGTGGCCCCATTCAGAGAGCTTGGTCGCCACGATGGGATTGACCTCGGGCCGCTCTCCCGTCAGAACCAGAAGCTCCTTGGCGTTGCGCTTCAGCGCCTCGTCGAGAAGCTTTTCGACCTCATCCGGGTCACGGATATGCGCCTGATGAGTCGCGAAGGCGCAGTACTTGCAGTAGCACTGGCAGGTGCGCGAGAGGGAGAGGGTGTAGTTCCGCGAGAAGGTGACTCGGCGCACGCGGAGGACGCTACCGCACGCGCCGTCTAGGACCGGCGCGTGCGGAGCGGAAGTCGGAAGGCCCTAAGCGGAGACCTTGATCGGCTCGGGCGACTCGGTCGGCGGCTTGCCGCCCGGCTCGAGCACGAACCTGAAGACGGCCGCAGCCAGCAGCGCGCCGACGATCGGGCCGAGCAGGTAGGGCCAAACGCCGCCCCACTCACCGGAGATCAGGGCCGGGCCGAACCAGCGCGCCGGGTTGAAGGAGCCACCGGTGAGCGGCCCGCCGACAATGACGATGAAGCCCAGCGTGGTGCCGATCGCCAGCGGCGCCCAATCCTTGAAGCTCTTCTTGGAGTAGACCGCGGCGAGGATGACGAGCACCAGGCAGAAGACGCCGATCGCCTCGACCATCGCGCCCTGCAGGTTGCCGCCAAGAATGCCGCTGACGGTCGCCGCGCCGTAGTCGGTGGCGCGACCCTCGTCGAGCAGCAGGCCCTTGCAGAGCCACGCGCCGAGCACGCCGCCGGCAAGCTGGGCAAACGTGTAGATCACCGCATCGACCGAGCCGATCCGTTTGATCGCCCAGGCCGCCAGCGTCACCGCCGGGTTGAAGTGCCCGCCGCTGACCACGCCAAACATGACGATCAGGCCGAAGAGCAGGAAGGCATGGACAAGGCCGATGGCGGCGAAGTCGGAGCCGAAGCTCGCCTGTTCGCCCGTAGAGACGAATAGCACGACCACGCTGGTGATGAAGAACACCAGCAAGAAGGTGCCGATCAACTCAGCAAGATATGCCGCAAGTCCTCGTTCCTGCACTCTCTCTCCTCCTAGTTCCCGAATTCGACTGGGCGGCGCCAGTCTACCCATACTGAGCGAACGACTAAGGTTCGCGGCTCAGATGTGGAGGCTTGTCGCGCTGCTGGCGGCCGCCTCGCTGATGGCCGGCGCCGCCGGCTGTGGCGGGAGCGGCGCTGAACCGGGCGCGCCGCGAGGCGTGGCGCTGGTGCTCGACTTCGTGCCCAACGCCGTTCACTCCGGCATCTACGCCGCCCAGCGCGAGGGCTACTACCGCGCCGCCGACATCGACCTGACGATTCGCCAGCCGGGCGAATCGAGCGACGCGCCGAAGCTGCTCGCCGCCGGTCGGGTCGACTTCGCCATCCTCGACATCCACGATCTCGGCATCGCCCGCGAGCGCGGCCTCGACGTCGTCGGCGCGATGCCCCTGGCGCAGCGCCCGCTGGCCGCGGTGATCGCCCGTGCCGGCGCGGGCATCAGGCGCCCACGCGACCTGGAGGGCCGCACCGTGGGCGTCACCGGCCTGCCCTCCGACGAAGCGGTGGTCGACTCCGAGGTGAGCGCCGACGGCGGCGACCCCGAAAAGGTCGAGCGGCTGACGATCGGCTTCAGCGCCGTCCCCTCGCTGGCCGCTGGCAAGGTCGACGCGGCAACCGGGTTCTGGAACGCCGAGGGGGTGGCCCTGCGCCGCGAGGGCGTGCCGATCCGCGTCTTCAAGGTGGACGACTACGGGGCGCCGCCCTACCCCGAGCTCGTGCTCGCCGCCTCCCGCGAGACGCTCGACCGCGACCCCGGCCTCGCTCGCTCGCTGATCGTCGCCACCGAACGCGGTTACGTGCTGACCGTGCGCGATCCCCAGCGAGCCCTCGACGACCTGCTGGCGGAAGTGCCGGCGCTCGACCGCGCCGACCAGCGCGCCCAGCTCGCCGCGCTGCTGCCCGACCTGCGCCCCGCCGCCTTCGACCCGGCGGTGCTGCGCGCCTGGGCGCGCTGGGATCTCGAGCACGGCCTGCTCGCGCGGCCCCTCGATGTGAACGCCGCCTTCGAGCTAGGCTTGACGCCGTGAGCCTCGCCGCCGACTTCCAGCAGGTTCTCGACTCGATGCCGCCCGACTGGACCGACCTGGAGCTGGACCTGCGCATCGAGGACGAGAGCCGCTACGTCGACGCCGCCGTCGCCCTCAGCCAGGTCAACGCCCAGCCCTTCTCCCAGCAGGACTGGGACTGGCGACTGATCGTCGCCCACAGCTTCGGCCACGCCGCCGCTGCCGAGACGGTCAAGGGCGTGCTCGCCAAGCTCGATGCCGAGGGCATCAGTGGCGAGATGCAGCTGCGCGAGGTGCGCGAGGGCCGCGCCGAGGTCGTGCAGATGTGGGGCCGCCCGGAGAGCGTTCGCGAGGAGTTCCGCCAACGCCGCTCGCTCTAATGGCGAAGATCGTCGCCATCGTCGCCGATCTGATGCTCGCCAGCCGGGTCCAGGAGAGCCTCCGCGCCGCCGGCCACGAAGTCTCCGTCACCCCCACCCTGCCCAACCCGGTCGACGCCGACCTGATCGTCTGCGACCTCGACACGGCCGACATCGACGCCGTAGCAGCAATCCCCATCCCCACCCTCGGCTTCTACTCGCACGTAGACGTGGAGACGAAGAAGGCGGCGGAAACCGCCGGCATAACCCAAGCTGTCCCCCGCTCCCGCATGGCCCGCGAACTCCCGGACCTGGTCGCCGAGCTCCTCCAGCGCTGATCCGTCCCTACTCGACCGGCGGCAAGAGATCCGGCCCGGGAATCGGCGTCCCATGCGGATCGTGGCTCGGCTCGCCCAGCTTGGCGGCGATCAGCAGCTCGAGATCCTCGGAGATGTAGTGCTCGAGCACCTCGGCCTCCTCGTGCACGCGGTCCTCGGGCATGCCCAGCGCCTCGGAGAGGTAGGCCTCGAGCAGGCGGTGGTGGCGGATCACCTCGAGCGCGACCTTCTCGCCGGCAGGGGTCAACGTCACCCCCTTATAGGGGAGGTAATCGACCAGGCCAAGGTCGGCGAGGCGCTTGAGCATCGAGGTCGCCGTGGCCGGGGTGACGCTGAGCCGCTCGGCCAGCTCGCCGTTGGCGACCGGGCCGGGGCGCTTGGCCGAGAGCGCGTAGATCGCCTTGGCGTAGTCCTCGATCGCCTCCGTGCCCGGCGCCCGCCGGGGGCTCTCTCCCGAGGTGGCCATCAGACCGCGACCAGCAGGCCGGTGACGTAGAGCAGGGCGATGCCGGCCAGCATGCCGCCGACCGAGAGCGGGTACAGCAGCCGCCCTTCCTCGTTGCGCATCAGCGGCGCGATCTGCACGATCACCCGCGCGATCGCGCCGACGCCGACGCCGAAGAGCAGCGCCGCGAGGCTCGGATTGAAGGCCGCCGCGCCGATCCAGGCGCCGAGCACCGCCGGCGCCCCGGCGATCAGCCCGAGCGCCATCAGGTGGCCGAGGCGAGCCTTGGCGCTCGGCCCGGCGCCCTCGCGCAGCGGGGCGACGATCGCCAGGCCCTCGGTGGTGTTGTGGATGGCGAAGCCGACGACGAGGAAGGCGCCGAGGGCAAGCGCCCCGGTGGCGTAGGCGGAGCCGATCGCCAGGCCCTCGCCGAGGTTGTGCAGGCCGATGCCGATCGCCACCAGCAGGGCCATGTAGAGCCCGCTCTGCGCCAGCGTGCCGCCGTCCGAACGGGCCGCGCGGGCACGACGCCGCGACAGGTAGGCGTCGACCGCCGCCAGGAGGAGATAGGCGATCAGCGCCCCCGCGTAGACCAGAGCCGCGCCGCCGAAGGCGCTGGGCGCCGTGGCGGCGATCTCCAGTCCCTCGAGCGCCGCGTCAATGCCGAGCAGCGCCAGCAGGCCGACGGTGAAGGCGATCAGGGCGCCGATCCAGCGCGCGTCGATGCGCCGTACGAAGGGCAGCCAGAGCATGCCGAGGCTGACCGGGATGATGCCGACGTAGATGCCGAGCAGGGCCATCAGGCCGTAGAAGTCGAGGTCGGCGCCGGGCGTTTCTGCGGCCACCGGGATGGCGGCGTCGATCGTGCCCCCGGAGGAGGTGAGCACGAAGAGCTCGTAGGCCTCGCCCTCGATCCAGGGGTAGGTGATCTCCAGGGTGGTCGAGCCAAGCCGGCCGATCTCCTCGCCCTCGCTTGTCGTGAAGGGCACGAAGGCGTCGTTGACCGCGACCTGGGCGACTTCGACCGGATCGGGGCCGTCGTTGCGCAGGGTGAGCTCGATCTCGCCGGGGCGCAGCGCGGTGCGTTCGACCGCGACCTCCTCGACCGGCGGCCCGTTGCGCTCGCCAAGGCCCGGCCCGCCGAGCAGCGCGAAGGCGCTGATCGCGGCGACGATCAGGGCGAGCGGCAGCACGCCCAGCGCCCAGGCCGGCAGGCGGCCCGCGGGCAGGCGCTCGGCCCGGCTGCCGGCCTCCATCAGGCCTTGCTCCCCGCGCCGCCCCAGGGCAGCTCGCAATACATGGCGGCCGCCGCGGCGCTGCCGTGCCGGGCGGGATCGCCGACCCGGAAGAAACCCGACCAGCCGAGCTCGGCGAACTCGCTGACGTGGGCGTGGAACATGTAGTCGCCGTCGAAGGGGAACTTCATCTCGAGGATCGCCCGCTGGCCCTGGCCCTGGATGATCGTGTCGGTGAATTCGCTGGGCTGCAGCGAGGTGCCGGTCGGGTAGTGCTGGAAGAAGTTGGCGTGCACGTGGAAGGAGTTGATCGGGTCGAACTCGAGCACGTTGACCACGTAGAGGCGCAGCAGCTCGTCGCGCGCCACCTGGATCGGCTCGTTGATGTAGTGGAAGCCGACCGTGTTGACCGCGTAGATCTCGTTGGCGAGGTCGAAGTTGGTGTCGAAGCCGTTCATCACCATGACCATCTCGTCGGCTTCCGGCCGCCCCTTCTTCGGGTCGATGATGAAAGCGCCGTAGAGGCCGCGCGAGATGTGGCTGGCCAGCGGCGAGACGTGGCAGTGGTAGAGGTGGACGCCGAACGGCTCGGCGTCGAACTCGTAGGTGAATTCGGCCCCCGGCTCGATCTGGCCGGCGCCGCGGTTTTCGCCGATCCCCGGCATGCCGTCCATCAGCGCCGTGTGGATGCCGTGGAAGTGGATCGTGTGCGGGTGCTCGGAGGCGTTGAGGAAACGCAGGCGCAGGCGCTCGCCCTCGCGGGCGCGCAGGGTCGGGCCGGGGACGCGGCCGTTGTAGGTCCAGGCCTCGTACTTGACCCCGGGCGCGACTTCGATCTCGCGGTCCTGGGCGACGATCTCCCATTCGCGCAGCACGCGGCCGCTGGCCAGGCGCCGCGTCTTGCCGTAGTCGAAGTCGCGCAGCAGCGCGGTCGGGTTGAAGCCGTTGGCGCGGTGGTCGACCGAGCGCCCAGGGGCAAAGCCGGCGTGCACGAAGCCGTCGTGACCGGCGTGGCCGGACATGGCGCCGGCACGCTGCGGCCCACCGGAGCCCTGCGGCAGCAGCCCGTGGACGATCGGCAGGCTGGCGCCCGCTGCCAGCGCCCCACCCAACATCCGCCGCCGGCTGAGAAGTTCGCTCATCCGAGGTCTCTGACTCTCGCTGATTTAGACACGTCTAAAAGATTTTGGCACATCTAAAAGACGGCGGGGCGGGCGATGGGGATGACCCCTCTCTCACAACAGCGGGAGGTTCGTTCGGGGTCATCCCCATCGCCCGCTGCTGGGAGCTTCTTAGAATCCGAAAGGTGACCGAGGCACCAACCGTCGAGATCGACGCCCAGTACCGCCAGCTGCGCGAGGAGTGTGGGCTGCTCGATCGCTCGGGGCGCGGCAAGCTGCTGCTGCGGGGAGCGGAGGCGGCCGAGTACCTGCAGGGGCAGCTGACCAACGACATCGGGGCGTTGGCACCGGATGAGGGCTGCTACGCGGCGCTGCTCGATCGCAAGGGCCATATGCAGGCCGACATGCGCGTGCTGTGCCTGGCCGAAGGCGAGATCTGGCTCGACACCGAGGCCGAGACGCTGGCGGCGACCCGCCGTCACCTCGAGATGTACAAGATCGGCCGCGAGGTCGAGCTCGAGGACATCACCGCGGAGCGCGCGATCCTCTCGCTGATCGGCCCGCGCAGCGCCGAGCTGGCCGGCTCCCCTCCGCTGCCGGAGTTCGCCGGCGAGCGGATCTCAGTCGAGGGCTGCGAGTCCCTCGCGGTGGGCACGGCGCTGGGCATCGACCTGATCGCCGTGGCCGGCGACGCCGAGCGGCTGCGGGCCGCCCTCGACGCCGCGGGCGCCCCCGAGGTCGGGCCCGAGGCGGTCGAGATCCTCCGCATCGAGGCCGGCACGCCGCGCTTCGGCGCCGAGATGGACAGCAGCACGATGCCGGCCGAGGCGGGCATCGTCGCGGCCGCCGTCAACTTCGAGAAGGGCTGCTACATCGGCCAGGAGACAGTCGCCCGGCTGCACTACCGGGGCAAGCCGAACCGCCACCTGCGGGGCCTGCAGCTGAGCGGCCCGGCGGAGCCGGGAACGGCGCTGAAGCTCGGCGACAAGGAGGTCGGCCGGGTGGGGGGAAGCGCCGTCTCCCCCCTGCGCGGCCCGATCGCCCTGGCGATCCTGCGTCGTGAGGCGGAGCCGGGAGCGGAGCTGGCCGTAGGTGAAGATGGCGTTACGGCGCGCGTAGTCGACTTGCCCTTCGGCTAGATTCCGATCGCGATGGGTCTTGGGAGAGGCAGAGCGGTCGCGGCGACCGGCCTGGGCGCGCTGGCGCTGGCGGTAGCCGGCTGCGGCGCCGAGGAAAGCCCCCAGGAACCACGGCCGCAGCCGCCGACCAGGGTCAGCGTCTCGATCACGCCGCGGGCGATCACGGTGCAGCCGACGCGCATCGCGATCGGCCCCGAACCGAGCCAGCAGATCCCCCAGAACCGCGACGTCAGCCAGCCGCCGAGCGGCGCCAAAGCGCCGCTTGACGTCGTCTTCGTCGCCGCCAACCTCACCGACTTCGACTCGAAGTTGATCGTCACCGGCCCCAAAGACGTCATTTCCGGACCGCTGGTCGCCAACGGCAACGGCTCGCTGCTCACCTCGCTACCGACCGGCATCTACCGCCTCAGCGCCGCCGACGTGCCCAGCGCCGAGCCGGTCCGCTTCACCGTCGGCCCGGTCCGCACCTCGTCCGAGAACGACCTGCTGCTGCCGTAAATAGCGGCGTTTCCGCCGGCCGGGTCCGTCTGCCCGGCTCGTCACCATCGGTCGGGTGACCATCGTTCTCGCCATAGCCGTGCTGGCGCTCGCCGCGGCGCTCGTCTATGTCGTCTCGCGTCGGCCCGAGGAGCAGGCCCCGGTCGATCACGGCCCGGCGATTCAGGAGGCAACCTCCAAGGCGGTCGCCGATCTGCTGCGGGTCAACCAGGAGTCGCGCAAGCTCGACACGCAGGCCGCCGAGGCCGCCCTGCAGAAGCGCGAGGCCGAGTTCCGCCGGCTGACCGAGCCGATCGGCAAGAACCTCGAGCGGATCGAAAAAGAGGTCACGACCCTGAGTCGCGACCGCAGCAAGGCGGACGGCGCGATGCGCACGCTGCTCGACGAGATGAAGATCGGCCTCGGCGACCTCGGCGCCCAGACCGGCACCCTGGTCAAGGCGCTGCGCCAGCCGCAGACCCGCGGCCAGTGGGGCGAGGTGCAGCTCAAGCGCTGCGTCGAGATCGCCGGCATGACCGAGCACGTCGACTTCGAGCTGCAGCAGACGCTCAAGGACGGCGAGGGAATCCTGCGCCCCGACGCCGTGGTCATGCTGCCGGCCGGGCGGCGGGTCGTGATCGACTCCAAGGTGCCGCTCGACGCCTACCTCGAGGTGCTCGAGGCCGAGGACGACGCGACCCGCAAGGGCGAGCTGATCCGCCACGCCCGCCAGGTGCGCGACCACATCACCAAACTCGCCTCGAAGCGCTACCAGGACCAGTTCGACAGCGGTGAGACGCCTGACTTCGTCGTCTGCTTCATGCCCTCCGAGGCGGCCCTGCACGCCGCCTTCGAGGCCGAGCCCTCGCTGTATGACTACGCGCTCGAGCAGAAGATCCTGATCGCCACGCCGACCACCCTGGTCGGCCTGCTGCGCACCGTGGAGCTCGGCTGGCGCCAGGAGCAGATAGCAGAGCAGGCCCAGGAGATCGCCTCCGCCTCGCGCGAGCTGCACAGCCGCATGGGCGCCTTCCTCGAACACTTCGCCAAGGCCGGGCGACAGCTCAACTCGGCGACCAAATCCTTCGACGACGCGGTCGGCTCGCTGGGGAGCCGCATCATGCCCCAGCTGCGCCGCATCGAGGAGATGGGGGCTGCCTCCGGCAAGGAGCTGGAGGAACCGAAGCGCGTCGATCGCGCCGTGCGACCGGTCGCCGAGGAGCTGCGCGAGATCGAGGCGGCGGCCGCCGAGGCCGAGACCCCCGTGCTCGATTAGGATTCGCCGCCCGTCACCGAAGACACCGCGGAGGATCAGTTTTGGCCGTAGACACGAGCGCAGTCGCAAATCTGGACGTCGAGCCCGGCGAGCTGCCGGAGACGATGGCCGCCTGGGTGATCCGCCAGGAGCGCGAGGGCGAGCCGACCGATGCCTTCCAGCTCGAGCAGATCGAGGTGCCCGAGCCGGGCGCCTTCGAGGTGATCGTCCGCGTGATGGCCGCCGGGGTGAACTTCAACAACGTCTGGGCGGCACTCGGCAAGCCGGTCTCGGTCTTCGGCTACGGCGACCACCCCGAGTACGGCCACCACATCGGCGGCTCCGACGCTTCGGGGATCGTCTGGAAGGTGGGCGAGGGCGTCACCCGCTGGAAGCCGGGCGACGAGGTCGTCGTCCACTGCAACCAGGCCTCCTACGAGGACGTCGAGGTGCACGGGCTCGACCCGCTCGCCGCGCCGAGCCAGCAGATCTGGGGCTACGAGACGACCTGGGGCTCCTTCGCCCAGTTCACCAAGGTGCAGGCCCAGCAGCTCCTCCCCCGCCCCCAGAACCTCTCCTGGGCCGACTCCTCCTCCTACGGGCTCACCTACTTCACCGCCTACCGCATGCTGATCGACCAGTGCAAGCTGCAGCCCGGCCACAACGTGCTCATCTGGGGGGCGGCCGGCGGCCTCGGCGTCTTCGCCACCCAGCTCTGCAAGGCGGCCGGCGCCAACGCGGTCGGCGTTGTCTCCTCTGACGAGAAGGGCGAGCTGATCAAGCAGCTGGGCGCGGTCGACTACATCAACCGCAGGGAGTTCGGCGAGATGATGAGGACGCCGGAGAACCTCGCCGATCCCGCCAAGGACAAGGAGCGCTTCAAGGCCTCCAGGGGCTTCGCCAAGCGGGTCAAGGAGATCCTCGGCGACGCCCCCGACATCGTCTTCGAGCACGTCGGCCAGGCCACCTTCCCGACCTCGGTCTACACCGTCAAGCCGTTCGGCAAGGTCGTCATCTGCGGCGCCACCTCGGGCTTCCAGCTCGACTTCGACGTCAGGTACCTGTGGATGCGCCAGAAGCAGATCATCGGCTCGCACTTCGCCAACGCCTACGAGTGCATGAAGGCCAACCAGTTGATGGCCGAGGGCAAGGTCCGCCCGGTCATCTGGCAGACGATGG
>Ga0075325_1000169_pt1 | contig 10035 bp, 8 predicted proteins | sample MayberrySE_Catta_5_FD_120048 | JGI IMG/M metagenome (GOLD analysis project Ga0075325, IMG submission 120048) | Natural and restored wetland microbial communities from the San Francisco Bay, California, USA, that impact long-term carbon... | ecosystem: Environmental > Terrestrial > Soil > Wetlands... | reverse complement strand
GGTGATGGGTGTCAATAGCAACGGTGGGCAGGCGCTGGAGACCCCTCCCCTGACTCCCTCCAGCGGATCGGTCTTTCGGCGACTCAGCGGCCGTTGGAGCGGATAGCTGGATTTCTTGTGGGGCCGAAGCGGGATTGCGAGATCGTCGATGCGGGGGTGGCTAAGGAGCTCGATCTGGAGATCGTCGTGCCGGTGGAGGACATGGCGGAACCGGGTGCTCCAGCTTTCCCCAGCGAGGACGGCAGCCCAACGGACGGAGAGCCCCTCGTGCATGTGCGCTCCATCTGGCCCGCCATCTACCCGGAGCTTTTGAAGCTCGTCCGCGAACACACCTCAACGATCATCTTCGTCAACAACCGCCGCGCCTCCGAGCGCCTCGCCAAGCGCCTCAACGAGCTACACCTCGACGAACCTCACCAAGAGCTTCCGGCAACAGAGCAACTCGGTAATACGCCTCTGCCGGGGGGTGGCACGGTAGGGGGGACCGCCCCTGAGGAAGCTTTAGCTACCGGAAGGGGCGGTGGGTCCCCTGCCGTGACAGGACCCGCCGGCCCAGAAGCCTCAGTCGAGGAGATTGCGCGTGCCCACCACGGCTCGCTCTCCCACGAGGAGCGCACCGTAGTAGAGGAGTTGTTGAAGTCAGGCCAGCTTCCCTGTCTGGTCGCGACGTCCTCCCTCGAGCTGGGCATCGACATGGGCGCAGTGGACCTCGTCATCCAGGTCGAGTCGCCCAAGTCGGTTTCCCGCGGCCTGCAGCGGGTCGGCCGCGCCGGGCACTCACTGGGCGCGGTCTCGCGCGGCCGCATCTTTCCCAAGTTCCGCGCCGACCTGCTCGAGTGCGCGGTCGTCGCCAAGCGCATGCGCGAAGGGGCGATCGAGGAGACGGTCATCCCCCAGAACCCCCTCGACGTGCTCGCCCAGCACCTGGTGTCGATGGCCGCTCTGGACGAGTGGGAGATCGACGCGGTCGAGCGCCTCGTCACCGCCTCAGAGCCCTTCCGCGAGCTCTCCCGCGAGCAGCTCGAGAACGTGCTCGACATGCTCGATGGCCGCTACCCCTCCGACCGCTTCGCCGAGCTGCGCCCGCGGATCGTCTGGGACCGTGCCGCGGGCACGATGCACGGCCGCAAAGGCGCCCGCTCACTGGTCGTCACCAACGCCGGCACGATCCCCGATCGCGGCCTCTACGGCGTCCACCTGCCCGACGGCCGCCGGGTCGGCGAGCTCGACGAGGAGATGGTCTACGAGGCGCGCCCCGGCCAGACCTTCCTGCTCGGCGCGACCACCTGGCGGATCGAGGAGATCACCCGCGACCGGGTGATCGTCACCCCGGCCCCCGGCGCTCCCGGCGCGGTGCCCTTCTGGAAGGGCGACGGCATCGGCCGCCCCGCCGAGCTCGGCCGGGCGATCGGCGCCTTCGCCCGCGAGGCGGTCTCGCGCGAGCCCAAGGAGCTGGCTGCCGAGTACGACCTCGATCGTCGCGCCGCCGAGAACCTGGTCGCCTACCTGCGCGAGCAGCAGGCCGCGACCCGCGTCGTCCCCTCTGACGAGACGATCGTGGTCGAGCGCTTCCGCGACGAGATCGGCGACTGGCGCCTCTGCGTGCTCTCGCCCTACGGCGGCCGCGTCCACTCCGCCTGGGGCCTGGCGCTGGCGGCCAAGATCCGCGCCGAGCGCCAGCTCGAGGCCGACGCGATCTGGTCCGACGACGGCATCGTCATCCACCTGCCCGACGCTGATGAGCCACCGCCTGCCGACCTCGTCCTGATCGAGCCCGACGAGCTCGAGGATCTGATTGTCGGCGAGCTCTCCGGCTCGGCTCTCTTCGGCTCCCATTTCCGCGAGAACGCCGCTCGCTCGCTGCTCATCCCGCGCGCCTACCCCGGCAAGCGCACGCCGCTCTGGCAGCAGCGCCTCAAGGCCCAGAGCCTGCTCGAGGTGGCCCGCGACTTCCCCCGCTTCCCGGTCGTGCTCGAGACCTACCGCGAGGTGCTGCGCGACGTGCTCGACCTGCCCTCGCTGACCGAGCTGCTGCGCGACCTGCACTCGCGCAAGCTCAGCCTGGTCGAGGTCGAGACGCCGACCGCCTCGCCCTTCGCCTCCTCGCTGCTCTTCGACTACGTCGCCACCTATATGTATGAGGGCGACACGCCCAACGCCGAGCGGCGGGCGGCTGCCCTGGCGCTCGACCGCGACCTGCTGCGCGAGCTGCTCGGCCAGGAGGAGCTGCGCGAGCTGATCGACGTCGAGGCGCTGGCGGAGGTCGAGGCGCAGCTCCAGCATTGCGCCGAGGCCGGTCGTGCCGGCGATCGCGACGCCCTGCAGCAGGTGCTGCGCCGGGTCGGCGACCTGACCGCGGCGGAGTGCGAGGAGCGCGTGGCGGAGGGCTACTCGGCCGCCTCGATGCTCGAGAAGCTGAGCGGCGAGCGGCGCGTCGCCCCGGTGCGGATCAACGGCGAGCAGCGCTACATCGCCGCCGAGGACGCCGGCATGCTGCGCGACGCGCTCGGTGTGCCGCCGCCGCCCGGCCTGCCCGAGAGCTTTCTCGCCGAGCACCCCGATCCGCTGCTCGCCCTCGTGCGCCGCTACGCGCGCACCCACGGGCCCTTCCCAACGGCGCAGCTCACCGCCCGCTACGGCGTCGACCCGACCCCGGCGCTGCGTGAGCTGGAGCGCTCCGGCGCCCTGGTTCGGGGCGAGCTGCTGCCCGGTGGGACCGAGCGCGAGTGGTGCGACACCGACGTGCTGCGCCGGGTGCGCCGCGCCAGCCTCGCCCACCTGCGCCGCGAAGTCGAGCCGGCCGGGCGCGACCGCTTCGCCCGCTTCGTCTCCAGCTGGCAGAACGTCGACGCCCACCGCGCCGCCGGCGCCGGCCCCGACCGCCTGCGCGAGGCCCTGGTCCCCCTGCAGGGGGTGACGCTGACGCCCAAGGTCTGGGAGAGCGACGTGCTGCCGCGCCGGCTCGGCGCCTACTCGCCCGTCTGGCTGGACGAACTCTGCACCAGCGGCGAGCTGGTCTGGATCGGCGCCGGCGCCCGCGGGCGCAGCGACGGCCGCGTCGCCCTCTATTTCCGCGACGACGTGCGCCTCGCCGGCCCGCCGCCGGCCAACGCCAAGCTGGAGCGGCCCGAGGGGGAGGTCCACGAGGCGATCCGCGAGCGGCTGGCCGCCGGCCCCGACTTCTGGCTCGACCTGCTCGCCGACCTCGACCACCCGGTCGAGGAGCTGCACACCGCCCTCTGGGACCTGGCCTGGGGGGGAGAGGTGACCAACGACGCCTTCTCGCCGCTGCGCGCCCCGCGCCTGCGCGCGGCGCCGCCGACCGAACAGCGCGGCCGCCGCTTCGCCCGCCGCCGCGCCGCCGGCGCCGCCGTGCAGGGCCGCTGGTCGCTGACCGCGGCGCTGTTCGAGAACGCCCCCGCCGCCGGCCCGCGCCTGCGCGCTCAGGCGGAGCTGATGTTGGAGCGCTACGGCATCGTCACCCGCGAGACCGTGCTCGCCGAGGGCATCCCCGGCGGCTTCTCCAGTGTCTACGGGGAGCTCGGCAACCTCGAGCTGCTCGGCACCGCCCGCCGCGGCTACTTCGTCGAGGGCCTCGGCGGCGCCCAGTTCGCCCTGCCCGGCGCGGTCGAGCGCCTACGCTCGCTGCCGCTCGAGGACGGCTCCTTCCTGCTGCTCTCCGCCACCGATCCGGCCAACCCCTACGGCGCCTCGCTGCCCTGGCCCAAACCGGCGAGCGGTCGCCGCCCGGCGCGGGCACCCGGCGCCCACGTCCTCATGCGCGACGGCGCCCCGGTGATCTACGTCGAGCGCAGCGGCCGCGGCATCGTCCGCCTCACCGAGCTGAGCGAGGAGGAGCTGGCCGCGGCGATCGGCGCGCTTGCCGAGGCCGTCGCCGCCGGCCGCCTGCCCAAGCTGGCGATCGAGAAGCTCGACGGCGAGCCGGTGATCGGCTCCGGTGAGGAGGAGACCCTGCTCAACGCCGGCTTCAGCCGCGGCCCGCGCAAACTCACCCTCGCCGCCCGCTGAGGGCGATTCGCGTCAGCGGCCGCGGCCCAGGCCGATCAGTATGCCGACGCGCTTTGCGACGACTTCGACCGTGTCTGCCGAGGCATAGCCGAGCTTTGTCATCAGGCGGGCCTTCGAGACCGAGCGGGCCATCTCGGGCATGGCGAAGCTGACTCGACTCAGCCCACCTTCGGGAGGCTCCAGCCGAACGTGCAGCTTGCTGCCCCATTCCGTCGTCGTAAGCGGGACGCCAATCAGCAGTCCGGCCGCCGAGCGGTTCATCTGGTTGACGGAGATCACCAGGTGGGGCCGGCGTCCTCCTTGCTCGTGCCCCACCACTGGGTCGGGGTCGGCGAGATAGACCTCACCTCGTTTGACCTCGAGAGCGTCAGCTCTCATCGGCGGGACCGTCAAGAGGCATCTCCAGCCAGTCCTTCATCTCCTCGTGAATCTCGTCCCCATGTTTCCGGTAGGACGCGTCCATCGAATCGATAAGTCGCCGCTCTTCCCATAGGTCGACGGCTGCCTCAAGCATCTCGGTCAAGCTCCAGCCCTCCAACTTGGCCTCCTGAACGAGACGTTCCTGGGTGCGGCGTCGCACGCGGATCGTCGTCGTCTCGGTAACAGCCATATTTCCAGTCTACAGATTTGTCTACACAGCTCTGAGTTGGGTTCATGCCTTCCCAAGGGGTTTGGCGGGCGAATCTCCTCCCCCTTAATCGAACGAATCCGCCTCGCTGGGATAATCAATCGATGGCTGATCGCGAGGAGGGGCTGGGGCCGGTCGAGCTGCTGCGCAGCGTGCCGCTCTTCGCCGATCTCGAGGAGGGGGAGCTGGAGCGCTTCTCGCGCGTCGCCGTGGCCCGCTCGTTCCCGGCCGGGACGCGCGTCTTCCACGAGGGCGATCACTCCGACGCCTGCTACATCGTCCGCGAAGGCAGCTTCCGGGTCACCCGCGAGCACTCCGACGGGCGGGCGATCACGCTGGCGACGCTGGCCGCCGGAGACATCTTCGGCGAGCTGGCGATGCTCGACGGCGAGGTGCGCTCGGCCAGCGTCGAGGCGCTCACCGACGGTGAGCTGCTCGCCCTGCCGGCGGGTGAGGTGCGGGCCTTGCTCGCCCGCCATCCCGAGATCACCGTGAAGCTGATCGCCGCCCTGGTGCGCCGCCTGCGCACCGCCAACGAGCGCATCTCGCGCCAGTCCTTCCAGACGGTCCCCAGCCGCGTGGCCGGCGTGCTCTCGCAGCTCGTCGCCGAGGAGTCGCCGCGCAGCAGTGAGGGCGGCGAGGTGACGATCCGCATGAACCAGGCCGACCTGGCGCAGCTGGCCGGCACCTCGCGCGAGAGCGTCAGCCGCTTCCTCGCTGACCTCGAGCGCTCCGGCATCGTGCGTCCCGGCCGCGGCCGCGTCACCGTGCTGCAGCCGCAGAAGCTCAGCAACTACATCTTCTGAGCCGTTACCGGCTCAGCAGCTCTGCGGGTTGGGGTCGGCGCGATCGGTGATCGCGTCGTCGTCCCCGCCGCCGCACTGGATGGCCTTGTCGCGCTGGCCGTCGATCGCTTCGACGAAGTCGTTGCCGCCCTTGCCGACGAAGGTGTCGGCGCCGAGGTGGCCCATGAAGCTGTTCTCGCCGTTGTCGCCGATCAGCACGTCGGGGCCGTCGGAGCCCTCGAGGCTCTCGTTGTCGGCGCCCACCCGGTCCTGTGAGCCGCAGCCGTTGGGGCCGCCGGTACCACCGAGCTCGACCGTGAGTGAGGCGTCGGAGCGCCCGTAGGAGACGGTGTCGTCGCCGGGACCGCCGCTGTAGCTGTGGCCCTGGCAGACCGCCACCGAAGATGTGAGCAGGTCGTTGCCCGGCCCGCCGGCGAGCTGGTCGGCGCCCGGATCGGCGTAGAGCACGTCGCTGCCGACGTTGCCAACCAGGGTGTCGTTGCCGTTGTCGGGGCTGTTGTAGTTCTCGCCCGCCTCGAGCACGTCGTCGCCGCGACCGCCGCTCAGCGTGTCGCTGCCAGCGTTGCCGTTGGCCCGCACCTTGACCGAGGCGGGGACGCTTTCGTCGATGCTGATGCCGTCGTTGCCGGCGCCGCCGGTGATCACGACCAGCCCGGTGGCGACTGCGGTCGGGCAGCTGATCACGGTGTTGCCGCCGGTCAGGGCGCAGCCGTCGCCGGCATAGGCGCCGCTGCTGTCCGATACGATCCAGCCGCCGTTGAAGGAGACGCGGATGTCGTCGTTGGCCCCGTCGCCCTGGACGATCAGGCTGCTGCCGTCGAGGCCCTGATTGAGGATGACGAAGGTGCCGGCGCCAGGCGGGTTGTCTTCGAGCCCGCAGGAGTGCTCGGCGGCGAAGCCGTCGCAGGCGTCGCTGCCGGCCCCGCCAAAGGCTTCGTCCGAGCCGCCGGAACCGTCGAGGTCATCGTCACCGACGCCGCCGTCGAGCCGGTTGACGTCGTCGTTGCCGTCGATGTCATCGGCCTGCGGCGAGCCGACCACGTCCTCGAAGCCGACCAGGCTGTCGTGGCCGTCGCCTTTGGAGCGGCCGGAGCTGAGGTCGACGATCACGCCGCTGCGGGTGGCGCTGGCGTAGGAGACGATGTCGCGGCTGCCGCCACCACCGTCGAGTGTGTCTTCGCCGCTGTCGCCGCGGACGACGTCACCGTCGCCCTCGCCGCCGGTCGCCCGGTCGCTGCCGGCGCCGCCGAAGACGAAGTCGCTGCCGGGGCCGCCGTCGAGGTTGGTCTCATCGCCGGGCCCGCCTTCGATCTGGTCGCTCCCGGACCCGCCCTCGATGCCGTCGTTGCCCTTGTCGCCGTGCAGCGAGTCCTCGCCACCGCCGCCATCGATCGTGTCGCTGCCCTTTTCGCCGTCGATGTAGTCGTTGCCGGCCGCCCCCTTGAGGATGTCCGGCCCCTTGGCGCCGAGTAGCGTGTCGTCGCCGCTGCCGCCGACCAGGCTGTCCTTGCCCTCGGCGCCGAGCAGCTCGTCGTTGCCGCCTTCGCCCTCGAGGTGGTCGGAGCCCGTCTCGCCGGAGAGGCGGTCGTCCCCGCCGCCGCCGTAGAGCGCGTCGAAGCCGCGCCCGCCGGCCAGGGAGTCGTCGCCGGGACCGCCGCAGATCTTGTCGTTGCCGTTGGGCCCGCCGCTGATCCGGTCGTCCCCGCCGCCGCCGTAGATCACGTCGCTGGCCTTCTTGCCGACGATCACGTCATCGCCGGGCGTGCCGACGATCGTCGCGCGCTTGCCACCGCAGGTGGCCGCCTGGGCGCTGGCCACGAAGGCGAGCAGCGCCAGAAGCGCAGCCAGGGCCGCGCCAAATGTCCGCAGGGTGTTGCCGGTGGTCAAAGTCACCACAGCCCCCATCGACCCATCTCGGCAGTCCTGTAGTCCTGGTCGAACAGCTGTCCACGGCAGTCCCTGCAGTGGTCAGATACGCTCGCAGCCGCGATGAGGGGCGGCATCTACGTACTCAACTTCTACTCGCCGGTCTTCGTCGACCAGCTGAAGCGCGGTCGCAAGACGGCGACGATCCGGCTGGGCGACAAGAGCAACAAGTACGAGCGTGGCCAGGTCGTCTGGATCACGGTCGGCTTCCGCCACAGCCCGCGCGAGAAGATCTTCACCGCGGTGATCGATGACGTCGAGGTGAAGCGCATCTCTGAGCTCTCGCCGCGCGACATCGAGCACGACAACCCCGAGTTCCGCCGCCTCGAGGATGAGATCAAGTTCCTCGAACAGATCTACGCCCACCCTGTCTCGCCCGAGGAAACGGTGACCGTGATCCGCTTCTCGCAGATCGTCGAGCCGCCCGGGGCGCACTACGGCAACGGCGAGACCCCGCGCCATAACTAGCGCGGGATGGCGAGCTACTCGTTCCTCACCACCTGGTTGCTGGAGTCCCCGCGCGAGCCGGTCTTCGAGGCGATCTACGATCAGGCCAACTGGCCGCAGTGGTGGCGCGGAGTGGAGGAGGCCGAGGAGCTGCGGCCCGGCCACGACGACAACGGCGTCGGCACCGTCGCGCGCATGGTCTGGAAGAGCCTGCTGCCCTACCGGGTCGGGTTCGAGGTGACCACGACCCGGGTCGAGCCGCCGCACCTGCTCGAGGGCGACGCGGTCGGCGAGCTGACCGGCGTCGGGCGCTGGCGCCTCTACGAGCAGCAGGGCGTCACCGCCGTCCTCTACGAGTGGGACGTGCATACGACCAAGGCCTGGATGAACCTCATGGCGCCGGTCGCGCGGCCGGTATTCGAGTGGAATCACGACTGGGTGATGGCTCGCGGGGGCGAGGGAATCGCCGAGTTGCTGGGCTGTCGCCTGCTCGCCAGCGGCTGAGTCCTGCCCGAAGCGCCCAAGTCGCTATCTTTCCGGGCGCTGGCACTCTCACCTGGAGAGTGCCAATCCCAGTTTTTGAACTTCTGACCCACCCCTGACCCAACCATGGAGGTATACGGATGAAGCTGAAGCCCCTCGGGGTCCGGCTGATCGTCAAGCCGATTGAAGAGGAGCAGACGACCGCTAGCGGAATCGTCCTGCCCGATACAGCGAAGGAAAAGCCCGAAAAGGGCAAGGTCATTGCAGTCGGGGATGGCGAAATCAGAGAAGACGGCAGTCGCCGTCCACTCGACGTGAGCGAGGGCGACGAGGTCCTCTACTCCAAGTACGGCGGCAACGACATCGTTATCGATGGGGAGGAACTGCTCGTGCTCAAAGAGTCGGACATCCTCGCCAAGCTCGGCTAGCCAGCCGCCAACCCGGACTTAGAAGAACCAAGGAGGACTGAAAACAGATGGCTCATAAGGAGCTGAAGTTCAGCGAGGAAGCAAGGGGGGCCCTGCAGGCCGGCGTCGATGCTGTCGCCGATGCAGTCAAGGTCACCCTCGGCCCGAAGGGCCGCTACGTCGTGCTCGACAAGAAGTTCGGCGCGCCGACGATCACCAACGACGGCGTCACCATCGCCCGCGAGGTCGAGGTCGAGGACGTCTTCGAGAACCAGGGCGCCCAGCTCGTTCGCGAGGTCGCCACGGCGACCAACGACGTCGCCGGCGACGGCACCACGACGGCGACGCTGCTGGCCCAGATCATCGTTCGCCAGGGCCTCAAGAACGTCGCCGCCGGCGCCAACCCGCTGGCCCTGCGCCGCGGCATCGAGAAGGCGGTCGAGGAGGTCGTCGAGACGCTGCGCGAGAAGCAGTCCAAGGAGGTCTCCGGCAAGGAGCAGATCGCCCGTGTTGCCGCCATCTCCGCCGGTGACGACGCGATCGGCAACACGATCGCGGACGCGATCGAGAAGGTCGGCAAGGACGGCGTGGTTAACGTCGAGGAGGGCCAGACCTTCGGCATGGAGCTGGAGTTCACCGAGGGGATGCAGTTCGACAAGGGCTACATCTCGCCCTACATGGTCACCGACCAGGACCGCATGGAGGCGGTGCTGGAGGACCCCTACATCCTCATCGCCAACCAGAAAATCGGCTCCGTGCGGGACATCCTGCCGGTGCTCGAGCAGGTGATGCAGGGTGGCAAGCCGCTGCTGATCGTCGCCGAGGACGTCGAGGGCGAGTGCCTCGCGACCCTGGTGGTCAACAAGCTGCGCGGCACCTTCACCGGCGTCGCGGTCAAGGCTCCGGGCTTCGGCGACCGCCGCAAGCGGATGCTCGAGGACATCGCCATCCTCACCGGCGGCGAGGTGATCACCGAGGAGATGGGCCTCAAACTGGAGAACACCCAGCTGGCCCAGCTCGGCAAGGCGCGTCGCGTCGTCGTCTCCAAGGACACGACGACGATCATCGACGGCTCCGGCGACGGCGAGGACATCAAGGGCCGGATCAACCAGATCAAGCAGGAGATCGAGAACACCGACTCCGACTTCGATCGCGAGAAGCTCCAGGAGCGGCTCGCCAAGCTGGCCGGCGGCGTCGCCGTGGTCAAGGTCGGCGCCGCCACCGAGACCGAGATGAAGGAGAAGAAGCACCGCGTCGAGGACGCGCTGCAGGCGACCCGCGCCGCGCTCGAGGAGGGCGTCGTGCCGGG
>Ga0075325_1000168_pt1 | contig 10044 bp, 6 predicted proteins | sample MayberrySE_Catta_5_FD_120048 | JGI IMG/M metagenome (GOLD analysis project Ga0075325, IMG submission 120048) | Natural and restored wetland microbial communities from the San Francisco Bay, California, USA, that impact long-term carbon... | ecosystem: Environmental > Terrestrial > Soil > Wetlands... | reverse complement strand
TCGCCATCGCTGCCAACATCCACCAGCGACGGCGCCAGGCGAGCACCCCGAGACCGGCGATCGCCAGGATGACGATCAGCGTCTGCACGACCCGCCCGACGGTGCTGCTCATCGCCTCGCCGACCCCGCCGCTCCACATGCGCCAGACCTTGCGCACGGTCATCGCGGCGTAGCCACCGGGGTCTTCGTCGAAGTACTTGGAGAAGTTCTCTTTGCCGACCTTGCCCAGCGCCTCGTCGCGGGGCAGCTCGGGATAGCGGGCCGCCACGTTGTCGAAGAGCGGCGTCGGGTCGACGCGGTCGAGCGCCTCTGAGCCCGGCTCGAGATCACGGTTGTAATAGCGGCTTACGAGCAGCGCCTTGGCCCGCTGATATTCGCCGTCGGCGGGCAGCAGGGTGCCGACGTAGAGCGCCTTGCCGCCGCCGGTCGAGATCGGCACGGTGCGGTCGAGGACGATCTGGTTGCGGACTGCCCAGGGGACGATCGGCAGGAGCAGCGCCGCGGCGAGCAGCGCCCCGCCGGCCAGCCCGGGTCGCCAGCCCCGTTCGCGACCGACCTGGATCAGGGCGAGCACGGCGAAGGCCAGGCCGACCAGCAGGTACTCGGGGCGGATCAGCGCGGTCAGGCCGAAGAGGAAGCCGGGCAGCAGCCAGGCGCGCAAGCGCGTCCGCTCGCCCGCCCAGAGAAAGGCGAGCACCGCCGCCGGCAGGGTGAAGATCGCCGGCGGCTCGCTGAAGAGGGCCCCGGTCGAGTGGATGAAGGGTGGGTAGACGGCGACAGCGAAGGCGGCGAGCAGGCCCGTCGGCCGGCAGTTGACCCGCTTGCCCAGCAGGTAGGCGATGACGATCGCGCCCAGGCCGAAGAGCAGCTCGACGATCCGTGCCGTCCCTTCGCGGGCGCCGCCGGTGGCGTAGTAGCTGGCGGCATAGAGCAGTGGCGCCCCCGGCGACCAGTCGCTGGAGTCGTCGAAGTTCTGACCGCCGTAGCTGCCCTCCTCATACAGCGCCTTGGAGAGGGCGTAGTAAGCGCGCGAGTCGTCGCCGGGTGTCGGCAGCGGCTCGACCACGCGGTAGGCGCGCAGTCCAAAGCCGATGACGAGGATGGCGACGAGCAGCAGCAGCGTCGTGCGCCCATGTCTCTCCGGCAGTCCGCGCAGCCAGCCCTTCAGCGAGTCCATCGCGGCAGGCTATCCGGGGCAGCGAAGCGAGAGTTGACCACCCCCCAGTGTGGTCAACTCTCGCTTCGCTGCCGCCAGAGGTTGTGGGCAGTGGTCACGCCGACGCCGGCCAGGGCGGCGACGAGCGGCAGCATCGCCAGCACGCGCCGGGGGGAGGCGACGAGCAGGGCGCTGAGCGCCGTGATCGCGACGAAGATCGTCGCGATCAACAGCGCCTCCCAACGGCGCTGCGCGGCGAGCACGGCGAGGCCGACCAGGCCGAAGACGACCAGCGCCCAATGGAACAGTCTCCAACCGGGCTCCTGCATCACCTCGCGCTGCCCTCGTGTCCAGATCCGCCACACCTTGGTCGCGACGAAGCCGGCGTACTCGAGGGGCTCCTCGCTGAGGTCGTCCCAAAGCTGCTCACGCCCCATGCGTCCCAGCGCCTGGTCGGTTTCGGTCCCCGGATAGCGCGCGGCTGCCAGCCGCGCCAGGATCTGCTCGAGCCTCAGTTGCTCGACCGCCCTGGACCCGAACAGCTCCGGGTGACGTTCCACCACCTTTTCGCCGACGTTCTCGGGATCGCCGTCAGAAGGCAGGTACGTACCGGCGAAGAGCACCTGCCCACCCCCTGTCGACACCGGCACGAAGCGGTCCAACACGATCGCGTTGCGCACCGTCCAGGGGACGACAACGATCGCTGCCCCCGCGAGCAGGACAGCCGCGCTCGTCAGCGAGTTGCGCCACTCGTCCCTTCCATTCTTTACGAGCACCACCAAGCTCACCAACAAGGCGACGCCGAGGTACTCGGGTCGCACAAGCATCAACGCGCCGAGCAGCGCACCGGGTAGAAACCATTTGAGGCCGCGCCCCGCGTCCGTGCAGAAGATCGCCAGGACAGCACCCGAGAGCAGAGTCGTCGCCAGCGGCTCGCCCATCAGCATGCCCTGGTACTCCAAGAGGGCCGGATAGATCGCGATCGCCGCGGCGCCGATCAGGCCCGCAACGGGGCCCGAGAGACGACGGCCGATCAGGTAGGTGAAGAGGACCGCGAGCGAGCCGATCAAGGCGAGCAGGACACGCGCTGTGCGTTCGTGGACACCGCCGGTGACCTCGTAGACCCCGGCGACAAACAGCGGCACTCCGGGGGAGTAGTTGCTTGCCGGCTGAGTCGCCGCCTCGCCCAGGGTGAAGCCCTCGCCGCGCTCGAGGTTGGCGGCGATCGTCGCGTAGGCGCTGGCGTCGAACACGGGCTCGCGGCCGTCCCAGGCCTCGTGCAGCCGCAGGCCGAGCCCCAGAGCAAGGATCAGGGCCAGGACAGCAAGCCCCGCCCGCCCGCCATTGCGCTCCGCCAAGCCACTCATCGCGCGGATCGTATGGCCGCTGCTGGCGCCGGCTGCCGGCGGCTCGACATCGCCCTGGTCCGCTACGCTGCCGCGACCTATGCGCGTTCTCATTCTTGGGGGCGACGGCTACCTGGGCTGGCCGACGGCACTGAGGTTCTCGGCCCGCGGTCACGAGGTCGCGGTCGTCGACGATTTTTCCCGTCGCCGCTGGCACGAGGAAGCCGGCACCGGCTCGCTGACGCCGATCGCCGATCTCGAGCCGCGCATCGCCGCCTGGAAGGAGCTCTGCGGCGAGGAGATCCGCAGCTTCGTCGGCTCGGTGCAGGACGGCGACTTCCTCGACGGCGTCGTCGCCGAGATCCGTCCCGAAACGGTTGTCCACTACGGCCAGCAGGCATCGGCGCCCTACTCGATGGCCTCGCGCGAGAAGGCGGTCGAGACCCAGCACGCCAACGTGATCGGCAACCTCAACCTGCTCTTCGCGATCCGCGATCACGTGCCCGATTGCCACCTGGTCAAGCTCGGCACGATGGGCGAGTACGGCCAGCCCGACATCGACATCGAGGAGGGCTATATCGAGATCGAGCACAAGGGGCGCAAGGACACCCTGCCGTTCCCCAAGCTGCCCGCCTCGCTGTACCACTGCTCGAAGGTCCACGACTCGACCAACATCCATTTCGCCTGCCGCACCTGGGACCTGCGCGCCACCGACCTCAACCAGGGCGTCGTCTACGGGATCGCCACCGAGGAGACCGCCCGCGACGAGCGCCTGATCACGCGCTTCGATTACGACGAGGTCTTCGGCACCGTGCTCAACCGCTTCTGCCTGCAGGCCGTGATTGGCCACCCGCTGACCGTCTATGGGGCCGGCACGCAGACGCGCGGCTTCCTCAACATCCGCGACACGCTCGCCTGCGTCGAACTGGCGATGCTGAATCCCGCCGAGGCGGGCGAGTTCCGCGTCTTCAACCAGTTCACCGAGCAGTTCTCGGTGATCGAGCTGGCCGAGCTGGTCAAGCACGCCGGCGAGCACCTCGGCTACTCGGTGGAGGTCCAGCACTACGAGAACCCCAGGGTTGAGAAGGAGCATCACTACTACAACGCGATCCACACCAAGCTGCTCGATCTCGGCCTGCAGCCGACGCTGCTCGGCGAGGAGCTGGTCGAGTCGATGATCCACACGATCAAGCGCTACAAGGGGCGCGTGATCGAGGGCTCGATCGACCCCAAGACGCGCTGGAGCCCGGGCCAGCCCGTGCAGCTCTGAGCGCCGGCCAAATCGCCTGCAAGGCAGCCAAAGGACCGCTGGTACCATCGCCATCCCGATGAGAGCCGCTGACGCGATCATGCACAGCCTCAAGGCCGAGGGCGTCGAGCACGTCTTCGGCATTCCCGGTGGCGCAAACCTGCCCACCTACGACGCCCTGGTCGACGCCGAGTTCCGCCACATCCAGGTGCGCCACGAGCAGGGGGGAGGTCACGCGGCCGAGGGCTATTCCAAGGCCTCGGGCAAAGTCGGCGTCGCCTTCGCCACCTCCGGGCCCGGCGCGACCAACCTGGTCACGGCGATCGCCGACGCGATGCTCGACTCGGTGCCGACCGTCTTCATCACCGGCCAGGTGCGCACCGAGCTGATCGGCACTGACGGCTTCCAGGAGGCCGACATCCTCGGCGCCACCCTGCCCTTCGTCAAGCACTCCTTCCAGGTCACCGACCCGCGCCAGATCCCCGAGTACGTGCACGAGGCCTTCCACGTCGCCTCGACCGGGCGGCCGGGGCCGGTGCTGCTCGACGTGCCGCAGGATCTCTCGCGGGCCGAGATCGACTACGCGCCGCGCACCCAGCCGGTTGAGCTGGCCGGCTACAAACCGCCGAGCGGCGGCAACATCAAGCAGATTCGCATCGCCGCCAAGGCGATCGCCAACGCCCGCCGGCCGATCCTCTACACGGGCGGCGGCGTGGTCAACGCCAACGCCTCCGCGGAGCTGCGCGAGTTCGCCGCCGCCGACCGCTTCCCGATCACCTCGACCCTGATGGGCCTCGGCGCCTACCCGGCCTCGGGCGAGCAGTGGCTCGGCATGCTCGGCATGCACGGCACGCGGGCGGCCAACTACGCGATGGACGAGGCCGACCTGATCGTCGCGATCGGCGCCCGCTTCGACGACCGCATCACCGGCAAGCTGGCCGAGTTCGCCCCGCACGCCAAGTTCATCCACATCGACGTCGACCCGGCGGAGATCTCCAAGAACGTCCCCGCCCACATCCCGATCGTCGGCGACGCCAAGCTGGTCCTGCCGGAGCTGAACCGCGAGTACCGCGCCCTGCAGACCGACGCCGGCCGGCTCGACCCCTGGTGGAAGCAGATCAACGCCTGGCAGGAGGAGTACCCGCTGAGCTATGAGCCCGGCAAGGACGGCGAGATCAAGCCCCAGTTCATGGTCGAGGCGATGCACCGCGCCACGCAGGGCGACGCGATCGTCACCTCAGACGTCGGCCAGCACCAGATGTGGGCGGCCCAGTACTACGGCTTCGACAAGCCCCGCCGCTGGATCAACTCCGGCGGCCTGGGCACGATGGGCTTCGGCCTGCCGGCGGCGGTTGGCGCCAAGGTCGCCTGTCCCGATGAGCTGGTCGTCTGCCTCGCCGGCGACGGCAGCCTGATTATGAACTGCCAGGAGCTGGCGACCTGCGTCGCCGAAGACATTCCGGTCAAGGTCTTCCTGATGAACAACGGCTACATGGGCATGGTCCGCCAGTGGCAGGAGCTCTTCTGGGACCGTCGCTACAGCTCGGTCGAGATGGGCCCCAGCCCCGACTGGGTGAAGCTCGCCGAGGCCTTCGGTGCGACCGGCCTGCGCTGCGAGGACGCCGCCGACCTCGAGGAGACGATGGCGACGGCGCTGGAGACCGACGGGCCGGTGCTGCTCGACGTGCGCGTCTCGCCCGAGGAGAACTGTTACCCGATGATCCCCGCCGGGGCCGCCGCCCGGGACATGGTGGGCTGATGGAGGCCGGCACCCCACAGGTCGTCAAGCTCGAGGAGCTGCGCGTGCCCGGCCAGCTCAGCGGCCGCAAGCACATCCTCTCGATCCTGGTCGAGAACCAGCCGGGCGTGCTGGCCCGCGTCGCCGGCCTCTTCTCGCGGCGCGGCTTCAACATCGACACGCTCGCGGTTGGCCCGACCGACGACCCCAGCGTCTCGCGCATCATGCTCACCCTCGTCGACGCCGTGCACGCGAACGATCAAGTGACCAAGCAGTTGCACAAGCTGGTCAACGTGCTGAAGATCCGCGACATGGAGCCGGAGGAGACCGTCGCCCGCGAGATGGCGATGTTCAAGGTCTCCTCGGCGGTCGAGAGCCGCGCCGAGATCATCCAGTTCGCCGAGATCTTCCGGGCCAAGATCGTCGACGTGGCGCGCCGCACGATGACGATCGAGGTGACCGGCTCGGCCGACAAGATCGAGGCCTTCGAGCGCATGATCCGCCCCCACGGCCTGGTCGAAATGGTGCGCACCGGCGAGATCGCCATCGCCCGTGGCTCTGAGTGAAGATCTCCGCGCCGGCCTGAGCCAAAGCCTCCGGCCGGCGGTCGATCGCGCCCTCAGCCGGAACCGGCGAGCGTTCGTTAGCGTCACCAGGCCGATCGAGGGGGTCGATCCCTGCGCGGCTGTCTTCGCCTCCCGCCTGGCCTCGGACCGCTGGTTCTGCTGGGAGCAGCCCGATCGCGAGTTCGCTCTCGCTGCGCTGGGCGTCGCCCATGAGGCGACTTCGCGGGGGGAGGACCGCTTCCGCGACGTCGCCCGCCAATGCCTCGGCGCTGAGACGATTGCCGACGAGCCGCCGGGATTGCCGGCTGGCGCGGGGGTCGTCTGGGTTGGTGGCTTCGCCTTTGACCCCGATGGCGGCAGCAGCTCGCCGTGGTCGTCACTGGCGCCGGCCTCACTCGTCATGCCGGAGCTCTCGGTCTGCCGCAGCGGCGACCAGACGTTCGTCACGGTCAACGCGCTGCTGCGCCCCGGGGACGACCCGGAGTTGAAGGCTGCGGCGCTCGAGGCGCGCCTGGCCGGCCTGCGCGACGACCCGTTGCCGCTGCTCGACCCGCATCCAACCGGGCGCACCGAGATCGCCAGCGTGCGGCCTCCAGAAGACTTCGAGCGGATGATCTCCGCCGCCACCGATCGCATCGGGACGGGGGGGATCTCCAAGGTCGTCCTCGCCCGCGAGGTGCTCGTCACCGCGGCGGCCGCACACGACCCGGCCGCGGTCTTCGGGGCGATGCGCGAGCAGTTCTCCTCCTGCTTCTGCTTTTGCTGCGGCACGCCCGAGGCGGCCTTCGTCGGCGCCAGCCCGGAGCTGCTGCTGCGCCGCTCCGGCGCCAGCGTCTCCACGGTCGCCCTCGCCGGCTCGACCCGCCGCAGCTCCGACCCGGCAGTCGACGACCACCTCGGCGAGCAGCTGCTGCGCAGCGACAAGGACCGCCGTGAGCAGGCGATCGTCGCCGAGCGCATCGCCCGAACCCTGCGCCCGCACGCGGTCTGGGTCGAGGCGGCGCCCGAGCCGGAGATCGTCAAAGTCGCCAACATCCAGCACCTGGCGACACCGCTGCACGCGCAGCTCGCCGAGCCGCGCTCGGCGGTCGAGCTGGCCGGCATCCTGCACCCGACCCCGGCTGTTGGCGGCGAGCCATCGGCGGCAGCCGCCGCGACGATCGGCGAGCTCGAGCAGCTGGACCGTGGCTGGTACGCCGGCCCGGTCGGCTGGATGGACGCCACCGAGGACGGCGAGTTCTGCGTCGCCCTGCGCAGCGCCCTGCTGCGCGACCGCGAGGCCCGCCTCTACGCCGGCGTCGGCGTCGTCGCCGGCTCCGACCCAGCCGCCGAGCTGGCCGAGACCGAGATCAAGCTCGGCGCGCTGCTGCCGCTTTTGGCGGAGTAGTGCAGAATGCGCCCCGTGTTCCGGTATGCGGGGGGTCTTGGCGGGATCGTGCTTGCTCTCGCAAGCGCCGGTGGGGCGACGGCTGCCGCGGCGCCGGTTCCAGACGGGCCGCGTTTGGCCTTCATCGCAATGGCTGCGCTCCGGCCGAAGGACTTCACGGTAAGGACGGTTGGGACAGAATCGGCGAAGCCGCTGGTTCTCGTGAGGGGATCGCGGCGCAAAGTCGTGCCGAGGCCACTCGATGGCGTGGCTTGGTCGGCTGACGGCAGCCTGCTTGCCTTCAGCGGATCCAGTGGCGCCAGGCGCGGCATATACCTGGTCGGCGCGGACGGCACGGGCATGCGTTTCCTCCGTGGCACGAGAGGAGGCTCGAACCCGGTCTTCTCGCCCGATGGGCAGCGGATCGCGTTCAGCCGCGAACACCTCGGCAAAGGCTTCTTCTTCGGCACGACGCCGTGGGTGGCGAGAGTAAACGGGAGCGGGGCGCATCGCCTGGCCGAGTGGCGCGAGGGGGTCGAATACGTCCCCTCGTCTTTTTCCCCGGACGGGTCGACTCTGGCGGTTACGAGGACCTCGGCTCTTACTTCGAGCTGGCCAGGCGCACTGCTGTTCAAGCTGGACGGGAGTGGCAACCGGCGCCCGCTCGTCCGTTTTCCGGCTTCCGACCCGGTCTTCTCCCCCGACGGGTCGGAGATCGCCCTTGTCCGCCACTCGACCTCACGCCAGCGGAAACTCGTGAGGTCCCATAGCGACCTCTATCTCGTTGATGCTGCTGGCGCCAATGTCAGGCAGCTGACGGACACGCGCTGGATCGCCGAGGCGCACCCGAGCTGGGACCCTTCCGGACAACGGATCGCCTTCAATTCGTTCCGCATCAGCAGGGATCCGTTGGAAGCCCTTTTCGACGAGCTTCTTCCCTTCGGCAACTCGATCGTGCAGATAAATGCCGATGGAACCTGCCGCGAGAAGCTGATCTCGCTTCGCGATGCAGCCACCTATGGGGCAAAATGGCAGCCGGGGCAAGGGCGAGAGGCCGGGCGGATCAGGTGCGACTTGGAACCCCCCGCGAGTCGGGTGCCGAAGGGGCCGCGCCTGGCGCTTGTGAAGTTCAACCTCTTTTCTTTCCGGTTCGACCTGGAGACGGTTGACGAGACCGGCGCCCAGCCCTTCCGCCTGGCCGGTGGCGGCGAATGGAGGAGGCCCCTGCCGAACTGGTTCACGGCGCCGACGTGGTCGCCGGACGGCTCGAAGATCGTCTTCTCCGGGGTGGCCCGGCGGCTCTTTGGCGGTCCGCGGGGAACCCGGCTCTACGTCAGCGAGGCGGACGGGACCGACCCCGTGCCACTGTTGGGCACGCACGGCGCGGACGAACCGGTCTTCGCCTCGGATGGCGAGACGGTTGCCTTCGCGCGGTATCGGTTCCAGCCGGCCAGAGATCGAGATGGGGAGAAGAGTTTCGTCCCGCGGGGATCGAGCATCTGGCTCATCGATCTCGGCGGTGGTCGACCCAGGCGGATCACTCCCGCTCGCAAAGGTCTCTTTATCTACCCGACCTCCTTCTCTCCCGATGGGGAGACGTTGTTGGCGACCCGCGAGGACGGTCGCCATGCCTCGGAAGCCGTCGCGCTGAAACTCGCCACCGGCAGGATCAGGACCGTCGTGCGCCGCGCCTTCGACGCGATTTACTCGCCCGACGGCCGCAGAATCGTCTTCGTTCGCGAGCGTTCGCTCAAGCGGGGGAACGGCGATGACGTCACGACCACCGATCTCTTCACGGCGAATGCCGACGGCAGAGGCTCACTTCGGCTGACAAGCAGCCGAAAAGACGACCTATTCCAGAGCTGGGACCCGTCGGGTGAGCGCATCGCCTTTGTCCGCTACCGCCCGACGGTGACCGAACGCGACGAGATCGGCATCGGCAGCGCGGTCATGGAGGTGAACGCCGATGGATCGTGCCTACGCGCTGTCCTGAAGCCTTCCCGTGGCGAGGCCTTTTACAGCGCCGCGTGGCAGCCGGGCCCGGGCCGCGAGGCGGGACGGATCGCCTGCTGAGGGCGCGTCCTCCCCTCTCATCTCTTGAGGGCCGTCCCCACCGCCGCGGCGAGTCGATGGTGTAGATCGGCGTTCTCGCCGCGATTCACCTTCACCTCGATCAGACCGGCGCCAGTCGCCAGGACATCTGGGAGATCGGAAAGCGATTCCAGGCGGCGGTGGGGCAGGCCAAACAGGCCGGCAGCTTTGCTCACGTCGACGCCCCGCGGCGTGCCGAGCAGCGCCTCGAACTCCTCGCTCGCCAGGGACTGGGCCTGGGGCAGGAAGGAGAAGATGCCACCGCCGTCGTTGTCGATGACGATGATGCGCACCGGCGTGGAGACGTCGCGCAGGGCGGCGAGGCTGCCGAGGTCGTGGAGCAGGCCGAGATCGCCAACCACGATCGTTGTCGGGCGGCCGCTGGCGCGGGCGGCGCCGATGCCGGAGGAGATCAGGCCGTCGATGCCGTTGGCGCCGCGGTTGCAGAGGAAGTGGACATCGGTGTCGCTCGGCGCCAGGAAGGCCTCCTGGTCGCGGATCGGCATGCTCGATGCTGTGTAGACGAGGTCGC
>Ga0075325_1000167_pt1 | contig 10082 bp, 10 predicted proteins | sample MayberrySE_Catta_5_FD_120048 | JGI IMG/M metagenome (GOLD analysis project Ga0075325, IMG submission 120048) | Natural and restored wetland microbial communities from the San Francisco Bay, California, USA, that impact long-term carbon... | ecosystem: Environmental > Terrestrial > Soil >... | reverse complement strand
GTGGACGCCGTGGCAGATGGTCGACTGGGGGATGTGCGGGGTGCTGGGGGCGGCGCTGGCGCTCGGCGTGCGCAACGCCGGTCGCTTCACCCTCGCCGCGGCTTGCGGCTTTGCCGGGATCGCCTACGGTGTGTTGCTGAACTTCTCGCTGATGGCCACCTATGGCGGAGATCTCTCACTCGAGCGCTTCCTGACGCTGCAGGCCCGTGCCCTGCCCTTCGACGCTGCCCACGCGCTCGGCAACGTCGTCTTCGCCCTGATCGCCGGTCCGGCGATGGTGCGCATGCTGGTCCGCTTCCGCGAGCGCTTGCAGTGGCGCGTGCCCGCCGTGGCGACAGCGGCGATGATTGCCTTCCTGCTGCCCGCGCTGGTCCCGTCCCCGGCCCAGGCCGACTTCGGCAGCGCCGCCAACTGGCTCGAAAGGCAGCAGAATGACGACGGCGGCTGGGGCTCCTCCGCCGAGGATGACTCCAGCGCCGCGGTCACCGGCTGGGCGATGCTGGGGCTGGAGGCGGCCGGCCGCAACCCCTTCGACATCGAGCGCCTCGGCCGCACCCCGGTCGACTCGCTGCGCTCCAACCTCGACGAAGTGAGCAGCGCCGGCGACCTCGCCCGCACGATCGTCGCCCTGCTCGGCGCCGGTGCCGACCCGCGCTCCTTCGGGGGCCGCAACCTGGTCGAGGCGCTGCGCGAACGCCGCGCCGCCAACGGCTCCTTCGCCGGCTGGCCGGGGACGACCTCGTTCAGCGTCATCGCCCTGCGCGCCGCCGACGCCACGGGCGGGCTCGAAAAGACGACCTCCTGGCTGGCCTCAGTCCAGAATCCCGACGGCGGCTGGGGCGACGTGCCCGGCCAGCCGAGCAACGCCGACGTGACCGGCTCGGTGATGCAGGCGATCCCCTCCACCAAGGCGGCCGAGCAAGGCCTCTCCTACCTGCGCAAGCACCAGCGTTCCAGCGGCGGCTTCTCACTCGGCGCCGGGGGCACGGTCAACACGCAGTCGACCGCCTGGGCGGCGCAGGGCATGATCGCCGTCGGCGCCGACCCCGCCAAGGCCGGCCCTGCCGGGCGCAGCGCGCTCGATTATCTCGCCGCCCGGCAGGCCGACGACGGCCATTACCGCTACTCGGAATCCAGCGACCAGACGCCGATCTGGGTCACCGGCCAGGTGCTGGTCGCCACCGCCGGCGACGCGCTGCCGGTGCCGGCGCCGCCCCGTGAGAAGACTCCCAAGGCGCCAGCGCCGGCGATCTCGCCGCCCTCGCCGGTGTCCCCGCCGAGCACCGGGGCGATCCCGACCCCCGGCGTCGAAGGCTCCGGCGGGGCGCTCCCGCCCTCCACCGGCGACGCCGAAGACGGGACCCCGGCGCCGCCCCCGGTGGCGGAAGGCGTGACGCCTCCTGCCGGAATTCCCGGCGCCGAATTGCCGGCGACTGAGGGCGAGTCCCCGCCCACCGCCACTGGATCCCCAGCCGCGGCCAGCGTCGAAGGCGCCGACCCCGCCTCGCCCTGGATCGCGATCGGTGTCGGCCTCGCCGCCACGCTCGCAGCAATCGCCACCCCCGTCCTCCTCGGCCGCCACCGCGGCTGGTAAGCGATCGAGTGGTCAATTTGCCCCCCTATGGCGGGGGTAAGTGACCACTCGGCGGCGGGCCGCGGCTATGTTGCTTGGCGTGGATGTGGAGATGGCTATTCGGACGCGGCGGACGCATAAGGCCTTTGGGCCTGAGCCGCTTTCGCGCGAGGAGATCCTTGAGCTGCTCGAGCTGGCGCGCTGGGCGCCCAACCATCACCTCACCGCGCCCTGGCGCTTTCGCGTCGTCGGGCCGGCGGCACTCGAGCGGCTGAAGCAGGCGGCGGGGCCCGAAAGCGCCGCGAAGCTCGACCGCGCGCCGACGCTCGTTGTCGCCTCCTGCGTGCTGGGCGCCGACCCGATCCAGAACGAGGAGGACCTGCACGCCACCGCCGTCGCCTCCTACATCGTCCTGCTCAGCGCCCACGCCCGCGGCCTCGCCGGCTACTGGCGCACGCCGGGGCTGCTGCGCTCGACCGGTGGCCGCCAGGCGGTCGGCCTGCCCGACGCCGAGCGCTTCGTCGGCCTCCTGCACCTGGGTCGGGCTCGGCAGGAGAGGGAGCCACCCGAGCGACCCGCGGTCGAGCAGGCGACCGTCTTCCTCGACTGATGCTCTCGCGTGCCGCAGCCATCGAGGCGATCGCCGGCCAGCGCTTCGAGGTGCTGGTCATCGGCGGCGGCATCACCGGCGCCGGGGTGGCGCTCGACGCGGCCTCGCGCGGCTACTCGGTGGCGCTGCTCGAGCGCGGCGACTATGCCGAAGGGACATCCAGCCGCTCCTCGAAGATGGTCCACGGCGGCTTGCGCTACCTGCAGAATCTCGACCTCGGCCTGGTGCGCGAGGCGCTGCTCGAGCGCCAGCTGATGGTCCAGCTGGCGCCGCACCTCGTCTACCCGACGCCCTTCCTCGTGCCGTCCTTCCCCGAGGAGCGCCGCCAGCGCGGGCTCGGCATCGGCCTCAACATGTACGACGTGATGGCGACCACGCGGGTCGGTCGCGGCCGTCGCGAGATGCGCTCCTCCAAGCAAGAGGACGAGGACTTCTACTGGTCGCCTGACCGTCACCGCACGATCGACCGCGACGAGGTGCTGGAGCTGGTGCCGGCGCTGGCGTCACGCGATCCCAAGGACGCCTACCTCTTCTACGACTGCCAGACCGACGACGTGCGACTCACCTTCACCGTGCTCGGCGAGGCCGAGCGCTTCGGCGCGGTGATGCTCAACGGGGCCGAGGTCGTCGAGGTGCTGGAGCGGGGCGGCAAAGCCGCGGGCGTCGCCTTCGTCGAGGCCGGCTCGGGCGAGCGGATCGAGGTCGAGGCCGACAACGTGATCAACGCCACCGGCGTCTTCGCCGATCGCATCCGGCCCGAGGAGACGATCGAGGAGGAGGACGTGCCGCGCATCTCGCCGAGTCGCGGCACCCACGTGCTGATCGATCGCGCCGACCTCTCCACCGGCGACGCCGCCTGCATCGTGCCGGCTGGCGAGGGCCGGGCGATCTTCGCCCTGCCCTGGTACGGGCGCACCCTGGTCGGCACCACCGACAACGACTTCGAGGGCGACATCGACCACCCACGGCCGGGCGAGGAGGACGTCGCCTACCTGCTCGACGCGGTCAACGACTTCTTCGACGTCTCCCTGAGCGAGCGCGACCTGGTTGGCGCCTACGCCGGCGTGCGCCCGTTGATCGCCACCGGCGACCCGAAGAAGTCGGTCGACATCTCGCGCAAGGCGGAGCTCTATGAGACCTCCTCGGGGATGCTGACGATCACCGGCGGCAAGCTGACCACCTGGCGGCGGATGGCGAAGCAGACCGTCGACCGCCTGGTCGAGCGCGAGGGCCGCGAGGCGCCCTGCCACACCGCCGAGATCCCCCTGGGAATGGAGGCACGGCCCGAGGACCTCGAGGCGCCCGCGGGCGTGGGCGAGGAGGCGACTGGCCAGCTCGCCTTCCGCTACGGCCACGCGGCGCGCAAAGTGCTCGCCCTGGCCCGCGAGGACGCGAAGCTGGCCGAGCCGATCGTCCCCGGCCGCCCCGACCTGCTCGCCGAGGCCGTGATCGCCGTCCGCAGCGAGCAGGCGCGCAGCGTCGCCGACGTGCTGCTGCGCCGCACCCGCCTCGGGCTACTCGCCGCGCCGCAGCTGCGCAGCGTCGACTCGGTGCGCTCCGTGGCCGCGGCGATGGGTGGTGAGCTGGGCTGGTCGCGCCGCGAGATCAAGCAGGCGGCCGAGGCCTGGCCGGCCGCGGCGGCCGAGGCCGGCGCCGATCCGGCGGCTGCCGCCGGGCGCGCCGGGTAGCGGCTGCAATAACCTGCCGCCTCGATGACCAAAGCAGAGTTGGAGTCCAAGCACATTGCCGAGCTGCACGCCCTCGCCGCCGAGGCGGGCGTCGCCAACTACCGCATGCTGCGCCGTGAGGATCTGGTCGAACAGCTGCTCAGCGGCGAGTCGGCGGTCGAAGAGAGGCCGGCGCGCGAGAAACGCGAGCGCCCACCGCGTCGCCGGCGTGAGCGCATGGCGGGGGAGAAGGCGGCGGAGCGATCCGGCCGCGAGCGCGAGCGCGCTCCTCGTAAAGAGCGTGCGCCGCGCAAAGAGCGTGAGCCCCGCCAGCCGGAGGCCGCTCCAGCCGAGCCAGAGGCGGCCCCCGCGGCAGCACCAGCCGCGACTGGAGGTTCCGACGAGCCGGCGCGCCCGCGCCGCCAGCGTCGCCGCCGGCGCTTCGGCCGCAAGAGCAAAGGCCTGCGCGTCCAAGACCTGCTGACCCCGCCGCCCGGCCGTCAGGCGCTCGTCTACGGCGAGAGCGCCGCCGCCTGCACCGCGCTGCTGCGTGACGTCGCCGGCGAGCTTGCCGGCGCCGCCGAGGGCCCCGACCCGATCGCCCTGCTGGTCGACCCCAGCCCCGAGGAGCTGGCCGACTGGAAGCGCCAGGCGCCGCGGGCGGAGATCGTCGCCGCCGGCCAGGCCCGCCACGCCAGCGATGCGCTGGCCCAGGCCGCCCGCCGCGCCGAGGCCGGCGAAGACGTGATCCTCCTAGTCGACTCCCTAACCAAACTCGCCGAGTCCTTCGACGACGCCGAGGCAGCAAAAGAAATCTTTGACGGGCCCATCACCTCAGCAAAAGGCTCTCTCACCGTAGTAGCGGCCCTAGAGCGCCCGGCCTAGCAAGCCGGTCGCAGGGCAGGGGTGGAGCGTCTTGTACTTTTTCGCGAGCACGCCCTCCGAGCGCCAGCCCATCCCGGCACCTCGAAAAAGTTAAGCGGAACCCCTGCCCTGCGACCGGCTAACGCCGGTAGGCGATACGCCGCCAGCTCGGCTCCTTCGACAGCTCGATCAGCTCGGAGCTGCGATCCGGCTGCACGTAGCCGAAGGTCTGGTTGCGCTCGTCGAAGACGATGTCGAGCTCACCCTCCTTGACCCGCTGGTCGAGCCAGGCGCCGCGGAAGACGAGGCGGCGCAGCCAGTGGACGAGGCTGCGGTTGGCCGGGCCGACGAGGTCGTCCCAGTTCTCGTTGATGTGCTCGCCGAGGCGTGAGCTGGGCTCGGCGATCTCGCCGCTGACCGCGAGGTCGAGCAGGTCGTCGAGCTCGCCCTGACTGAGGCCTTGGGCGACGAAGCCGAGTTTCACCGCGGCCTGCTCGACGCGCTGGCCGAAGTCCTCCTCGTTGAAGGCGAAGCGCAGCTCGCCGTACTCGAGGACGTAATCGGAGCCAGACTCGTAGTTCCCTCTGCGGGTCGTTTTCTTATCCACGTTGAAGCCCAATCCACTCTCGCAAGCCCGGCGAGAGCAGGTGCTGGATCATGCCGATCATCGTAGTCCCATGCCCGTGCGTGGCCGTGCCTGAATGAGCGTTTGCACCTACGCCGGCCCCGCCCGCAATCGCGCCGTTTGATCGATTGACCACGCTGGAGTGTGGTCAAATGAACAAACGCGAAGCGAGGGGCCGATGATCGATCTGCACTGCCACATCCTTCCCGGAGTCGACGATGGCTCGCTCGACATGGGCGACAGCTTGGCGATGGGCCGGCAGGCCGTCAACGACGGGATCGAGGCGATCTGCGCCACGCCTCACATCCGCCACGACCACGACGTGCGGATCGAGGAGGTGGCCGAGCGGGTCGCGGCGCTCAACGCGGAGCTGCGCGCGGCGCAACTGCCGCTCACCGTCCTGCAGGGGGGCGAGGTGGCGGAGACCGCGGTCGAGGGGCTGAGCGAGGAGGAGCTGGGGCGGGTCTCGCTGGGGGAGGGCCGCTGGATCCTGCTCGAGCCGGCGCCCGGTCCGCTCAGCGACAGCCTGCTCGAGCGGGTCGAGCACCTCGCCGAGCGCGGTCACCGGGCGCTGATCGCCCATCCCGAGCGCCACCTCTCGGCCGACATGTACGAGCGGATCGCGGCGCTGGTCGCCGCCGGGGCGCTGGTCCAGGCGACCGCCGACTTCTTCCTGCACGAGCGCTTCGCCGCCGGCATGCGGGCGCTGGCCGAGGCCGGCCTGGTCCACGTGCTGAGCAGCGACGCCCACTCCTCCCACGGCGGCCGGCCGGCGCACATGAGTGAGGCTTTCGAGTGTCTGGCGGGCATCGAGGGCCCAGCTGCGGCGCACCTGGAGTGGATGCGGGACCTGGCGCCGCGGGCGATCGTCAGCGGCGAGGAGCTGACGCTGCCCTTCGGCCCGGCGGTCTAATCGAGCGGGCGCAGCTCAACCTTGCGCGCCAGGTCCTCGATCACCGCGCGCGAGCCACTGCCCAGCCCGGCGTGAAGGAAGTTGACGGCGCCGGCGGCGGCGCTGGCGCGCAGCATCTCCTCCCACTCGAGGCCGGCGGCCATGCAGGCGGCCAGCGCGCCCATCATCGAGTCGCCGCAGCCCTCGCGCGAGCCGCGCTCAAAACGCGGCGGGATCAGCTCCCAGGCCCGCTCGCCGCGGATCACCATCGCCGGCTCCTCGGCGCGGGTGATGATCGCCGCGCCGGCGCCCTTTTCGAGCAGGCGCCCGGCGGCGGCGCGCAGGCGCGCTTCGCCGTCGACCGGTCCGCTGACGTACTTGGCCAGCTCCCAGTCGTTGATCTTGACCAGGTCGGGCCCGCCCTCCAGGGCGCTGTCGAGCCGCGGCGGCGAGAGGTCGACGACGACCGGCGTGCCGTTCGCCTTCACGTCGGCGACCAGGTTGCCGTAGATCTCCAGCGGCAGCGCCTCGCCCGGATAAGGCCCGCAGAGGGCGAGCACGTCGGAGTCGAGCGCCGCGGCGACCGTGCTGGAGAAGAGCTCGTCGATCTCATGGCGGGACGGCGGCAGCGAGGCGCTCTGGGCGATCGGCTCGCGCTCGCCGCTGCGCCGGTCGTGCAGGTAGGCGCCGCTCGCCTCGCCGGTCTCGACCAGGCGCAGCTCGACCTCCATCTGCTCCAGCAGCGGCCGCAGCACGGCGCCGGTCTCGCCGCCGATGAAGCCGCAGAGGACTGGGTGGGCGCCCATCTCGGCCGCCATGCGCGCCACCCAGACCCCCTGCCCGGCGGCGTGCAGGTGGATGTCGTCGCCCCCCTCGCTGGTCAGCGCCTCGATCGTGATCGAGAGCATCGGATGGGGCCCGAAGACGGTGACCTTGCCACTGGTGGACATCGTCAGAGGCTAGAGGGGAGAGTTCGGTCGCGTCCAGCATTGACCAATGGTGCCCACTCAGCCGCTCGCCAAGCGCCTCCGCCGGCTCCCACGGGTGGACCTGCTCGGCCGTGAGGCGCCGGTCGCAAGCTCGCGGCTGGCCCGGCTGCTCGGTCTCGCCCATCTGGATCGCGAGGCGGCCGGCGAGGGTCTGCTGATCCCGCGCTGCGCCAGCGTGCACACCTTCGGCATGCGCTTCGCGCTCGACCTCTTCTTCCTCGACGAGCGGGGAGCGATCCTCGGCGTTCGCCGCCAAATCCCCGCACGTCGCGTGATTTCCTGGCGCGGGGCGGACGCCGTTCTGGAGATTCCGGCCAGGGTGGGGGGAGAGATTTCACCGCCGCGCCCTTAGAGGGGCCATGCTTCCCGAGCGCCGTGAGATCGCCAGCCTGGTCGTCTGCGAGGACGACGCGCCGACGCTGGAGCTGCTCTGCGACAACCTGGCGGCCGATCGCTTCGGCGTCCTGCCGGCGCCCAGCGCATCGGATGCGCTGCGGCTCTGCCGCTTCAACCACCCCGATCTGCTGCTCTTGGATTTGACCCTGCCCGATGCCTCCGGGCTCGACGTGCTGCGCGAGATCCGCGACGCCGACGGGGTTGTCTCGCGCTTCGATCCCGGCCTGCCGGTGATCGTCCTCAGCGGTCGCGGCGCCGACGCCGACCGCGTCCGTGGCCTCGACTTCGGCGCTGACGATTACGTTGTGAAGCCCTTCCACTATCAGGAGCTGCGGGCGCGGATCGCGGCGGTCCTGCGTCGCGGCCCGTCCAACCGCGAGGGGCCCTGCCGGGTGGGGGAGGTCGTCGTGGACCCGGCGCAGCGCAAGGCCTGGGTCGGGGGGCGGGAGGTGGTCCTCTCCAACAAGGAGTTCGCCTTGCTGCGGGTGCTGGCCTCGGAGCCCTCGCGGGTCTTCACCAAGCGCGAGCTGCTCGAGGTGGTCTGGGGCTACAGAAGTCCGGTGCGCACCCGAACTTTGGACTCGCATGCGAGCCGCCTGCGGCGCAAACTCGACCCCGAGCACGGCCGCTTCGTGGTCAATTGCTGGGGCTACGGATACAGGCTGGTCGACGGGTGATCGAGCTGGCCCAGATCGTCGCCGGCTGGCCGCTCACGGCTTCGCTTGCCACCGCAGCGGCGCTCCAGGGGTTGCGCGCCGGCCGGCGGCGCACGGCCCTCAACGAGGCCCTGCATGAGCTGCGCCGCCCGCTGCAGGTGGTGGCGCTTGCCTCCGGGCCGCGGCTCGCGGCGGCCGGCGACGGCGACGACCCGATCGAGCTGGCCTCGGCGGCGCTGGATCGGCTCGACCGGGAGATCAACGGCGGCTCGCTGGCGCCGGCCTGGGGACGGGTCGACGGCCGTTCGCTGGTCCAGGCCGCCGTCGGTCGCTGGCAGGCTCGCGCACGACTGAGCGACGGTTCCCTGGAGCTGCGCTGGAACGCCGGGGAGGCCGTCCTCAGCGGTGACCGGCTGGCGCTCTCCAGCGCCCTCGACAACCTGATCGTCAACGCGATCGAACACGGCGGCCCGACGATCGTCGTCGCCGCCCGGATCAGGGAAGGGCGCCTGAGGATCGCCGTCGTCGATTCCGGGCGAGCGCAGCGCCCGCGTGCCCGCAGCAACGGCCCGGCAGGGACGGTCACGCGCATCTCCGGGCGCCGCCGGCACGGTCACGGGCTGGTTGTGGTGCGGCGGATCGCCTCGACCCACGGCGGCCGCTTCGCCCTGCACCGCTCCGAGCAGGGCTCGCTCGCCGTGATCGAGCTGCCGCTCGCCGACCCGGAGCCCGCGGGCGAGCTGGCGGCGTGAGCAGGCGGGCCCGGGCAGTCGCCTTCCTCATCCTGGCGCTCTTCGCTGCCGCCTTGGCCGCGGGGATCGCCGACGGCTACGGGTCGAGCGTCGCTCGCGGCTACGGCCCGCTGCGCCCGGTCGTGGTCGTCGCCCGGTCCCTGCAGGCGGATCGGCCACTCGGGCCGCAGCAGGCTGCCGGCGCCTTGCGGATCCGGCGCGTGCCGACCCGCTTCGTTCCTCCTGGCGCTCTGCGCGCGGTGGAGGAGTCGTTCGGCCTGGCGCCGACCGCGGCGATTCCGGCCGGCTCCTACCTGCTTGGCGCGCAGTTGCGCCTGCCGCGTGCGGACCGCCCGGCTGGCCGGAGGCTCGGCGGCGATCGCCGGCCGGTCGAGATCAACGTGACCGGCGCCGACGCGCTGCTCGCGGCTGGGCCAGGGGCGGGCGCCACAAGGGTCGATGTGGTGGTGACGGCCGAACCGAGCGGCAGCGGCTCCGGGGGCGCCTACGTGGCCGCAGCCGGCGTGCCGCTGCTCGGGCTGGGCCCTGGCGCCGACGGTTCTGGCCCGGGTGGCGCCTCGGCCGCGACCCTGGGGTTGACCCGCCGTCAGGCGCTGCGCCTGATCGCCGCCGAAAGCTTCGCCCGCAAGCTGACGCTGCTGCCGGGGGGCTGACGGTGGCGGCGCGCGATCGATACGTCGAGGAGCTTGCCGGCGCCCTGCGCGCGCGCCTGATCGAGCGGCGCCGCGGCGAGGCTGCGGCCGGCCGCGTGCCGACCGGGGAGCTGGCCGCTGAGGTCCACGAGCTGGTCGCCGAGCAGGCGGTGCTGCTCGGGACCGCGGATCGGGCCGTGGTCGAGGCTCGCATCGTGCGCGACACGGTCGGGCTCGGCCCGCTCGAGGACCTGCTCGCCGATCCCTCGGTCGAGGAGGTGATGGTCAACGGCGCGGACCGCGTCTATGTCGAGCGGCATGGCCGGATCGAGGCCACCGAGGTGCGCTTCGCCGACGAGGAGGAGTTGCGCAACGCGATCGAGCGCATCCTCGCCCCGCTCGGGCGGCGGATCGACGAGCTCAGCC
>Ga0075325_1000165_pt1 | contig 10112 bp, 12 predicted proteins | sample MayberrySE_Catta_5_FD_120048 | JGI IMG/M metagenome (GOLD analysis project Ga0075325, IMG submission 120048) | Natural and restored wetland microbial communities from the San Francisco Bay, California, USA, that impact long-term carbon... | ecosystem: Environmental > Terrestrial > Soil >... | reverse complement strand
TACATCTCCAACCTCTCGCTCAGCCTCGGCGTGCTGCTGCGTGACCCGGAGAGCGGCACCGAGATCATCGCCCGGGTCAAGGTGCCGAAGGAGCTGCTCGGCCGCTTCCTGCGGGTCGGCGAGCGCAACGAGGTCTTCGTGCCGCTCGAGGAGGCGATCGCGGCCAACCTCGACGCGCTCTTCCCCGGCACCGAGGTGATCGACCACGGCTACTTCCGCGTCACCCGTGACGCCGACTTCACGGTCAGCGACGAGGCCGACGACCTCCTGCAGGCGGTCCAGGACGAGCTGCGCCGGCGCCGCTTCGGCGAGGTCGTGCGGCTCGAGGTGGCGGCCGGCATGAACGCGAAGCTGCGCGGACAGCTGATCGACGCGCTGCGGCTCGAAGACCGCGAGGTCTACGACGTCGACGGCCTGATCGACCTCGCCGACCTCGGCGACGTTGTCGACGCCGCCGGCTCCCACCCGGAGTTGCGCTATGAGCCCTGGTCACCGGTCACGCAACCGCGTCTGCAGGGGGAAGACGAGGAGCCGGTCGACATCTTCGCCGCGATCCGCCAGGGCGACATCCTCGTCCACCACCCCTACGACTCCTTCGCCAGCTCGGTCGAGCGCTTCGTCTCGCAGGCGGTGGCCGATCCCGACGTGCTGGCGATCAAGCAGACCGTGTACCGGACCAGCGACGACTCGCCGCTGGTGCCGGCGCTGATCCGCGCCTCCGAACGCGGCAAGCAGGCGGTCTGCATGGTCGAGTTGAAAGCCCGCTTCGACGAGCAGGCCAACATCCACTGGGCGAAGTCTCTGGAGGAGGCCGGGGTCCACGTCGTCTACGGCATCCCGGGGCTGAAGACGCATGTCAAGGCGATCCTGGTTGCGCGCCGTGAGGGCGACCGGGTGCGCGAGTACGTCCACATCGGCACCGGCAACTACAACCCGACCACGGCCCGCCTCTACACCGACATGGGCCTTTTCACCGCCGACCCCGAGATCGGTGCCGACGTCGCCGAGATGTTCAACTTCCTCACCGGCTACGGCCGGCCGGCCGAGTACCGCAAGGTGCTGGTCTCGCCGACGACGATGCGCGACCGCCTCGTCGGCGAGATCGAGGCGACGGTCGAGGCGCACCGGCGAGGTGAGGAGGCGCGGATCGCGCTGAAGATGAACGCGCTGGTCGACGCCGGTTGCATCCAGGCGCTCTATGAGGCATCACGGGCGGGGGTGCCGGTCGACCTCAACATACGCGGCGTCTGCTGCCTGCGGCCGGGGGTGCCGGGGATCTCGGAGAACATCCGCGTCGTCTCGATCGTCGGTCGCTTCCTCGAGCACTCGCGGATCTACGCCTTCCGTCGCGGCGAGGAGACCCGGGTCCTGACCGGCTCGGCGGACCTGATGCCGCGCAACCTCGACAGCCGGGTCGAGCTGGTCGTCCCGATCGAGGACGAGGCCCTGCGGGGGGAACTGATCGACGTGCTGGAGCTCTGCTTCGCCGACAACGCCAACGCCTGGGAGCTCAGCTCCGACGGCACCTGGAGGCGGCAGGTGGCGCCGCCGGAGGAGCGGCGCAGCGTCCAGGCCGCGCTCCGCGCGCGCCATCTGGCGCGTTCCGGGGAGCAGCTCGCGGCGGCTGCGAGCTGACCCTGAGCAGGGACGCTCCCAGCCGCGCCTCCCTCTAGGATTGCCGCGTGGTTCGCCTCTCGCTTCTGCCGCGCGACAGCGCCTTCTTCGACCTCTTCATCGAGGCCGGGCAGAACACCGTCCACGCTGCCCGCCTGCTCGACGAAATGATGGGGACCTGGCCCGACGCCGGCGACCTCTCCCGCGAGATCCTCAAGGCCGAGCAGGAGGGTGATCGGATCACTCACGACATCATCAAGCGGCTCAACTCGACCTTCGTGACGCCGATCGATCGCGAGGACATCTACGGCCTGGCGACCCAGATGGACAACATAGTCGACTACACCGAGGAAGCCGCGGACCTGCTCGGGCTCTACCAGATCGAAGCGCCGATGGCGCAGGCGCAGGCGCTGACCAAGGTCTTGGTGGCTTCCTGCGAGCAGCTCTCCGAGGCCCTGGAGCACCTGCGCGAGCTGAAGGGGCTCGATCATTACTGGATCGAGATCCACCGGCTCGAGAACGAGGGCGACCGGATCTCCCGCGACGCGGTCGCGTCGCTCTTCTCCAACGGGATCGACCCGATGGTCGTGATCCGCTGGAAGGACATGTTTGCGGTGCTCGAGAACGCGATCGACGCGACCGAGACGGCGGCCCAGATAATCGAGGGCATCGTGATCAAGAATTCTTGATGGCCATCGATGAGCTCTGAGGTAATCCTCGTCATCGTCGTCGGCACGGCGCTCGCCTTCGACTTCACCAACGGCTTCCATGACACGGCGAACGTCGTCGCCACCTCGATCTCAACCGGGGCGGCGCCGCCGCAGGTGGCAATCGGGATGGCGGCGCTGCTCAACTTCATCGGCGCCTTCATCTCGATCGAGGTTGCCGCCACGGTCGCCAACGACGTCGTCGATGCCGCGGTGATCACGCCGACGATCGTCTTCGCCGGCCTGATCGGCGCAATCGCCTGGAACCTGATCACCTGGTGGTTCGCCCTGCCCTCGAGTTCTTCGCACGCCTTGATCGGCGGCGTCGTCGGCTCGGCCGTGGCTGCGGCCGGTCTCGACGCGGTGCTGGCCGAAGGGCTGGTCGGCAAAGTGCTGATCCCGGCGGTCGTCGCCCCGGTCGTCGCCTTCCTCGTCGCCGGGCTCGGCATCGGCATCGCCTACCGGGTCACGGGCCGGCAGCGGCCGGGACCGGTGACGCGCGGCTTTCGCTACGGCCAGGTGGTCTCCGGCGGGCTGCTGGCGCTGGCCCACGGGACCAACGACGCTCAGAAGACGATGGGCATCATCACCCTGGCGCTGATCGCCAACGGCTCTCTCGGGGCCGATGCCGATCCCCCCTTCTGGGTGATCGCCTCGGCGGCGACGGCGATCGCGCTCGGCACCTACAGCGGCGGTTGGCGGATCATCCGCACGACCGGCAGCCGGATTATCAAGATGGACGCCGCCCAGGGCTTCTCGGCGCAGGGGGCCGGCTCGGCGGTGATCCTCGCCTCGACCCACTTTGGTTTCCCGCTCTCGACCACGCACGTGATCAACGGCGGCGTGATGGGCGCCGGCGCCGGTAAGCGGGTCTCGGCGGTGCGCTGGGGCGTCGCCGGCAACATCTTCGTCGCCTGGCTGCTGACCCTGCCGGCCGCGGCGGCGATCGGCGCCGTCACCTATGGCCTGACGCGGATCTTCGGGACCGGCGCGCTGGGGCCGGTCCTGGTCACACTGGCGGCGCTGGCGCTGATCGTCGCAATCTTCGTCAAACGATCGCGGCAGGGCGCGCCGGTGCCGGCGAGTTAGGGCTGGCGATGCTGGCGACGATCGTCCATACCGACGACCTGGTGAAGACCGTGGTCGCTTCGGTGGTCGCGGGGGTGGGGCTGACGGCGGTCTTCTCGGTGGCGATCTGGGGCGGCGCCCGCTTCGTCGACCTCAGCCGCGGTGGCCGGCCGCTGGCGGCGGGGGCCGCGGCGACGGTCGGTGTGCTGGCCTTGATCGCGACGCTGGCCGCGGTCGTCGTCGGAATCGCCGTGATGACCAGCAACTAATTCCGCCCCCCGCCTGGTTCGTACAATTCATCCGGTGCAGGTTCTGCGAAACGTTGCGATCGTCATGTTGCTCGCGCTCCTGGTGGCCTTTGCGCCGGGGGGCGGTAACGCGGCGGAGGCGATCCTGACCGCGATCACGATGGGCTTCCTGGCGGGGATCACCTGGGCGATCTACGTCGCGAGCAAGCAGAACCAGCTGACCCTGGCGACGCTGAGCGACGGCCGCCGCGGGATTCTCTACGCGGCGCTGGGGCTGATCGCACTGCTGATCGCCGGCAGCGACGAGATGTTCGCCTCCGGCGGCGGCACGCTGGCCTGGATCCTCCTGCTCGGCGCCTCGGTCGCGGCGATCTGGCGGGTCTGGACCGAGGCGAACACGTACTGAGGCGCGAAACGCGGCTCGACCCGGTTTCGCGCGTGAGAATTTCCTGAGAATTGTGACTTTGCGCACCACGCGTGCGCGGAGCCCTGGGACGGTCGCGGTGTGTCGTGCCAGGCCGCCAGCAGTTGTCGCAGGGAGGGCGGGACCGCTTCGGTCGAGTTGATCGCTGTGGTGCCGTTCCTGCTGCTGGCGGTCCTGGTGGCGGCACAGATCGGGCTGGCCGGGCAGGCGCTGTGGTCGGCGGGCATCGCCGCGCGAGCAGGAGCGCGAGCGGCGCTGGTCGGGCGCGACGCCGAGCCGGCGGCGCGGCGGGCGCTGCCGCAGTCGATGCGGCGCGGCGCGGAGGTAGGTGAAGGCGATGCGGTCTCGGTGCGAGTGGTCGTCCCACGACTGCTGCCGGGCATGCCGCGCTTGCGGGTCGGTGCCGAGTCGGGGCTGGGGACCGGCGATGGGTAGGGAGGAGGGCCAGGCGGCGGTGGAGCTCGTCGCTGCCTTGCCGGCGCTGCTGCTCGCCGGCCTGCTGGCGCTGCAACTGCTCGCGACCGGCTATGCGCTGACCTTGGCGGACGGCGCCGCGGAGGCCGGGGCGCTGGCGCTCGCTTCCGGCGGTCCGGCAGTGGTCGCGGCCCGTGACGCCCTGCCCGGCTGGGCGGAGGAGAAGGTTGACGTCTCTGTGCGCGGCGGCCAAGTGATTGTGCGCCTGCAGTCACCTTCGCCGATCCCCGCGATCGCCGATCACCTGGCCGTCACCTCCACGGCGGCAGTGAGGCCCAAGTGATCGCGCCTGGGGCCCGGGCCTTCACGCTGGGTCGCCCTCCGGCCGGTCCGGTGGTGCTCGTCAGCCCGGTTGGCGACGCAAGCGGTTCCAGGGCAGCCGCCGCGGCGCTCGCCTGCGCCGGCTCCGAGCCAGATCGCGCCGGGCTGCTGATCGATCTGAGCGCCCCTCGCGCGCCGCGCCCGTCGCTGATCGCAACCAGCGGGGCCCGTGAGTTGGAGGAGCGACTCGGCGATCACATGCGAGAGGCGGATGTCGCTTCACGTGGCGCGACATGTCATCTCAGCCTTGTGGCCGATGAGAGCAGCATCGAGCAGATCGCGTCGGCCCTGCCGCTCGTGCGCGACTCGGTCGCCGTCATCCACCTGCCGCCATCCTTGCTGCAACCTGCGCTGGCGGAAACGCAAATCCAGGTAACCGGCACGCTGCTGGTTTCCGAATTGGCAAGAGACCGTGCCCTGACGGCCTTGGCGGTTCGCGACCTGCTCGAACGTGACCTCCGAGTAGCCGTGCTCAAACGCCCTCTCAACTGGCTGACCGCCCGCCGCGCCCTGCTCGGCGCGCTCTCCGAAGAAACAAACGCGCTCCCATCTCGCCTTGTCGAGCGCCTCGTTCGCCGTGGGTCGCATGAGGCGCGCTGACAACGAGTCCGGGCAGGCGCTGCTGTTGGCCTTGGGCGGCTCATTTGCGCTGATCGTTGCGGCCCTGGCGCTGGTCGCGATCGCCGGCGCGGTGACCGGGAAGGGAAGAGCGCAGCGGGCTGCCGACCTGGCGGCGATCTCGGCGGCGCGCTCGATGCGCGACGACCTGCCGCGCCTGCTCTCGCCACCGGTGCTTCCGAACGGTGTGCCGAATCCGGCTCACCTCGAGAAGGAGGCCTACCTGGTGCGGGCCCAGGCAGCCGCGGCGTTGATCGCGAGGGCCAACGAGGTCGATCGGGGGCGACTCCGGATCACGTTCCCCGATCGGACCTCCTTTGCCCCGGTGCGGGTCAGGGCGGTGGTCACCGGCAGCATCGATATGGACAGAGCAGGCAGAGGGGAGGAGGCGATAGAGGTAGAGGCTGCGGCAGTGGCTGAAGCCGCGGCGCCGGCGGCGAGCGTCGAGCAGGAGTCGACCATGGCAAGTGGCGGCGGCTACAGCGGCCCGCTCGTTCACCGCAACGGAGAGGGGATGCGACCGGATGTCGGCGCCGCTTTCGACCGGATGGCGGCTATGGCCGCGCGTGACGGCGTCGCCCTTGTCGTCAGCTCGGGCTTCCGCTCCGATGCTGAGCAGGCAGCGCTCTTCGCCGCCCACCCCGACCCGACCTGGGTGGCTCCACCGGGGCAGTCGCTCCACCGCTGCGCTACCGAGCTCGATCTCGGTCCCGAATCGGCCTATGAGTGGCTGGCGGCAAACGCGCTCCGCTTCGGCTTCGTCCAGCGTTACTCCTGGGAGGCCTGGCACTACGGCTTCGATCGACCCCCCGCGCCATGCTCGGCGGCGGGTGACACCGTCGGCGCAGCGGGATCAGGTGGGGTCGTGGCTGGCACCGGGGGAGACGGAGAACTCGCGGCTACGACGCTTCCGTCATTCGTCCCGCTGCGCTTCCGTGGCACGCTGCTCCAGGCCGCCGCGCGCTGGAACGTCTCAGCCGCGCTGCTCGCCGCTCAGCTGATGGCCGAGTCGAACTTCAACCCCTTCGCGGTCTCCCCCGCCGGGGCCCAGGGCATCGCCCAGTTCATCCCATCGACCGCCGCCGCCTACGGACTCCACGATCCCTTCGACTCCGAGGCGGCGATCGATGCCCAGGGTCACCTGATGTCGGACTTGCTGCGCCAGTTCGGCGGCGCTTCGAACCTCGCCCTCGCCGCCTATAACGCCGGTCCCGCCGCGGTCGAAGCCTGCGATTGCGTCCCGGCCTACCCCGAGACCCAGGCCTACGTCACCCGCATCCTCGCCCTGCTCGGCGGCGCCGGCACTCTCGTCGTCCCGGCCTTCGAAGTGAGGCTGGTCGCGTGATTGTCAATTTTCGTAGTACGATATCTCTCTGATTGAGGTAGCGACCGTGGTTCGCAGCGATGATGTATCTTCGGCTCGCCCTTGCGCAGCGAGCGAAGCATGACCACGAAGCCACTTCATCGGTTATCCGCAAGGCGCTTCGTCAGTACCTCCAGATTGGATAGCCTCCGCGCGATGGCGACCGTCGAGATACAGGGCGTCGAGGGGATGCAGTCCGTGCTCGGGCAGGAGATCGGCCCGAGCGATTGGCGCACGGTCACGCAGGCGGACATCGACACCTTCGCCGAGCTCTCCGGCGATGATCAGTGGATCCACGTCGACGTCGAGCGGGCCAAGAACGAGAGTCCGTTCGGGACGACGATCGCCCATGGCAACCTGACGCTCTCGCTGGTAGACGGCTTCCGCAAAGATCTGATCTCGTCGAGTGGTTTTGCCCTTGGGGTCAATTACGGGTGGAATCGCATCAGGTTTCCCGCCCCGGTCTCGGTCGACTCCAAGGTCCGCGGCAAGGCCGAGGTCATCTCGATCGATGAGAAGGGCGGCGGCTGACGAACGCTGCGCCTAATCGCCGTAGACGGTCAGGTGTCCCTTCATCCCCGCTTTGCGGTGGCCGGGCACCGAGCAGTAGATGAGGTACACGCCCGGTTTCAGCACGACCGCGATCGAGGTTATGCCTTCGCTCACCTGCTCGGTTTCGCCGATCGTTTCGCCGTTCGGGTCTTCTATAGCGACGTTGTGGAGGACGCTCTGGGGATTGACGAACTCGACCGTCGCTTTGCCGGCGCTGGCCGACGCTTCGGTGACGTGGTAAGCGACGTCACCACTTGGATCCGCTGCGTATCTGACGGTTGAGTCGCCGGCGGCGTCGTCGATGAGCGGGAACTTGGTCGCGGCGGTCGTGGCTGGCGTATCGCCTCCACCGCAGGCGATAAGCCCGGTTGAGGCGAGGGCGAGGATGAGCGCGGTGGCAAACTTATTCATGCTTAAGAAGAACTATAAGAACATAATCTTTTGAGTTTATTTGAAACGCGGGCGTACGCCTAGGTGACGGTGGCGGGCGTTGCGGCCTCTACGGGTGCTGACGGCCGTCGCACCAGGAGGAGCATCGCGATCGACGCGTCGATGCTCGCGGCGAGCAGGGCGAGGTTGCGGATAAGGGTGCTCTCGGCGGACCCGAAGGCGCGGGTGGACAGGATCGTCGCCCCGATCACCAGCCACGCGGGTCGTGCAAGGCGGGTGGTTCCCGCCGTCAGGACCACCGCCGCCAGCCCCAGGAGCCAGATCATGAACTGGGGGCTGAGCACTCGGCTCGTGACGACGAGGAGCAGGACGATGGTGAAGACGAAGTCCCGGCTGACCGCGGCGTCGGTGAGGTCGGTTCGGCCGTCGCGGATCGCCCTGGCGCGGTACCACCACCACGCTGCAGCTGCTCCCAGCGCCGCGAGGGTGATCCATTTGAGCAGGCCGGCGACGACATCCGCGGAGTGGGTCGTGATCTCCCAGGCCCCGTATCGCACGGCCCGCTGCGGGACCTCCCCGGTGATCAACTCCCGCAGCTGCCACGGCGCGGTGGCGACCGCTTCCTCCTGGAGCCCGCGCCCGTTCTGTTCCCCGAGGAACGCCGAGGGGTCGCCGAATGCGATCGCGGAGATCAGGAACACGAGTGCGAGTGCCGCCAGAGCGGCGATGGCGGCGTGGATCAGCCGCCGCCGTTCCCACTCGCCGAAGAGCAGGACTATCGGCCAGACCTTGATCGACGCTCCGAGCCCCGCCAGGGCGCCGAACCAGCGTGGGCGGCGGTGAATCACGACGAGCGCCGCAATCCCGATCACCGTCGGAACCAGATCGAATCGCAGCACCGGGAAGGAGCCGAGCAGGGGCAGGCCCAGCAGCCAGGCCCAGACACCCGTGTAGTTGCCCGACCGGCGCCCGAGCAGCGCCAGCAGCCCGAGGGCGACGAGGTCGAAGAGGAGCATCAGCGCTACGAACGACTCGCCATAGGTCCCGGGACCGAGGCGCGGCAGGAGCATCAGGAACGCCGCCCCGGGTGGGTACTGCCAGGCCTCTCCGTCCGGGAGGGCCTGGCTCGTCGTCAGGTAGCGCGACCAGACCTCGTAGTTGTTGACGTCCTCGAGTCGCAGGTGCGAGACGTCGTTCCAGAAGCCGACATCGCTGACCATGAGCCCGCGCGTAGCCAGCCAAACCCCGATTCCAACCCACAGTAGGCGGTTCCTGGCCAAGCAGATCAAGGGTGCAGGAAGCGAAGCGTGCTTCTGCACGCGAGCGACCGAGGACGCCGATATGCGCCGGCCAGGGACCGTCTATTCGACGGTGAGGGTGCCTTCCATGCCACCTTCGCGATGACCGGGGACGGTGCAGTAGAAGGTGTATTCGCCCGGTTTCAAGTTAGCCGTGGTCGAGTCTTCGCCTTCGGTGATGACATCGGTCTTGGCGATCTCTTTGCCGCTCGAGTCTTCGATCGCGACGTCATGCGCCAGCGGCTGTGGGTTTTTGAAGTCGACCGTCACTTTGCCGGCTTCAGCCGTGGCTTCGGTGGTCGTGTAGGCGAGACCGCCGGCTGGGTCGGCTTCGAAGGCGAGCGTCGCGCCACCACCGGCTGCGCCACCGCCACCGGCTTCCTGGCCGCCTTCGGCAGCGGCGCCATTGGTGGTCTCGGTGGTCGTGGTCCCGTCGTCATCGTCGCCACAGGCGACGAGTGCGGCGGAGACGAGTGCGAGGACTAGCAGGGAGGCAAGCTTCTTCATCGGACTGGGTCCTTTCCTGGCTGACAGGGGCGCTCCAAGGAACTGTAACCGGATGCCGGGACGGCCGGTAGGCGTGCTCAGCGGCCTTTGAACTCGGGCTTCTCGCCGCTGAAGAACGCGATCGCCCCTGCGCGCAGGTCCTCGGTGCCCATGCTGTCGGCGATCCCGTGCCGCTCCAGCTGCAGGTGCTCGGTGATGCTGTTCGAGATGCTCACGCCGCAAAGTCGTTTCGCCATCTTCACGTAGTGGGGTGCCATCGCCGCCAGCTTCTCGGCCTTGGCGCGGGCGGTGTCCATCAGCTCATCAGGCGCCACGACCGCCGAGACCAAGCCCTCGTCGAGCGCCTCGCCGGGGGTCAGGTTGGGGTCCTCGAGGAGGATTTCAAGCGCCCGGCTCGGCCCCACGACCCGCGGCAGGAAGTAGGTCATGCCTCCATCGGGTGAGGCGCCGATCCGACCGTAGGCGCAGGCGAGAAATGCCTTCTCGGAGACGATCCGTATGTCGCAGGCAAGCGCCAGCGAGAAGCCG
>Ga0075325_1000164_pt1 | contig 10143 bp, 10 predicted proteins | sample MayberrySE_Catta_5_FD_120048 | JGI IMG/M metagenome (GOLD analysis project Ga0075325, IMG submission 120048) | Natural and restored wetland microbial communities from the San Francisco Bay, California, USA, that impact long-term carbon... | ecosystem: Environmental > Terrestrial > Soil >... | reverse complement strand
GCCCGCGCCACCCGCACCGGCACCTTGTCGGACAGCCCCTCGGCGATCGCCCGGGCGACCACCTCGGTGTTGCCGAACATCGACTCGAAGACCACCAGTGCGCGCGTCATGACGTCCTCCCTCCCGTCCACGCTGACGCGCAGCACGCGGGGTGGGACAGGGGCCGAGGTCCCTTCAGTGCAGCAGGAAGTCCCGGGCCGCGCTGCGGCCGCGGCGAATCGACGCTTGAACCGTGACCCGATCGACCCCGAATGATCACGGCACCGTGATCATTTCGGCGGGGCCAGGGCACTCACCGGGCGGCGGACACGCGACGGTGCGCCGCTGCGGCGGCCGGGCTGTCGCCGAGCACGACGGCGAGCAGCCGGGTCGCCGCCTTGCCCAGGACCCGGCCGGCGGGGGGCGGCAGCAGCGGCCGCGCCGCCAGCAGGGGCCGCAGGCCCGGCGGCAGGGTCGCCGCGGCGGCCGCGGCGACCACGCGGTAGGGCCCCCGGACGTGCGCCGGCAGCGGCGGGTCCAGCAGGAAGCGGTGGGCCGTCACCGTGGCCGGCGTCCGGGCCAGGCTCGGTAGGTAGTGGGCCCACGCGGCGGCCAGCCCGGCCCGGTCGTGCGGGACGTTGGCCGCGCCGAGCCGCTCGCCGACCACGGCCATGTCGGCCAGGTAGGCGTCGAGGTCGAACGGCGTCCGGCCCAGCCGCTGCACCGACTCGGCCAGCGAGTCCGCCAGGGCGAGGTGCACCCAGCCGAGCAGGTCCGGGTCGCCGGCGTCGTACGGCCGTCCCTGCGGGGTGACACCGTGGACCGGGGCGTGCGCCCGCCGGACCCGCTCGCAGGCCTGCTCGGCCTGGTGGCTGGTGCCGAACGTCGTCACGGTCACGAACGCGGCGGTCCGCTGCAGCCGGCTCTCGGGGTCGGAGCGGTAGTCGGAGTGCTGGTCGAAGCCGGCGAGCACGGTCGGGTGCATCGCCTGGACGAGCAGCGCCCGGACGCCGCCGACCAGGGTCGCCGCGTCGGCGTGCACCGACCAGATCGTCGACCCCGGCCCGAACCACCCCGCGTCGCCCGGCTCGCCGATCGCCCGCACCCACGGTGCCGCCCCGTCCGGGTCCCCGGTCAGCAGGGTGCGCACCACGCGCCGGGCCGGGTTCCGCACGGCCCACCTCCGATCGGCACCGGGGGGCTCGACCCCGGCTCAACTCGATGCAACTCCGGCTCAACTGCTTCTCAGGCCCACCGCCCAGTGTGGTGCCAGCCACACCAGCACCCGCCTGACAGCACGGTCGTCGGTCACCCCTTCCCGGCGCACCGTGGTCACAGACGCGGCGCCCGACCGGGCACCGCACGACCGGACCAGCACGGACCAGCCCGGACCGACCAGAGGGACGACGCCATGGCCACCGCCACCGCAACCCGCCCGACCTCGACGCGACCGACCGCACGCGAGGCCGCGCCGACCGGCTGGCGCGTCGCGCCGCCGGCGGGCACCTGGACGATCGACCCGTCCCGGGCGGTCGTCGCGTTCTCCGGCCGCACCTCGTTCGTGGCGCCGACGATCCGGGCCCGCTTCGCCGAGGTCGGCGGCACCGTCGAGGTCGGCGACGAGCACGCGGTGCGAGTCGACGTCGACGTGACGTCGATGACCACCGGCAACCGGGCCTACGACGAGGTCATCTCGGCGTTCGACCCGTTCGACGCGGCCCGGCACCCGATGGCGGTCTACCGCAGCAGCGCGGTCGCCTGGACCCCCGACGGCGCAGTCATCGACGGCAGCCTGACCCTGCGCGGCGTCACCCGTACGGTCTCGCTGAGCGCGACGTACGACCTCGGCCGCGGCGGCGACCGGATGCTGGTGCGAGCCGGCGGCTCGATCGACCGCGAAGCGTTCGGCGTCCGGTTCGACGTGCCCGGCGTCGGCAAGCTGGTGCCGCGCATCATGCGGCTCGAGATCGACGTGGACGTCTTCCGCCTCTGACCTCCCGCCGGTGGTCGTGGTGGTAGCCACACCTGGAAGGTGTGGGCACCTTGCCGGCCGTGGCTGGCGCGGTCGCAATCGGGTCAAGGTCGCCGCCCGGGGCGGCCGGCCGACCTAGGGTGACCGCTCGTGAGCGACCCGCAGGACGGCCCACCGGCGTTGGAGCTGGCGGGTGTGCGCCGGACGTACGAGGCGGAGACCGCCCCGGTCCGGGCGCTGCGCGGGGTGGACCTCACGGTGGCCCGCGGCGAGTTCGTGGCCCTGATGGGGCCGTCCGGCTGCGGCAAGTCGACCCTGCTGCACTTAGCGGCCGGGCTGGACCGCCCGGACGAGGGCTCGGTCCGGCTGGCCGGTGAGGAGCTCACCGTGCTGTCCGAGAGCCGCCTGTCGCGGCTGCGGCGGCGCCACGTGGGCCTGGTCTTCCAGTTCTTCAACCTGCTCGAGGGCATGAGCGTCGGCGAGAACGTCGCCTTGGCCGCCATGGTGGCCGGTGCCTCCCGCCGCGACGCCGACGCCCGCGCCCACGAGCTGCTCGACCTGCTCGGGCTGCTCGACAAGTCCGGCGCCGCGCCCGCCACGCTGTCCGGCGGCCAACGGCAGCGACTGGCGATCGCCCGGGCGCTGGCCAACGCGCCGACCCTGCTCCTCGCCGACGAGCCGACCGGCGCCCTCGACAGCGACGGCGCCGAGGAGGTGCTGGCGCTGTTCCAGCGGCTGCACGCGGGCGGCCAGAGCATCCTGATGGTGACCCACAACCCGGACGTCGCGGCCGGTGCCTCCCGGGTGGTCCACCTGCGCGACGGCGTCGTCGCCCCCGCCGAGACCGGGTCGGCGGTCGCGTGACGCTCGTGCTCGGCCAGCAGGCCTCGGCGGTCACCCGCCAGCGGGTGCAGCTCGCGGTCGCCGGGGGGCTGCTCGCGGCCACCGTGGTGGCGGTCGCAGCCGCCCTCGACCTGCTCGCGTCGGCGCAGCCGGACTGGTGGCTGGTGGGCGCCGCGGCCGCGGCCCTGCTGGTCGCGGGTGCCGTCGCGGGCACATTGACGGCCGTACGTCGCGAGGCCAGCCGGCTGCTCACCGCCGCGGCCGCCCTGACCGGGCTCGCGGCGGCCGTCCTGCTCGGCCTGGTGGTGTCCGTGCTGGTGCTCGGCCGGCTCCCGCACGCCGACGAGCGGGCCGTAGTGGCCCCGGCGCTGCTCGGGGCGGCGGCCGCGGCCCTCGCGTTCGGCCCCCTGCGGCAGGCCGTGGCAGGCGCGACCCTGCGCTCGACGCTCGGGCTGCGCCGCACCCCCGAGGCGGTGCTGGAGACCTTCGGCGACCGCGGCACCCGCGACGTGCCGCTGGAGGAGCTGCTGCGGCAGCTCGCCGAGTCGCTGCGGGCCTCCCTGGGGGTGCACAGCGTCGAGATGTGGACCGGCGACGGCGAGGGGCTGACCCGCCTGCTCTCGGTGCCCCACCGGGCCGGCGCGACGACCGAGCTGGGCCCGGCCGAGGCCGCGGTGCTGCGCCGCTCCGGCGTCGCCGGCGAGGCCTGGCTGGCCCTGTGGCTGCCCGAGCTGCTGGTCGGGCGCGGTGACGCGCAGGTGCGGGTGGCACCGGTCGGCTACGGCAGCGACCTGCTCGGTGCCCTGGTCGTCGAGCAGCCGCGCGAGGGCGAGCGGATCCGCGCCGACGACGAGCGGACCCTCGGCGAGGTCAGCCGCCGGCTCGGCGTCGTGCTGCACAACCGGGCCCTCGACGCGGCCCTGCAGGCGAGCCTCGACGACCTGCGCCGGACCAACGACGAGCTGCGGGCCTCGCGGCTGCGGCTGGTGTCGGCCGCCGACGCCGAGCGGCGCCGGATCGAGCGCGACATCCACGACGGCGCGCAGCAGCACCTGGCCGCGCTGGCGGTGAACCTCGGGCTGGCCCGCCAGCTCCTCGCCGACGAGGGCGAGGACCGGGCGACCGTCGGCGAGCTGCTGGCGTCGATGACCGAGGACGTGCGGGCGACGATCGCCGAGGTCCGCGACCTGGCGCACGGCATCTACCCGCCGCTGCTGCGCCAGGCCGGGCTGCCCGACGCGCTCAAGGCGGCGGCCCAGCGCAGCGCCGGGCCGGTGACCGTCCAGGCGGAGGACGTCGGCCGGCCCGGCCCCGACGTCGAGGCCGCGCTGTACTTCTGCGTCCTCGAGGCGCTGCAGAACGTCGCCAAGCACGCACCCGACGCGTCGGTCGCCGTCCGGCTGGTCACCGACCGGGACTCCGGCGACCTGGTGCTGGCCGTGGCGGACGACGGCCCCGGCTTCGTCCGGCAGGGCGACTCGCCCGGCCAGGGCCAGCAGAACATGGTCGACCGGATGGGCGCCGTCGGCGGCTCGGTGACCTGGACCTCGACGCCCGGCAGCGGCACGACGGTCGAGCTGCGGCTGCCGCGCCCGGACAGGTCGCCGTGAACGCCGCGGTCGGCCGGGTCGCCCGGTCCGAGCTGCGGCGGCGGTGGCGGTCGATGGTCGTGCTCGGGCTGCTCGCGGGGCTCGTCGGCTCGGTCGTCGCCGGGGCGAGTGCCGTCGCCCGGCGGACCGCCACGGCGTACGACCGGCTGGTCGCCGCCACCCACCTCGACGACGCCCGCGTGCTCGTCTTCTCCGAGGACATCGACGCGGACCGGATCGCGCGATTCCCGGGCGTCACCGAGTCGTGGCAGTCGCAGCAGGTGATCGGGCAGCTGCTCGGCCGGGAGGTGGCCTACCTCAGCGTGTCGAGCGGTCCGCCCCGGCCGGGCACGCTCTTCTCGCCGGTCGTGCTCGAGGGCCGCGCGCCGCGCGACGACCGGGCCGACGAGGTGCTCGTGCCGTCGGTGCTCGCCCGGGAGATCGGGCTGCAGGTCGGCGACCGGCTGCCGATGAAGCTGCTGACCCCGCAGGAGGTCACCCAGTTCGACACCGGCTTCGGCGAGCCGGACGGGCCGCGGCTCGACCTCCGCGTCGTCGGCATCGCCCGGCTCGCGCGCACCTGGGTCGGCGGCGGCGTCGGCCCGGTCATCGGGACACCCGCGCTGCAGAAGGAGTACCCGGACAGCCAGCTCGGCCACAACATCCTGGTCCGGCTGGCCGAGGGGCCGGACGGGGTGCCGGCCTTCGACCGGCGGGTGCGCCGCCTCGGGGACCAGGCCGCGACCGGCGACGTGGGGCAGGAGTTCGGGACGCTGCAGGCCTCCTACCCGACCTCGGAGACCGACCCCGAGGTGACGGCCGCGACGTCGACCCTCGTCGGTGGCCAGCTGGTCTTCATCGTGCTGGCCGTGCTCGGCGGGCTGCTCGCCGTCGGTCAGGGGCTGTCGCGCCACCACGCGGCCGGGTCCGGGGAGCAGCAGATCGAGGCCGCGCTCGGCCTGACCCGCGGCGAGCGGGTGCTGGCCCGGGTGGGCCCGGCCCTGCTGGGCGCCGGGGTCGCGGCCGGGGTCACCGTCGTCGGGACGCTGCTGGCGGGGCTGGTCGAGCCGTTGGGCCCGCTCCGGGAGTACGAGCCCGAGCCCGGCTGGCTGCCGGACCCGGTTCTGGTCGCCCTCGGGGCACTGCTGGTCGCCGTCGCGTTCCTGCTGCTCGCCGCGCTGACCGCGGCGCGGGTGGTGCGGCGTGAGGCGGTGGGTGCTGGTGTCACGCGCTCCACGCTGGGGCTGAGCTGGCTGGGCCGCCGGGCGCCGGCCCTGGCCGGGCTCACCTTCGCGCTGCGCGGGCGGGGCACGGCGGCCCGCGGGTCGGTGCCGGTACGGGCGACCCTGGCGGTCGCGGTGCTCGGCACCTGCGGCGTGGTGGCCGTGGCGACCTTCTCCCAGAGCCTGGACCGGCTGAGCAGCACGCCGGCGCGATACGGCTGGGTCGCCGACTTCGCGGTCGTCGACTCCAAGCCGTTCGACCTCCAGGACCTGGCGGCCGACCCGCGGGTCGAGGCGCTGCTCGACTCGTCGGCGGTGCCGGTGCACGTCGACGGTCGGCGGATGGAGGGCATCTCGCTGCGCCCGCTCAAGGGCCCGGTCCCGCTCACCCTGCTCGGCGGCCGCCTGCCCGAGACGGACGACGAGGTCGCCCTCGGGTCGCGCCAGGCGCAGCGCCTCGGCGCGACGACCGGATCGACGGTCAGCCTGACGACGTACGACGGGGACGGCAGGTCCTCCCAGCGCACGCTGCGGGTCGTCGGCCTGGTCGTCACCCCTCCGGTCAACACCGGCCTCGGCTCGGGTGCCTTCCTCACCGCGCGCACGGCCGCCGCGGCCGGGCGGTCCGCGCCGTTCACGACGGCGTTCGTCGACGTCCGCGACGGGGACGCCGACGAGATGTACACCGAGCTGGCGCAGCGGCTGGAGATGATCCGCGCGTTCCCGCCGGCCGAGGTGAGCAACCTGGTCGCGCTGGGGCGACTCCCGGTGGTGCTCGCGGTGTTCCTCGGCGCGCTGGCCGTCGCCGTCCTGGCCCACTCGCTGGTGCTCACCGCCCGGCGCCGGGCCACCGACCTCGCCGTGCTGCGGGTGATCGGGCTGACGCCGCTGCAGGTCGGCGGTGCGCTGGTCGCGATGGCGCTGACCATCGGCGCGGTGGGCCTCGCCCTGGGGCCGGCTCTCGGGCTGGCCGTCGGCCGCGTCGTGTGGGGCGAGGTCGCGAGCGGCATCGGCATGGCTGGCGACCCGGCGGTCCCGTGGCTGGTCCTGGTGGTGGCGGTCCCGGCCGTGCTGATCGGCACCGCGCTGGTCGCGCTGCTGCCGGCCCGGCGCGCGGCGACCCTGCGGCCCGCGGAGGTCCTGCGGTCGGAGTGACCGTCAGCCGGTGGTGGCGCTCGCCGACGCGGCGCCGTCGGCGGGGCGGTGCTCCGCCCAGAGCCGGGCGAGCAGGTCGGAGGCCAGCTCCTCCTTGTCGATGTACGCCGCCGCGCCGCTGTCCTGGGCGTCCACCGGCAGGTCCCTCGCCTGGTAGGTCGAGCACAGGAACACGACTGGCGGGTGCTCCCCCGCGGTGATCGCGCGGGTCGCCGCGATGCCTCCCATGCCGGGCATGTTGATGTCCATCAGCACCAGGTCGGGGCCGAGCTCGGCGACCGCGCCCAGCGCGTCCTCGCCCGAGGGTGCCTCGCCGACCAGCTCGAAGCCGGCCGCGCGGCGGACCACGGCTGCGGCCGCGACCCGGAACGGCCGCTGGTCGTCCACGACGATCACGCGGACGCTCGGGCGGGCGCCGTCGGGGCCGGTCATGTGGGCCAGTGTGCCGCCCGGCGGGGCGGCCGGTGAAGGAGGACAGCGTCCGGCGGCGGGTGGGGCCACCACCCTGTCCGCCGGTGCCGGGGCCGCACCCGGAGCGGCACCCCGAGCGGCCCCCGGGACCGCACCCGGAGCGGCACCCGGAGCGGACCGGCAGCGCGCGGCGAGTCGCGCCGCGCGGCCGGTCCTCTTCAGGCGGTGCCGTGGTCGTGCAGGTAGAGCAGCACCGCCTTGACCCGGCGGTTGAGGTCACGCTCCTCGGTGAGCGAGAGCTTGGAGAAGATCGAGTTGGTGTGCTTCTCGATCGCGCGCTCGGAGAGGAAGAGGGTGGCCGCGATGGCGGCGTTGCTCTTGCCCTGGGCCATCTCGCCGAGCACCTCGAGCTCGCGCGGGGTCAGGGTGCTGAGCGGGGTGTCCTGCGGGCCGCGGTTGGCGGCGACCAGCTGCTCGACGACGGTCGGGTCGATCACCGAGCCGCCCTCGGCGACCCGCTGCACCGCACTGGTGAGCTCGCCGACGTCACCGACGCGCTCCTTGAGCAGGTAGGCCCGGCCGCCGGAGCCGCCCTCGAGCAGCTTGAGGGCGAAGGCTGCGTCGGCGTGCTGGCTGAGCAGGACGACGCCCACCTGTGGCCGCTCCTTGCGCAGCTGCAGCGCGATCTGGATGCCCTCGTCGGTCTTCGTCGGTGGCATCCGGATGTCGCTGACGACCACGTCCGGCTCGAGGTCCACGACCGCCTTCTGCAGCGACGGCAGGTCGGCCACCGACCCGACGAGCTCGAGGGTGGCGTCGTGGTCGATGAGGCGCTCGAGGCCCTGCCGGAGCAGCGCGTTGTCCTCGGCGAGAAGCACCCGGATGGTCACCGGAGCACCCTATGCACCGGGACCCGCGACCCGACGCGGATCCGACGTGAATCCGCCGCGCTTCCGCCGGGTCGGTCCGGTCGGCCGATGCCGGGGAGCGGCTGGCCTACTGCATCCGCGACATGGCGAGGGTCACCAGCGTGATCAAGGCCTGCTTGGTGGCCTGCCGGTGGCGCGCGTCGGTGTAGAAGACCGGCACCTCGTCCCGCACGGCCAGCGCCGACCGGACGTCGTCGAGCGAGTGCCGCGCGACACCGTCGAAACAGTTCACCGCGAGCACGAACGGGATCTGACGGGCCTCGAAGTAGTCGACCGCGTCGAAGCACTGCTCGAGCCGCTCGGTGTCGACCAGCACCACCGCGCCGATCGCCCCGGTGACCAGGTCGTCCCACATGAAGTGGAAGCGGTCCTGGCCCGGCGTGCCGAAGAGGTAGAGCCACAGGTCGCCGGGCAGGGCGATGCGGCCGAAGTCCATGGCGACGGTGGTCGACGTCTTGCGGTCGCTCACGCCGCCCGCGTCGTCGACGCCGAGGCTGTGCTCGGTCATCGCCGCCTCGGTGGACAGCGGCTCGATGTCGGAGATCGACCCGATGAACGTCGTCTTGCCCACGGCGAAGCCGCCGGCGACCACGATCTTGACGGTGACGGGCGCGGCCGGCGTCCCGGCCGGGTCCCCGGCCGCCAGGTCCGGCGGGTGGGGAGCCACCGTGACGTCAGAGTGCGGAAATGCCATCGAGAACACTCTCCAGGACCTTGAGGTTGGCGGCGGGGGGCGCGGCGGCGGGCGAACCCGTGTGCACGACGACCAGACCCTCGTCGGCGAGGTCACCGACGAGGACCCGGACGACACCCAGGGGCAACGACAGGTGGGCGGACAGCTCGGCGACGGACAGGATCTGCTCGCGGGTCAGGTCGAGGATGCGCCGTCGCTCGGCGGTCCCGACCGGATCGGTGGCGCCGGCGACCACCCGGACCAGCGCCTCGAGCGGGAGGTCCGACCGGCCCGGTCGGGTCCGCCCGCGGGTGAGGGCGTACGGACGGACGACCCGGGCCTCCTCGACCGACTCCTCGTCGTAGAGGTCGTGGTCGAAGCGGCGCGGCTCGCGCTCGTCAGGGACGGGGGTCTCGGTCACCGGGTCTCACCTGTGACCCACGGGGAGACGGGAACGCATCTCGCTGACCAGGGCCGGCGTCATGGTCGCCTCGGCCCGGCTGACGAGCAGGGTCATCTCGTAGCCGACCAGCCCGACGTCGCAGGTGGCGTCGGCGGCGACGGCCAGCACCGACCCGTCGCTGATGCTGGTCGTGAAGAGGAACAGGTGGTCCATCTCGACGATCGACTGCCGCACCTCGCCCGCGTCGAGCTGCCGGGCGGCTCCCCGGGTCAGGCTGGACAGCCCGGAGACGATCGCCGCGAGCTGGTCGCCCTGGGTCCGGTCGATCTCGTCGGACATGGCCATGAGCAGGCCGTCCGCCGACACGACCAGCGTGTGCTGGACGCCGGGGACGCTCTTCACGAAGTTGCCCAGCAGCCAGCTGAAGTTGGCCGCCTCGGTGCTGAGGGTGCTCACGTCACTGGTCCCTTGTCTCGTCGGTCGGCACGTCGGTGCTGCTGCCGGGGCTGGTGCTGGTGCCGGGGTTGGTGCCGGTGCTGTCGTCGGCCGGCTCGTCGACCGTTCGGCCGCGGGCGACCCCGGCCCGGAAGCCGGAGAGCATGCCGCGCACCTCGCTGGCCGACCGGGTGCGAGCGGCCGGGACCACTGTGCCGGTGGTCCGCGCCCCGGTGGTGGCGGCCTCCTTCGGCGTACGTCGCACCAGCGCAGGCTCGGTCGGCGCCTCCGCCTGCTCCGGCGAACCCGGCGCAAAGGTCGGCTCGTAGAGCCCGCGCAGCTCGGACAGCGCATCGGCGGCCGGGCCGGACGGGGCCACGTGCTCGGCCACGGCAGGCATCGGCGCCGGCGGCTGTTCGGCCCGTGCGGGCCGGGCGGCCGACCGGACGGGCAGCGGGTCGGTCCGAGGCGGCAGAGCGTCGGTCCGGGTGGGCAGCGCGTCGGTCCGGGTGGGCGGCGCCTCGGTCCGGG
>Ga0075325_1000162_pt1 | contig 10159 bp, 5 predicted proteins | sample MayberrySE_Catta_5_FD_120048 | JGI IMG/M metagenome (GOLD analysis project Ga0075325, IMG submission 120048) | Natural and restored wetland microbial communities from the San Francisco Bay, California, USA, that impact long-term carbon... | ecosystem: Environmental > Terrestrial > Soil > Wetlands... | reverse complement strand
GCGATCCCCTTCTACAGCTGGGGCTCGCAGTCGATCCCCGCCCCCTACGGCGTCAGCCAGCCCGACTTCGAACTCTCCGACGTGATCGCCGGCACCTACGACTCCTACATCCGTCAGTGGGCCACCGCGGCGAAGAACTGGGGGCACCCCTTCTTCCTGCGCTTCAACTGGGAGATGAACGGCGGCTGGTTCAACTGGTCCGAGGGGACCAACGGCAACCAGCAAGGCGAGTACGTCGCCGCCTGGCGCCACGTGCACGACATCTTCACCGAGGTCGGCGCGACCAACGCCACCTGGGTCTGGTGCCCCAACGTCGATCCCGACGGCATCTTCCAGGACCTCGACGAGGTCTATCCCGGCGACGCCTACGTCGACTGGACCGGGCTCGACGGCTACAACTGGGGCACCAACCCGGCGCGGCCCGACAAATGGCGCAGCTTCGACCAGCTCTACAAAGCGACCTACGACGAGATCACCCAGACGATCGCCCCCGGCAAGCCGATGATCGTCGGCGAGATCGGCTCGACCGAGCACGGCGGCTCGAAGGCAAGCTGGATCACCGACATGCTCGCCACGGTCCCGGCGGACTACCCAAAGGTCCGCGGCCTGCTCTGGTTCGAGAAGTACGACGACGGCATGGACTGGCCCCTGGGCACCTCGGCCAGCGCCACCGCCGCCTTCGCCGCCGGCATCCAGAACAGCGCCTACGCCGGCAACGTCTTCGGCTCACTCGGCGGCAGCGCCGTGCAGCCCGCGAATTAGCCTCTACCTGTCGCTGCGTTCGACTTTAGTTGCGCTATGCGCACGTAAAGTCGAACGCGCTCCTCGCGCCTGCCAGAATCGGCGCCTTGCCGCCCGCCGCCGACCGCACCGGAGCGTCCGTCGCGCCGCCGATCTCGGTGCTGATCTGCGCCTACACGCTGGAGCGGGTCGAGCTGATCGACGCGGCAATCGCTTCGCTCGAGGCGCAGACGGTCGCCCCGCACGAGATCGTCCTGGTGATCGATCACTCGCCTGAGCTCGAAGCCGAGAGCAAGCGGCACTGGCCGCAGATCGAGGTGCTACCCAACAGCGAGCAGCAGGGCCTCTCCGGGGCGCGCAACACAGGCGTCGCCGCTTGCACAGGCGAGGTCGTCGCCTTCCTCGACGACGACGCGGTGGCGGCGCCCAACTGGATCGAGCGCCTCGGCCAGGCCTACGCCGACCCCGCCGTGCTCGGCGCCGGCGGCACGGTCCGGCCGCGCTGGGAGCAGGGCCAACCGGACTGGTTCCCGAACGAGTTCGACTGGGTCGTCGGCTGCACCCACTCGGGCATGCCCAGCGAGCGCGAGGCGGTGCGCAACCTGGTCGGCGCCAACATGTCGTTCCGCCGCGAGGCGATGCTCGAGGCCGGCGGCTTCCGCCACGAGCTGGGCCGCATCGGCAAGATCCCGGCCGGCTGCGAGGAGACCGACCTCTGCATCCGCATCGGCCAGCGCCATCCCGAGGGCACGATCCTCTACGACCCCGCGGCCACGGTCGATCACTTCGTCCCCGCGGCCCGCGCCCAGGCCTCCTACTTCTCCTCGCGCTGTCGCGGCGAGGGGCGCTCGAAGGCGATCCTCACGGCGCTGGTCGGCAGCGACTCCGGCCTCTCGGCCGAGCGCTCCTACGTGCGGCGCACGCTGCCGCTCGGCGTTCTGCGCGGGCTTGGGCAGAGCCTGCGCGGCGACCTCGGCGGCTTCCAGCGCGCGGCAATGATCGTCTTCGGCTTGCTGGCTACGACCAGCGGCTACCTCGGCGCGCGGCGCGCGGCGAAGCGCATCGCGAAGCGGCGCGAGGACGCGGCCGAGACGGGCGAGCAGCTGCGGGTGCTGATCGTGACGCCACGCAGCCCGCTGGCCCAGGGCGGGGTCGAGCGCCACGTGATGGAGGTCAGCAGTCGCCTCGCCGCCGACGGGGCGCAAGTCGAGGTGCTCTGCAGCGAGCCCGGCGGCCCGGCTCTGCGCGAGGAGCAGCACAGCGGCGTGACGATCCGCAGCGTGCGCGCCTGGCCCGCCAACCGCGACTGGTGCTTTGCGCCACGCCTCTGGCGTGAGATGGGGCGCCAGCGCTGGGACGTGGTTCACATCCAGAGCTACCACACGCTGGTCGCGCCGCTGGCAATGCTGCGGGCGCTGACCCTCGGCATCCCCTACGTCGTCACCTTCCACGGCGGTGGGCACACTTCCGAGCTGCGCAACCGCTCGCGCGGCGCCCAGCGCCTGCTGCTGGGGCCGCTCCTGCGTCGGGCGGCGAAGCTGGTGGCCGTCGCCCGCTTCGAGATCGAGCAGTACGGCGAGGAGCTCGGCCTGCCCGCCGACCATTTCGCGCTGATCCCCAACGGCACCGACCTCGCCTTCTCCGCGGAGAACGCCGGCGCGACCGCCGCGGCAGACTCCAACGGCCACCCGACGCTCGCCTCGATCGGCAGGCTGGAGCGCTACAAGGGCCACCACCGGGTGATCGCCGCCCTGCCCCACGTGCTCGAGCGCGAACCCGAGGCGCGCCTGCTGATCGTCGGCAGCGGGCCCTACGAGGACGACCTGCGCCGCCAGGTGGACGAGCTCGGTCTCGCCGGCAAGGTCCAATTCACCAGCGTCCCCCCGGGTCAGCCGGAGACGATGGCGGCGCTGCTGCGCGGGGTCTCGCTGGTCGTCCTGCTGAGCGATTTCGAGACCCACCCGCTCGTCGCCCTCGAGGCGGCGGCGGCCGGGCGCCGCCTGCTGGTCGCCGACTCGAGCGGGCTGGCCGAGCTGGCCGCCGCCGGCTTCGCCCGTGCGATCCCGCCCGAGGAGAGCCCGGAGCTGGTCGCCGCGGCGGTCATCGAGGAGCTGGGCAAGCCGCCGCCAAGCGAGCGGCCGCAGCTCAGCTCCTGGGACGAGTGCGCCGCCGAGCTGCTGGCGCTGTACCGCTCGCTGGTCTGAGCGCCCGGGATCGAAACAAACGTCCAATCCAATCCTGGGCAATTGAGTCGCCGGCACGGGGGTCGATCTCCTGTGCATGCCCTCCCCGAGCCTCCTCCGCAACCCACTCGCCAACCTCTTCGCCTTCGCTTCACTGGTCGCTCTGCTGCTGACCTCCGGCAGCGCCGTCAGCGGCCCCCAGACCGCCGTCGCAGCGCCGGGGAAGACGCGCTCCGCGGTCCAGATGCGCACCTTCGCCCGCCGCGCCACCTCCTCGCGCACCTCACTCGGCATCCTCACCCAGTCGCCAGCCAGCGGAACGACCGTCTCCGGCACGGTCCCCTGGACCGTGAACACCTCCGGCAGCCGCATCTCAAAGGTCGACTTCGCGATCGACGGAACGGTGACCTGGACCGACTCGAGCTCCCCCTACACCTATCGGGGCGGCGCCGGCCTCGACACGACCACGCTGTCGAACGGGCTGCACACGCTCAAGGCCACGGTGTACGCACGCAAGAGCCGGCCGATCTCGACGACGGTCACCGTCAACGTCTCGAACTCCGTCCCGGCTCCGCAACCTGCGCCCACTCCCGCTCCCGAACCGGCGCCTACCCCCACGCCGGAACCGACTCCGGCACCTGAGCCAGAACCCACTCCGACGCCAACCCCGGAGCCGACTCCGACCCCCGAACCGACACCCACCCCTGAACCGACTCCCACACCAGTGCCCATCCCCGAGCCGACGCCCTCCCCCACTCCAACCCCCGCCGCCGCATCGATCTACTGGGGCGCCTGGATCGGCAACCACCTGACCGGCACCGAGGCGCCCTGGGACATGAACGCGGTGGCCAAGCTGGAGCAGACCGCCAACAAGAAACTCTCGATCGTCAACTTCTCCGCCCCCTTCGCCAACTGCGGGTCGAGCAAATGCACCTACTACAACTTCCCCGCAGGCGAGTTCAACAACATCCGCTCGCACGGCTCGATCCCCTTCTACAGCTGGGGCTCGCAGTCGATCCCCGCTCCCTACGGAGTCAGCCAGCCCAACTTCCAGCTCTCCGACGTGATCTCCGGCGCCCATGACACCTACATCCGCCAGTTCGCAACAGCTGCCAAGGCCTGGGGCAAGCCCTTCTTCCTGCGCTTCAACTGGGAGATGAACGGCGCCTGGTTCAACTGGGCCGAGGGCGTCAACGGCAACCAGAAAGGCGAGTACGTCGCCGCCTGGCGCCACGTCCACGACATCTTCACCGAGGTCGGCGCGACCAACGCCACCTGGGTCTGGTGCCCCAACGTCGACCCCGAAAACCAGATGAAGAGCCTCAGCTCGCTTTACCCCGGCGACGCCTATGTCGACTGGACCGGCCTCGACGGCTACAACTGGGGCACCAACCCGGCGCGGCCCGACAAGTGGCGCAGCTTCGACTCGCTCTACAAATCGACCTACACGACGATCACCGAGACGGTCGCCCCCTCCAAGCCGATGATCGTCAGCGAGATCGGCTCGACCGAGTACGGCGGCTCGAAGAGCGCCTGGATCAAAGACATGCTCGCCAAGGTGCCGACCGACTACCCGAAGATCCGCGGCCTGCTCTGGTTCGAGAAGTACGACGACGGCATGGACTGGCCGCTCGCCACCTCGAGCAGCGCCGGCAGCGCCTTCGCCTCCGGCATCGCCAACTCCGCCTACGCGGGCAACACCTTCGGCTCGCTGCCCTTCGGCCGGGTTCAGCCCGCCGGCTGAACCCCCGCAAGGGATTTGTCAAGCCGACTGGACAAACGTCCAGTTTGAGGCTCAAGGGCTGAACCAAACGACCGGAGCGTCGATGGCTGGGGGTGCCCAACGCTCCCCACAGCAAGCTCATCCTCGTCGTCGCCGCCCTTGCTGCCCTCCTGGCGCTTGCACCGGCCGCAGCCGCAGCTCAGGCAAGCTCCGCTCCGCAGGCCAAGCAGCGCCCCGCGACGGTGCGCACCGCCCTCGGCACGGCGCGCAGCCTCGGCCGCAGCCGCTGTGTCAAGCGCATTCCCCCAGCCCGGGCCAAGCGCATGACGCCGCAGCAGCGCAAGCGGGTCAACCGCCGCCTGCGCAGCTGCCGCCGCAACCTCGCCGGCAAGTCGAACGTCGCCCCGACGACCAAGTACTGGGGCGCCTGGATCGGCAGCCAGCTGACCGGCGAAGAGGCCCCCTGGGACATGGGCGCCGTCGCCAAGTTCGAGCAGCTGGCCGGCAAGGCGGTCTCGATGGTCAACTTCTCCTCGCCCTTCGCCGACTGCTCCTCGGCGCCCTGCAACTTCTACGAGTTCCCCGAGGAGTCGATGGAACGGATCCGCGACCACGGCGCGATCCCCTTCTTCAGCTGGGCCTCGCAGTCGACCCCAGCCAGCCTCGACCAGCCCAACTTCCAGCTCGCCGACGTGATCTCCGGCGCCCATGACGCCTACATCCGCCAGTTCGCCGAAGAAGCGCGCGACTGGGGGGGTCCTTTCTTCCTGCGCTTCAACTGGGAGATGAACGGCGACTGGTTCGCCTGGATGGAGGGTGTCAACGGCAACCAGCCCGGCGAGTCGGTTGCCGCCTGGCGCCACGTGCACGACATCTTCGCCGCGGTCGGCGCCGACAACGTCACCTGGGTCTGGTGCCCGAACATCGACCCGGGCGGCAAGCTGAAGGATCTCGCCTCGCTCTACCCCGGCGACGAGTACGTCGACTGGACCGGCCTCGACGGCTACAACTGGGCGACCAGCGAGAGGAACTGGGCGAGCTTCGATGAGCTCTACCGCTCGACCTACGACTACATCACCCAGACGCTGGCGCCCTCCAAGCCGCTGGCGATCTCCGAGATCGGCTCGACCGAGACGGGCGGCTCGAAGAGCGCCTGGATCGAAGACGCGCTGAGCTCGGTCGCCAACGAGTACCCGCAGGTGCGGGCGCTGCTCTGGTTCGAGAAGTTCGACGACGGCATGGACTGGCCGATCGAGACATCGAGCAGCGCGACCGCCGCTTTCGCGGCCGGGATTCAGAACCCGGTCTTCGGCTCCAACACCTTCGCCAACCTCAGCGCAAGCGCGATCTCAGCACCGAGTTGATCCACTCGGCCGCGGGTTAACGCACCTACACTGCCCCGTTCGCCCGCATGAGCTCAGTGCCGAAGACAACCCGAGGTCGCAGGGACCGGGTCGCCCAGCGACTCTGCCTTGCCCTGCTCGGCGCGCTGCTCACCGCCTGCTTGGCGCTGCCCGCTACCGCCCCGGCGCATCCCGGTCACAACCAGGGCGCCAAGAATCACGACCATGGCGCCAAGGGCCCCAAGGGGAAGAAAAAGAAGAAGCCTGCGAAGCCGCGGCCGACCCTCTGGGGCGCCTGGATCGGCAGCCAGCTGACCGGCACCCAGCCGCCCTGGGACATGACTCCAGTCTCGATCTTCGCCGGCCTGGTCGGCAAGGGGCCCTCGCTGCTCTCGGTCAGCTCACCCTTCGCCGACTGCCCGACGCGCGGCGACTGCGATTTCTACCCCTTCCCGGTCGAAGCGATGGACAACATCCGCCACTACGGCGCGATCCCCTTCTTCAACTGGGCCTCGCAGTCGACCTCGGCGGAGCCCTCGCTGAACATGGAGATGCCCGACTTCCAGCTCGCCGACGTGCTGGCCGGCGCCTATGACTCCTACATCCGCGAATTCGCCAGCGACGCGGCCGCCTGGGGCCACCCCTTCTTCCTGCGCTTCAACTGGGAGATGAACGGCAACTGGTTCCCCTGGTCGGAGAGCGTCAACGGCAACCAGCCGGGCGAGTCGATCGCCGTCTGGCGCCACGTGCACAACATCTTCACCTCGGTCGGCGCCACCAACGCGACCTGGGTCTGGTGCCCCTACGTCGATGAGAAACGCAAGTTCCAGCCGCTGGCCCAGGTCTATCCCGGCGACGAGTACGTCAACTGGACCTGCCTCGACGGTTTCAACTGGGCCGAGAACCCGACCAACCCGCACCCCTGGCGCAGCTTCGACGAAATCTTCAACAAGACCTACAAACGGATCACCACGAAGATCGCGCCGGGCAAGCCGATGGTCCTGGCGGAGATGGCCTCGACGGGAAGCCACCGAGCCAAGGCAAAGTGGATAGACAACATGTTCAAAATGCTGCGAACCAAATACCGCCGCATCCGCGGCCTGATCTGGTTCGACCAGGTCGACCGCGGCATCGACTGGCCCCTGGAGACCTCGCCCGCGGCGACTCGGGCCTTCGCCAAGGGGATTCGCCACAGAGCCTTCCAGGCGAACATCTTCGCGGGCGCGGCAACCCGCCCGATCGCACCGCCGGGGCTGACTCGATGAGCTTGCCGATCCGGGCGACGAGCGCGGCCTTCGCGTCGCTGGCGATTGCCCTCGTCACATCGCTGCTCCTCCTGGTCGCCGCGGCGCCCGCCTTCGCCAAACAGGGCAAGCCCGCCCAGCCCCTCTACTGGGGTGGCGTGATCGGCAAACAGCTGACCGGCGAAGCGCCACCATGGGACCTCAACGCCCTAACCAAGTTCGAGCAGCTGGCGGGCAAGGGCGCCTCGCTGCTCGCCTTCTCCTCGCCCTTCGCCGACTGCAGCGCCAAGCCCTGCGCCTACTTCCCCTTCCCCACGCAGGCGATGGAGGCGCTGCGCGAGCGCGGCACGATCCCCCTGCTCAGCTGGGCCTCGCAATCGGTGCCCGCGCCGCTCAACCTCAAGCAGCCGCGCTTCCAGCTCCGGGACGTGGCCAACGGCGTGCATGACGAGTACATCGAAGGCTTCGCCGAGCAGGTGCACGAGTGGGGTGAGCCCTTCTTCCTGCGCTTCGACCACGAGATGAACGGCTTCTGGTTCTCCTGGGGCGAGGGCGTCAACGGCAACAAGCCCGGCAGCTTCGTCAGAGCCTGGCGCCATGTGCACGACATCTTCGTCAAAGCCGGCGCCACCAACGCGACCTGGGTCTGGTGCCCCAACGTCGACTTCACTCGCAAGCTGACGCCACTGCGCGGCCTCTACCCCGGTGGCCGCTACGTCGACTGGACCTGTCTCGACGGCTTCAACTGGGGCGATACGCCGAACTCAGGCGGCTGGATGAGCTTCGAAAAGGTCTATCGCGAAAGCTACAACCGCGTGCTGAAGATCGCCCCGCGCAAGCCGATGATGATCGGCGAGGTGGCCTCCGAAGAGCGCGGCGGCTCAAAGGCCGCCTGGATCCGCAACGCGCTGAGCGTCATCCCCAATCACTTCCCCAAAATCCGCGCGATGATCTGGTTCGAGGAAAACGACCGTGGCATGCGCTGGCCGATCGAGAGCTCGAAAGCCGCCAAGAAGGCCTTCGCCAAGGCGATCCAGAGGCCGCTCTACAGGCCGAACGAGTTCCAGCACATCGAGTCCAGCCCGATCCTGCCACCCGGCTGGGCCCCGCCGCCCCCCTGAAGGGTGGCAGGACCCCTCAACTTCAGCTTCGGGCTCTCAGCCGAGCCGCTCTTCCAGGGCGCTGAGCTGCTCACCGAGCTCCGCCGGCAGCTTCTCGCCGAACTTGGCCAGGTGCTCCTTGATCTGCGGCAGCTGCTCGCGGAGCAGGCCCGCGTCGACGGTCAGTAGCTCGCGCATCGCCTCGGCGTCGATCTCCAGACCCTCGGTGTTGATCGCGTTCTCTGCCGGCAGCAGGCCGATCGGCGTCTCGACCGCGTCGGCCGTGCCCTCACAGCGGCGGAAGACCCACTCGAGCACGCGGCTGTTCTCGCCGAAGCCGGGCCAGAGGAACTTGCCGTCGGCGTCCTTGCGGAACCAGTTGACGTAGAAGATGCGCGGCAGCTGGGCGCCCTCGCGTTTGCCGGCCGCGATCCAGTGGGCGAAGTAGTCGCCCATGTTGTAGCCGCAGAAGGGCAGCATCGCCATCGGGTCGAAGCGCAGCTCACCGACGTTGCCGGATGCCGCGGCGGTCTTCTCCGAGGACATCGTCGCGCCGAGGAAGACGCCGTGCTCCCAGTCGAAGGCCTCGTGGACGAGCGGCACGACGCTGGCGCGACGGCCGCCAAAGAGGAAGGCGTCGATCGGCACGCCGGCCGGGTCCTCCCACTCGGGAGCGATCGTCGGGCACTGCGCTGCCGGCGTGGTGAAGCGCGCGTTGGGGTGCGCCGAGGGCGTCGCGGAATCCGGCGTCCAGTCCTCGCCGTGCCAGTCGATCAGGTGCTCGGGGGCCGCAGAGGTCATCCCCTCCCACCAGACGTCGCCATCGTCGGTCTTGGCGCAGTTGGTGAAGATCGAGTTGCTCTCGATCGTGCGCATCGCGTTGGGGTTGGTCGCCTCGCCGGTGCCCGGCGCGACGCCGAAGAAGCCGGCCTCGGGATTGACCGCGTAGAGGCGGCCGTCCTCGCCGAACTTCATCCAGGCGATGTCGTCGCCGACCGTCTCGACCGTCCAGCCGGGCAGGGTGGGGATCAGCATCGCCAGGTTGGTCTTGCCACAGGCCGAGGGGAAGGCGCCGGTGACGTACTTGACGGCGCCCTCGGGCGAGGTCAGCTTGAGGATCAGCATGTGCTCGGCCAGCCAGCCCTCGTCGCGGGCCATCGCCGAGGCGATGCGCAGCGCGAAGCACTTCTTGCCGAGCAGGGCGTTGCCGCCGTAGCCCGAGCCGAAGGACCAGATCTCGCGCGTCTCCGGGTAGTGGACGATGTACTTGTTGTCCTCGTTGCAGGGCCAGGAGACGTCCTCGACACCCTCGGTCAGGGGCATGCCGACCGAGTGCACGCAGGGGACGAACTCGCCGTCGGCGCCCAGCACCTCGAGCGCCCCGGCGCCCATGCGGGTCATGATCCGCATCGAGACGGCGACGTAGGGCGAGTCGGTGAGCTGCACGCCGATGTGGGCGATCGGCGAGCCCAGCGGGCCCATCGAGAAGGGCACGACGTACATCGTGCGGCCCTGCATGCAGCCCGCGAAGAGGCCGTTCAGCAGCCCGCGCATCTCGGCCGGGTCGCGCCAGTTGTTGGTCGGGCCGGCGCCGGCCTCCTCGGCAGAGCAGATGAAGGTGCGGTCCTCGACCCGGGCGACGTCGGCGGGGTCGGAGAGGGCCAGGTAGGAGTTGGGGCGCTTGGCGGCGGCGAGACGCTCGAAGGTGCCGGCGTCGATCAGGGCCTGGGCGAGGGAGTCGTACTCCTCGGCCGAGCCGTCACACCAGTGGACGGCGTCGGGCTGGGTCAGATCGGCGATCTCCCCGACCCAGTCGAGGAGCTTT
>Ga0075325_1000161_pt1 | contig 10207 bp, 9 predicted proteins | sample MayberrySE_Catta_5_FD_120048 | JGI IMG/M metagenome (GOLD analysis project Ga0075325, IMG submission 120048) | Natural and restored wetland microbial communities from the San Francisco Bay, California, USA, that impact long-term carbon... | ecosystem: Environmental > Terrestrial > Soil > Wetlands... | reverse complement strand
TGCCCGCACCTACGCCTGCCGAACGGAGCTCTACGTGAACACGCGCACCATCGCGATCCTCGCGCTCGTCATCGCCGTCGTCCTGCTCATCATCTTCCTGGTCTGAGCCGCCGTTCCGGAGGCCGCCCTGGACGTCCGGGGCGGCCTTCGGCATGTCCGCCCTCAGAACAGGGCGTTGGCCAGCGCGGTCCGGGCTCGGGCCACCCGCTCGTCGTCGCTGCCGACCAGCTCGAAGAGCCCCACCAGGTGGGTGCGTGCCGCGTCGCGGTCGTCGCCGGCCGAGCGGGCGACCAGGTCGACCAGCCGGGCGAACGCGTCCTCGACGTGCCCGCCGAGGAGGTCCAGGTCCGCGACCGCCGTCTGCGCCGCCACGTCGTCCGGCGCCTCGGCCGCCCGCGCCCGCGCGGTCGCCGGGTCCACACCCTGGGTACGTCGCATCAGCTCGACCTGGCCGAGCCCCGCCTGGGCGTCGGCGTCGGAGGGGTCGTCGGCGAGGACGGCCCGGTAGGCGGCGGCCGCCGCGTCCAGGTCGCCGCGCTCGATGGCGTCGTAGGCCTCGTCGTAGCGCGGGTCGATGACCGGCTCCTCGTCCACGACGGGCGGAGCCGCAGCGGCCGCGACCCGCCCGGTGACACCGTTGGCCTCGGCCACCTTGAGCAGCTCGTCGAGGTACTGCCGGACCTGCGCCTCGGGCAGGGCACCCTGGAACAGCGGGATCGGCTGGCCCTTGACCACGGCGAAGACCGCCGGGATGCCCTGCACCTGGAACGCCTGACCGAGCCGGGGGTTCGCGTCCACGTCGATCTTGGCGAGCAGCCACCGGCCCTCGTCGGCGCCGGCCAGCCGCTCGAGCACCGGGCTCAGCTGCTTGCACGGGCCGCACCAGTCGGCCCAGAAGTCGATGACCACGGGCACCGTCATGGACTGCTCGACCACGACCGCCTGGAAGTCGGCCTCGGTGACGTCGACGACGACGCCGCCCGAGGCGGCCCCCGGTGCGCCGGTCCCGGCTGCCCCGGGGGCGGCGGCGGGCCTACCGGCCGCCGGGCGGGCGGCCAGCGCCGACAGGTCGACGGCGCCGTACGGGTTGAAGGTCGGCTGGCTCATGACCCCATCATCGCCGAGCCGGTCAGTCGCCGCCGCGCCGGGCGTGCCGGCCACGGACTTCCCGAGCCGGGGCGTCGCCGGGGCGCAGGTCGACGACCTCGTCGGGCGCCGGCACGTCGAGCGGCCGGCCGTCCTCGTCGTAGACGACGTCGAGGACCGCGGCGAGGGCGGCGGTCCACCGCTCCCGGTCGGCCCGGGGCCACGGAGCGCCGTCCGCCGGCATCACGGCCAGCAGCTCCCGGAGCAGGGCGTGCACGTCAGATGTCCTCGGATCCCCGTCTGCCCGCTCAGAACCGCGGGGGCTCGCGGTAGTCGCCCCACTCGGCGCGCAGCGCGTCGCAGATCTCACCCAGGGTCGCCTCGGCGCGCACCGCGTCGAGCATCGGCGGGACCAGGTTGCCGTCCCCGCGCGCCACCTCGACCATGCGGCGCAGCGACTCGGCGATGGCCTCCTGGTCGCGGCCCGCGCGGCGGTCGGCCAGCACACGGTTCTGCTCCCGCTCGACCTCGTGCGAGACCCGCAGGATCTCCAGCGGCTCCTCGACGGTCGAGGTGTGGCAGTTGACCCCGACGATCTTCTTGTCGCCCTTCTCCAGCGCCCGCTGGTAGGTGAAGGCGGCTTCCGCGATCTCGGACATGAACCAGCCGTCCTCGATGCCGCGCAGCAGCCCGGCGGTGATCGACCCGTCCGAGCCCATGTCGCGGATCCGGGCGAAGATCGCCTCCGCCTCGGCCTCGATCCGGTCGGTCAGCGCCTCGACGTACCAGGAGCCGCCGAGCGGGTCGGCGACGTTGGCGACACCCGTCTCCTCCATGATCACCTGCTGGGTGCGCAGCGCGATCTCGGCGGCCTTCTCGCTGGGCAGCGCCAGCACCTCGTCCAGCGCGTTGGTGTGCAGCGAGTTGGTGCCGCCCAGGACGGCCGACAGCGCCTCGAGCGCCGTGCGCACGATGTTGTTGTCCGGCTGCTGCGCGGTCAGCGACACGCCCGCGGTCTGGGTGTGGAAGCGCAGCCACTGCGCCTTCTCGGTCCTGGCGCCGTAGACGTCGCGCATCCACCTGGCCCAGATCCGCCGGGCTGCGCGGAACTTCGCGATCTCCTCGAAGAAGTCCAGGTGGGCGTCGAAGAAGAAGGACAGGCCGGGGGCGAAGTCGTCGACGTCGAGCCCCCGCGACTGCCCGAGCTCGACGTAGCCGAAGCCGTCGGCCAGGGTGAAGGCCAGCTCCTGTGCGGCGGTCGAGCCCGCCTCCCGGATGTGGTAGCCCGAGACGCTCAGCGGCTTGTACGCGGGGATGTGCTCGACGCAGTACTCCATCAGGTCGCCGATCAGGCGCAGGTGCGGCTCGGGCGGGAAGAGCCACTCCTTCTGGGCGATGTACTCCTTGAAGATGTCGGTCTGCAGCGTGCCGTTGAGCACCGAGGGCTCGACCCCCTGCCGTTCGGCGGCGACGAGGTACATGCAGAAGACCGGGACGGCCGGCCCGCTGATCGTCATCGACGTGGTGACGTCGCCGAGCGGGATGTCGGAGAAGAGCACCTCCATGTCGGTGGCCGAGTCGATCGCGACCCCGCAGTGACCGACCTCGCCGAGGGACCGGGCGTCGTCGGAGTCGCGCCCCATCAGGGTCGGCATGTCGAACGCGACCGAGAGCCCGCCGCCGCCGGCGGCGAGGATCATCTGGTACCGCTCGTTGGTCTGCTGCGCGTTGCCGAAGCCGGCGAACTGCCGGATGGTCCAGGTCCGCCCGCGGTACCCGTTCGGGTACAGGCCGCGGGTGAAGGGGAACTCCCCCGGCCAGCCGATGCGCTCGAAGCCGGCGACCGCGTCGCCCTCGGCCGGGCCGTAGACGGGGTCGACCGGCTCGCCGGACAGGGTGGTGAAGTCGGCGTCGCGCACGCGGGAGGCGGCGAACCGCTCCTGCCAGCGGCGGCGTCCGGCCTCGATCTCGGCGGCGTCCACGTCGCTCCTCCACGGGTGTCGCGATGTGACAGGGTCCGGCAGCCGTGTCGGCACGCCGTCATGTCCCTTTCGTGCCCCGAGAGTACCCGTCTGCCCCTACCCTGCGAGAGGTGGAGAGGGGTGACCGGTCCCTACGGGTCCGGCTCCATCGATCCCCGGCCGTCGAGGTGAACCGGCCGGGGCGCTTCGGCGTCCTTGGCCTCGAGAACACCCAGGACCTCGACCGACGGGCGGGTACGAGATGGCCGGTGTGGCGGTGACAGCGGGTGCCCCCGGGGCAGCCGCCACCGCCCTGTCCCGCGACGAGGCCGCCCGCGTCCTCTGGAACCAGCACTACGGTCCGCTGGCCGGCTGGTGCGCCGCCCTGGTCGGCGACCGCGACGCGGCCCACGACATCGCGTCCGAGGCCTTCACCCGGCTGCTGTCCCGCTGGGTGACCGTCCACGACCCCAAGGGCTACCTGTACGTGACGGCGACCAACCTGGTGCGCGACCGCTGGCGCCGCGAGCAGCGCGACCGCCGGCTCTGCCAGCGGATCGAGGAGCGCACCGAGACCAGCACTCCCGCGTGCGACCCGTGGCTGCGCGACCTCGTCGAGCGGCTGCCGGAGCGGATGCGGGTGCCGGTGCTGCTGCACTACTACGCGGACCTGAGCATCGCCGAGGTGGCCGGCGCCCTGCACCGGCCCGAGGGCACGGTCAAGCGGATGCTCTACGACGCCCGGGCCCGCCTCCTCAGCATGATCGAGAGCAGCGAGGGCGGCGACGGCGGCGGGAGGGCCGAGTGAACGACCTCCCCCGCATGCGGATCGAGCCGCTCAGCCCGCCGACCGGCGAGCTGGAGCGGGTGCTCGCCCGCGCGCGGTACCGACGGCACCGCCGGGCCTTCGCGCTGCTCACCGTCGCCGTGGTCTTCGTGGCCGGCCTGGGCGGCGGCTTCGCGCTGGGCCGCGACGTCCCGCGCGAGGTCGTCGACGCCGTCGACCACCTGACCAACGGGGTGACCGGCCGGACGGACCCGACCAGCGCGGCGCCGGCGGCCAGCTCGGAGGCCAGCTCGGAGGCCAGCCGGTCGCCGGAGGGCCGCCGGACCGAGGACGCCGCGGCGACCGGCGGCAGCGACGTGGTCCGGACCGAGCCCAAGCCGGGGAGCCTGGCCTACCACGGCCAGGCGGTCGGTAGCGCCGGGCAGCCTGCGGCCGGGCTCTACGTCTACGTCGGGGTCCCCGGCGTCGACGGCTTCCGGCCCGACGGCTGGGCGGTGGGCCGGACCGACAAGAAAGGGCAGTTCACGATCTCCTGCCCGCACGCCCCCGTGCTGCTCGCCCCCTGGCCGTTGCTGGGGGACGCCAAGTCCAAGGCCCGCCACGTGAGCTGGGCGGCGACCTTCGTCGGCGGCGCCACAGACCCGACCGTCGCGGAGAACGTGCCCTGCACCCGCAGCAAGACGGTCGACGTCACCCGCGTGGGCCGCGGCTCGGCGGTCGAGGGCGACGTCCGCATCCCCGACTCCTGCATCGACGACGAGATCAGCATGTGGGTGTGGCTCAACGGGTCGCGCGCCGTCCACGTCAAGATCCAGGACCTCCGGGACGGCGACCACTTCCGGGTGTCCGGTCTCCCGCCCGGCCGGCACACGCTGGGCGCCAACGGGCGCCTGCACCCGGTGACGGTCGGCGGCGGAGACACCTTCACCCAGGACGTGACCTTCTTCTGCGACGACGGGCCGACGTCCGAGCCCAGCCCCACCGACTCGTCCTCCGCGCCGACCAGCACGCCCGAGCCGACCGAGTCCACGACCGGCCCGACGGGCACTGCCACCGGCACCGCCCAGCCGAGCAGCAGCACCTCCCCCTAGCCGCTCTCCCGCGCCCCAGGGCCCTCGCGCTGCTCGCGGGCAAGCCCGTCGACCAGGCGGTCCGCCGCGGCATAGGGGTCGGTCCGGCCGGCGACCACCTCCGCGGCCAGCTCGTCCAGGCCGGCTCCGCCGTGCGGCGAGCGGACGTCACCCATCCGGGCCCGCAGCGCCGTGACCGCGATGGCCTCGACCTCGTCGGCGGCCCGGCGCAGCCTCCGACGGGCCAGCTCCCCGGACTCCTCGAGCCAGCCGCGGTGCTTCTCGAGCGACTCGACCACCTCGTCGACGCCCTCGCCCCGGGCCGCGACGGTCCTGACGATCGGCGGCCGCCAGTCTCCCGGCGCACGGCGCTCGCCCAGGGTGAGCATGTGCCGCAGCTCACGAACCGTGGCGTCGGCACCGTCGCGGTCGGCCTTGTTGACGACGTAGACGTCGCCGACCTCGAGGATGCCGGCCTTGGCAGCCTGGATCGCGTCGCCCATGCCCGGCGCCAGCAGGACGACGGTGGTGTCGGCCAGACCCGCGACCTCGACCTCAGACTGCCCCACGCCGACGGTCTCGACGAGCACCACGTCGCAGCGGGCGGCGTCGAGGACCCGCAGGGCCTGCGGCGTCGACCAGGAGAGGCCGCCCAGGTGGCCGCGGCTGGCCATCGAGCGGATGTAGACGTCCGGGTCCAGCGCGTGCTCCTGCATCCGGACCCGGTCACCCAGCAGCGCGCCGCCGGAGAACGGAGAGGACGGGTCCACGGCGAGGACGCCCACCCGCTTGCCGAGCCCCCGGTAGGCGCCCACCAGGGCGCTCGTCGTCGTCGACTTGCCCACGCCGGGTGCCCCTGTCAGGCCGACCACGGTGGCCTGCCCGCCGTACGGGACGAGCGCCGCCATCGCCTCGCGCAGCAGCGGTGACGCGTCCTCGACCAGCGAGATCAGCCGCGCCACCGAGCGCGCGTCACCCTCGCGGGCGCGCCGCACGAGCTCGCCGACGTCGGGAGCCCGGCGGCCGGCTGCCACGCCGCTCAGGAGGCGGCGGGCACGCGCAGGACGAGCGCGTCGCCCTGGCCGCCGCCGCCGCAGAGGGCCGCGGCTCCGACGCCACCGCCGCGCCGCCGGAGCTCCAGCGCGAGCGTGAGGACCAGCCGCGCACCGCTCATGCCGATCGGGTGGCCCATCGCGATGGCCCCGCCGTTGACGTTGACCTTGTCCTGGTCCAGGCCGAGCTCGCGCATCGACTGGATGCCGACCGACGCGAACGCCTCGTTGATCTCGACCAGGTCGAGGTCGGCGACGTCGAGCGAGTCCTTCGCCAGCGCGGCCTTGATCGCGTTGGCCGGCTGCGACTGGAGGCTCGCGTCCGGGCCTGCGACCACGCCATGGGCGCCGATCTCGGCCAGCCAGGACAGGCCGAGCTCCTCGGCCTTGGCCCGGCTCATGACCACGACGGCCGCCCCGCCGTCGGAGATCTGGGACGACGAGCCCGCCGTGATCGTGCCGTCGGCGGCGAACGCCGGACGCAGCTTGCCGAGCAGGTCCGCGGTGGTGTCGGCCCGCACGCCCTCGTCGGTGGTGAAGACGAGCGGGTCACCCTTCCGCTGCGGGATCTCGACGGGGACGATCTCGTCGTCGAAGAGCCCGTTCTTGGCGGCCTCGGCGGCGCGCTGGTGGGACAGCGCGGAGAACGCGTCCTGGTCCTCGCGGCTGATGCCCAGGCGCGCGTTGTAGCGCTCGGTGGACTCGCCCATCGCGCACTGGTCGAACGCGCAGAAGAGCCCGTCGTGAGCCATCGAGTCGAGCAGCTCGACGGCGCCGTACTTGTAGCCGCTGCGGCTCTTGGGCAGCAGGTGCGGTGCCTGCGTCATCGACTCCATGCCGCCGGCGACGACGATCTCGAACTCCCCGGCCCGGATCAGCTGGTCGGCGAGCGCGACCGCGTCCAGGCCGGACAGGCAGACCTTGTTGATCGTGAGCGCCGGCACCGTCATCGGGATGCCGGCCTTGACCGCGGCCTGGCGTGCGGTGATCTGGCCGGCGCCCGCCTGGAGCACCTGGCCCATGATCACGTAGTCGACCTGGTCCGGCGCGACGCCGGCCCTCTCCAGCGCTCCCTTGATGGCGACGGCGCCGAGGTCGGCACCGGAGAAGTCCTTGAGCGAGCCGAGGAGGCGGCCCATCGGGGTCCGGGCCCCCGCGACGATGACGGAACCGGCCATGACATGAACCTCCTGTGACGCGCCTGCGTTGGCCCGGGACGGGCAGTGTCACGATAGCCGGGTGCTGAACCGCATCGACCACGTCGGTCTCGCCGTCCGCGACCTCGACGCCGCCATCGCCTTCTACCGCGACACGTTCGAGGTGGTCGCCGTGCACGAGGAGGTCAACGAGGAGCAGGGCGTCCGCGAGGCCATGCTGGCGGTCGGCGACTCGGGCTCGTGCATCCAGCTGCTGGCCCCGCTGCGCGAGGACTCGCCGATCGGCAGGTTCCTCGAGCGCAACGGAGAGGGCATCCAGCAGGTCGCCTACACGGTCGACGACGTCGCGGGGGTGTCGGCCACGTTGCGCGGGCGCGGCGTACGGCTGCTCTACGACGAGCCGCGCCGGGGCACCGCCGGCTCGCTGGTCAACTTCGTGCACCCCAAGGACGCCATGGGGGTCCTCGTCGAGCTGGTGCAGCCCGGCCCCGGCGGCGACGCCGAGGTTACCGACCAGTAATATCCAGGACAGTCCCTTCCCGTAGGCAGCCCCGGAGGCAGCGATGAAGGACATCCTCGAGACGATCCTCAGTGCTGACGCCACGCCGGCCGACTTCGCGGCGCTGCCGGTCCCGGAGCACTACCGCGGCATCACCGTGCGCCAGGACGAGGTCGGCATGTTCGAGGGCCGGGCCAGCCGCGACAAGGACCCGCGGGAGAGCCTGCACCTCGACGAGGTGCCCACGCCGGAGCTCGGCCCGGGCGAGGCCCTGGTCGCCGTGATGGCCAGCGCGATCAACTACAACACCGTCTGGACCTCGATCTTCGAGCCGGTCCCGACGTTCGCGTTCCTCCAGCGCTACGGCCGGCTCAGCCCGCTGTCCAAGCGCCACGACCTGCCCTACCACGTGGTCGGCTCCGACCTGTCCGGCGTCGTGCTGCGCACCGGTCCCGGCGTCCACGCGTGGCATCCCGGCGACGAGGTCGTCGCGCACTGCCTGTCGGTCGAGCTGGAGAGCCCGGACGGTCACAACGACACGATGCTCGACCCCGAGCAGCGGATCTGGGGCTTCGAGACCAACTTCGGCGGGCTGGCCGAGCTCGCCCTGGTGAAGTCCAACCAGCTGATGCCCAAGCCGGCCCACCTCACCTGGGAGGAGGCCGCGTCGCCCGGGCTGGTCAACTCGACGGCGTACCGCCAGCTGGTCTCGCGCAACGGCGCGGGCATGAAGCAGGGCGACGTCGTGCTGGTCTGGGGAGCCTCCGGCGGCCTGGGGTCCTACGCCACGCAGTTCGCCGTGAACGGCGGCGCGACACCGGTGTGCGTGGTCTCCAGCGCGGACAAGGCCGGGATCGCGCGGTCGATGGGCGCCGAGCTGATCATCGACCGCAGCGCGGAGGGCTACCGGTTCTGGAAGGACGAGACGACTCAGGACCCCAAGGAGTGGCAGCGGTTCGGCAAGCGGATCCGCGAGCTCACCGGCGGCGACGACGTCGACATCGTGTTCGAGCACCCGGGCCGGGAGACCTTCGGCGCATCGGTCTTCGTGGCCCGCAAGGGCGGCACCATCGTCACCTGCGCCAGCACCAGCGGCTTCATGCACGAGTACGACAACCGCTACCTCTGGATGAACCTCAAGCGGATCATCGGCTCGCACTTCGCCAACTACCGTGAGGCATGGGAGGCCAACCGGCTCGTGGCGCGCGGGAAGATCCACCCGACACTGTCCAGGACGTACGTCCTCGAGGACACCGGACAGGCGGCCTATGACGTCCACCGCAACATGCACCAGGGCAAGGTCGGCGTCCTGTGCCTCGCCCCGGAGGAGGGCCTCGGCGTCCGCGACCCCGAGCTGCGGGCCCGTCACGAGACGGCGATCAACCGCTTCCGCAACGTCTAGGCAATGCCCGGTGGCGGCGTCTGACATGTCGACCCTCGTCTGACACGATGCGGGGCATGGAGCACGACGCCTCCGACGAGCCGGTCGCCGAGCGCGCCAGCCGACTGCTCTACGCCGCCCAGGCCCAGGCCGACCGGCTGCGCGAGCAGACCGAGCGCGACGTCGCGGCCGACCGCGAGGCCTCCGAGGCGCTGCGCGCGGAGGCCCAGCGCCTGCACGACGACATCGCCGAGCGCCACAGCGAGGCCGCGCGCCTCGAGGAGGAGGCGGTGCGACGCCGGGCAGACGCCCTGGAGGAGGCCGCGCGCCGGCTCGAGGAGGCGCTGACCGCGTCGGAGCGCCAGCGCACCGAGGCCGGTGAGGAGGCGCGCCAGCTGCTCGCCGACGCCGCGGACCAGGCATCCATGGTCGTCACGGCGGCGGCCACCAGTGCCGACGAGCTGGTCGCCCGTGCCCAGCAGGAGGCCGACACGCTGCGCGACGTGGCCGACGCGGACGCCGAGTCGATCCGGGCGCAGGCGCAGGCCGTGCGGGACAAGGCCCAGCAGGACGCCGACAGCATCATCGCCGAGGCCCGCGAGGACGCCGCCCGCCGCCGGCAGGAGGCGCAGGACGAGGCCGACCGGCGGCTCGCCGAGGTCGAGGCCGAGGTGGCCCGTCTGGTCGAGGGCGCCCGCACCGAGGCGGCGGCGGTCCTGGCGGCCGCCGCCGAGCAGGCCGCGGCGACGAGGGCGGCCGCCGACGAGGACGCCGGCCACGTCCGTCGGCAGGTCGCCGGCCTGGCCGACGTGGCGGGCGCCGACGCGGAGCGGATCCGGGCGGAGGCCCGCGACGAGGCGGACACCGTGCTCGCCGAGGCGGCCGAGCAGACCGCCTGGGCCAAGCGCACGGTCGACGAGGTGCTCGAGGCCGCTGCCGGCGACGCGGAGCGGATCCGCTCCGACGCGCACGCCGAGGCCGCGAAGGTGGTGGCCGAGCTGCGGGCCCAGGCCGAGGAGCTGTTGGCGAGCAGCCGCGAGAGCGCCGAGACCCGGCTGGCGGAGGCGGCCGCGAGGGCCGCGGCGGTCGAAGCCGAGGCCGACCAGGTGCTCGCCCAGGCGCAGACCGAGGCCGAGCGCCGGCTGGCCGACGCGAGCCACCGGGCGTCCCGGACCGTCGACGAGGCCACCACCAAGGTGACGGCGATCGAGTCC
>Ga0075325_1000160_pt1 | contig 10209 bp, 8 predicted proteins | sample MayberrySE_Catta_5_FD_120048 | JGI IMG/M metagenome (GOLD analysis project Ga0075325, IMG submission 120048) | Natural and restored wetland microbial communities from the San Francisco Bay, California, USA, that impact long-term carbon... | ecosystem: Environmental > Terrestrial > Soil > Wetlands... | reverse complement strand
GATGTCGCGGCGACGCTCGAGGCCGCGAAGATCCTGGTTGCGGAGGGGTTCAAGGTCCTGGCCTACACGAATGACGATCTCATCACGGCGCTTCGCCTGGAAGATGCGGGCTGCGCTGCGGTCATGCCGCTGGCGAGTCCGATCGGTAGCGGGCTCGGTCTCGTGAACCCCTATTTCATCCGCGAGATCAAGAGCCGCCTCGCGTGCCCGGTCATCGTCGATGCCGGCGTCGGCACGGCGTCCGATGCGTGCATCACGATGGAGCAGGGTGTGGACGGAATCCTGATGAACACGGCGCTGGCCGAGGCACGGAATCCGGTGGCCATGGCGAGTGCCATGCGATTCGCGGTTGATGCCGGTCGTCTGGCATTCCTCGCCGGCCGGATGCCGAGGCGAGAGGTGGCGGTGCCGTCTTCCCCTGAACGCGGCATGCTCGCGTAGGTGGGGGCTCGTTTTGTCATGGTTTACCACAGAGCCACGGAGACCACAGAGGACACAGGGAAAAACAAGAAGACTTTGTCTCCGTGTTCTCTGTGGCCCTCCGTGGCTCTGTGGTAAATCGTGACTGAGCCTCGTGTCGCCGAGATGCCCGCGAGCAAGGGCCTGGCACCGAGACGAGCGGCGCTCAACGCTCTGACCCAGGTCCGCGCCGGCCGACCTCTCGACGCGGCACTGGACGGTGCCTTGCGGAAGCTGGACGATGATGACCGCCGCCTCGCGCACGAGATGGCGGCCGGGGTGCTGCGGCGACAGCAGGCACTCGATGCCCGCCTCGCTGCGCTGGTGACCAGAGAATGGTCCAAGGTGCCCTCCAGGCTTCAGGACCTGCTCCGTCTCGGCGCCTACCAGCTGGTCGTCCTGGATCGGGTCCCGGCGCATGCGGCGGTGGATACCAGCGTGTCGCTCGCGAGGGAGGAAGGCGGGCCGCGGGCCGGCGGGTTCGTGAACGCGGTGCTGCGACGCCTCGGGGCGCAGCCCGAGGCGATAGCAGCGGCGGCCGATGGAGCGGACGGTCTCTCGGATGCGGCAGCGCTCGCCCGGCGTCACTCCCACCCGCTCTGGCTGGTGGAGCGATGGCTCGGGCGCTTCGGTCCGGAAGAGACCAGCCGCCTCCTGGAGTGGAACGATCGGCGGCCGCGCCTCATCCTCCAGCCCGCGCGGCGAAGCGCCGCCGACCTGGAGCACCTTTGGAGATCGGCCGGCATCGCGGTCGAGCCTGCGGCGTACGGAGCCGGGCTGGTGACGGACCGCCGTCGCCCGGAAGAGTTGCCGGGGTATGCCGAGGGCGCGTTCCTGGTGCAGGACCCGGCGCAGGCGCTGCTCGCCTGGTATGCCGACCTCCCTTCCGGGGCGACGGTCTATGACGCCGCCGCGTCTCCCGGCGGGAAGACGCTCGCGCTCGGGCGCGAAGCTCGGCTGGTAGTCGCGGCGGACGTGAGCCGGCACCGGGTGGAGCGCCTCGCGCGCAATCTCCGGCGCGCCGGCAGTGGCAGAGAGCACCCGATCGTGGCGGACGCGCGCCTGCCGCCGTTCCGTTCGGTCGGTGCGGTGCTGCTCGATGCGCCGTGTCTCGGCACCGGCACCTTCGCGCGGCATCCGGATGCGCGCATGAGGGTTACGCCCGAGGCGCTGGAGCGCATCACCGGCATCCAGGCCGGACTGCTCGACGGCCTGGCGGATGTGGTCGCGCCGGGTGGGCTCCTGATCTACGCCACCTGCTCGCTGGAGCCGGAGGAGAACGAGCGGCAGGTCGATCGCTTCCTCGCAGGTCACCCCGAGTTCCTGCGGGAGCCGAGCGAGACGTTCCCCCCGGCCTTGTTGTCGGAGAAGGGTGACATGACCATGTTGCCGCAGCGACACGAGATGGACGGCGCGTACGCCGCGAGGCTCCGCCGGGCGTGAGGATCCGCCGTCACACCGGCACGGGTCTGGCTCGCGGCGCCGAACCGGACGCGGTCGAGACCGACGACGGTCCGGCGGTCGATTCCGGGGTGCCACGGGGCGACCCGTGGAAGCGCTTCGCCCGCGACATGGGACTCGTCGCCCTCGTGGCCCTCATCGGCTACCTGCTCTCGGGCTATTGGGTCTCGCCCGGCGCGGTCTTCGCGTCGGAGCACGCCGTCCCACGGGTCCTGGAGCTACCGGTGGCCGACGCGCGGGAGCGACTCGGGAAGCTGGGCTTCCGGGTCCGGGTGGAGGGCGAGCGCGCCAACTCGTCCACTCCGCAGGGCACGGTGGTCTGGCAGGACCCGCCGCCCGAGACCGTCGCGCCGCCCAACAGCACCGTGCAGCTGGTGCTGAGCGGCGGACCGGCACCGGTCAACGTGCCTGACGTGGTCGGCCTCTCGCTCCCCTACGCGGAGTCGATCATCGCGGCGGCGGGCCTCAAGCTCGGTCGGGTGGATCGTGTGGCGTCGGGTCAGGAAGCGGAGGTCGTACTCTCGGTCCGGCCGCCGCCGGGCAACGGACGCCCGCCGGGCTCGCGGGTCGAGCTGCTGGTGAGCACAGGCCAGGGAGGAGGACGGTGAGCGTGCGCATCGCGCCGAGCGTGCTGAGTGCGGACCTGGGACGTCTGCGGGAGCAGGTCGAGCGGGCCGTCGAGGGCGGCGCGGAGTGGATCCACGTGGATGTGATGGACGGCCACTTCGTGCCCAATCTGACCTTCGGTGCGCCGATCATCAGTGCGCTCCGCCGGATCACCGACCGGCCGATCGACGTGCACCTGATGGTGTACCATCCCGAGCGCTACGTCACCGAGTATGCCGAGGCAGGCGCGAACGTGTTCACCTTCCACCCTGAGGCCACGGTGCACGTGCAGCGTCACCTCGCCGCCGTCCGCGAGCGCGGCATGCTCGCCGGCCTGGCCTTCAATCCGTCGACGCCGCCCGCCTACGCCGAGGAGGTCGTGGACGACCTGGACGTGGTGCTCATCATGTCGGTCAACCCGGGCTACGGCGGGCAGTCGTACCTGCCGGCTGCCTCGGACAAGATCCGGCGGTTCCGCGGCCTGCTCGACCGGGCCGGCTCCCGCGCGGCGCTCGAGGTGGACGGCGGCATCACGACCGAGACCATCGCCGAGGCGTGGGGCGCCGGCGCGGACACGTTCGTCGCCGGCACCGCCGTCTTCGGCATGCCCGATCCCGCCCAGGCGGTGCGCGACCTTCAGCGGCGCTGCGCCGTCGTGGCCTGAGGTAAGCGTGTCGAAACAGTGGACCATGGTGGCGATCGTCCTGGGGGGGCTCGCCCTGGGCGCGGCGGCGCTCACTTGGGTGGCGCCGGGCGGAGGCGTCGAGATCAACCGCGAGGCGCCCGACTTCAAGGTGATGGATCTCGCCACCCGTGACACGGTGTCGCTCGAGGATTACCGCGGATCGGTCACCCTGGTCAACATCTGGGCCACCTGGTGCCTGCCCTGCCGCGACGAGATGCCGTCCATGCAGGCGCTCTACGACTCCCTTGCCGGGCGGGGCTTCCGGATCGCCGCCGTGAGCATCGACGAGGGCAGTCCCGAGGACGTCGTCGCCTTCGCCCAGAAGCTCGGCCTCAGCTTCGACATCCTTCACGACCGCAGCGGAACGATCGAGCGCCTCTATCAGACGACCGGCGTCCCCGAAAGCTTCCTGCTCGACCGGCGCGGCATCCTGGTGAAGCGGGTGATCGGCGCCCACGACTGGAGCTCACCCGCGAACCGAAGCACCGTGGAGCGACTCCTGGCCCAGCCCGAGAGCTAGCGTGGCCGGCTGGATCCTCGGTATCGAGACCTCCTGCGACGAGACCTCCGCGGCGGTGCTCCGGGCGGAGGGCGGCGTCGGCTCGATCGCGGGCCACGTGATCCTCTCGCAGGACGTGCACCGCGTCTTCGGCGGCGTGGTGCCCGAGCTGGCGAGCAGGGCGCACGTCCGCACGGTCGGCTCGGTGGTGGACCGCGCGCTCGCCGACGCGGGGATCGGTCTCGGCCAGGTCGACGGGGTGGTCGTGACTGCCGGTCCCGGCCTCGTCGGCGCCCTCCTCGTCGGCGTCACCTACGGCAAGGCGCTCGCCTTCAGCCTCGATCGCCCGCTGCTGGGCGTGAATCACCTCGAAGGGCATCTCTTCGCCCCCACGCTCGAGGACCCCGACCTGGCGCCGCCGTTCGTGGCCCTGCTGGTGAGCGGCGGGCACACCATGCTGCTCGACGTGCCCGCCTGGGGCGAGTACCGGCTGCTGGGGCAGACGCTCGACGACGCCGCCGGTGAGGCGTTCGACAAGGTGGCCAAGCTGCTGGGGCTCGGCTATCCCGGTGGGCCGGTGATCGAGCGGCTGGCGAAGGAGGGAGACCCCCGCCGCTACGCCTTTCCCCGTCCCATGCTTCAGGATCTGGAGCGTGAGGGACCCAACCGTTACGCCTTCTCCTTCAGCGGGCTCAAGACCGCGGTGCTGCGGGCGGTGCGAGCCGGCGCCGACGCCGACCGGGCGTCCGAGCCGCCGCCGGAGCGCGAGCGACCTCATCTGGCTCGCGGATTTCAGGACGCGGCGATCGACGTGCTGGTGGCGAAGACCGCGCGCGCGGTCGAGGCGCTCGGCTACGGCACCGCGATGATCGGCGGCGGCGTGGCGTGCAACCGGACCCTGGCCGATCGGCTCCGCGAGCGGCTGGCGGGGCGGGCCCGGGTCAGCGTAGCTTCTCCCCGGCTCAACACCGACAATGCGGCGATGATCGCCGCGGCGGGCGCCTGGCGACTGGCCCGCGGCGAGCGCAGCGGCTGGGACCTCGAGCCGCGCGACGACCTTCCCCTGCCCGGCCTCAGCGCCGCCATCGAAAGCGTTCGATGACCATTTACCCGTTCGTGCTGCAGCTGGGACCGGTCGAGATCACCGGCTACGGGCTGATGATGATGGTCGCCTTCCTCATGGGAGGGTGGCTCATCGCGATCGAGCTGAAGCGCCGGGGGCTGGCGGAGGACTACGCGGCCGACGCCGTGGCGGCGGCGGTGATCGGCGGCATCATCGGGGCGAAGCTGTGGTACGTGGCGGCCACCCAGGACATGCACGCGTTGTTCTCGCGCGGCGGGCTGGTCTGGTACGGCGGGTTCATCGGCGGCACCGCGGCGGTGATCCTCAACGGCTGGCGGCTCAGGGTCCCGCTCCGCTGGACCATGCAGCTGGTCGCGCCCGCGCTTCCGGCGGCCTACGCGCTCGGGCGAATCGGATGCTTCCTGGTGAACGACGACTATGGTCGGCCCACCGATCTCCCGTGGGCGGTCAGGTTTCCTCATGGTCTCCCGCCCTCGACGGCTGCGAGCATGGAGCAGCTCTTCGGCATCCCGGTGCCACCGGGCACCGACCCATCCACGGTGCTCGCGGTCCATCCCACCCAGATCTACGAGGCGATCCTCATGCTGGCCGCCTTCATGTGGCTCTGGACCCTGCGGAAGAGCGATCGACCCATCGGATGGATCTTCGGAGTCTACCTGGTCATCGCCGGCGTCGAGCGATTCCTGATCGAGATCCTCCGCGCCAAGGACGACCGGTTCCTGGGCCCGTTCACCCTGGCCCAGCTCACCAGCGTGATTCTGGTCGCCATCGGCATCTGGGTGATGGCGAAGCTGGGGGAGGGCGCCAGCCCGGAGCCGGGCACCTACTTGAGCACTGGCAAGAAGGCTGCGTAGCCAAGAATTTGACAGCGAGCTAAGCTCCTTTACCCCAGCAGCTTAGGGATGGCTCCCCAACGGCCGTCAAAGCTCTGGTCGCTCCGCGAGGGGTGATCCGGCCGGGCGCTTCCTCTTTAAGTTGAGATAATCCAGTCACTTGCCATTTTTTGCACCGCTGGCACCACCCTTGCCTATACGAGGCGTGGGCGAAGCCTCGCGGCTTCCGCAAAACGAGTGGTAGGTCGAAGAAGGGTGAAGCGGGCACATCGGCTCGTCTTCGTATACTCAGGGGGCGATCTACCACTTGCTTACGCGAACGGCCCGCCGACATCGGCGGGCCGTTCGCATTTCCGTCCCCTCGAGCGGCGTCAGTCGAGCGTCAGCTCGGTCGCCGCCACCACCAGGCCGTCTTCGTCTCCCCACACTCGATGACCGGGCGTGAAGGTGATGCCGGCGAACGTCACCGGCACGCCGCGCTCTCCCGCGCCGGTCTTGGCCGGCGGGCGCGGGCTGGCGGCGAGCGCCTTCACCCCCAGCGACGCCGAGGCGATCTCCTCTACGTCCCGGACACAGCCGTTCACGACCAGACCCGCCCAGCCGTTGGCCGACGCGAGCGCGGCCAGCCGGCCACCGATCAGCGCGCATCGGCAGGACCCCTGGCCGTCCACCACCAGCACCCGACCCCGACCCTCGCCCTCCAGGACCCGGCGCACCAGCGCGTTGTCCTCCAGCACGCGCACGGTCTCGATCTCACCGGCGAACCTGGCACGGCCGCCGAAGTCCCGGAACCGCGGCTCCGCCACCTGCACCCGGTCTCCGTAGCGGTCGCAGAGAGCCGGGGTCGGGGTCACGCCACCGCCTCGCCCGAGCGACGCCGCCCGGCGGCGATCGCGCGCCGGGGCTCGATGACGAAGGTCCACACCACCGCGATCAGCGCCAGGACCAGGAGCAGACCCTGGGCGGTCAGTGTCTCGACCGTCGGATGGAGGCCGATCTCGGGGACCCGCGGAACGCCGGACACCGGGGTCAGGGAAACGAACCCGCCTTCCTGCAGCTCGGCGATGCCGGTACCCGCGAACACGAGTGCCATGTAGTAGAGAAACGCGCTGGTCACCGCGAAAAACGGCTTGAGCGGCAGCCGCACCCCGAACCGGTTCATCGCGACGTAGACGCCCACCAGGAGGACGAAGCCCGCGAGCATGCCCGCGAGCACCGGCGCGGCGGCCGCGCCCGGGCCGGCCGAGATGAACAGGGCCTTGTAGAACAGCACCGTCTCGAAGCCTTCGCGGTACACCGCGAGGAAGGCCGCCGTACCGAGCGCGAGCGCGGAGCCCTGCGTGACGGCATCCTGCACCTTGCTCTTGACGAAATGCGTCCACTTCACCACTTCCATCTTGCTCAGCAGCCAGTAGCTCACGTAGAACAGCACGGCGGTGGCCGCCACCATGGTCGCGCCTTCGAGGGCCTCCTGGTGGGCGGCGGAGAGGTGGAACACCGTCTCCAGGGCGACCGCTGTGAGCAGGCTCGCGACGATCGCGGCCAGGATGCCGCCGTGGACATGGCGCCGACGGTCGGACGCGCCCATCTTGGCGAGGAACGTCATCAGCGCGCCGACGATCAGAATCGCCTCCAGTCCCTCGCGCAGCATGATCACGAAGGACTGGACGAACAGGTTGGTCCTCGAGAGCCCCGCGCCCAGCGCGGCGGCCGCGCGATCCAATCCGGTCGCGAGCCGCTCGCGCGCGGCGTCGAGCTCGGGGCCCGCGCCGGCGCCCGCAGCGGTGCGAAGGGCCGCGAAGTCGGTCTCCAGCTCGGCCGCGAGGGCCGCGTCGCGCCCGCGCAGCTCGCGCTCGACCTGCTCGAAGGTCATGTAGGCGTCGAGCGCGCGGGTGGATGCGTCCGGGTCGCCGGTCCGCGCGAGGGCGTAGACGGTGTCCACCTGCGCGCGCACGACCCCCAGGACCTCACCGGCAGGCGAGCTGGCGCTCTGATAGGACCGGATCGCGGCCAAGCGCGCGAGCCCGCCCCGGGAGCCGTCGCGCGGCGCGGCCAGCGAGTCGAGCAGCTCGGCGTCGGACATCTTGCCGGTGCGGGCGAACTCGCGGAGGCCCTCCGGCGCCTCGCCGGACGCCGGTGGCAGGCGCAAGGTGCTGGCATAGAGGGCGACCGCCCAGCGCTCCCGAGCCGGGAGCCGGTCCTCGAACGGCGGCATCGCGGTGCCGACGACGCCGATGTTGATGCGCCGGTAGTAGTCCAGCGGCGACCGGTCGTTGAGCCCACCCCAGTCGGCGAGATCGGCCGGCGGCGGATCCAGACCCGGGGCCAGTCTGCCGTCGCCACGCCCGAGGTCACCATGGCAGCCGGCACAGCTCGCCCGGTACACCTCGGCACCGAGTGCGAGGTCGGGCGGCCGGCTGGGCAGTTCGTCCAGGGACACGCCGAACCGGTCGGCGAGTGCGCGGTTGAAGGAGCGCACCCTGGCATCCAGGCTGTCGGGCGCGCCCAGTCCTTTCACCAGCGCCAGGAGCGAATCCACGGTGGCGACAGGGTTGAGCTCGGCACTGGCGGACAGCGCCGCAGCGGAGCGACGGGACTCCTCGAGGAAGAGGCGGGCCTCCTCGACCTCGGCCGCGGCCACGATGCGACCCTCCGCCACTCCGATGCGGTACTCCTGGGCGGCGAGAGTGGCGGTGGCGGCGACCCGGCGGACGATGGCGGCCGAATCCTGGGCAGCGGTGGGGGAGACGGGAGTGAGCGCCGACAGCAGGATCGGCAGCGCCACGCCGATGAGAGTCATTTTCATCCGGTTTCAGAAGAGCCTGGCCTAAACTAGAGTCCTCCGGTCGGAATTGAAAGAGCCCACGTGAACGAGGCCACTTACACCTACGCGGCCCTGGCATTCCTGGCGGTCTGCCTGGCCGTCTGGATCTGGGTCGAGCGCGATCGGGTCAGGCGCGGGGAGCGCCTGATCGCCGCGACGCGCCGGATGGCGGCGGGCGACATGGAGGCGAGGGCCGGCGTCCGGGGCCACGACCCCCTGGGCGTCCTGGCCGACGCCATCGCCCAGATGGCCTCGCGGCTCAAGACGCTGGAGGCGACCCTCCAGGAGCGCCAGAACTGGTTCGGCCTGCTCCTGGAGCACGCCTCCGATCTCATCTTCACGCTCGATGCCGAGTGGCGGATCGGAACCGCGAGCCCGTCCCTGCCCCGATTTCTCGGATGGCCGCCGGACCAGATGCGCGGCCGACCGCTCGCCGAGTTCCTTCACCCGGATGACGGCGAGGCCGCCCAGGCCGCCTTCGAGGCGATCGCGGAAGGCGCCGACCCCGTCGAGCCGATCGCGTTCCGGCTGCTCCACGTGGACGGCACCTGGCGAAGCGTCGAGGCCTTTGCCGACCGACCCCGGAACTGGAGCGGTCCCGAGCGCGTGGTGGTGACGGCGCGCGACCTGGGGCCTCGCGAGCGGCTGGAGCGGGAGCTGGGCGAGGCGCGGCGGATGGAGGTGCTCGGGCGCTTCGCCGGCGGCGTCGCCCATGACTTCGACCATCTCCTGACCGCCATTCAAGGCTACACCAGCCTTCTACTCCGCGACCTCCGGCCGGGAGAGCCGCAGTACGAGGGCCTCGAGGAGATCCGCCAGTCCTCCGAGCGCGCCGCGAGGCTCACCCGGCAGATCCTCGCATTCGGCCGCCATCACTCCGAGGAGTCCGCACCGGTGGATCCCAACCGGCTGGTGAGCAACGTGGCTCGCCTGCTTCCACCGCTCGTCGGCGAGGATCTCTCCCTAGTCACCGTGCTGGCACCGAACGTCGGCATGGTGCGCGCCGACCCCGGTCACCTGGAACAGGTCGTGATGAACCTGGTGCTGAACGCACGCGACGCCATGCCGGACGGGGGGCGGCTCACCATCGGTACCGCCAACGAGGAGATCACCGACTACGACCCACGCGCGAGTCCGGAGCTTCCGCCCGGCCACTACGTGACCCTCACCGTACGCGACACCGGCAAGGGGATCGAGCCCGATGTCCTGCCCTCGGTCTTCCAGCCGTTCTTCACCACCAAGGAGAACGGCCGCGCGCTCGGCCTTGGCCTCGCGACGGTCTACGGCATCGTGAAGCAGTGCGAGGGGCACGTGGACGTGGAGAGCGCGCCGGGACGGGGGACGACGGTGCGGGTCTACCTGCCGATCGCGCGCGGAGCGCCCGCACTCGCCAGCTCCGCCGCCCGTCTGGTACGCCACCAGGGCATCATCCTTCTGGTCGAGGATGAGGAGCCGGTGCGGCGGTTCGCCCGCGCCGCGCTGGAGGAACAGGGCTACCGCGTGCTGGAGGCCGGCCACGGTTGGGAGGCCCTGATGCGCCTCGCCGAGTTCGATGGCTCCGTGAACCTGGTGATCGCGGACGTGATGATGCCGGAGATGGGTGGCAGCGAGCTGGCGAGGCGGCTGGCGGTCGAGCGGCCCGGGCTCCCGATCCTCTTCCTGTCGGGCTATACCGACGACGAGATCACGCTCCGAAGTCTCGGCCCGCCGAGCGCGTACCTGCAGAAGCCGTTCACGCCGGGGTCATTGGTGGAGCGG
>Ga0075325_1000159_pt1 | contig 10209 bp, 10 predicted proteins | sample MayberrySE_Catta_5_FD_120048 | JGI IMG/M metagenome (GOLD analysis project Ga0075325, IMG submission 120048) | Natural and restored wetland microbial communities from the San Francisco Bay, California, USA, that impact long-term carbon... | ecosystem: Environmental > Terrestrial > Soil >... | reverse complement strand
GGTGTCTCGGGCAAGGACGTCACGCCGTTCCTGCTCGACTGGTTCCACCGTGAGAGCGAGGGCGTCACGCTGACGGCCAACGTGCGCATCGTGCTCCGCAACGCCGACCTGGCAGCACGTGTCGCGGCGGCCCTGGGTCGTACGCCGTGACGATCCCCTCCGGCACCGAGACGCTGGACGTCGTGGTCGTCGGCGACCTCATGGTCGACGTCCTCGCTGTCATGAGCGGCCCGCTCGCGCGCGGCAGCGACACCCCGTCGCGCATCACGACGGCGGGGGGCGGCTCCGCGGCCAACGTCGCGTCATGGCTCGCCGAGCTCGGGGTCCGGACGTCGTACGTCGGCAAGGTCGGCGACGACGCGCTGGGGCGCGAGTCGGTCGCCGGCCTCACCGTGCGCGGCGTCGAGACGTGGGTGAGCACGGCCGACGGCGTGACCACCGGCACCTGCGTGGTGCTGGTCGAGCAGGGCGGCGAGCGGTCGATGCTCCCCGACACCGGCGCCAACGCCGCTCTCGTGCCCGACGACCTGCCGCGGCGGCTGTTCCGGCCCGGCACGCACCTGCACCTGTCCGGCTACACGTTGCTGCACGAGGGATCGCGCGACGCCGGGCTCACGGCGCTCGCCCTCGCGCAGGCGGCGGACATGACCGTGTCCGTCGATCCCTCCTCGGCCGCCCTGGTCGAGGCTGCCGGGGTCGCCCGCTTCCTCGAGTGGACTCGCGGCGCGGACCTGCTCCTCGCCAACCAGGAGGAGGCCGCGCTGCTGGCCGGCTCCGACGACGTACGGGCCGCGGCGTCGACCCTCGGCGACACCTACCGCGAGGTCGTGGTGAAGCTCGGCCGGGACGGTGCCCAGTGGCAGCAGGGGTTCATCGCGGCGAGCGCGCCGGCCGAGCGGGTGGACGTCGTCGACACCACCGGGGCGGGCGACTCGTTCGCCGCCGGCTTCCTGGCCTCCTGGCTGCTCCACCCCGAGCCGGAGACGGCGCTGGCCGCGGGCAACCGGGTCGCGGCGAGTGCAGTGACGCGGGTCGGGGCCCGGCCGTGACCGGCCGGACTGAGCGCCCGGCCGGGGGCGCGACGTCGCGCGGTGAGGCACGGGCCGTCGGCGCCGCCGAGGCGGGCGGCCTCGCGCACCGGGTCGTGCGCCACGGGCCGGTGCGCAGCCTGGCCGAGGCCGCCGCGGCCCGCGGCATGCGGCCGGACCAGGTCGTCAAGTCGCTGGTGGTGCGGCGCGGCGACGACGACTACCTCTTCGTGCTGGTACCCGGCGACCGGACCATCTCGTGGCCCAAGCTGCGCGACCTGCTCGGGGTCAGCCGGCTGTCGATGCCCGACGCGGCGACCGCGCTGTCGGCCACCGGCTACGAGCGCGGCACCATCACGCCGTTCGGCTCGACGACCGCCTGGCCGGTGGTCGCCGACGAACGGCTCCGTGGCATCGAGGTCTCGGTCGGCGGCGGCGCGTCGGGCGTCACGATCGTGGCCGACGGCGACGACGTCGTCCGGGTCCTCGACGCGACCGTCGCCGACGTCACCGAGCCGGAGCAGACACCTGGCTGAGCACGTCGTCGGACACCGGAGCACGCGTCAGCTGACGCCGGAGGTGCGCAGTCTCTCCGGCACCGCCCACCAGCTGTCCGGGCGATCGACGACCGGAGCGTCCATGCCGTCGTCCAGGACCCGGGCCAGCCGGAACAGGAACGCCGCGATGCCCATCGCCCCCTGCATCCAGCCCGGTGACGGGTCGAGCAGCGGCTCCTCGTTGCGGTGCTCCACGAACCGCCACCGCGCACCGTCGTCGTCGCGGACGACCCGCTCCAGCAGCGCGTCGCCCAGCTGCCCGGCGAAGCCGAGGTAGGCGCGCTCGGCGGCCGCGCCCGCACCCGCGGCCGCGACCCGCTGCGCCGCGTCGAGGAACACGTCACCCACCCCCGCGGTGCCGCAGCACCGACCGTCGTTGTCCCAGAAGCCTGGCCGCAGCCGCTTCGGCACCCCCGACGTCATGATCGACGTGAGGCAGCGCTCCCACCACTCCTGCACCGCGACGCCGGCCACCCGGTGCACACCGGCCAGCTGGAGGGCCGGGAAGAGGTAGGACGTCCCGGCCGGGCCGTGGCACCAGGTGTAGGTGACGTGCTCGACGTCGGGGTTCGTGTGCGGGTCCATCGTCGGCAGCAGGAAACCGTCGTCCGCGAGGTCCGCCAGGGCGACCAGGTGCTCCGCGCCCCGCACCGCCGCGTCGCGGAGGTCGGCTCGTCCGAGGTGCTCGGCCGCGACCGCCAGCGCGGCGGCCACGCCGGCCGTCCCGTGCGAGTAGTTGGGCATCCGGGCACGCTCGGACCGTGGGACGCCCACCTGCATCGGCCAGTCGAGACCGGTCGGCCGCTCGTCGGCAGCGTCCAGCATGGCCTGCCCGCCGGCGGCAACCACCGCCGGCGAGTCCGCACCGCCTGCCCACCGGGCGGCCATCGTGATGCCTGCCGACCCCAGGACCACGTCGGTGGCCGGCACCGGCTCCCCGCCCGCGGTCAGGGGCGCGGACCAGCCGGCCGGCGTCACCCGGGCGGCCAGCAGGGACAAGGGAACCTCCACGTCGTCGGGGCTCCCGAGCAGCCGCAGAGCCGTCATGTCGCCGGCCAGCCCGAAGTACAGCGACGGGTCGGTGTGCTCCGGTGCGTGCTCGACCAGGCGACGACGTACCGCCTCGACCAGATCCTCCTCCTGAGCGGTCAACGGCCGGGTCAGCCGGGTCTCGGCGAAGAGCAGGGCGAAGGCGCCCACTCCCTGGTAGAGGCTGTCCCGGTCGTCGGCGAGCTGCGGCTCCGGCGCGCTGCCGTCGGACGGCACCCGGTCCGGGAACCACGGCCCGTCGTCGCCGCAGACCTGGCCCAGCACCCACGACACCGCCGCCTCGGCAGTGTCGCGGTAGTCCGCGGCCTTGGCCATGCCGAGCACCCTAGGGCCGTTGACCTGCCTACGCGGGGGGTGCAGGGTCGGGCGCATGACCGCCAGCCGAGCGACCGACAGCTTCCGAGCCGCCCGCGACCTGCTGCTAGCGCACCGGGCCGACCACGAGCGGGCGGTGTCGGAGTTCCGCTGGCCGCAGCTCGAGCACTTCAACTTCGGGTTCGACTGGTTCGACGTGCTGGCCGGCGAGCAGCCCGACACCCTGGCGCTGTGGATCGTCCACCTGGACGGCACCGAGGACCTGCTGACCTATGCCGACCTCTCCTCCCGGTCGGCGCAGCTCGCCTCGTGGCTGCGGGCCGAGGGGGTCGACCGCGGCGACCGGCTGCTCCTCGTCCTCGGCAACGTCGCGCCGCTGTGGGAGGTGATGCTGGCCTGCATCAAGCTGGGCGTCGTCCTCATCCCGGCCACGATCCTGCTCGGTCCGCGCGACCTGGCCGACCGGGTCGAGCGCGGCGGGGTCAAGCACGTCGTCACGGCCTCCGAGGACTGCGCCAAGTTCGCCGACGTGCCCGGCGACTGGACCCGGATCGCGGTCGGGGAGCCGGTGCCGGGCTGGCTGCGCTACGACGACTCGTACGAGCACCTCGACTCCTTCGAGGCCGAGGTCGAGACCCGGGCCGACGAGACCCTGCTGCTGTACTTCACCAGCGGCACGACCGCCCGGCCCAAGCTGGTCGAGCACACCCACACGTCCTACCCGGTCGGGCACCTGACGACGGCGTACTGGATCGGCCTGCAGCCCGGCGACCTGCACCTCAACGTGTCGTCCCCGGGCTGGGCCAAGCACGCGTGGAGCAACGTGTTCGCGCCGTGGATCGCCGGCGCGACCGCGTTCGTCGTCAACCAGGCCCGCTTCGACGCCGCCGGCCTTCTCGACACGATGGCGCGCTGCGGCGTGACCACCTTCTGCGCGCCGCCGACGGTGTGGCGGATGCTCGTGCAGGAGGACCTGGCCGCCCACCCGGTGCCGACCCTGCGCGAGGTGGTCGGCGCGGGCGAGCCGCTGAACCCCGAGGTGATCGAGCAGGTGCAGCGCGCCTGGGGCCACACGGTGCGCGACGGCTACGGCCAGACCGAGACGACCGCCCAGATCGGGAACCCGCCGGGGGCGCCGCTGAAGCCGGGGTCCATGGGCCGGCCGCTGCCTGGCTACGACATCGCGCTGCTCGACCCGGTCACCTCCGAGCCGGGCACCGAGGGCGAGATCTGCATCGACCTCTCGGCCCAGCCGACGGCCCTGATGGTGGGGTACCACGACGACTCGACCCTCACGGACGAGGTCATGCGGGGCGGCTACTACCACACCGGTGACGTCGCGAGCGCCGACGACGACGGCTACATCACCTACGTGGGCCGAAGCGACGACGTGTTCAAGGCCAGCGACTACCGGATCTCGCCGTTCGAGCTGGAGAGCGTCCTGATCGAGCACCCGGCCGTCGCGGAGGCGGCGGTGGTGCCGGCGCCGGACCCGGTGCGGCTCGCGGTCCCCAAGGCGTACGTCGTCCTCGCCGTCGGTCATGTTGCCGACGCCGACACGGCCGAGTCGATCCTGCGGCACGCCCGCGAGCACCTGGCGCCGTACAAGCGGGTCCGCCGGCTGGAGTTCACCGAGCTGCCCAAGACGATCAGCGGCAAGATCCGCCGGGTCGAGCTCAGGGTCACCGAGCGGGAGCGCGGCGACGTCCGGCCCGACGGCGAGTACCGCGACGAGGACTTCCCCGGCCTCAAGGAGTGACCGCGTCGGGCCTCCTGGCGTTGACCCGCGGCACGCAGCAGCACCAGACTGCGTGCCGTGATCCGGCTGCTCGACGACATGCCGCCCGGAGTCCTTGGGCTCGAGGCGATCGACGACGTGGAGAAGAAGGACTACACGGACGTCCTCCTCCCGGCCGTCGAGGCGGCCGTCGCCGAGCACGGGAAGGTCCGTCTCGTGTACGTCCTCGGGCCGGCGTTCGACGACTACGAGAGCGAAGCGGTCTGGGAGGACCTCAAGCTCGGCGCCCGCCACCCCACGTCGTTCGAGCGGATCGCGGTCGTGACCGACGCCCGGTGGGCCGGCTCCGCGATCAAGGTGTTCAGCGTCCTGTGGCCAGGACAGGCGCGGGCGTTCCCGCTGGCCGAGCTCGAGTCCGCGAAGCGCTGGGCCGCCGAGGACGCCGGCTGACGCCTCCGCGCACCGCCCGGCAGCGACGGCCTCAGCCGCCGATCGCCGGGAACGTCCAGCCGCCGTCGCGCACCTCGGCGCGCGGCCGGTACATCCGGACCAGGTAGTTCCAGCCCTCGGTGACCGGCAGCCGGTTGGGGCGGTCCGGGCCGCCGCCGAACCACACCGTGATCGACCCGTCCGGGTCACGCTCGGCGGTGAGGTTGTTGATGTTGTAGGCCGCGAGGTCGTTCGGCTCGAAGTAGCCCTCCGCGTTGTAGAGCGAGATCGACCAGAACCCGTCCACCGGGACGTCGCGGACCGTCAGCGGGTACTCCCCGACCGGCAGACCGGGGTCGACGTTGACGTACATCGCCTCGTCCTCCGGCAGCCCGCCCCACCCCGCCGCGCTTCCGATCAGGTGCTTGACCGGGTCGACGCCGTCCTTGCGGCCGAACGCGCCGGTGAAGCCGTGCAGGTGGCGTGCCAGCTCGAGCAGGGCGGCCCGGTTGGCGTCGAGGGACTCCTGGTCGTACTCCGGGGGGACGAAGGGCCGGCTCGACCCGGCGCGCAGCCCCAGCCCGTCCTGCAAGGCGTTGACCTCGGCGACGTCGACCGGGTCGCCGGGGTCGACCAGGATCCGGGCGGCGACCACGACGTGCGGGTCGCCGAAGTCGGCCACCGTGAGCTCGTGCTCGCCCGGGTCGTGCAGGATCCGGTTGATGAAGTGCCCCTCGTTGACCACCATCAGCGACACGTAGCGCGGACCGCCGTCCGGCACGGTGACGACGGCGCCCTCGGAGATGTCGACCACGGCCGAGCTGTAGAGCGTGTCCCTGTTCATCCGGATCACCGGCTGGTGCTCGACCGGCGTGGGCGTCCGGTTGTGCCGGAACTGGTTCACGCCTCCGGCGTCCGACTGCAGCGCGAGGAACATCCGGGCGGTCTCCGCGCGGGCGAAGTTGTCGACGTCGACGGGCACAGTGGTCATGCCGGGAGCATCGGGGCGGCCCCGATGCGCCACATCACCCCCGATGGGCGATCCGGAGCAGAGGTCAGGAGCCCGGGGGCCGGTAGTCGACCGAGCGCCGGAGCGCCTCGTCGATCTGCTCCACGGTGAGCAGCTTCGTCGTGCGGGTGCTCACCGCACCGCTGCCGTTGATCGCGATGGACACCGCAGCGACCGCCTCGTCGTCGGGCGCGTCGACGATCACGAAGACGTCGGTCTCGCCGAAGGCGAAGTGGAAGGACTCGAGCCGACCGCCCATCGCCTCGAGCATGGCGGCGACGGCATCGACCCGGGACTTCGCACCGGCGGCACGGACTCCGGCCATCCCCTCGGCGGTGTAGTTAGCGCTGATGAGGTACTTGGGCATGAAGCGACCTTCCGGTTGAGGTCCCCGTACCTGCACGCTAGTCCCGTCACCTATCGTCCCTAACTGCCATCAATGGGCTCGGTTCGGCTCCGCCGTGGTCACCTACGGCAGGGTGGGGGCATGTACCTGGTGCTCGAGTACGACCTCGTCGACGACTACCTGCAGCGGCGCCCGGAGTTCCGTGAGGAGCACCTCGCCCTCGCCCGGGCGGCGCACGAGCGGGGCGACCTGGCCCTCGCCGGCGCCCTGACCGAGCCGGCCGACCGGGCGCTCCTGGTCTGGTCGACCGAGGACCGGGCCGTCGTCGAGGCGTTCGCCGCGGGTGACCCCTACGTCCGCAACGGGCTGGTCCGGGAGTGGCGGGTCCGGGTCTGGAACGTCGTCGTCGGCGCCGGCTGAGCCGCTCCGCGCGGCGGTGCGGCCGGGACGGGCGGGTCGGTCCCCGCCTCTGTCCGGGACGCCGGGCAGGATGTGGACGAAGCCCTTTCCGGGCGTACGTCCGACAGCAACCGCCTCACCGCACCAGGAGCACTCCCCGTGGCCCGCAGGACCAAGACGCCTCCCCCTCCGGACAGCGACTTCACCGAGAAGATCACCGACATCGACGTCTCGGACGAGATGCAGGGGTCCTTCCTGGAGTACGCCTACTCGGTCATCTACTCCCGCGCCCTGCCGGACGCGCGCGACGGCCTGAAGCCGGTGCACCGGCGGATCCTCTACCGGATGGCCGAGATGGGCCTGCGTCCCGACCGAGGCCACGTCAAGTGCGCCCGCGTCGTCGGCGACGTGATGGCCACGCTGCACCCGCACGGCGACACCGCGATCTACGACACGCTGGTCCGGATGGCCCAGCCGTGGTCACTGCGCCTGCCCCTGGTCGACGGGCACGGCAACTTCGGCACCCTGGGCAACGACGACCCGCCCGCGGCCTACCGCTACACCGAGTGCCGACTCACCCCGGCCGCGATGACGATGACCGCCGGCATCGACGAGCAGGTCGTCGACCTGCGGCCCAACTACGACGACCGCGAGCTCGAGCCCGAGGTCCTGCCAGCCGCGTTCCCGAACCTGCTCGTCAACGGTGCCTCCGGCATCGCGGTAGGCATGGCGACCAACATGCCGCCGCACAACCTGGTCGAGGTCGTCTCCGCGGCGCGCCACCTGCTCCGGCACCCGGACACCGACCTCGACGCGCTGATGCGGTTCGTCCCCGGCCCGGACCTCCCCACCGGCGGCAAGGTCGTGGGTCTCGACGGCATCCGCGACGCCTACGAGTCCGGCCGGGGCACCTTCCGCACCCGAGCGACCGCCCGGGTCGAGAACGTCACGCCGCGGCGCAAGGGCATCGTCGTCACCGAGCTGCCCTGGGGCGTCGGGCCGGAGCGGGTCAAGGAGAAGATCGCCGAGCTGGTCCGCGGCAAGAAGCTGCAGGGCATCACCGCGGTCGACGACTACACCGATCGCAACGTCGGCCTCCGGCTGGTCATCGAGGTCAAGAACGGCTTCAACCCGGAGGCCATCCTCGACCAGCTCTACCGGCTGACTCCGCTCGAGGAGACCTTCGGCATCAACAACGTGGCCCTCGTCGACGGGCAGCCTCGGACGATGGGTCTCAAGGACCTGCTCGAGGTCTACGTCGAGCACCGCCTCGACGTCGTACGGCGCCGCTCCCTGCACCGGCGCGCGAAGGCCGAGGACCGGCTGCACCTGGTCGACGGCCTGCTGGTCGCGATCCTCGACATCGACGAGGTCATCCAGGTCATCCGCACCAGCGACGACGCGGCGGCCGCCCGCGAGCGGCTGATGTCGGTGTTCGACCTCACCGAGACCCAGACCACCTACATCCTCGACATGCCGCTGCGCCGGCTCACCAAGTTCTCCCGCATCGAGCTCGAGGCCGAGCAGGAGACGCTGCGCAGCACCATCGCCGAGCTGACCCGGATCATCGAGTCCGACCAGCTGCTGCGCACGGTGGTGTCCGACGAGCTGGCCGAGATCGCGAAGAAGTACGGCACCCCGCGGCGCACCGTCCTGCTCGAGTCCGCCGGCGTGCCGGCGAGCACCGGGGTGCCGCTCGAGGTGACCGACGACCCGTGCTGGGTCCTGCTGTCCTCCACCGGGCTGCTGGCGCGCACGCCCACCGCCGACCCGCTTCCCACCGACGGCGCCCGGGCCAAACACGACGTCGTCGTCTCGGTGGTGCGGGCGACCGCACGGGGCGAGGTCGCGGCCGTCACGTCGGCCGGCCGCATGGTGCGGCTCGGCGTGCTCGACGTCCCGGCGGTCCCGGCGACCGCCAGCGCCCCGCACCTGTCCGGCGGGGCCCCGGTGTCGGAGTTCGTGTCCCTCGAGCGCGACGAGCGGGTGCTCGCCCTGTGCTCGCTGGCGACCGACGGCCCCGGTCTGGCGTTGGGCACCGCCCAGGGCGTCGTCAAGCGAGTCGTGCCCGACCATCCGCAGAACAAGGACGCCTGGGACGTCGTGGGGCTCAAGGACGGCGACCAGGTCGTCGGGGCGGTCGAGCTCGGCTCCGAGGACGACGAGCTGGTGTTCATCACCTCCGACGCGCAGCTGCTGCACTTCCCGGCCTCGGTGGTCCGGCCGCAGGGCAGGTCCGCCGGCGGCATGGCCGGGGTCCGCCTCACCGGCGGCGCCCGCGCGGTGTTCTTCGGCGCGGTCGAGCCCGGACGCGACGCCGCCGTGGTGACCGTCTCCGGCTCGTCAGCGGCACTCCCCGGCACGGACGCCGGCTCGGTCAAGGTCACGCCGTTCGCCGACTACCCGGGCAAGGGCCGCGGGACCGGCGGGGTGCGCTGCCACCGGTTCCTGCGCGGTGAGGACGTGCTCACGCTCGCCTGGGCCGGAGCGGCACCGGCCAGGGCGGCGGCGGCGACCGGGGTGGCCCTCGAGCTGCCAGACGCGACCGGCAGGCGCGACGGGTCGGGGACGGCGGCCAGCCAGCCGATCGCGGCGGTGAGCGGGCCGGCGGGCGGCCGCTGACTCAGGCGGCGTGGCCTTCCGAGAGCCACGCGTCGATGGCGGCGAACCCGTCGTCGACGTACGACGCGAAGCCGCTGCCACCGGGTGGCCAGCCGACGGCGGTGGGAGGTGGCCGGTCGTCGACCGGCAGGTCGGCGACGGGCACCTCCGTGCCCGCGCCGACCTCCGTGCGGCGCCGTGAGCGCCGCACCCAGACCACCGCGGCGAAGTACGCCGCGGTGAGCAGGGCCAACGGGAACAGCACGTCCCAGTCATCGGCCGGGCCGTCCCGGACCTTCACCCTCCGGCGGGACCTGACCGGAGTCTGGACGCCGTCCTGCCCGTCCGACCTCGGCCGGCGCCGAGCCGCTCGGCGTCCGGCTGGTCCGGCTTGCCCAGGATCGCCCGGTTCGGGCCTCAGCCCGCCCAGGGGGCGTCCGCCAGGCGCTCGTCCAGGCGCATCCCCGGTGCGCACTCGGCCGTCCGGTAGGTGTCGGGCAGCTGCGGGTAGACCCCGAGCCAGTACGCCCGCGCGAGCGCGTCTGCCTGCTCCGGCGTGGCCCCCAGCAGCCGAGCCGTCAGGGCGTCACGCTGCACGGCGGCGCACTCCGCCTCCGCCTCGACCGTCTGACCGGCCATGTGGCGGGCCTCGTGGCCGAGCACGTGCACGGCGACCACCTGGTCGCGTGACGGGGAGTCCTTGTCCGACCCGAGGTAGTCACGCAGCGCCGAGCACG
>Ga0075325_1000158_pt1 | contig 10244 bp, 9 predicted proteins | sample MayberrySE_Catta_5_FD_120048 | JGI IMG/M metagenome (GOLD analysis project Ga0075325, IMG submission 120048) | Natural and restored wetland microbial communities from the San Francisco Bay, California, USA, that impact long-term carbon... | ecosystem: Environmental > Terrestrial > Soil > Wetlands... | reverse complement strand
CGCCTTGAACTGAGTGGCGCCGTGCGCGATGTCGTGGCCGCGGGTGCCCGGCGCCTGGAACCCGGCCAGCACGACGGTGTTGCGCCGGTCCGGGGCGAGGTGGGCCAGGTGGTGCACGACGCGGCCGCCGGACGCCATCCCCGACGCCGACACGACGATGCACGGCCGGCGCGGCTCGTTGAGCTCCATCGACTCCTCGACGCTTGCGGCGAGCCGCACGTCACCGAGGTCGAACGGGTCGGGCGGCAGGTCCTCACGCACGTCGTCGGCGCCCGACTCGACGGCCCGCCGGTAGATGTCCAGCGCCGCCAGGGCCATCGGGCTGTCGACGTGCACCGGGACGTCCGGGATCGCTCCGTCGCGACGCAGCCGGGCCAGCGCGTGCAGCACCACCTCGGTGCGGTCGACGGCGAAGGCCGGGATCAGCACCGACCCGCCGCGCCGGATCGTGCGGGTGACGACCTCGGCCAGCCGGCCCGTCTCGTCGGGCGGGTGCAGCCGGTCGCCGTACGTCGACTCCACGACGACCACATCGGCCGCCGGCCGACGGGCCGGCGGGCGGAGCAACGGGTGGCTCGCCCGCCCGAGGTCGCCGCTGAACACCAGCCGGCGGCCGTCGACCGACACGTCGACGGACGAGGATCCGAGGATGTGCCCGGCCGGCCGGAACCGCACCGTCGCGCCGCCCACGTCGCACGGCTGGTCGAACCCCACGGGGCGCAGCAGGGTGAGCGTGGCCCGGACGTCGGCCTCGTCGTACAGCGGCCGGGGCGGGTCGTGCTTGGAGAGCCCGTGGGTCGCCGCGTAGCGCGCGTCCTCCTCCTGCAGGTGAGCGCTGTCCCGCAGCACCAGGGCCATCAGGTCGGCGGTGGCCGGCGTCGTCACCACCGGCCCGGCGAAGCCGTCGCGGACGACGACCGGCAGGTAGCCGCTGTGGTCGAGGTGCGCGTGCGTGACCACGACGCCGTCGATGGTCGCAGCGTCGACCGGGAACGGCGCCCAGTTGCGGCGGCGCAGCTCGCGCAGCCCCTGGAACAGCCCGCAGTCCACCAGCACGCCGCCACCGTCACCGGCGCCGCCGACGAGGAACCGGCTGCCGGTCACCGTGCCGCACCCGCCCAGGAACCGCAGTGTCACGCTCATTGCGCACCGCCCCTCACGATTGCCTGCCGCCATCCCCGGCTGCCGGTGCGGTGCCGCGCGCGCGAGCCCTTGTCCACGGCGTCGACGAGGAGGACCGCGGGCACCGCCGCGACCGCCAGCGACCAGCCCAGCACGCTCGGCCAGCCGCCGCCGAGGAGGTCGGCGACCGGGGGCACCCCGACGAAGAAACCGAGGACGACCAGCTCGACGGCCACCGCCCAGAGCAGGAGCGGGTTGGTCCCGAACCGCTGCCGGCCGAGCCAGCGGGTCTCGCTGCGGCAGGCGAAGGCGTTGGCCATCTGCCCCAGGACCACGGCGGCGAATGCGGCGCCCGACGCCGTCGCGAGCAGCGCGTCGGACGGCTCGGCGCCCCACGCCCAGCCGCCGGCCAGCAGCACCGACGCGAAGGCGAGCATCTCGACACCTGCCTCGGCCGGGCCGAGCACCCCGAACACCCGCCGGAGCACCAGCCGGTCGATCAGCCGGTCCTGACGGGCCGGCCCGTCCATGATCCGCTCGTTCGGCGGCTCGGCCCCCAGGGCCAGCGCGGGCAGCAGGTCGGTGCCGATGTCGAGGGCGAGCACCTGCAGGACGGTGAGGGCCAGCGGCACCTGCCCGCCGGAGAGGGCCCAGACCACGAAGGGCGTCAGCTCGGCGACGTTGTCGGTCAGGTGATAGGTGAGGAAGCGGCGGATGTTGGCGTACGTCGCACGACCCAGCTCGACGGCGGCGACGATGGTCTCGAACCGGTCGTCCAGCAGCACCAGGTCGGCGGCCTCCCTGGCCACGTCGGTGCCCGACGCTCCCATGGCCACACCGACGTCCGCCGCCCGCAGGGCCGGCCCGTCGTTGACGCCGTCGCCCGTCATCGCGACGACGTGGCCGCGGGCCTGCAGCGCCCGGGCGATCCGCAGCTTGTCCTCCGGAGTCACCCGGGCGACCACGACGTCGCGGTCGAGCAACGAGCCGAGTTCGCCCTCGTCCGCGGGCAGGTCGGCGCCCTCGAGGACGGGCCCGTCGGCGGGGATGATGCCGACCTCCGCGGCGATGGCCCGGGCGGTGCCGGGGTGGTCGCCGGTCACCAGGGCGATCCGGATCCCGGCCCGCCGGCAGGCCTGCACGGCGTCCTCGACGCCGGCCCGTGGCGGGTCCTCGAGGGCGACCAGCCCGAGAAGGTCGAGGTCGCGCTCCACCTCGTCGGCATCGTCGCTGTCCGGCGGTGTGTCACCGGGTCGCGAGCGCGCGACCGCCAGGACACGCAGTCCACGGTCGCTGAGCCGGTGCACTGCCTCGTCCGCCCCGGGAACCGGGCGGCACAACGGCAGCACGGAGTCCGGCGCGCCCTTGAGGTGCACCTGCCCCGCGGCCACCACCGACGCCCGCCGGCGCCGGGGGTCGAACGCGTAGCGCCTGCCCGGACGGGTCACGCGGCGCGGGTCTTCGGTCAGGCCGGCCCGGATGGCCAGGACGTGCAGGGCCACCTCCATCGAGTCACCGACGGGGGTCCACGCACCGGCCCGCTCCTGCAGCCGGCCGGTCGAGCACAGCATCGCGGTGCGCGCGAGGTCCCGCACGTCCTGGACCGGGCCGGTCACGTGACCGTGCCGTTCGTAGCCGGTGCCGGTGACCCGCGCCGGTCCGGCCGGCGTCCACACCTCGACGACGCACATCTGGTTGCGGGTGATGGTCCCGGTCTTGTCGGTGCAGATGAAGGTCGTGGAGCCGAGGGTCTCGACCGACTCCATCCGCCGCACGAGTGCCTGGCGGGCCGCCATCCGCTGGCTGGCCCGAGCAAGGGACAGGGTGACCGTGGGCAGCAGACCCTCGGGCACCAGGGCCACTGTCACTCCCACGGCGAACAGGAAGCCGTCGCTGGCCGGCGTGCCCAGGGCGACGGCCAGCGCGAAGAACGCGAGACCGACCACCATCGCGATCACCGCGACGACCCGGACCACCCGGTGCAGCTGGTGCGCCAGCGGGCTCACCGGTGGCGTGGCGCTCTCGGTCAGGGCCGCGATGCCGGCCAACCGGGTCGCGGTGCCGGTGGCGACCACGACCGCGGTGGCCTCGCCCTCGACCACGAAGGTCCCGGCCCAGGCCGAGCCGCCGACCCCCGGCCGGACGAGGGAGCTCTCCCCGGTCAGCATCGACTCGTCGACGGCGACGCCGTGCACCGAGTGCAGCCCGAGGTCGGCGCTCACCCGGTCGCCCGGGTCCAGCAGCACCACGTCGTCGACGACCAGGTCGGCGGCGTCGACCTCCTGGCGTCGGCCGTCCCGGCGCACCGTCACCCGTCGCGGAAGGAGGTCGCGCAGCCGCGCGCCCGCCCGGTCGGCGCGGTACTCCTGCACGAAGGCGAAGACGCCGTTGAGCACCACCACGACGCCGATGGCCGCGCCCAGCGTCGGCATCCCGGCGACCACGGCGAGACCGGCGGCGGCCCAGAGCATGAGGGCGAAGAAGTGCGTCATCTGCCCGAGCAGGAGCCGCACCGGGGCCGGGCCGACCGGTGCCGGCAGCCGGTTGGGCCCGTCCCGCTCCAGCCGGCGGGCCGCCTCGTGGCTGCTCAGACCCGGCAGGTGCTGGGCGGCCGGTCCCGTGGTCATGGTCGGGGACGCCAAGCGCTCCACCTGTCCAGCGTGGGCGGCCGGGCGGTTCGAGCCGTAGTGCCGGACGTCCCGGCGGTCCGGGACCTCCGGCGGCGGCGGGCCGCGCCGGCAGCTGCAGCCGCCGCCCCTGCTACCTGCTCGGCCGACCGGCCCCGTTGGCGCCGTCGAGCCGTCCCGCCGCGGAGAGCACCGCCAGGGCAGCGGCCGTCACCCACTGATTCGGCCGGTGCCGCGAGGCACTGCCCCACTCCACGAGGTCGGCATTCGATCTCGCCGTGCCAGCGGGGGTGCGGTACCACCGGCCCTCGGCTGGCCAGCCGCCACCAACGAGGCGCTTGCCGGCCAGCAGGTCGAGCGCATCCGTGCAACGGTCGTCGCGGACGTGGCCCGTCTCGGCCAGCCCGGCGAGCCCGGCGAGCAGCCCGTGGTGCCAGTAGGCGGGGTAGCGCAGCTCTGCCCAGCCGGGGCTGCCGAGCCGCGCCGGGTCCGACCGTCGGTACACGACCCGGCGGGTCAGGAAGACCTCCGCCGCCCTGCGTGCCGCCTCCGCCGTCGGCTGGTCGCCCGCCTGTGACCCGTAGGCGTGCAGTCCGCGCATGGGCAGGAGCGTCTCGTGCACGGACGAGGACCGCGCCTCCGGCCGCCGGTCGCAGTTCCAGCCGCCGTCCGGCCACTGCCAGTGCTGGAGCAGCTCTGCGAGACGTGCGGCCCGCCCGTCGTCGAGCCCGAGCCGGACGACCGCGAGCAGGGCGCCGCCGTGCTGCGACGCGCACCGTCGGTGCCGCCCCCGGCTCACCGGCACCGCGGCGCGGTAGCGATCGGCCGGACCTCCGGTGTCCTCGTACTCCCGCAGGTAGCGCGTCGCCAGCCAGGTGCCCAGGACCTGGTCCCGCAGCGGGAGGAGACGCTCGTCGCCCTCGGGGTGCCCGAGATCGGCGAGGGAGAGCAGCACCCAGTGCGCCCCACGCCACTTCGCGTAGGCACCGACTGGCAGACCCTGGACCCCGTCGAGGAGCCGCTGCACCCGCGGCGAGCGACGGACCTCCTCACGCAGCCGCCGTACGACGCGCGAGTCGCCGCCCTCGCCGAGCACCTGGGTGCGCACCTTCCAGCGCAGCGACGGCTCGTCGCTGCGGAGGAGCTCGGCGACCTCGCCGGAGACGTCCACGGCGCGAGCGTAGGGCGCAGGTCACTAGCCTGGCCCCGTGCCGGAAGGACCCCGTGAGCTGCGCGTCGTCCTGACCGTCCCGGACCACGACACCGCGGTCCGCTTCTACCGCGACGTCCTTGGCCTGCGCGAGGAGGCGAGCTTCACCGACGACAACGGTGGCCGCGCCACGCTGCTGCATGCCGGCCGGGCGACGGTCGAGGTGGGCGACGAGGCGCACGCCGACGCGATCGACGCGCTGGAGGTCGGGAGGCGGGTCGCCGGACCGGTGCGGCTCGCCTTCGAGGTGACCGACGCCGAGGCAGCGACGCAGCGGCTGCACGCGGCGGGTGCCCGACTGGTCGCCGGCCCGACGAGCACCCCGTGGGGCTCGGTCAACGCCCGGTTCGACGGCCCGGACGGTCAGCAGCTGACCGTCTACGCCAACGACCACTACGTGACCGACCGGCCACGGCTCGACTCGACGGTCCACCTCGCCGAGCCCGACCCCCGCTGGTCGGAGACCGGTGCCGGCCTGGTCCGGGAAGTGCGGGAGACGCTCGGGCCGCTCGCCGTCGTCGTCGCGCACGCCGGCTCCACGTCGGTGCCCGGGCTGGCCGCCAAGCCGGTGGTCGACCTGGTCCTGGGTGTGCCCGACCCGACCGACGAGGCGACGTACGTCCCGGCGCTGGAGGGGCTGGGCTTCACCCTCGGGATCCGTGAGCCGGAGTGGCGCGAGCACCGGCTGCTGCGGCACACCGACCCGGTGGCCAACCTGCACGTGTTCGCCTCGGGGGACGACGAGATCAGCCGGATGCTGGCGTTCCGCGACCACCTGCGGCTCGACGCGCGGGACCGCGCGACGTACGAGCAGACCAAGCGCGACCTCGCGGCGCGGACGTGGGCCTACGTCCAGGACTACGCGGACGCGAAGGCCGACGTCGTGGCCGACGTCATGTCCCGCGCGCTCGCGAGGGATCCGGACGTCCGGGGCTGGACCGTGCACGTGGACCGCGGCCGCACCAGCGCGGCCGCAGCGGCCGACCTCGCGGCGGCGCTCGGCCTGCCGCTGCTCGACGCGGACCGGGTCGCGGCTGTGACCGGGCTGACGCTGCCCGCCGCGGACGCGGCCGTGCTGGCCCTGGCCGGCGACAGCCACGGCGCCGTGGTGCGCACGTCCGGGCCGGCCGAGCGTCTCGGCGACCGGGTGGTCGAGACCGCGCTGCTGCCCGGCGCCGACGACCCCGACCGTCTGGTGCGCACCGTGCGTCAGGTGGCGGTGGCCGGCAGCTGACAAGCCCAGCGGGTTGACCTGCAACAATCAGGACTGTACCCTTGACCGATGCTCGTGCTCACCGTGGACCAGCGCCGCAGCCGAGGCTCCGCCGACCAGGTCGAGCGCCTGCTCGGCTGGCTCGACGAGCGTCGGCTGCCCACCGTACGCAGGTTCGAGCGGACCGCAGGCGACGAGGTGCAGGGGGTGCTCGACACCCCGAGCGCCGCGGTGGGCCTTCTGCTCGACCTGGTCCGCCAGGACCGCTGGAGCATCGGCCTCGGCGTCGGCCCGGTCGACGAGCCGTTGCCGCCCAGCACCCGGGCCGGGGCGGGGCCCGCGTTCGTGCTCGCCCGGGACGCCGTCACCCGGGCCAAGTCGCGGCCCACCGGGCTCGCGGTGAGCGGCACCGCCGTGTCCGCCGCCGGGCACGCGCAGACCGCCCTGGACCTGGTGGCGGCTCTGGTCCAGCGCCGTAGCGAGCGCGGCTGGGAGGCCGTGGACCTGGTGGCCGGCGGGCTCTCCCAGGTGGAGGTGGCCCGGCGCCTCGACATCACCAAGCAGGCCGTCTCGCAGCGCCTGCAGGCGGCGGACTGGCACCTCGAGGGACCGGCCCGCCAGCTCGCCGCCCACCTGGTGGCGGTGGCCGACGCGTCCGGGGCAGGTGGCAGGCTCGGGGCCCGATGACGGTCCTCGCCCTGCTCCTGCTGCTGATCGCCACCGCCGCGCCGGCCACCCTGCCGCTGCTGCGCCGGTGGTTCCCCGATCCGGTGCTGCCGGCCGCGGTCCTGGCGACGCTGTTCCTGGCGCTGGCCGCCGCTGTGGCGGCAGCGGACGAGCCGACCGATCCGGTCGACGGGTGGCGGCTGGCGGCAGCCCTGGCGCTCGGGGTTGCCGCCGCTACGACCGGCGGTGGCCTGGTGGTCCGCGGCGTCTTCCGGCTGATGCGCGAGGAGTGGCGGCCCTGGGCCGCACCCCGTGCCGGCGCCGGGCCGGCCTCGGCGTCGCCCGACGACCCGGCGGCCAGCGACGAGGGCGCCCCGGACGACGCGGAGACCGGGGCCGAGCCGGTCGAGACCGTGCTGCGCGGCGGCGCGTGGATCGGCTTCCTCGAGCGGGGGGCGGTGGCGGCGACCCTGCTGGCCGGCTGGCCGGAGGGCATCGCGCTGGTCCTGGCCGTCAAGGGCGTCGGCCGCTACTCCGAGCTGCGCGAGGCCAACGCGCCCGAGGCGTTCATCATCGGCACCCTCGCCAGCCTGCTCTGGGCCGCCGCGGCGGCCGGGACGGTCCAGCTGCTGCGCTAGCGTCCGGCCCGTGCACATTCTCGTGATCGGCGGCACCCGGTTCATCGGCCGCCACGTCGTCCACCAGGCCCTCGACCGCGGTCACCGGGTCACGCTCTTCCACCGCGGCCGCACCGGCGCCGACCTGTTCGCCGACGACGACCGGGTCACCCGGCTCACCGGCGACCGCGACGCCGACCTGTCAGCGCTGGCCGAGGGCGGGTGGGAGGCCACGGTCGACACCTGCGCCTACGTCCCGCGGCAGGTCCAGACGCTCGCCGACGTGCTGGGCGAGCGCGGCGGCCGGCACCTGCTGGTCTCGAGCGTCTCGGCGTACGCGCCCCCGAGCTCGCCCGGCTTCGACGAGGACTCGCCGCTCGCCGAGCTGGACGACCCGACCGTCGAGGAGGTCACCGAGACGACGTACGGCGGGCTGAAGGTCCTCTGCGAGCGGGCCGCGGTCGAGCGCTACGGACCGGGGACGATCATCGTCCGTCCGACCTACGTGGTCGGCCCCGACGACTACACCTGGCGCTTCCCGTGGTGGGTCACCCGGCTGGCACGAGGCGGCGAGGTGCTCGCTCCGGGGCCGGCAGACGACCCGGCACAGGTCATCGACGTGCGCGACCTGGCTGCCTGGATGGTCGGGCTGCTCGAGGACGGGCACGGCGGGGCCTTCCACGCGGTGAGCCCGGCGCCGCCGTTCTCGTGGCGGGACGAGCTCGAGGCGGTCCGCGACGCCGTGGCCCCCGAGGGCACCACCCTGACCTGGGTGTCGGCGGACTTCCTGCGGGAGGCCGGCGTCGACGACTCGGCGCTGCCGCTGTGGGCCGCGGACGACCCGGAGGTGCTGACGATGGCCGCGGACCCGGGCCGGGCGACCGCCACCGGGCTGCGACCGCGGCCGCTGGCCGACACGGTGCGCGACACGCTCGCGTGGGCGCAGTCGGTGCCACCGCCGGCAGCGGCCGCCGACCGGCTGACCGCCGAGCGCGAGGCAGAGCTGCTCGCCAGCTGGCACCGGCGCCGCTGAGCAGTCCGGCGGATCGCGGCCCGAGACGGCGGTTGGCGGGCGTACGACACGTTCTTCCGGACGCTCCCCCGCCAACCGGCCCGTGGGCGACCGGTCGGCCTCAGAACGGGAGCCGGCGGCCGGACGGGGTGCGCAGGTCCAGCGGTGCGGCCGAGGTCGTGCGCACGGTGCGTCGGACCTGCACCCGGACGCTGCCGCCGCCAGGGCTGGTGCCGGTGGTGGCCGACATGGTGGTCACGTCCCTCAGGCCGCGACCGGCCGGGCGGCCGGGGCGGTGCTCGTCACGGTGCGGGTCGCGGGGCGGGTCACCCGGGCCGGCGTCGTCGCCGGCAGCAGGTAGCCGCCGTCGTCGAAGAGGACGACGCCGTTGCACAGGAGGCTCCAGCCCTGCTCGGGGTGGGCGGCCACGGTGCAGGCGGCGACCGGGCTGCTGTGCCTGCCGGCCGCGGGGCAGGACGGGCGGTGGCTGGTCGGGCGGTGGTCGGACCGGTGGCTGGTCGGGCGGTGGGTGGTGTCGGTGGTGGGCATGGCGCACCTCGGTTCCTCTCCCGCGGTCGCGCACCTGCGGTGCGGCTGCTGCGGTGACTCGTCGCTGGGTCGTGGTCTGGAGTTGTCGAGCTGACGCCACCCGTTACGACGGCCGGCACGCCGAGAACTCATCGGCGCGCGACGGAAACGGCTCAGCCGCCGTCGTCCACCGTCAATCGGATCGTCACGAGCTCGCCCTCCTCGAGGTCCTCCGCGTGGCGCACCGCGTCCTTGAGCGGCACCACGTAACCGCCGTCCTTGGGCCACAGCGACGTCTCCCACTCGGTGGCGCCGACCTGGGCCAGCACCGGGACCATCCCCCAGCCGTAGGTCACGGCCGAGGCCACCTCCTTGAGTCGCGCGCTGGTGTCAGCGGGGACGGTCACGAAGTAGTAGGGCGCCGGTCCGCGCCAGTGCCAGATCTCGCCGGTGACGTCCAGGTCCATGCGGTCAGGCTAGGGTCGGATCCGGACGTTCGGCTTCCGGATCGTGGGGGTGGAGTGGCGGAGGCGACCAGCCCCACGGCGCGGGCGCTGCTGGCCCTCGAGGTGCTGCAGGGCAGCCCCGGCATCACCGCGGAACGGCTCGCCGACCGGCTCGGCGTCTCCGAGCGGGCCGCCCGGCGCTACGTGGCGGTGCTGCGCGAGGCGGGCATCCCGGTCGAGTCGGTCCGCGGGCCGTACGGCGGCTACCGGGTCGGCCGCGGGCTCCGGCTCCCGCCCCTGGTCTTCTCCTCGACCGAGGCGCTCGGCCTGGTGATGGCGGTGCTGGACGGTCACCACGACGCGGCGGACCCCACCGGCCCGGCGGGCAGCGCTCTGGGCAAGATCGTGCGCGCGCTGCCGGAGCCGGTGGCGGCCCAGGCCGAGGCGGTCCGCCGGAGCGCGGCGCCGGCCCCGGACCGGGCAGCCGCCCGACCCGACCCGGGGACGACCAGCGCGCTCGTGCAGGCCTGCTCGGACCGGCGACGGGTGCGCATCGGCTACCGCTCGGAGGCGGGCTCCGAGTGGCGGCCCGAGGTCGACCCGTGGGCGGTCGTGGTGCGGCACGGCAGGTGGTACCTGCTCTGCCACTCGCACTCGGCGGACGCGCTGCGGGCCTACCGCATCGACCGGGTCCGGTCGGTCGAGGTGCTGGCCGAGTCGTTCGCGGCGCCCGCTGACCTCGACCCGGTGGCCCTGCTCGAGCAGCACCTCGCCGTCGGCTGGGAGTACGACGTCGAGCTGGT
>Ga0075325_1000156_pt1 | contig 10257 bp, 10 predicted proteins | sample MayberrySE_Catta_5_FD_120048 | JGI IMG/M metagenome (GOLD analysis project Ga0075325, IMG submission 120048) | Natural and restored wetland microbial communities from the San Francisco Bay, California, USA, that impact long-term carbon... | ecosystem: Environmental > Terrestrial > Soil >... | reverse complement strand
CTCAAGCCCTCCGAGCAGGACCCACGCCCAGCCGAGCTGATCGTCGAGATCGTCGCCGGCATCGAGGAGATCCCCGCCGGCGTCGTCAACCTCGTCCACGGCGGCCGCGCGGCGGTCACCGCGATCCTCGAGGACCCCGGCATCGACGCGATCTCCTTCGTCGGCCGCGCCGAGACTGCGCGCATCGTCGCCGAAGGCGCGGCGCGCACCGGCAAGCGCGTGCAGGCCCTGGGCGGGGCGAAGAACTCACTGGTGGTGATGCCCGACGCCGACCTCGAGCAGGCGCTGCCGGCGATCATGGGCTCGAGCTTCGGCGCCGCCGGCCAGCGCTGCCTGGCCGGCTCGGTCGCCGTCGTCGTCGGTGACGAGGCGCGGCGGACCGAGGTGCGCGAGGCGCTGGTCGCTGCGGCTTCGAATCTCACCGTCGGCCCCGGCGACGATCGGGCAACCGACGTCTGCCCGATGGTCTCGGCGGCGGCTCGCGAGAAGGTCGCCGAGGCGATCGGGCGGGCCGCTGGGGACGGCGCCGAGCTGCTGCTCGACGGCCGTGGCGATGCAGGACCGGCGGGGACGGTGCTGGGACCGACGATCGCGGTGGCGCCCGAGCCGGAGTCCGAGCTGTCCCGCGACGAGCTCTTCGGCCCGCTGCTCACCGTGGTCGAGGTCGACAACCTCGACGCCGCAATCGAGTTCCTCAACGGCTCGCGCTACGGCAACGCCGGCGCGATCTTCACCAGCTCCGGCGCTGCCGCCCGCCAGTACCGCTACGGCGCCGAAGCGGGGATGCTCGGCGTCAACGTCGGTGTCCCGGCCCCGGTCGCCTGGTTCCCGTTCAGCGGCTGGAAGGACTCGATCGACGGGGATCTGCATGCGAACGGGACGGACGCTGTTCGTTTCTACACGCGGGAGAAGGTTGTAACCACGCGGTGGTAAAAGGCGGTGCGCCTCGCAGCGCTCGACACGAAACGGCTCTACGAAGGGAAATCTAACTCCATTCTCGAAAAACGGGTCCCAACAGGTTATTCCTTGGAATGAGCTAAACTAAAGGGACTCCTGTTATGACTCAAACTTTGGGCAAGAACCCTTTCCGCCCTGGCGTTGGGACTCGACCGCTTCACTTGGCGGGACGGGATCAGCCAATGCGGCGATTCGCCGCCATGCTTCGAGCAGCCCCTGAGCAGCCTGCGAATATGCGGCTCACCGGGCTTCGGGGGGTTGGAAAGACCGTCCTCCTTGGAGAGTTTCAGGCGATAGCAGGGAAGAGTGGGTGGGCCAGCGCGGTCATGGAGTTTCAGCCTGGGCACAACCAAGAGGACTCGATGGTCAGCGCCCTCCTGAACATCGCCCAGGACTCGAAGCTTCGGCTGTCACGCGTCGAGCGGATTAAGAAAGCTGTCGGCGGGGCTGTCAGGAACGCCGGGACGCTGGGGGTTGGCTGGAGCGAATTTCAGGTCACCTACGACCCGATGGTGGAGCAGCAACGAGAAGACATCACCAAGGCCCTCTTTGAGGTCGTGGAGATGGCGGTGGAGAAGGGCCAAGCCGGATTCGTTCTCCTGCTCGACGAGGCTCAGGTCGTTCGCGACGAGACGAAGCGGACTGGCGAGCATCCCCTTTCGCTTTTGATCTCGTCGATTGCCGCATTGCAGCGGCGGGAGATTCCCCTCGGCCTGGTCCTTTGCGGTCTGCCGACGCTGACCGGGAATTTGCTCAAGGCACGCTCATATACGGAGCGCATGTTTCGGGGCGAGGAGATCGGCTCGCTGGAGGAGAAGGATGCGCGGGAAGCGTTTGAGCAGCCTCTCGCCGAGTCGGGGGTGGAAGTCTCGGCAGAACCCGACCTGATCGGCAGGGTGGTAGACGAGGTTGAAGGCTACCCCTACTTCATCCAGCTTTGGGGTGCAGAGCTTTGGGACGCAGCCGAGATCGCGGGAGTCAACCACCTTACGACCGACCTTCTGGATGTGGCCCGGCCTGACATCTACCGCCGCCTCGATCTTGACTTCTACGCACCTCGCGTCGAAACGCTGACTCCCGCAGAGCAGGATGTTCTTCTTGGGACGGCAGACGCGGAGTACCCACCCTTGGTGGTGTCGAAGCTCAACGACGCCATCAACAAGACGCCGGCCAACGTCAACGTCCTTCTTGGCCGACTCGTGGATGCCGGGGTTCTATACCGCCTCCGCAAGGGCGAGTACGACTACACCGCGCCCCGGTTCAGGGATTACCTACTTCGTCGCGCTCAGGCGAGTCGTGCCAGGGAAGCGGTCCACACAGACCCGCCGATCATCGAAGATCCCCTCTTCTAGGCCGGCATAGGAGAGACAGCCGTCTACCGACCGATGTGGAAGCCGATCAGCTGCGGAATCTTGGCCACCGCGGCGCTGATCAGGCCCGGTCTCCGACCAGCAAGCTCGGCCTCCTCCTTGCGCATGATTCCCACGCGAATTGCCTCGCCTCCGAGCCAATGGAAGGGCTCCGGTGGAACCTTCGGTGGGGACGGGTCGACGAAGGCGAGGTTGGCGTGCTCGTCGCGGCGGTCTAGGGCTAGGGAGGCGAGGGTGCGGCCGACCATGTGGGAGGGGCCTACGCCGTTGCCGGTGTAGCCGGCGGCGGCGAAGGTGCGGTTGCCGCGTAGGGGGAGGACGAGGGGGAGGTGGGTGGGTGAAGCGTCGATTGGGCCGCCCCAGGCGTGGGTGAGGGTGTGGCGCCCTAGGCCGGGGAAGTAGTCCCAGAGGTGGGCGGCGGCTGCGGAGATGACTTGGGGGTCGAGCTCGCTGCGGCCATGGAGGCGGGCGCCCATGGCTATGCGGCCGCCGCCCCAGCCGAAGGCGATGCGGCCGTCGGGGGTGGTGCGGAAGTAGTCGATCAGGGCGCGGCTGTCGGTGATGCACTCGCCTCCTGTCCAGCCGATCTCCTCGAGCAGCTCCGGCACCGGCTCGGTGAGGACGATGTGGGAGGAGGCGACGGTGAGGCTGTTGCGCAGCGGGCCGCCCGGCGCCTTGGCGGCGGCGCCGATGGCGAGCACGGCGGTGCGCGCCCGCACGACCCCAGCGGTGGTGTGCGCCTCGACGCCCTGTGGCGAGCCGACCAGGCGGATCACAGGTGAGCCCTCGCAGACCTCCACCCCACGCGCCCGCAGCCGCTCGCGCAGACCCCGGGCCAGCCGCGCCGGCTGCACCGTCGCCGCATCCGGGTAGTAGGCGCCACCGCGGAAAGCCGGTGAGGCGCAGCGCTCGGCCACCTCCGCTGCCAAGAGCGGCTGGATCGCGTTCTCGGCGCCGAGCTCCTGGCAAGCGGTCAGCGCCGCCGCCCACACCCCGTCGTGAGCCTCCGCCGTGGAGACCTGCAGGTAGCCACTGCGGCGGAACCAGGCATCCACACCCTCATCCCGGCAGAAACCCTCGATCCCGTCGATCGCCCCCTGCGCGGCCCGCGCCACCGCCAGCGCCGCCGCGTCCCCCCAGCGCTGCCGCATATTCGGCAGCGAAAACCACATCACGTTGCAGAACCCCCCATTCCGCCCACTCGGCCCCTCCCCACAACGCCCAGCCTCCAGCAACACCACCCGAGCCTCTGGCTCCAGCTGCTTCAAATGCCAAGCCGCCCACATCCCGGTGTACCCACCACCAACCACAACCACATCAGCACTCCGCTCCCCAACAAGCTCCGGGGCTGGCACAACCTCCCCGGCCTCCTCCAGCCAATAACCGTGAGCATCGTGCTTCACCTCCCGAGTCTCTCAAGGCAGACGAGTGGGGTCCCCAAAACACTCAAGCGCGGCCCTGCCGCGCGTTTTGGGGACCCCTCTCATCTGCCCCATACACTCAGGCTCATGAGCACCTTCGACGCCCTCGCCGACCTCCCCCTGGAGATCGAGGGCTATGAGCTGCAGCCCCTGGAGCTGGTCATACCCAGCTTCGAACGGCTGAGCACCGTGATCCATATATGGGGCGGCGGCGAGGACGGGCTGGGCGAGGACGTCACCTACGACCCAGTCGACCACGTTGCCTTCCAAGATGCCGGGCCAACGCTCGATCTCACCGGCTTCGCCACCCTGGGTGAGTTCTGCGAGCTGGTCGGCGAGCTCGACACCTTCCCGGCCGAGCCGCAACGCGACGTCTCGCGCCGCTACCGCCGCTGGGCCTTCGAGTCCGCCGCCCTCGACCTCGCCCTGCGCCAGACGCGCAAGGGGTTGGCCGAGGTGCTCGGTCGCGAGCCGCGGCCGGTCGAGTTCGTCTGCTCAATGCGGCTCTCGCCCGGCGGCGAGGAGCCCTCGACAATCGAGACCCTGCGGGCCAAGCTCGACCGCTACCCGGAGCTGCGCTTCAAGCTCGACCCCACCAACGACTGGGACGACGAGCTGATCGCCGGCCTGCTCGAGACCGGCGCGATCGACTCGCTCGACCTGAAGGGCTTCTACAAGGGCACCGTGGTCGACGTCGAGACCGACCCCGAGCTCTACGCGAAGCTGATCGAGGCCTTCCCCGAGGCCTGGCTGGAGGACCCCGACGTCAACGACGAGACGCGGCCGATCCTCGAGCCGGTCCGCGAGCGGCTCACCTGGGACGCGCCGATCCACTCGATCGCCGACATCGAGGCGCTGCCCTGGGCGCCGCAGATGGTCAACGTCAAGCCTTCGCGGATCGGCGGCCTGCGCGACCTCTGCGAGACCTACGACTACTGCGCCGAGCACGGCATCGGCGCCTATGGCGGCGGCCAGTGGGAGATCGGCGTCGGCCGCGGCCAGATCCAGGTGCTCGCCGCGCTCTTCCACCCCGACACGCCCAACGACACCGCCCCCCGTGGCTACAACGAAGCAGAGCCGCCGGCGGGGCTGCCGACCAGCCCGCTGGCGCCGCGGCTGTGCCCGACCGGGTTTCGGTGGGATGACGGCTAGCCGAATTCGTCGATTCAGCTACGTTGCGACCAGACCCCCGCGAGCAAGGAGAAGAGATGGCCGAGAAAAGTTTTGCCGACGCGCTTAATGAGCAGATCGCGAACGAGTTCGCGGCCTCACAGCAGTACGTGGGTTGCGCCGTGTACTACGACGCGGAAACGCTTCCCCGGCTGGCGGCTTTCTTCTACCGGCAGGCGCTGGAGGAGCGCGAGCACGCGATGATGATGGTCCAGTACCTGCTTGACGTCGGTGAGGAGATTCACATCCCCGACATCAAGTCGCAAGAGACGAGCTTCTCCGATGGGGTCACCCCGGTGAAGGCCGCGCTCGAGCAGGAGAAGCGGGTCAGCGAGGAGATCTTCGCGCTTTTCGAGCTGGCTCGTGGGGTCAAGGACTTCCGGGCCGAGCAGTTCCTGCAGTGGTTCGTCAAGGAGCAGGTCGAGGAGGTCGCGCTGATGGGCGACCTGCTCAACGTGGTCGAGCGCTCCAGCGACAACCTGCTGCTGGTTGAGGACTACATCGCTCGGGAGAGCCTCGGCGAAGAGGGGTCGGACCCGACGGCGCCGCCGATGGCGGGGGGATCTGCGGGGTAGTTGGTAGGGGATAGGGACGGGCACCCTCTCGCCCGTCCAATTGCCGGGCTAATTAGCCCGGCAATTTGAGTATCCGCCCGTTCGAGAAGGTGCCTGTCTCTATCTATCCGAGCCATCCGGCTCGGCGGTGCATGCTCTTGATCCGGCGGAACTCGGCTATGTCCTCGCGTAGGGCTGCTGGGGCTGGGGCGGGGAGGAATCTCGCTGGTAGGGGTGACTCGACTACTCCTGTTTCGGAGCTTGTGACCTTGTAGGCGCGGGCGCCGCGGCGGGCGGTTACTGCTGAGGGGGGGCCGATGCCTTCCCAGAGCAGGCCGGCGTAGTCGTCGAGGCCATAGCCGCCGGGCATGCCGTTGCCGACCGCGTCGAGGTAGGCGGCGCGGCGCTCGGGCTCGTTGTTGTAGTGGACGCAGAGGCTGCCGGCGAGCAGCCCGAGGCCGGCGCCCGCCTCGGGCTTGCCCGAGGACTTGGTGATCCCCGCCTCGAACCAGCACATCGCGCCGGCGCTCTGGCCGGCGAGGACGATGCCCTGGCGCCAGGCGAGGCTGAGGATCGCGCCCAGCTCGTGCGCCTCCCAGACGGCGAGCAGGTTGACCAGGCTGCCGCCGCCGACATAGATCAGGTCCTGTTCGAGCAGGTGGTCGCGCAGCGCCATCGGCCGCCGACCGAGGCGGAAGAGCGAGAGGTCCGAGGGCTCGCAGGGCCGCTCGCCGAAGGCCGCGTAGAAGCGGCCGATCTGCTCGGAGGTGTCGCCGCTGGCGGTCGGCAGGATGCAGATCCGCGGCCGCCCCCCGGCCCGCTCGGTCGCCAGCCGCAGCATCAGCTCGCTGACCGCGCGATCCGGCGGCCGCGAGCTGAAGTCGTGGCCGCCGAGCGTGAGTATGCGGCTGACCATCAGGCGGCGACCGCCGTCGCGGTCGTCTCGCCCAGCCGCGCTGCCGGCCCTGGCGGGTCCGCGAGGTAGGTCGTGGCCAGCTGCATCTCGACCACATGCCCGTCGACCGCATCCAGGCGGTATCCGCGCGCCGCCGGGCGCGAAGCGACGACCCGGTGCAGCTCGGCGCCGGCGAAGTGCAGGGCAGCGCCGTCGCGCGCCGCGTACCCCGATCGCATTCCGCCGCGCAGCAGCCCGTGGTAGGCGCTGCCGAGCTGCGAGCCCGGCTCGTAGTGGACGCAGTTGCTGAAGGGCAGCAGGCCGAGCCCTTCGACTCTCCGCGGCGCCCCGTGAAAGCCGCTGATCGCCTCGCTGAACCAGCAGAGCGAGCCGGCCGAGAGGCCGCAGAGGACGACCCCCGCCTCCCAGGCTTCGCGCAGGATGTCGTCGATGCCGTGGGCGCGCCAGACGCCGAGCAGGCTGATCACGCTGCCGCCACCGACGTAGATCAGATCCTGTTCGAGCAGGTGGGCCCGGATGTCGGCTGGGCCCTGCTCGCGGCGAAAGAGCGAGATATGGCTGGCCTCGCAGCGGTCGGCGGGGAAGGCGCGATAGAAGCGCACGATGTAGTGATCGGCGTCGCCGCTGGCCGAGGGCAGGAAGCAGACCCGTGGCCGCTCGCGGTTGCAGAGCCCCAGCACGTACTCGTCAAGCAAAGGGTTGCCCGACTCCATCGAGAAGCCTCCGCCTCCGAAGGCCACAATCTGGCGCGCCGCAGTCTCCATGGTCAAATGTTCGCGGCAGGCGAGGCCAGGCCGCTTGTACAGGGGTCCGAAGTTCGCCCTGCCGCCACCGCCGGCATGTACAGTGCCGCCGCGCTGCCCGGACATAGAGCGCTCAGGGCAGATTCCGGCGGCGTTCCCAGGCAATCGTCCGATTGTTAATTCGGTACCAGTCCGTCCACAGAGCGCCCTTAGGGTGTACAATCGCGTTTACCTAAACACGGTTGTCTGCTCGAGGAGCCTGTCAGTGCCTCCCACCTCACCGCCCAACGGCAACGCGCCGCCCGCCGATCTCGGCGGCCTGATCGAGAAGGAGCAGCTGCCGGCCGGCCGCGAGGCCCTCGCCGAGCCGCTCATCTCCCACTCCCAGCGCGAACGGCTGCTGGTCTCGATGGCGAAGAGCTGCGCCTCGAAGGGCTACGGGGCGACGACGATCGCCGACGTCTGCGAGCCGGCTGGCGTCTCGCGGGCAACCTTCTACGAACTCTTCAAGGACAAGGAGGACTGCTTCCACGCGGCAATGGAGCTCTCCCTGGCCGACGCCATGGGTCGCATCGTCGCCGTCTACTCGCCCGACAAGCCCTGGGCGACGATGGTCCGCGACGCCGCGGCCGCCTTCCTCGACCTGCTCGCCAACCGGCCGGAGTTCGCCCGCATGGCGCTGGTCGAGGCGCCCTCCTCCGGGGATCGGGCCTTCGAGCTCTACGCCTCGGGCAAGCGCGTCCTGCAATCGCTGCTCGAACGCGGCCGCGACGACCCGGTCGAGGAAGAGGCGATCCCCTCGAGCGCCGGTCGCGCCGCCCTCTCCGCCGCCGAGTCGCTGATCGTCGGCCAGATCCTCGCCGGCAACACGGCCCGCCTGCCGGAGCTGCTGCCCGACATCGTCTACATCACCACGGTGCCCTACCTCGGCCAGGAGGAGGCGCTGCGCCAGGTTCGCGAGGCGGAGAAGGCGACCCCCCCGGCGGGCGGCTGAGCGCTTGCCGCAGGCAGGAAGGCCGAAGAAAAGCGAGCGCTGGCGTCCGCCCCGTGGCCGCCACCGGCTGCCGCCCGAGGTGATCGCCCGCTCCCAGCGCGAGCGGCTGCTCGAGGCGGCGGTGCGGGTCGTCGCCGAGCAGGGCTATGCCGCGACCACGGTCGCCGACCTTACCCGCGAGGCCGGCATCTCGCGCACCACCTTCTACGCGATGTTCGAGGACAAGGAGGCCTGCTTCCTCGCCGCTTACGACGTCGTTGTCGACACCCTGGTGCGGCGCATCGCCAGCGCCTATGAGGCCGAGGAGGGCTGGCCGCGACGGGCGCGGGCGGGGCTGGCGGCGCTCCTCGACGCGCTTGCCGAGGAGCCCGAGCTGGCCCGCCTGGCGCTGGTCGACGTGGGCGCGGCCGGGCCCGCGGCGCAGCGCCGCTACCGGGCAGCCCTGCAGCGACTGACGCCCTTCTTCGACGAGGGCCGAGATTTCGCCCCGGGCGGCCGCAACCTGCCCGCCAATACCTCGCGGATGGCGATCGGAGCTGTGGCCGGGCTGATCTCCGACGAGCTCGCCGCCGGCCGCGCTGGACAACTTCCCGATTTGCTTTCGGAGGTGCTTTTTGCGACGCTGGTCCCATATATCGGGCCAGTAGCGGCAGCCAGGGAGGCGGGCTAAACGAGTAGATAAACGTTTACGTACACCTTGCCGCTATGATGAAGGTACTCCGCAGTTTTCCACCAACCTGGGACTGGCCGATGGCATCTCAATCGCGGCGTGAACTGATCCTCGCGGCAATGATCCGCGTGGTCGGCAGCAAGGGATACAAGGAGACCTCGGTCGCCGACGTGATCGAGGAGGCGGGCACCTCCCGCACCACCTTCTACAAACACTTCGAGGACAAGCACGACTGCTTCCTCGCCGCCTACGACATGCTGGTCGAGCAGGTCTTTGCCGAAGTCGTCGCCAACTGCGACGGCGAGCAGTCCTGGCTGGAGCGGGTCGAGCGTGGCCTGGCGACGATCGTCGAGCTTTTCGCCGTCGACCCGCAGCTGGCGCGCACCGCGGTGGTCGAGGTCGCGGCCGCCGGCGCCGACGCGCGGCAGCGCCACTGGAATGCGGTTGCCCGCTTCACCGCCTACCTCGAGGACGGGCGCGAGCTGGCCAACGGGCGCGAGCTGCCGGAGAACATCTCGCTGATGTCAGCCGGCGCCGTCTCGGGACTGATCTTCGACGAGCTGCTGGCGGGACGGGCGGCGCAGCTGCCGGCGCTACTGCCCGACCTGCTCTTCGCGATGCTCGTCCCCTACATCGGGCCGCGGGCCGCGGCTGATGAGATGCGCCGGGTCGCCGCGGCTGGCTGAGCGCCGCAGCGGCTGCTTGCCCTCGGCCATCGCCCGGCGCAGTTTGTGCCGCAGGCGGTGCAGGCGAACCTTGACCGTGCCATCGGGGATGCACAGGCGCCGGGCGATCGCCTGCTGGGTGAGGTCCTCGCTGTAGCGCAGCTGGACTAGCTCACGCTCGCGCTCATCGAGCCTGCTGAGCGCCGCGTGCAGGTCGGCACGCTCGACCGTGGAGATGATCTGCTCGTCCTCGGCGCCCTCCTGGGTCTCGAGCGTCGCCACCGGATCGGGGCGGACGCGGGCGTGCAGGCGGAAGGCCTCGTTGCGCACGATCGTCGCCAGCCACTCCTTGCGCCGGCTGCCGTCACGCAGAGTCGAGCGCCGGCGCCAGGCGCGGAGGAGGGCGTCCTGCGCGATGTCCTCCGCCTCACTCGGGTTCTTGCAGTAGCGGTAGGCCATCCGCATGCAGAAGCGATGCGCCTCCTCCCACCGCCAACCATCGTCCGAGCCTGAATCTTGAGTGATCGAAACGTTGATTGATCAACCGTACTACGTCCAAAAATGAAAAGGGGAAATTTAATGTTGAAACTTTCTCTATTAAGTACTGGTCTCCAATTTCGTGGGAGCAAAGCAGGCAGCGGGGACTGGTGGCGACTGGGCCGAGCGCACCTATGAGGCGATGGCGCCGGTCTACGACGATTTCACCGCCCACCACGACTACGAGGGCTGGCTTACCGACCTGCTCGAGGCGCTGCGCATCCGTGGTCTACAGGGACGGCGCCTGCTCGATGTCGGTT
>Ga0075325_1000155_pt1 | contig 10263 bp, 13 predicted proteins | sample MayberrySE_Catta_5_FD_120048 | JGI IMG/M metagenome (GOLD analysis project Ga0075325, IMG submission 120048) | Natural and restored wetland microbial communities from the San Francisco Bay, California, USA, that impact long-term carbon... | ecosystem: Environmental > Terrestrial > Soil >... | reverse complement strand
GGTCTCGCTCCGGTTTATCGGCGCAGCTGAGGAGTGCCTGGATCACCTCCGCGCGCGGCACCCAGACGAGACAAATGCCCGTCTCTTCCATGAACCGTTGAGCCGCCTGCAGTTGTCCGACTCTCAGCGTTTGCCAATTGACCGGGAGGAGTTGATCAAGGAAGGAGCCGGCTAGCCCGCGTTCGGCTTGGGGTGGGTGGCTCGACTCTTCGAACCAAAGCTGGATCTTTGCCCACGCCTCGGGATTCTCAGCGAGCCATCTTTGAAGGCGGGCGCCGAGTTCTCGGATACTTGCCATCACTCAGGACTCAGGTCGTAGATTGGCATTCGAATGGCGGACCATCGCGTCGAAGGCATCCCGCCTTTCCTTCATCTCCAGATCCTCCTGGTCCGGAAAGAGATCCTGGAACGGTTCGCGCATCTGGATCACCAGCACAGCAGCATTTCGCAGGTTGTCGAGCACGAGCCCCTTATCGAAGGCGATATCGAACGGAGCGTTCGCGTGAACGCCGACCATAGGATTGGGACCCGTCACGGATACGTTGACCTCGATCACCAGTGCCCCCTCCTCGCGCCGTTCGCTGCGGTCGGCGAGCTCGCAATCAACGAGTTCGAGGGCCGGTTGCTCACCGAGCAACACGAGTGGGAGGGGCATACGGTGCTTGTCGATCTGCCACAGCGAGTCGATCTGGGCCAAGAGCTCACCTGCCTCGGTCCCTTGGTACGGCTGGAATCTCTCGACCAGGGAGACTGCCTCCTCGCTTAGCCCGTAAAGCTTGCCGGCGCGACTCGTGCGGGTTGGCGCCGCGGTTGCCCAGGTTGCAAAGCCCTCCTCGGGGGCCGACCCCCGAAGCGGAAAAGCAGAGTGGATGCCGGGGTCCCCGCCGCTCAGTCGTACGCATTCCCAGATCAGGTGGTCGAGCGCGGAGCGGAGATTGTGAACAGTCTCGCCGACGATCGCTGCCCACCTCGCGGTGGTCTCCGATTCCCATGATGGATGTAGCTGGAAGACGTGGCGAGTTCGGTCCTTACTCGAGGTAACCACGAACGCATAGGGACGAGGCTGTCGACGGAACTCCTGAAGCTCGCTGTGGAGCGTCTCCAAGTGCTCGATCGCCCTGGTCGTCTTCGCCATCACCCCCCAGAAGATCCGCATCCATCAATCACATCATGCGCCGATGGATGGAGCCACCTGTCGATACCGTTCCGGGCTTCAATGCGGTTTTTGGCGGGGAGAACAGAGAATCGATGAACGACGCCGAGCTGCTTGCGTTTGCCAAGCGCGTTGTGGATCGCGCCTGGGCCGATTTGCCTCCCGCGGATCGCAGCTTGCTGGAGGCGATTAGGGCCGAGGGACGCGACGCTACCGCCCGCCCGCTCGGGGCCTACACCGACGAGCTGCGGCGCTCTGCGGGCTACGCGAGCTTCCCGGTTGCAGAGCAGCAGCGCCAGGACGCTGCTGCCGGCCTCTGGATTCCCGAACTGAGGCTGGTGCTGCTCAACGTCGCTCATCCCAGCTTTCAGGATCTCGACCAGCGCAGTCTGGGATGGGCGCTAGCCAGGGTCGCCTGGCACGAGTGGGGCCATGCGCTTGCCTTTCACCGCGCCACGAGCGAGGACGTGTCTCGAGGCCGGGAGCTCCTCGCGCTGGCGCCCCCCTCGATGGCCGAAAACGTCCGCTCCGCTGACTACCGTCAGCGTGAGTACACCCATGAGATCGTCGCTGAGGTTTATGCGCTGTTGATCAATCGTCGGCGACGGGGCGCCACCGGTAGGCCGCCCTGGCTTTCAACGGAAATCTATGAGCTAGTGAGGAGGGTAGTGGGATGGAACCAATGAGCTTGCCGCCCGGATACCTCCTGCCCGAGGGGAAAAGCATGCAGGACATCCTGCGCATGGATGCGGAGTTGCTGTCCAGCGAGGGCATTGACCCCCAGTTGCCGAGCTTCGAGGAGCCGCCCGAGGGCTCCGAGGCCGACTCGGATTGATCCGATCCTAAGCGCGAGCGCTGGCCTCCATAACCCGGCCTCGACCGCTCCCCCGAGATCTTCGTGAGCGCTTTTCTGTCGCGACGGAAGTGGCTCGCCCCGTTGGAGTGCGAGCCACAATCCAGCTGGAACCACAGTAATCCGCGGGTAGCGCCAGCTGATTCCCTGCGCGTTAGCCTGAATGCGACCGGCTGGCTCCGCATTCCAGAGCCAAATATCGGACCATTTTCGATACCCGAGGATTGCAACTGAAAATCGTGGTGTCGTGGGTTCGATTCCCACCCTCGCCATTCGCTTCGCAGAGCCAAACGCGCCGCCCGGCGAGGTGGCGCTTTTGCGCTCGGGTCAACGCGGGGTCAACAGGCGGTGGCACTAGAGAAACTCGATCACTGCGATGACGCAGCGACCACCGTGGCTGCACCAACGAGAAAGGCGCCGATTCGACGGGATCGAGTCCGGAAGCCGGATTCCGAGGTCGCAGGCACATTGGTGGTGATGCCGGCCTGACTGGACCCTGTGTTGCCTCGCGTCGGCCGACTTCGCTGATAGACAGCGACTGTGGATCAGGATCGATGGACAGCGGTCGACCGGTACGTCGAGGGCCTGCTGGCGCCGCATGACGCGGCGCTTGACGCCTCGCTCGAAGCGAGCGAGGAGGCGGGCCTGCCTGCGATCCAGGTGTCTCCGCCGCAGGGGAAGTTGCTCCACCTGCTGGCGAAGTCGATCGGAGCGACGGCGATCTTGGAGTTCGGCACCCTGGGCGGCTACAGCACGATCTGGCTGGCGCGCGCCCTGCCCGATGACGGCCACCTGATCACGCTGGAGGCCGACTCGGCATACGCCGCTGTGGCAGCGGCCAACATCGAGCGGGCCGGGCTCGGCGATGTCGTCGATCTGCGGGTCGGCGTCGCCCTGGACACGCTTCCCGAGCTCGCGGACGAAGACGCCGGACCGTTCGACCTCACCTTCATCGACGCCGACAAGGAGCACAGCCCCGAGTACTTCGCCTGGGCACTCGATCGCTCTCGCCCCGGCGGCCTCATCGTCGCCGACAACGTGGTCCGTGCGGGCGAGCTTGCCGATGAGCAGAGCGCCGATCCCAAAATCCGCGCCCAGCGCCGTCTGCACGAGATGCTCGCCGCTGAGCCCCGGGTCGAGGCGACGACGATCCAGACGGTGGGCGGCAAGGGCTACGACGGTTTCGCCATCGCCTTGGTTGTCTGAGCGGGCTATCCGGAAGCGTTCGCGAGGACGCGGCGGATGAACTCCGCCTTGGCCTCGGTGTAGGCCTCGCGGTCGTCGGCGAATCGCTGCGCCAGGTCGTGCTTCAACACCGCGTACTCGTCGGCGACCGTTCGGTCAGAGCGCAACCGGTCGCGGAAGGCCAACTCATTGCGGAATCGCTCTGAATCGGTGGGAACGAGATGCAGGTGATGGGTCCGCCGGCTCGGGTGCGGCTTGCAGAACCAGTGCATCTCCTCGGCTCGGTAGGGCGCGTAGAGGTAGCCGAGCTCGGCCAGAGGGTCGAAGGCGGCTCGGGAGACCTCGAGACTGTCAATTCCTACCAGGACGTCGATGGTCGGCTTGGCGTCGAGCCCAGGGACAGCGGTGCTTCCGACGTGGTGAATCCCGCCGCCCGCATAGTCCCCAATCGCCACCTGCAGCCCAGTTGCCTCCGCCGTGAATCGACCTGGCCAGGCGGGGTCGTAAGGAACAAGCCTGATCGGTTCGTCCAGTTGGGGCACGGCAGGACCGTACTCTCCGCCTCTGCACGTTGCGCTCGCTGTGGACACCTGCCGATGCTCTCCATCGGCAAGCTCGGGGGTTGGCCACGAGGTTGCCCAGGGTGTCCGGGCCTACTGGGTTCCGACTCCCGCGCGGTACTCTGGGCAAATGAGCTTCACGCGGATCACCGTGCGACCCGACCAGATGGGTGGAGTCCCGTGTCTTCGGGGACTGCGAATTCCCGTCGCGACCGTGGTCGGAATGGTCGCTGACGGCATGGGCGAGGCAGACATCGTTGACGCCTACCCGGATCTGGATGCAGACGACGTGCGTGAGGCGATGCGGTTCGCGGCCGAGGCCGTGCGGGAGCGCGAGCTGCCTCTTGCCGCCTCGGGGTGAAGTTCCTCATCGACAACGCGCTCTCACCGCGGCTTGCGGAGGGGCTGGTGGAGGCCGGTCACGACGCGGTCCACGTCCGCGCCTACAGCCTGCAGGCGGCCGCCGATGAGCTGATCTTCGCCCGCGCGCAGCAAGAGGAACGGGTGCTGGTTTCCGCGGACACCGACTTCGGCACGCTCCTCGCGACCCGCCGGGAGCGTTCCCCTTCAGTCGTGCTGTTTCGGCACGGGACGCAGCGCCGGCCCGACGAGCAGATCCCGATCCTCCTGTCGAATCTGGAGACGATCGAGGCCGATCTGAGCAGCGGGGCCGTCGTCGTGATCGAGCCATCCCGCATCCGGGTGCGCTCGCTTCCCCTGCTGTCGTAGCCGTTGGCGCCAGTAGTCGTCGCGCTACTTTCTCGAACTTCTCGGAGAGCTTGGCCGGCGCACCGATCGATGTGTCGAGTGCGGCGGCGATGCTCTTGGTGGTCGCCCAGGTCGGGTTCGAGAGCCCACGCTCGATAACACCGAGGGTCGCGGTGGACTTGTTAGCGTTCCGGCCAATGCGAGCGATTCGAAGCGTGGCGAGCTTTCCGCTGCGGCGCTGGCCGCGACTGTCGAAGGCGGCGATTGGCGCTGCGGCGTTGCTTGTAGCGGTGGTCGTGGCGGGAAACGCGTACGTGCTCTGGTCGGCGCCGAAGGGGGAGGCGGCCGACAAGGTGGCGGAGGTGCCGCGGGCCGAGGTGGCCATCGTGCTTGGGGCACTGGTGAAGCCCGACGGGGAGATGAGCTCGATGTTGGCGGCCCGGGTGTGGCGGGCGTCCGCGCTGTGGAAGGCGGGGAAGGTGGACAAGATCCTGGTCTCGGGCGACCACCACAGCTGGGAGTACGACGAGCCGGACACCATGCGCAAGGCGCTGGTTGCCGATGGAGTCGACCCCAGGGACGTCTTCGAGGACCACGCCGGCTCCGACACCTGGGCGACGATGGTGCGGGCCCGCGGCATCTTCGGGGTCCGCGACGCGGTCGTCGTCACCCAGGGCTTCCACATGCCGCGGGCGTTGTATCTCGCCGAGGCGGCGGGGATCGAGGCGACCGGCCTCACGGCCGACCTGCACGAGTGGGGCTACCAGGGCCGCAAGAGTGAAGGGCGCGAGGTGCTCTCCCGCCTCAAGGCGATCGTCGACGTAACCCTCGACACGCCCGCCATGGCCGGCCCCAGGATCCCGATCTCCACCACCGACGGCCGCGAAAGCTGGGGCCCTCCGCCGCCGCCCAGCGTCCCACCGGCCGGCTCCCCAGGCCGCTGACCTGCCAGTACGGAGCCAGCTCAGCCGCAATGGGCGAGTGAGTTCACGTAGAAGCGCTGATAGGTAGGCCAGTGGGCGTCCCAGTAGGAGCCCTCGTGGCCGCCTGGCCACGAGTGGGCACTGACATCGGTGGCACCCGCCTCCAGCGCGTCTACGAACCCCTCGTTGTAGACGCGGAACGGATCCCCGCTGCCGTAGTCATTCCAGATCCGCGTGTTGCCGAAGGCGCCGGGGTCCCCCTGGACGACCCCGACCACGTCGTTGCGATCGAAGTCGGCTGCGTCATCGAAGGCGCCTGGCGCGGTTTCGCCGGCCTCGAACCAGAGCGCCGCCGAGTGTCCGCCGACGGCGCAGAAGCGCCCCGGGTGCTTCAGGGCCAGGTGGTAGGCCCCGAAGCCGCCCATCGAGATACCGCCGATCGCGATCCGGTCCGGGTCGATCCCGAACCGTCCGACCACTGCCGGGATCACTTCCCGCATCACATATGTGTCCCACTTGGCGCCGCGCCGGTTGTGCCAGTAGCCGTGAACCCCGCCCTCGGGGAAGGCGAATACCGGGCCGCGGCCGCGCAGCTTCGACAGGCCGCCGAAGACCGTGTCGTTGAAGGTCTCCTCCGAGCCACCGCGGCCATGCAGGAAGACCAGCAGCCAGCGCTCTCCCGACCGGCCCGCCTGCTTTGGAGCGATCACGTTGACGCCGAGTTCCCGTCCCACCGCCTTGCTCCGGATCTCGATGTGGACCAGCCGCGCGCCATGCTTCTCGACCGGCGCGAGCGCGGTCGCTGTCAAGCCTAGGTAGACGAGCATCGCTACTACGACCACGATGATCGCGAGCGCGACGGCGCGCCGTCGGTGGACGTGCCGCAGGTTCATCTACTCGGTCGATGCTCGCGCGAGCGAGGCGTCCATGGCAGCAGAGATTTGGCCGGGCTGTTCGATCTGGGGGTAGTGGGCGAGGTCGGGGAGCTCGATCGTCTCCACGCCGGGGCGCAGGGTGCGGAGGCCGTCCAGGACCTCGGTGCGGGCGACCGGGTCTTGCATCCCCCAGGCGAGCGTGAGTGCTCCCGGCCAGTCGCGGATCGCGCCGTGCCAGCGGTCGGTGAAGCGTTCGCGCTCGGCCATGTAGTGGATCGTCTTGTGGGCGATGCGCTGGCCGCCTTCGTGGGCGATCAGCGACCACTGGTCGGCCGCCTCCTCGGCGCTGAGCGGGTGGTCGGGCGAGAAGACGCGGCCGAACTGGGCGCGGAAGGTGCGCTCGCTGGTCAGCCGCGCGAAGAGCGGACCGAGGCCGCTGCGCAGCAGGCGCTGTCCGAAGGTCGGCTTCGAGAGGTGGAGCAGCATGCTGCCGTTGAAGAGCATCGCCCCGGTCACGTCCATGCCGAGCTCGCCGCGCAGGTCGCGGGCCATCAGCTCGGTGGCGACAGAGGTGCCCATGTCGTGAGCCACCAGGAAGACGGGCGGCGAGCCGGCGCGGCCGACCAGCTCCTCGGCGGCGTCGGCCTGCCAGGCCAGGGTGTAGGTGTGGTCGCGGGGCTTCTCGGAGAGGCCGAAGCCGAGGAAGTCGAAGGCCAGCGTCGCCTCACGACGGTCACGCCGCAGCTCGAGCAGTGGCCGCCAGTCGTAGGCGCTGGACGGGAAGCCATGGAGGAAGAGCAGCAGCGGCTCGGCGTCACCCCCGCGCCGGTGGACGAACAGCCGCCGGCCGAGCACCTCCTCGACCACCCCCTCTTCGCGCCAGCGTCGCACCCGCTCCGTCGGCACGCTCAACTCCCCGCGAGGAAGCCCTCGGGCTCCTCGACCCCGGTGTTGACCAGCTCGCCGATCCCCTCGATCTCGACCCGGACGGTGCTGCCGACGCGCAGCAGGTTGTCGCGGACCGGCTTGCGGCCGAGGCCGACGCCGGATGGGGTGCCGGTGGCGATCACGTCGCCGGGCTCGAGGGTGAAGGCTTCGGACAGGTGCGATACCTGCTGGAAGCAGTCGAAGACCATCTCGGCGGTGCTGGCGTCCTGGCGGACCTCGTCGTCGACGGTGCAGCGGATGCGCAGGTCCTGCGGGTCACCGAGCTCGTCGGCGGTGACCAGCCAGGGCCCGAGCGGCCCGTGGGTGTCGAAGGACTTGCCGATCGTCATCGTCTGCGCCCGCCCCTGCCAGTCGCGGACGCTGACGTCGTCGGCGCAGGTGTAGCCGGCGATCACCTCGTGGGCGCGCTCGACCGCGACGTGGCGGCAGCGCCTGCCGATCACGATCGCCAGCTCGGCCTCGTAGTCGAGGAAGGTGGAGACGCGCGGCATGTGGATCTCGGCGCCGGGCCCGACCACGCAGGTCACCTGCTTGTTGAAGAAGACCGGCACCTCGGGCGGCTCCATCCCCATCTCGGCGATGTGCTCGGCGTAGTTGAGGGCGATCGCCAGGTACTTGCGCGGCGTCGCCGGCGCCAGCAGCTGGACGTCGGCGAGCGGCATCCGCGGCGCCCCGTCGGCCAGCTCCCCCAGCCAGGCCGGTCCGACCGCGTCGAGCGCGGCGGCGGGTTCGGCAGGTGCCTCGGTGGCGGAGAGGTCGACGACCTCCTCGCCGATGACGATCCCCAGTGCCGGCGCGCCTCCGGCAGAGGCAAACCGGCAGAGCCTCATCGTGCCGGGGCTTCTCCGGCCCGCCGCGACTCGCGGACCAGCCACCAGTCGACGACGTAGCCGCCGAAAGGCACTACCGCGCCGACCAGGACCCAGAAGGTCGTCTTGCCGGACCAGCCGAGCTCCGAGCGGATGTTGAGCGCGACGACGACGTAGGCGATGAAGAGCCCGCCGTGGATCGGCCCGAGGATCTGCACCCCGATCTCGTCGCCCCCGGTCCTTTTGACGACCGAGGCGATCAGCAGGGCGATGAAGCTGGTCGCCTCTGCCAGGGCGATGTAACGCATGGCCTTCACGATTCCGGAACCCTAGTCCAGATGCAGCGCCGCCTACGTCGGCGCGACGGTTGTGGCCGGCTACGCCTTCGTCCGGCTCGGATCGGGCTGGAGCGCCGTCCGCGCCCGTCTCTACTTTGATCGCAGGATGACCCAGCAGCCGCTGACGGACATCGAGCAACTGCTTCCGGAGCCCGAGCTGCCGGTCGCGCAGGATTCGGCGCCGGCGCAGGACCACGTCGAGGAACTGGTTCCTGCCGAGGCCCAACCGCGAATCCCGCTGCGCGCCCTCGAGGACGGCCAACGGGTCAGCGGCGTCTACGCCGTGCGCGAGCGAGAGCTGCGCCGCAAGCGCAATGGCGAGCCTTGGCTGCGGCTGCTGCTCGGCGATGCCGGCGGTACCGCCGAGGCGGTCTCCTGGGAGGACGCCGAGGCGCTCTACGCGCTCGCCGCGCCGGGCGCGGCCCTCCACGTCGCCGGCAGCTTCGAGATCAGCGAACGCTGGGGGGCGAAGATCAAGCTCTCCGCCCTGCGTGAGGCCGCCGCGGACGAGTATGACCCCGCCGACCTCGCCGCCGAGTCCGACGTCTCCCTCGCCGAGCTGGAGGGCAAGCTGCGCCAGCTGCTGGAGACGGTGCAGGAGCCGCAGCTGCGGCTCCTGCTCGACCGCTTCTTCGGTGAGCGCTCGGAGATCTGGGCGCGCTTCCGCGAGGCGCCGGCGGCGAAGCGCTACCACCAGGCCTACCGCCACGGCCTGCTCGAGCACACGGTCTCGGTGGCCCAGGCGGTCAGCGCCGCGGCCAACTTCTTCCCCGGCATAGACCGCGAGGTCGCGGTCGCCGGCGCGCTGCTGCACGACATCGGCAAGACCCAGGCCTACAACGACGACCCGCTGGCGATCGACCTCACCGACGCCGGCCGCCTGCAGGGGGAGATCCCGCTCGGCTACTACACGGTGCGCCGCGAGATCGAGGAGATCCCCGGCTTCGATCCAGCGCTTGCCCAGGCGGTCCTCCACATCATCCTCAGCCACCACGGCTCACTCGAGCACGGCTCGCCGGTGGCGCCCGCGACCCGCGAGGCCGTCCTCGTCCACATGATCGACAACCTCGGCGGTCGCCTCGGCAGCTACGACCGGCTCGAGCGCGAGCTGCCCGCCGGCGAGTCCTGGTCGAGCTTCGACCGAGCGCTATCCGGCTCTGCGTACTTCGGCCAGCGCCAAGCCGCCTGACGGCCTCAGGCGGCGCCATGCGGCGTCCTCGGTCGGCCAAATAGGTTTCCTATTCGGCCTCCCTGTGTCCTTGCCTGGCACCCCCTGAGTCGCGTCAGAACTTGGCAAAGTGCGGGTTTGAATCGGTTCCGCACCAAGTCCGCCAGGCCGCCCTCACTATCCTGGCTCACGTGGCCAAGGACACCGAGAAGCTGATCCGCCAGCTCTCGCTTATCTCCTTCCTGATGGCCCAGGGGAGGCCGGTCTCGGCCCTGGAGATCAAGCGTGAGGTGGAGGGCTACAGCGACATGAACGACGACGCCTTCGCGCGCCGTTTCTACGCCGACCGCGCTGAGCTGGAGAGCCTCGGCATCCAGCTCGGGGTGGAGAAACCGGGCGAGGGCTTCTTCGAGGCGGAGCTCTACTCGCTGCCGCCGGAGAACTTCTACCTCGACGAGATCGAGTTCGAGGATGAAGAGCTGGCGGCGCTGAGCACGGCGCTCTCGCTGCTCAGCGACGGCGGCTTCGCCTACGCCGAGCCGCTGCGCCTCGCCCTTCAGCAGGTCGCCTGGGGGCACCCGAACCCGATCAGCGAGGGCGAGCGGGCCCCGGTCGAGATGGCGATGACGGCGTCGGCCGGCGGCCGCGACCTCTCCCAGCGCCTCTCCAAGATCGAGACCGCGATCTCGCGCCGCAAGACGATCGAGTTCACCTACTACACGATGGAGCGCGACGAGACCGAG
>Ga0075325_1000154_pt1 | contig 10285 bp, 10 predicted proteins | sample MayberrySE_Catta_5_FD_120048 | JGI IMG/M metagenome (GOLD analysis project Ga0075325, IMG submission 120048) | Natural and restored wetland microbial communities from the San Francisco Bay, California, USA, that impact long-term carbon... | ecosystem: Environmental > Terrestrial > Soil >... | reverse complement strand
TCGGCCGGCGTCTTGTAGCGCCGCATGAAGGCGTCCTCGTGGTCGGGCAACGCGTCGACCTCGATCGGGCCGGCGATGCAGCGGCTGCCCTCCTCGTAGATCGCGGCGACGCCCGGGTGGGCCTCGTCGGCGGTCCCGTAGACCCGCTCCGCCTCGCTCTTGGCATCGCGCTCCCAGACCTCCTCGACCCTGATCCGGCCCAGCGGCTTGCCTTCGTCGCTGGCGAGCGCGACGACGTCGCCGACCTCGCACTCCAGGTCGGTCGCCAGGGTGATCGGGATCGGCCAGTAGTCGCCGTCGGCGGTGCGCATCTCCGCGCAGACCCGCTCCCAATCGGCGGAGCCCTGGAAGCCGGTCAGCGGCGCGAAGCCGCCGTTGCCGATCATCTCGAAGTCGGCCGTGTGGCGCTCGTCAAGTGTCAGGGAAAGCTCAGTCATCGTCTCGCTCATGCGTTGAATCTCACCAATCGGTTGGGGAAAGGGATTGCGAAGGGGTTATCTCAGGCGCTGGGCGCCGCTAGTTGATCCCGCACTCGGACTTTTTGAGCCCCGCCCAGCGGCCGTCGCGGGGCGAACCGCCCGCCTCGACCGGCTTGGTGCAGTGGGTGCAGCCGATCGAGGGGTAGCCATGATCGTGGAGCGGGTTGTACGGGAGGTCGTGCTCATGGATGTAGTTCCAGACGTCGCGCTCGGTCCAGTCCGCGAGCGGGTTGAGCTTCCAGAGCTCAAAGCGCTTGTCCCAGCCGAACTTCGGGGTCTTGGCGCGGCTGGCTGAGTCCTCACGGCGGACGCCGGCGAGCCAGCAGTCTACGGAAGAGAGCGCTCTGCGCATCGGCTCGACCTTGCGCAAACCACAGCAGGTGTCGGGATCGCTCTTCCAGAGCTCGTCGCCGTGCTGGGCGGCCTGCTCCTCCAGCGTCAGGTTGTGAAAGCGGTCGAACTCGATCCCCAGCGCCGCGCCGAGCCGGTCGCGCGTCTCATAGGTCTCTGGGAAGAGCACATCGGTGTCGAGGTAGAAGAAGCGCGCCTCGGGGTTGACCTTGCTGGCCAGGTGGGCGGTCACCGAGCTGGTTTTCTGGAACGAGCAAGCGATGTAGTGGCTCTCGCCGAAGGTCTCGAACATCCACTCGATCGTCTGCTCGGCGCTGCGATCCTCGAGCTGGGCAGCGATCGCCGCCGGATCGGAGATCTGGGGGGTGTCGACGACTGGGTTCATATCGCGCACTCGCCCTCGCCCCTCTCGACCTTGTAGGGGCTCGATCGGCTCCAGTCGATGAACTGCTGCATCGTCTCGAGGCTGAACTCAGCCGGCAGGGTCAAGTCCTTGACCTCTGCTTCGAAGCGCGCGGCGCCGACCCGCTCGGCGAAGGCGTTGAACTCCTCCTCGGCGCCGGAGCGCTCGGCCTCGTAGAGGCGCACCCAGCGCTCGACCGCCTCGGGGACGCGCTTGGCCGGCAGGCGCGACTTGAGCCGCGTGCCGAAGACCACCTCGCCACCCTCGTAGTTGCCGCCGATGTGCGGGATGTAGGCGGGCACCGGCCGTCCGCCGACCTTCAGCGAGGCGCCGTAGAAGCCGATGTTGGCGATGTGGTGCTGGCTGCAGCCGTTGGGGCAGCCGCTCATCTTCACGTGGATCTTGCGTGACTGGGGGTCGCTGACGTCCATCGTCGCCAGTCGCTCGCGGATCGCCTGGTTGAGGCCCATCGAGCTGGTGATGCCCATCTTGCAGCTGTCGGTGCCGGGGCAGCTGACCACGTCGGTGATCTCGCGCGCGCCGGCCTCCGCCAGGCCGAGCTGCTCGAGCCGCTGCCAGACGTCGTAGAGCGCCTCGTCGCGCACCCAGCGCAGGACGAGGTTCTGCTGCACGGTGCTGCGCGCGTAGCCGCCGGTGAACTCGCGCATGATCGCCGCCAGGCCACGGAACTGCTCCGGGGTCAGGTCACCGCGGTAGATCTTCACCTCGATCGCCGAGAAGCCCTCCTGGCGCTGCGCCTGGACGTTGCCTTCGCAGAAGCGCGCGAACTCGCTGTGGTCGCCGTTGGGGGAAGCCGCCGCGGCCGGCACGGCGGGCGCATTGGCGGCCTCGTCGTCGTCGAAGCGCAGCCGCTCGACCAGCTCGGCGTCGAAGTCGCGCTCGGCCACCCAGTCGCCCTCGAGCTCCGCGTCGACCTGTTCGCGGAAGGCCTCGATGCCGATCTTGTCGACCAGCACCTTGATCCGGGCGCGGGAGCGGTTGACGCGCAGCCACTCCTGGCGATCGAAGATGCGCAGCACGGCCTCGGAGACCTTCAGGTAGTCGCCGTTGTCGGCCTCGACGAAGTCGTAGAGCGTCGGCGCGACGCGGGCCATGATCGAGGTGCCGCCGCCGACCCGGATCTCGAAGCCGCGCACCCCGTCGCGTTCGCGCGAGATGAAGGCGACGTCGTGGATGCCGGTGATCGCCCGGTCCTCGTCGGAGCCGGTGAAGGCGGTCTTGATCTTGCGCGGCATCAGCTGCGTCGTCGGGTGACGGACGAAGTAGCGGGCGTAGGCGCCGGCGTAGGGCGTCGGGTCGAAGATCTCGTCGGGGTGGACGCCCGCCCAGGGGTCGCCGGTGACGTTGCGCACCGTGTTGCCGCAACCCTCGCGCGAGGAGAGGCCGGCGGCGGAGATTTCGCGGATCAGCGACTCCATGTCGCGCAGCGGCACGTGGTGGATCTGCACGTTCTGGCGGGTGGTGATGTGGCCCTTGCCCAGGGGCGCCCACTTCTCGACCACGTCGGCGAAGGCCTCCATCTGCTCCGGTGCGACCCCGCCGAAGGGCAGCTTGACCCGCACCATCTGCACGTCGGGCTGGCGCTGTCCGTAGACGCCCTGCTTGAGGCGGAAGCCGATGAACTCGTCTTCGGCGATCTTGCCGGCGAGGAACGTCTCGGCTTCGTTGTCGAAGTCGTCGAACTCGCGCTCGATGATCGGGATGATGTGGCCGGGGACGTTGTCGTAGCGCTCGGGATTCTCGAGCGTGCCGGTGCGGCCCTTGCCCCGCTGCTCCTTCTGCTGGTCGACGGCTACCTCCACAGAGTGGAAAATAGCAAAACCTGACAGGGATTAGGGTATTTAACTCGGGGGGAGTCGCTTCTGGGCGTGCAGGATGGCCGCAGCCTCGCCCGACTCGGCCACCTCGCCGCCCTCCGGCTCGAGCGGCAAATCCTGCTCGGCCCAGCCGACGATGCCCTCGCTGAGCTTGGCCGCGTCATAGCCCTCCGCCGCCAGCGCCTCGGCCGCCATCGTCGAGCGGTTGCCGCCGCGGCAGTAGAGGACGACCGGGCGGTCCTTGTCGATCTCCGCGGCCCGCTCGGCGAGCTCAGCCAGCGGCAGATGGGTGGCGCCCGCGATCCGCCCCATCTCCCACTCGTGCTCGGCACGCACGTCGACCAGCTGCGCGCCCTCCTCGATCAGCTTCTGAGCCTCGTCGCGCGAGACCTCCCGTCCCTCGCTCAATCTATGTCCGTCCCCTCGATCAGGAAGGCGACGCGCACGTGAGCGCGGTACTCGTCCAGGTTCTCGCCGCGAATGCCGGTCGAGACGATGTCGACGGCGCGAACGTTGCGCAGCGTGCCCTGTGCCTGGGCAAGCGCCTGTTTCGCCGCGTCGTCGGTTGAGGTTTTCGAGCTGCCAACCAGCTCGATGATCTTCACGACAGCCATCTCGCTCCTCCTTCTGAGTCCTCGACAGTGCCCTTTGCGCTGATCCCTTCGATCAGCGCCGCCCGCTGCCACGGGCTGACCGCCTCCGCTTGGCCGGCAGGCGCCGGCGCCGTCTCGGCGACGAACCGCTCGATCGCCGCGGCGATCGCCGCGGCCTCGTCCTCGCTCGGGCTGCGCGCCATCCACGAAGCCTAGTTCAAAGGCCCCGGCGGCAGTTGTCGTGCCTGCGTCGGCCGATTTAACAGTTTCGGCACTCTCCCGTGCGTGGTGGGTTACATTACTTCGATGGAGGTGATGTAACTTGGCCCGCATGAAGCGACTGCAGATATCGATCGAGCCCGAGCTCGACGCGGCGGTGGAAAGACGCGCCGAAGAAGAGGGGCTCTCGAAGGCGGAGGTGATCAGACGTTGCGTGCGGGAGCGAGTGAAGCCATTGCCACCCATCGAGGAGGACCCGTTCTTCAAGATGTTCGGCACCGTCGAAGGGGATCCAGACAGCAGCATGACCATCAACGAGGTCGTCTACGGTCCGTCAAATCCGGACCCGTGATCTTCGCCGACACCTCTTTCCTGGTCGCGGGGTTGATCAGGCGCGACCAGCATCACGAGGCAGCGGTTCGGCTTTCGCGCCAGATCGCTGGGAGACGGATCGTGACCACCAGCCACGTGCGGGGGGAGACGTGGACCTGGATCAGGCGCCGGGCTTGGCACGGGAAGGCGGTCGAGGCGCTGGACAACTTCGACGATCCAAACGGTCACGTCAGCGTCGGCGCCCTATCCGAGCGGATGGAAGACGAAGCCCTGAGCTGGCTGCGCCTTCACGACGAGCGGGAGTACTCCTTCGTCGATGCGACCAGCTTCGCCTACATGCGGGCGCGCGGCATCGAGGAGGCGCTCGCCTTCGACGGCGATTTCGCCGCCGCCGGCTTCACCGAACTGCGGCCCTGAGAGGGCGAAGGGCCCGGGCCGGCTAGGGAGGCGCCAACCCGGGCCGATGCTTCACCTGCCGTCGGAAGGGGAGCCGACGGCTGAGGGATCGCCGGCAGGGAATCCGGCGGCCGCTGCGGCATCTTTCGGCCTGCCAATAAAAACATAGCCCTACCGAAAATGCAAGTCAAAGTCCCTATCCAAATGTTAAGAGCGCATCGTTCAACGCGCGAAATATGGCTATTTAACGCCAATACGTGCAAGGGTTGCACCTGGGGATAGTTGCGTTCCCAAAGAATCGGACGTACCATTGGCCGAGCTTTCTTGTCTCAATCAACCACGGAGGTAGCGAAATGGCCGGTTATGGTCCGGTCGTAATGGTGAAGACGCCGTGGGGTGATGCCGGCACGCTGCGCGATCGCAAGCTGCGACCGGGACAGCGGCTGCCGGCCGAGGAGGTGGCCCGCAACCAGCGCGAGCGGCTCTTCGCCGCGATGGTCGCCGTGGTCGCCGAGAAGGGCTATGAGGGCACCCGCGTGGAGGACCTGCTCGAGCTCTCCGGCGTCTCGCGCAGCGCTTTCTATGAGCACTTCAGCGGCAAGGAGGACTGCCTGCTCGCCGCGATCGGCGCCTTCCTCGGCCCGACGATCGGGGCGATCGGCGAGAGCAACGGCCACCCGGCCGGCGAAGCGCGGGCTCGGGCCGCCTTCGACGCCCTGATCGAGCTGATCGTCGACCAGGCTGCCGCCTCGCGCATGTGCTTCGTCGAGATCTTCGCCGCCGGCCCCGACGCGGTCGAGCAGATCGACCGCGCCGTCGACGCCTTCCAGGGCTTCGTCTCGGCCACGCTCGAGGAAATGCCGGGGCGAGAGGGAATGCCGCCGGAGGTCGTGCGAGCGATGATCGGCGGCCTGCGCAAGGTGATCCACACCCGCCTCTACCGGGGCGAAGAGCAGGAGCTGGTCGAGCTGACGCCGCAGATGTGGGACTGGGGCCTCTCCTACATGCCGCCACCGGAGCCCCTGCGCCGGCCCCGCAGCCGCCCGCCGGCCAGGCCGGCGCTGGAGGGCTATGACCAAGCCGAGCGGATCCTGCGAGCGCTCGCCGCGGTGGTCGCCGAGAAGGGCTACCCGGCGATGACCGTCGGTGACATCGCCGCCCGCGCCTCGATCTCGCTCTCGACCTTCTACTCGCTCTTCGCCGACAAGGAGGAGGCGATGCTCGCCGCCGTCGACAGCGGCTCGGCGCAGATGCTGGCGACGACCCTGCCAGCCTTCCGCCGCTACTCCGACTGGCCCCACCAGGTGCGCGGCGCCTTCGGCTCGATGTTCGCCTTCTGCGCCGCGGAGACCGAGTACACGACGCTCGGCGCGGTCGACGTCTACGCCGCCGGCAAGCGCGCCCTGGAGCAGCGCGACCGGGTGATGGAAGGCATGGAGGCGCTGCTCGCCCCCGGCTTCGAACGCAGGCCCGACGCCAGCCCGCTGGCCGCCGAGGCGATCGGCGGGGCGATCTACTCGATGATCTATGACCAGGTGCGGCGCGGCGGGGCCGAGAGCATGCAGGAGATCGCGCCGCTCGCCACCTACATCACCCTGGCGCCCTTCATCGGCGCCGAGGAGGCCTGCGCTGTGGCCAACAGCGAGGGCCGCGGGCGCTGAGTCAGAGGGCCCGCCGGCTCAGCGGGCGGCGTGGCCGAGCCCGTCGATCGGCTCGCCGTGCTTGGTGATCGCGCAGAGGTCGGTGGGCGGATCGAACGGGTCGACCAGGGCGCGGCCCGTGGCGACGCCGCGGATCGGGCGTGGCTTGCCGCTCCGCTGCGACGGCTGGCGCTTGCCGCCGCACTGGACCGAGAAGTCGCGCACGCCGTCGCGGGCGTCGATCACGTCGTCGCCGCCGCCGCCATAGAAGCGATCGGCGCCGGGCTGGCCGAGCATGTTGTTGGCGCGGCTGTCGCCGATCAGGATGTCCCAGTCGAAGGAGCCCTCCATGTCCTCGTTGGAGTCGTCGAGGCGCACCGGGTCGCAGCCCGGCACGGCATCGATCCAGGCTTTGTCCTGTGGGAAGGAGATGATCAGGATGCCGGGATGGGCAGGCGTCTCGGCGAACGATGCGTCGTCGCGCCCCGGGCCGCCGACCAGCGCCCCGCCGGCGCAGCCGCTGCCGGCCGCCAGCAGGTCGCCGTTCTCTTCGCCGTAGAGGAAGGTCGGGCCCGGCCGGCTGCCGATCAGGCCGTCGGCGCCGCCGCCGCCGTAGATGTGGTCGCTGCCGAAGCCGCCCTCGATCAGGTCGTCCTCGTCGCCGCCGCGGATCGTGTCGTTGCCGTAGCCGCCGGCGATGCGCACGTTCTGGGCGCCCTCCAGCGAGCCTTCGACCGTGAGGCTGTCGGGGCCAGAGCCGAGATCGGCCATCAGCCAGCGCGCCGGCCCCCCGGCGGCGCAGCTCGCCTGCACGGCGCTGACCCGCTCGCAGCCCGGTCCCAGGGCGAGGCCCTTTTTGGCCGTGACGCCGAAGGTCGCTGTCGCCTCGTCGAAGCCGACGACGAACTGGTCGCGGCCGGAGCCGCCAACCAGCTGCAGCCCACCGCCGCCGATCGCCACCGCGTCGAGCTCGACGTAGGCGGAGGCGGTGAGCTTCTTCTCGGGTCCGCACGAGGTTGTGCGGCCCTTGGCCCCGTCGCAGCGATCGGAGCCCTGGCCGCCGAGCAGCCTGTCCTTGCCACCGCCGCCGCGGACGACGTCGTCGCCGGCGCCCCCGTCGATCAGGTTGGCGCTGCCGTTGCCGACCAGGATGTCGTCGAAGGCCGAGCCCTCAAGGTCCTCGAAGCGGTAGAGGCGGTCGTGGCCGTCGCCACGGGCTTTGTGCTTGGCGAGGTTGACCTTGACCCCACCGCCATCGCGCCCGGCGGCCACGTCGGTGGCGAAAGAGGCGACATCGCCCCTGCCCGGACCGCCGTCCATGCGGTCATAGCCGTAGTCGCCGTGGACATAGTCGAAATCGCCGGGCCCGCCGCTGACCGTGTCGATGCCGAGGCTGCCGGCCGCCTCGTCGCCATCGCCGGCGCCGCCCATCACCCGGTCGTCGCCGAGGTCGCCGATCACCTGGTCGCCGTCGCCGGCGCCGCCGTCGACGATGTCGTTGCCGCGACCGCCGTGGACGACGTCGGCCCCGGGACCGCCGCAGAGCAGGTCGTTGCCGAGGCTGCCGTGGATCGTGTCGTCGCCCCCGCCGCCCCAGATCACGTCGCGGCTGGGCGTGCCGCGCAGCACGTCATCGCCGCTCGTGCCGACGATCTTCGCCAGCCGCCCGCGACAGCGAGGGTCCTCTTCCTCGGGCGCCGGCGCCGCGGCGACGAACACCACCGCGGCAAGCGCCACAGTCGCTGCAACGACAACTCCCCTGCCAGTCGACTTCACGAGGCGAGCGTATCGATCGAAGCCGGACGCGCCGCAGGTTGAGCGCTCATATCGCCGCTAAACACCGCCGACCCCCAACGATGCGGTCGGGCTCGATCAGGCCCTGCCCTCGAGCCCGAGCTGACGCCGCCTCTGCCCGAGCAGCGTCCCAACCCGTTCGACCACCACACCCGGTTCACGGTCCAAACGCGCGCCGGTAACCCTGATCATCTCAATCTCCCGCAACTTCAAATCCTCTTGGCGCAGCCGGTCGCGCTCGAAGGCTGCCCGGCTGCCATGGGTCCCATAGACGTCGAGCTCGACCGCGAAGCGCTCCGTCGGCCAGTAGGCATCCAGCTCGTACTCGCCGACGCTGAAGTTCATCGTGGGCGCCGGCAGCCCTGCCCTCCTGACGAGACTGAGAAAGCGACGCTCCAACCGGGATCGCGTGAAGGCGGGCTCGGGCCGGTAGATGGTGAGCGCCTTTCGCAGCCGACCGGCGCCCGGGTGGCCAGCGGCACGCGCCAGGAGCGCATCGATGGCATGCAGGTCGAGCAGGCCGAGCTCTTCGGATCGCTCGATGACCCGTTCGAGACGGGTTGCGTTGAGGACGGCGGCGAGATCGAGCAGGGTTCGGGGGACTGCAGTGAGCGGAATGCCCTCACAAACCGAGCGATCCTCCTCCGCCAATCGCGAGAAGTGAAGTCGAAAGGCAGCTCTCTGGCTGCGCCGCCTGGGAACAGTGACATGGAGAGCGCCCGATCGAGTACGAAGCAGGCCCCAGAGCCAGGCAGCCGAGACGTGGCTGGCAACTGCGCTCGGTCCACAGGCAAGCACCGCTGCGAGGCAGCGTCCCTCCCAGGCGAGGCTCAGATGCCCGACCGCGTAAACCCCTCGATGCAAGCGATGAAGGCGTCCGGAGCGGACCGCGCGGGTGACGGCGTGCTTGGAGTAGCCCAGCCTTTCCAGCTGATCCAGCGCCACCACCCCGTGCTGCCTCTTCGCCAACTCCGCCAGCGGCCCGTGCGTTCGACTTTGGTTGCGCATACCGCAACTAAGGTCGAACGCGCTTCGGTTCTCCCCCCTGGCGGAACGCGACGAGCGGGCCGAGGCCTATTCGAGGTTGATCATCACGTGCTTGATCTCGGTGTAGTCCTCTAGGGCGTAGACGGAGAGGTCCTTGCCGTAGCCGGACTGCTTGAAGCCGCCGTGGGGCATCTCGGAGACCAGCGGGATGTGGTCGTTGACCCAGACGCAGCCGAACTCGAGCGCGTTGGCGACGCGCATCGCACGGCCGACGTCGCGGGTCCAGACCGAGGAGGCGAGGCCGTAGCGGGTGCCGTTGGCCCACTCGATCGCCTTCTGCTCGTCGCCGAAGGGCTGCACGGTGATCACCGGGCCGAAGATCTCGTCCTGGATCATCTCGTCGCCCTGCTCGAGGCCGGCGACGACCGCCGGCTCGAGGAAGAAGCCCGGCAGATCGGGCTGCACGCCGCCGGTGACGACCTCGGCGTTGCCCGGCTTGCGCTCGAGGAAGCCCTCGACCCGCTCACGCTGGCGGGCGGAGTTGAGCGGCCCCAGCGTCGTCTCCGCCGACATCGTGTCGCCGAGGACGAGGCCCTGCGCTTCGCCGGCGAGGCCGCTGACGACGTCGTCGTAGACGGCTTTCGAGGCGAGCACGCGGGTCGCCGCCGTGCAGTCCTGGCCGGCGTTGTAGTAGCCGGTGCCGGCGATCGTCTCCATCGCCGCCTCGATGTCGGCATCGTCGAAGATCACCACCGGCGCCTTGCCACCGAGCTCCAGGTGCACGCGCTTGAGCGTCTCGGCGGCTGCCTTGGCGATCCACTTGCCGGTCGGCGGCGAGCCGGTCAGGCAGACCATCGCCACGTCGGGATGGGTGACCAGCTCAGCCCCGGTCGGCTCGCCGTGCCCACCGATCGCGTTGAAGACGCCGGCCGGCAGGATCTCGCCGCACCACTCGGCGAAGAGCAGCGTGGTCAGCGGCGTCGTCTCGGCCGGCTTGAGCACGATCGTGTTGCCGGCGGCGAGCGCCGGGCCGATCTTCCAGATCGCCATCATCAGCGGGTAGTTCCAGGGCGTGATCTGACCGACGACGCCGAGCGGCTCGCGGCGGATGAAGGAGGTGTGGCCCTCCATGTACTCGCCGGCGGCGCGGCCCTCCATGCAGCGGGCGGCGCCGGCGAAGAAGCGCAGCTGGTCGGCCATCACCGGGATTTCGTCCTCGATCACAGCGGCGCGCGGCTTGCCCGCGTCAGCG
>Ga0075325_1000153_pt1 | contig 10364 bp, 12 predicted proteins | sample MayberrySE_Catta_5_FD_120048 | JGI IMG/M metagenome (GOLD analysis project Ga0075325, IMG submission 120048) | Natural and restored wetland microbial communities from the San Francisco Bay, California, USA, that impact long-term carbon... | ecosystem: Environmental > Terrestrial > Soil >... | reverse complement strand
GTGCAGTCGAGGAGCGGCAGCCGAAGGTGGCGCGGGTGCCGATCTTTTGCAGCGGTTCGCCCTGGCGGACGTCGGTGGCGTTGACGCACTTGCCGGGCTCGCGGCTGGCTCTCCAGGCGTTGCTGGAGGCCAGGCCCTGGGCGAAGGCCGGGGCCCAGGTGGGGATCGTGAGGCCGATGATGTCGTCCTTGTGCACCCGCAGGGACGCGCCGAAGCGGACCGTCTGGCCGAGGTAGGGGCTGAGGGTTTGGATCGAGCCCTGGGCGCGCAGGTTGTAGCGCGGCGGGTTGGTCTCGGGCACGCGGCGCAGGATGGCGAGGCGCGCCTGCGGCGGCGTGCCGAAGAAGCTGTTGAAGAAGGAGCGCTGGCTGCTGGTCGGCTGGGCCAGGGTCAGCGTCCAGGACTTGATCTTGCCGTCCTTGCGCACGAGGAAGGGCAGCGAGCCCTGGCTGGTGCTCACCTGGAAGCCGGTGACGCTGCCGATCGCCTGGCAGGGCGAGTCGGGGCAGGAGGGGTCGGGCATCGTCGCCGTGTTGCCGAGCACGACGGTCGTCTTCGAGGTCGTCGCCGCGCCGGCGCTGCCTCCCACCATGACCAGGAGCGCCAGCAGGCCCGCAAGCGAGATGGCAATCGCCACCCGACCACGAACCCCGGCCGACCTGACGTTGACAGCTGCGTGCGAAGACCTCGACATCCCGTGCTCCTCTCGTTGGAAACCTGCCCGTTCCGGGCCAGGTTTGCCATCAAACCGGGAAATCCTGCTTAGTCGCGCTTTCCGCTGCTGCGTACGGCGACGGCGTAGCGCACCTGGTCGACGCCTTCGAAGTCGAGCGCCCGGCGGGCGCCGTTGGTGAGGTCGAAGGCGTTGCCCGGTGAGTAGGGGCCGCGGTCGATGACCCGGGTGATGAGGCTGCGACCCTCATAGACGAAGCGCACCGCCGTGCCGCAGGGCAGCTTCTTGTGGGCGACGCCGACAGTGCCGGGCCGCAGAGTCTGACCGCAGGCGGTGTTGTTGCCGTAGAGGCCTGGTCCGTACCAGGTGGCGCCGGCGGAGCGCATCGGGCTGCTGAAGACGAGACCGCCGGTGTCGATCAACGTGCCTTCGGCGCCGGGCACGCCGGCGCCACCGGTGATCGCCTGGGCCGAGACGCTGGGTAGAGCCAGGGAGAGGACCGCCGCGCCGAGCGCCGCCCAGCGCAGCCGCCGGATACCGCGCCCGCGATTCGCGCGCACCCGTCCCGAATGATCTTTCCGCCCGTAGCGGTTCCTGCCTGTCTGCATAGCTCTTTACGACGCTTACGGGGTTAGCTGACGGGCTCGCGCTGAAAGAGCTGCGCTACGCGGCAGATGCCGGCGATTCGCCCCAACTCGTGGGTCCCCCGCTCCCCGCGATATGTAGGCGGAGATTCAGCGGAAGTTGGCAGCAGGTTAGCAAACGCTAAGACATGAAATGGTGACGAGATTGTGAAAGGCCCCCTTGCGGGGGCCTTTCAGTTAGCGGGCCTGTAAGCCGGATCCTGTCGAGAGCGACCATCTGTCTCCCGGAGCCGAAGCCCCGGAGGGCCACCGAAGCGGCCCTGCGGCCTACCTGGATCTCGCCGGGCTGGGTCGACGATCCTGCTTGGCCTTGCACCGGGCGGGGTTTGCCTGGCCGCCGCGTCACCGCGACGCCGGTGCGCTCTTACCGCACCATTTCACCTTTGCCTGTCCGCGGCTCACGTGTGGCCGCGTCATCGGCTGTGTATTTCTGTGGCACTGTCCCGCGGGTTTCCCCGGGTGGGCGTTACCCACCGCCCTGCCCTGTGGTGTCCGGACTTTCCTCGAGGGGTTTTCTCTCCCCCCGCAGTCGCTCGGCCCGCACTGCAAATGGTAGACCTCGAACGCCCGAGGCAGGCGCAGATAGCCTGCGCGCATGGGAACAGCCGTGGTCACCGGCGCCGGCAGTGGTCTGGGCAGAGCGATCGCCGTCGAGCTGGCGCGGCGCGGCTTCCTCGTCCAGGTCACCGATATCGATGTTGAGGCGGCGGCGCGCGCCGCAGCTGAGATCGGTGGCAAGGCGCGCTCGGCGGCCCTCGACGTGCGCGACGCGGCTGCCTGCCGGGCGCTGGCAGCGGAGATCGTGGACGACCGGGGCTCGCTCGACGTCTGGGTCAACAACGCCGGGGTGCTGGTCACCGGCCCTTCCTGGACCCAGGACGAGGCGACCCGCCGGACGATGCTCGAGGTCAACACGCTGGGCACGATGAACGGCACGATCGCCGCCCTGGGGCCGATGATCGCCGCCGGCCGCGGCCATGTGATCAACGTCATCTCGCTGGCCGGCATCGTCGCCGCGCCGGGCGAGGTCAACTACTCGGCCAGCAAGCACGCGGCGATGGCCTTCACGCTGGGCACGCTCTTCGACCTGCGCCGCGCCGGCGTGAAGGGCGTCGAGCTCTCCGCCGTCTGCCCGGACGGGATCTGGACGCCGATGCTCGAGGACAAGCTCGACGATCCCGACGCCGCCGGCTCCTTCTCCGGCCAGCTGCTCACCGCCGAGCAGGTTGCGACCGCGGTCGGCAAGCTGACCGAGCACCCCCGCCCGATCCTGGTCCTACCCCGCTGGCGCGGTCCGCTGCTGCGCCTCTTCGACCTCTTCCCCCGTCTCGCCCTGCGACTGCTGCCCCTGGTGATGCGCGACGCGCAGCGCAAGCAGCGCCGCTACAAGAAGCTGATCGAAGCCGGCAAGTGGCCCAAGTAGACCGCTAGATCTTGCGGAAGACGCCGACCACTTTGCCGAGCACGGTTGCCTCGGTTGTCCGGATCGGCTCCATCGTCTCGTTCTCGGGCTGCAGGCGGATGTGGTCGTCCTCGCGGAAGAAGCGCTTGACCGTCGCCTCGTCGCCGATCAGAGCGACGACGATCTCGCCGTTGACCGCGTCGTCTGCCGGGCGCACGACGACGTAGTCGCCCTCGAAGATGCCGGCGTCCTTCATGCTCTCGCCGCGCACCTTGAGGATGTAGTCGCCGTCCTCGCCGCCGATCACGTCAGGCACTTCGATGTACTCCTCGACGTTCTCTTCGGCGACGATCGGCGCACCAGCGGCGACGTGGCCGACCAGCGGCAGGCCGTTCTCCGGGCGGATCGTGCGCTTGGCCTTGTCGAGAAGCAGTTCGATCGCCCGCGGCTTGGACGGATCGCGCCTCAGCAGCCCGATCTTCTCCAGGTTGGCGAGGTGCGCGTGCACAGTCGAGGACGAGTGCAGGCCCACGGCCTTGCCGATCTCGCGCACGGTCGGCGGGTAGCCGGTCTTCGCCGCATAGCGACGAATGAAGTCGAAGATCTCCTTCTGCCTCTTGGTCAGATCCAGCTCCACGCCAGCTCCCCTCCCCGGTCCACGTTCAGGCTGTCCGCACCTTCGAACACTTGTTCGCAAGCCTACCGCGCCACCCGGATACCCGCAACCAAACCCGCCCCCCGGGCGCAAACATCTAGAATCCCCGCCCCCTCAAGCGGCTGTGGCGGAACTGGTAGACGCGCAAGGTTGAGGGCCTTGTGCCCCTCACGGGGCGTGATGGTTCGACTCCATTCAGCCGCACTCGGAAGCCCCCGCACATCGGGGGTTTCTGCGTTGTCGAGCGGTTAAGTCAAAAGCGGCCAGTACGTCTCGTGCGCCAGTCCGGTGGGTCTTGGCGAAGCTAGCCGAAACCAGCAACCCCGAGGCCGACGCGCTTGGCCGCCTGCGAGAGATCTCGATCCCAGGTGACGAGGACGACTTCCTCATCACCGAGTTCGAGTGCAGTGGTGAGGTGGACAGCGTCATAGCCGCGCAGCCCCAGGTCTTCGGCATGCTCGCCGGCGCGAACGGCAAGCGCCTGGTCGACACCAACGGTGATCAACTCCGCATAGACCTTCTCGAAGGTCGCAAGCGCCTCGCGGTGCTCATCTTCCCCGAGCCGACCGAGGCGCCGGGCAGCTGCCAGGGCCGCGCGTCCCTCCGGATAGGCGAGGATGCTCGAGGCCGCTGGATGGGCGCTGCCCCAGAGCTCGGCCGCCAAGGCAGAGCCGTCCTCGACAACGACGAGCTTGACCAGCGCCGAGGTGTCGAAGTAGAAGATCAGGCCCGCTGCTCGGAGACGAGATCGGAGACCGAGCCGGCGCCCTTCACCTGCGCCGACCGAGGAGAACGCGACCCCTCCGGCATCCGCACCAGACCACGGCGCGCGAGAGCGTCAAGCGGTCTCTCGCCAAGCCCGCTGAGGCGAGCGACGGGCCGACCGCGCCGGGTGACGACGATCTCGCCACCCCCCTCCACTCGCTCCAGGTACTCGCTGAGGCGATCGTGCAGCTCGCGAACTCCGACTTCGCTCTCATACTGATGTAGCGTCATGCGAACAAGCTAGCAGCTACACACAGAGGGCAGTGCGCAGCGCGAGGGGCCAACTGAGTGTTCCCCGCGGCGCGCGGGACGGCCTCGCGGGCCGCAACGCCGTCCCGCGTTGGATTCTCCACGCTGACCGACTGGCTTCGTCGAGGGCTCGGCGTCGACGAGTTAAAAAGGCGCCTGCCCCGCTGCCAGCGAGGCGAGCTTCACGGCCGGCGCGAGACCTTCATCGACGATCTGTTCACCGGCCGCGTACCCCAGCTGGCGGAAGGAGCGGCAAGGTCGAAAGGGCTTTCTCCTGATGATGCCTGCCATTCATCAAGCAGAGTCCCGTCCGGCGGAAGCCACTCTCGAAGAAGCGCCGGCCTGCCGCCCGTGCAGCAGCCCGTAGATGAGCGAGGGAAGGCACCAGTTGGTGATGGTGACCGTCGCCGCCACCGCGAGCAAAGGCACCGCAAGGACCCAGGCGACCGTCGGCGCGCCCACCCAGAATGCGACGGCGATCGCGGCGATCCACGGCGTGGCAAGCTGGCAGGAGAAGCGGCGCGGCGCCGGGCTGGACGGCACGCTCGGCCCACCGAGCAGCGGTCGCAGGGTGGCGTCGTAGACATAGTCGAACGGGTGCTTGGCGGTGAGAAAGCCGCCGACCCCGGCCGTGACCGCCATCGCCAGCAGAAATGCGGGAGAGGCGAGGGTGGTGCCGAGGGCGATCCCCGCGAAGCAGAGTCCGGTTGAGAAGCGGAGGCCGAGCCACAAACTCTGGCGCTCCGAGTCGCTCAGGTCGCCGTAGCCCTGCATGGTCAGGACGCCGCGGGACCAGCATGCAAAGCGTTCGCTCATCTTGATTCCTCCTGCCGGCGCGCCAGTAGAGAGATGCTGGTGACGCCGTATTTCTGGGTGGCGTTGTCGGCCCGATCGGAGATGAAGCGATAGCGGTTGTTGTCGCGCAGCTCGAGGATCTCGAAGCCGGCGGCTTCAATCGCCTCCACGTAGAGATCGCGCTGCATGGCGCCGCCGATGCAGGCCGCCCACAGCGAGGCGTCGCAGGTGACGCCTTCGGGGAGCTGCTTGGCGCTGACGATGTCGGCGAGCGCCAGCCGCCCACCCGGCCGCAGCACTGCCGCCGCCGCCGCGAAGACGGCGGCCTTGTCGGGGGAGAGGTTGATGACGCCGTTGGAGATCACGCAGTCGATCGAGCCAGGCTCGACCGGCGGCTCCTCGATCTGGCCTTCGCGGAACTCGGCGTTGGCGCTGCCGGCATCCGCGGCGAGGTCGGTCGCCTTGGTCAGCTGCTCGGCCGTCATATCGACGCCGATCACGCTGCCGGCCTCCCCCGCGGCGAGCGCGGCGAGGAAGGAGTCGGTCCCCGAGCCGCTGCCGAGATCGAGCACAGCCTCGCCGGGCGCGATCGCCGCCAGGTCGAGGAAGTAGCCGACACCGGCGAAGGAGTCGATCGCCGCGGCCGGGATGCGGTCGAGGTCGGCGGCAGGGTAGCCGAGGCGCTCGGCCAGCGGCCGCCCGGTCTCGAAGTGGAAGTCGTGCTCGGGGTGCAGGGCGACCTCCTGGTACATGCCCTTGACGCGCTCGGTGAGGTCGGCGGTGTCGAGCTGGCGTTCAGTCGTGGTCATTGGTGTTTCCTTCCAATTAGGTCTGCTGCGGGCTGGGATGCGCCAGCCGCCATTCCGGCCAGCCGTCCTCCAGACGGCGGGCCGTGCGGCCGGCGTCGTTGAGCCGGCGAACCGCCTCGTGCGAGTAGGCGCAGAAGGGGCCGCGGCAGTAGGCGACGATCTCCTGATCGGGGGGAAGCTCGGCCAGCCGGTCCTCGAGCTCGGCAATCGGGATCGAACGCGCGCCCTCGATGTGGCCGGCGGCGAACTCCTCCGGCGGCCGTACGTCGACCAGCACCACGTCGCCACTCGCGAGCCGCTCCCGCAGATCCTCGCGCCCGATCGTCTCGACGTCCTCGCCGAGGTAGTCGTGCGCGGCGCGCTCGACCTCGGCAAGCTGCGCTGCCGAGGCGTCGCGCAGGGCCAGCCAGAGGCGCAGCGCCTCCTCGCCGGCCAGGGCGTAGACGACGCGCGTGCCTTCGCGGGTGCGCGTGACCATCCCGGCCGCGTGGAGAGCCTGCAGGTGCTGGGAGGCGTTGGCGGTGGACTGCCCGCTTGCGCGGGCCAGTTCCTCGACGCCGCGCGGGGCCTGCGCCAGTAGGTCGAGCAGCTCCAGCCTGCGTGGGCTGGAGAACGCCTTGCCCATCAGCGCGATTGCCTCGAACAGCGTCTGCTTTGCGTTGCTGGATGCCATTTTTTGATATTCAATAGAACTCTTGATAGCTTGTCAAGCCCGTCCCTGAACGAAATGGAGGTCCCCGTGTTCTTCCGACAGCTCCTCAACGACCAAACGGCGTGCGCCTCCTACCTCCTGGGCTGCAAGAGCCGCGGCGAGATGGCGGTCGTCGACCCCCACGCCGATCTGGTCGAGACCTACATCACCCTTGCCGAGGCTCAGGGCGCGCGGATCTTCGCCGTGCTGGAGACGCATGTGCAGGCCGACCACTTCTCAGGCATGGCGGCGCTGATCGAGCGCACCGGCGCCACCCCCTACATGCCGGCCGGCGCCGAGGTCGAGTTCGACCACCAGGCGCTCGCCGACGGCGACGTGGTGCGGGTCGGCAACACCGAACTCGAGGCGATCGCCACGCCAGGGCACGCGGCCGCCCACCACGCATATCTGGTCACCGATCACGCGCGAGTTGACGACCCGTGGATGGTGTTGAGCGGCGACGCGCTGCTGGTCGGCGACGCCGGGCGGCCGGACCTGCACGCCCACGGTGATCGCAGCGCCGAGGAGATGGCAAGGACGCTCTATCGCTCGCTGACCGAGAGGCTGCTTTCCCTCCCTGACCACCTGCTGCTCTACCCCGCCCACTACGCCGGCTCGGTCTGCGGTCGGGGCCTCTCGGGCAATCCCGCTTCCACGATCGGTTTCGAGCGCCGCCACAACGTGGCCCTGCAGTTCTCCTCCGAGGACGAGTTCGTCGCGGCGCTGACCAAGGACATCCCGCCCGCTCCGGAAGAGCAGGCCGCGATCGTCGCCGCCAACCGCTCGGGCCATCCGTTGGTCAGCAACACTTAGAGCGAACCCGATGTCCACTCGGCAGGTGCGACTCGGGCTGCGCGAGAACCTGCCGCAGTTCTCGCTGCTGCTCGCCGTCAACGCCTTCGTCGGCGCGATGGTCGGCCTGGAGCGCTCGGCGCTGCCGCTGGTCGGGCGCGATGACTTCGACCTCACCTCCAGCGTCGCGGTGCTCTCGTTCATCATCGCCTTCGGGCTGGTCAAGGCTCTGACCAACCTCTTCGCCGGAGCGCTGGCGCAGCGGGTCGGGCGGCGGCGATTGCTGATCGCGGGCTGGGCCGTGGCGCTGCCGGTGCCGCTGCTGATCGCCACGGCGCCGAGCTGGGCCTGGATCGTCGCCGCCAACGTCCTGCTCGGCGTCAACCAGGGCCTCGCCTGGTCGATGACGGTAGTGATGAAGATCGACCTCGTCGGGCCGAAGCGGCGGGGCTTCGCGCTCGGGCTGAACGAGGCCGCCGGCTACGGCGGAGTCGCCCTGGCCGCGGGGCTGAGCGGCTGGCTCGCGGCCGAGTTCGCTGCACGCGACGTGCTCGCCGTCGCCGGGGCGGTCATCGCGGTGGTCGCGTTCCTGCTCAGCATTCTGTTCGTCCGTGACACCAGCGCCCACGTCGCCCTCGAGCAGACGCATCACTCCAACGCTGATGGCAACCCGCCCCGGCTGCGAGAGGCGTTCGCGCAGGCGAGCTACCGCGTGCCGGCGCTGCGTTCCTCCTCGCAGGCGGGCCTCGTCAACAACCTCAACGACGGCCTGGCCTGGGGGCTGGTGCCGCTGTTCCTGGCCGCTCACGGCGCCGGAGTCGCCGAGGTCGGGCTGGTCGCCGCGGTCTATCCCGGTGTGTGGAGCGTCGCGCAGGTCGCCACCGGCCACTGGTCGGACAGCATCGGCCGCAAGCCGCTGATCGTGGCCGGCATGTTCGTTCAGGCGGGGGCGCTCGTCGTGCTGGCGCTCAGCAACGGCGCTATCCCCGTCGCTGCCGGAGCCGCGGCTCTGTTGGGCCTCGGGACCGCGCTGGTCTACCCGACGCTGATCGCCGCGATCTCCGATGCCGTCTCCCCCGTCGCGCGTGCGCCGGTGGTCGGCGTGTATCGCTTCTGGCGCGACATGGGCTACGCGCTCGGCGCCCTGATCGCGGGCGCCGCGGCCGACGCGCTCGGCTACGGCGGCGCGATCGCGCTGGTGGCCGGGCTGACCGCCGCGTCGGGGCTGTGGGTGCTGATCGACATGCCTCGCATCCTGGCTACGGACGCCGCGCCACACCGAGGATCTGGGGAATCGGTGGCACCGGGGGACCGGGCGTGAAAGCGATCCGCCTGCCTTGGCGAGGCGGCGGCCGAAGCCGGTCCCGTCCTACGCTTGGCTTCCCTTCGGCGGCGGCATCCGCCGCTGCATCGGCGCCGCGCTGGCGCAGGCGGAGATGGCGGAGGTGATCCGCACCGTCGTCTCGCGCGTCGACCTCGAACCGACGCGGCCCGAGCGTGAACCCGTAGTCATGCGCGGCATCACGCTTGTTCCCCGCCACGGAACGCCGGTACAAGTGCGGCGCGTGTCAGGGAAGCGCGCCGCACGCTCGCAGCGCTAGCGCTTAACGATGTTGTGTATCGCCATCACCTCCGGCTCCCCGGGCTCGATCCCGATCTCGGACAGAACCGGCATCAGGCGCTCACCGAAAGCCTCGAGCTGCTGCTGGGAATCCCAGATCTCGCTGACGCGAAGGCTTCCTTCGCTGCCGAAGCAGACGTGATAGTCGAGTCCGTCAGGAGGCCAGTCGCCGGCCTCTTCAAGTCTGCGAACAGACTCGTCATATTGCTCGGCGGTCAAGGATGCGGGAGCGAAGCGGATTAGGACACTCATCGAGCTCCTCCTTAGGTTGACCCACACCTTAAGCCAGCAGCGTCGCGTTGACCGTCTCACCGTGGCCCTTGCAGCCTATTCCCGACTTCCCGCATCGGTGAAGATGGTGGGGTGGCAGAGGCTCGAATCAAAGTACGGCTCCGCCCCCGCGGCCACCGCGATCAACTGATGGGAATCGGGGACGGAATCCTGCTGGCGCGAGTGACTGCGCCGCCGGTGGAGGGCAGGGCAAACAAGGCTCTGTGTCAGATGATCGCGAAGCGAATCGGAATAGCGCCGTCAAAGGTGAGTGTCGTCAAGGGCGAGAAGTCCCGGAACAAGATCGTGAGGGTGAAAGGTGTCAGCGCGATGGCGTTGGAACAGGCGTTGCGAGACCCGGATAGCTGACATCACGGTGAGGGCCTTGGGCGGTTGAGTCAGACCAGCACGTCTCGTGCGCCAGCCCGCGGTTCTGGAGGCAGGCGGCCATGACTATGGGACCAAGGCTATGCGCGCTCCGCCAGCTCGCGCCACGGCTCGATCTTCCAGAAGCGGCGGGCGGCGCCGGAGGTTGAGGGGAGCACCCAGACTGTGGCGCCGCCGAGGCGCTCCTCTTGCTGGCCGTAATCGACGTCTCGTTCGAGGGCGGCGCGGGCGGGGTTCTTGCCGTTGAAGGCGAGATTGGCGGGTTCGGCGCCGGCGATGCGGGCTTGCAGACCGGCGACGTCGAACTCGGCCGTGCCGACCTCCTCGTCGGAGCCGTGGAGGATCTTGCAGAGGTCGGTGAGGCCGAGGCCGAACTCGGGCAGGCGCTCGAATTCCTTGGGCGCCAGCCGGACCGGCGTCAGGCCGGTCTCGTGCAGGGTCGGCCAAAAGGCGTTGCCGGGTCCGGCGTAGTAGGCACGGGCCCGGGCGGAGGCTGAGCCGGCAGCGGTGCCGCAGAAGACGATCCGCAGGCCGGGACGCAGGATGTCGGGCAGCACGTCAGCCATCCGTAAGGACTAGGCGGAAGACGAGACGATCATGGCCAGTGCCGT